>ERZ1673699.482-NODE-482-length-43775-cov-6.928088_pt1 | contig 43775 bp, 30 predicted proteins | sample MGYA00580229_ERZ1673699 | MGnify/ENA primary metagenome ERZ1673699 (study PRJEB41218, sample SAMN15661785) | gut metagenome | host: Homo sapiens | place: Canada: London | collected 2015-08-20/2019-03-30 | study: EMG produced TPA metagenomics assembly of... | reverse complement strand
GGGGACAATAATGGTAAAGATAGAACAAACGGGTGGCAGGCTGACAGAGGAAGAAATCCTGCATGGAAAAGAAGATGCCTATGGAATCTATCAGATTAACAGGAAAGGTGCAGGAAGAGATTATGCTTTCCTTTCTTTTGATTCTTTACGTTCAAAAGGAAAAGTACCAGAGCGAACAGAGTATCAGCTTGTTTACAGTGATATTTTAGGAGCAGATGAAAATAGAGACAGCCTGTTTACAAAATTTAATATTGCACATCCTGATGATTTTACAGGACATTCCCTCTCTGTAAGTGATATTATTTTGATAAAAAGAAATGGCAAAGTAAATGTCTCTTACGTGGACATGATAGGGTTTGTTCCGTTGCCTGATTTTTATAAAGAGCCGTCATTAAGAGTAGTAGAACAGATAACAGAATCAACAAAGGGTTTTACAGCTGAAGGACACTTTGGAACATGGCATTCAATACAGATGCAGGAATTTCACAATGAGAAATTTTTTCAGATGCGGCATGATGAATTTGGAGAACAGGTTGCAGATATTATCGTAAATGAACAAGGACAGGTTATTGCAGAAGATTTATGGCATGGCTTTAGTCCTGAAGCAATGAAATTAATTGGAGAATATTTATTAAGCAAATCTCTATATCAGAAGAAAGAAGCTGCATATCTCTTGCCAGATAACGGTTATTTTATGATTCATGAAACAGACGGAGGATATGATTACACATTTTACAATCATGAGTTTAAAGAATTGGATGGAGGGGTTTATGATAATCCAGAGGTTTCGATTGCAGAAGCGACAGAAGATATTTTAAATGATGAAGGAATAACTATTGAAAATATTCGTGAGACGGATTATGAGCAGCTAGAACAGGACATTGAAGAAGCAGAGTATATAGTAAAAGTTGATTTTTATGTTGCGGAATGTTCGGAATTTCCATCATTAGGTGAATACCATGAGGGATTAACACTCGATGAAGCAATAAAAATATATGAAAAGATACCAGAAGAAAGGATGCATGGCAGAAAAGGAATTGGTATTGACTTACATTTTCCAGAAGAAAATTTATATCCGGGAAAATGTAGCTTGTTTGAAGGCGGAGAGATTTGTAGGGAATTTCTTGATATAGTACCTTTTTACAAAGAAAACAAGGAAGTTCAAAAAGCAGTAAATTATTTAGAGAATCATTTTAATAAAAAAGAAAAATCGTTGATGAAACCTAAAAAACCAGAACAGGCTCCAAGATTATAAAGGGGGAATGATGTATGGCAATGACATTACCAACTGCAGAAGAACTGTTTGGAGAAACTGTCCGAAAAGTTTCTTCTACACCACAGGAATGGCTAAAGTTTTTAAATACAGCATCTCGTGTATATCAGTATACTTTTGATGCCCAGCTTATGATCTATGCCCAGCGACCAAATGCAATAGGATGTACAAGTTTTGAAAAGTGGAAACAAATGAATCACTATGTTAAAAGGGGAACACAAGGAATTGCCCTTATTGTCAGAAATGGAGAAAATAGAAAGCTTCGTTATGTATATGATTATAGTGATACAGGGGTGGCTTCCAATATTCCAGAAACCGATATAAGAAAACCTTATATCTGGAGTTTGGGAGAAGACGGGCAGGAAGATTTATGTGACTATATTAATAATAAATACAATATACGACCACAAAATAAAGATTTAGGTTTGGTATTAAAACAATTAATAGAAGAAACGGTTAATGATGTGATAGATGATGAAATATCAGAAATCTTAAAGGAAAAACAAGGGTCTTATCTTGAAGATTTAGATATAGATACTATCCGCAAAGAATATCGGGAGTTATTTATTCATTCTGCCTGGTATATGCTTTTAAGACGATGTGGGGTAGAACCCGGAGACTATATGTATTTAGAGGATTTTCGGGCAATTACTGATTTTAATAATATCAATGTGATTTCTTGTTTAGGAACACCTGTAAGTGAGCAATGTTCTTTTGTATTGAAAGATATATCCCGGTATTTGTGGCAGAAAAATTTACAAAAAAACAGAGCAGAGTCTATTGTACAAAGCAATCAAAGGGAATATAATAAAGATAATAAAACACAGGAACAAAAGAGAGGGGTGAACAGAAATGACGTTGACATACACAAAGAAGGAGGACGGACTGCTGTATCCGGATCTGGAATTAAAGGAAGCTCCGAAGGGATACATCGGGAAATACGGAGTAATGAGAGCCGATTATCTGGAGCAGCATCGGAAATCAAGGTATACGGCGATGATGATGACCGGGGAAATCAATCAACATATGATAGACATTCAGAAACAGGCAGAGGAGAGAATGGACGAACTGATGCCAGAACTGATGAAGATAGCAGGAGCAACAGAGGAACTGAAGGCAGCCGATCAGATGAAGTGGGTCGGACTCGTAAACAACTGCAAACAGCAGGCGGAGGAGATAATCAAAGAAGAGATTATATACAGTTAAGCCTTTTCCCGGAAAATCCACAAGAGCAAGCTGAGTATGGAACAGCAGCAGGTAATACACCTGCTGCTGTTTTTGCATTCCCGGATAACTATATTGATGAATGTCTGAGAACAGGTGGTAACAATGAACTTTCGTTAGAGTATGTCCTGCTTGATCTGGCACAGGAAAACCCTCAAAAAATACTTGCAAAAGATTTAAAAGAAAACTGGAAAGGTGGAAAAGGGCTTGCAATGCCAGACGGCATAAAAGTGAGTGTCTGGTATAACGAAGAAGGGATTTCTTTTCGCAGAGGCAATGGTGCAAGAAAGAATCCTGAAAGGCTGTTATCATGGGAGGAAGCTGCCGAACGGATAGAAATTCTTTATAGAAATGGGCAGTTTACCACAAGAGAATTATCAGAAAATGCAATAAGTACGATTCGGGAAGAAACGGCAGGACTTATTGCATTTTTTTATAAAGAAGATATGGGACAGTCCCGATGGGGAAACATCCATAGTGAAGCTGTCATATCAATCATTGAGGAGTTAAAAGCGACTGCCGGTATAAAAAAGTTATACGATGAGATTTCACTTTTTGGAACAGCTAGAGCAGGTAGCATAAGCCAATGGCAGGAAAAAAGATGCGAGAATCTGGCAGAGAGACTCTATAAGTTAGGGAATCTGTCTCCTCTTGTTCCACAAAATGTACAGGAAATAGCTCCAATGGTATTTATCACAGCGGATGAGATAGATAGATTATTGCAGGAAGGAGGTATTGTTGAGGGAGGAAAAAGAAGAATACTTTCTTTCTATCAACAGGAGCCTGCGCCGGATACCAAAACAGCAATTAATTTCCTGAAACAGGAGTATGGTATGGGAGGTCATTCCCATTCTATATCAGAAAGCCGGAATTCAAACGAATGGCACGATGCCAAAGGATTTCATTTAGAAAAAGGAAACGTACAAAAGAAACTGACATGGAAAGAAGCAGAAAAACGTATCCGTACTTTAATAGAAAATAAAGAGTATCCGTATATACATCAGGAAGCAAAAACAGAAACAAGGGAGAACGTGCCGAATTTCGGTACACAGGAAGAAAAAAAGGCAGATACCATTCAGTTCCAGATTGATTTCTCTGAACATGATATTTTAAGCCACTATGATAAGGAAAAGAAAGCCTATGTTACTGCTAAAATGTCTTTTGCGGCAGCAAACAGACTGTTTGCGGAGTTAGATGAACAGGAGATGGAGCAGCAGGAGAATGAGGGAGAAGGTTATTCTTATTACAAGACGGCATTTTCTATTTATGCAATTATAAATGGAGAAGAATATTCTTTCCAGGGAAGATATGACATAGGAAGTGAAGGAAAATCCCTGATAGAACATATCCAGGAATATTATGATTACTGTCTGTCCCCAGATTGTATGTATAGACAATACTGGGAGGAAGATGGCGTATTAGAGGAAAAGATAGAACAACTCACAAAGTATAATGAAAATTTTTTGCCGTATCTTGAAAGACACTTAGACCTGACACCTGCAGAACGGAAACAGATCACTGCGTTGATACATAAGGAAGAACCAGAAGTTTTACAGGATAAAAAGTATGAGATTATGGATACAGGTCGCATAGACTTTCCATTTGATGTACAGGAATGGACAAGGGAAAATAACGAGTTTGTTTTTTCTGGACGTAATAAATACTGTAAAAGCAGGGAAGAAGCCAGTGCATGGATAGAGGAACAGCAAAAAGAATCAAATCTTATTGAGGTGGCTGTTGAAAGCAGCGAAGATTATGAGGATATTGCCGGTTCTTTTGTCACAGCAGTCGATACGGAAGGAAACAGACAGCCTGTTTACCGTCTGATACAAAAGGGGAATGACGGGTTAGAAACGTATCTTCCAGAAACGATTCTCTTTTATAGTGAAAAGGAAGCAAAAAATTATATTAAGAGCCATGCGGATGAGATAAGAGAGATCAGTTATGACGAAATGATAAACTGGGCTGCAGAAATAAGAGAAGACAGGATTGCAGCAACAGAACTTCAGGAAGAAATCTTAGATACGGACAATATAGCCATCACTCCTGTTTCAAATGACAGAGGACAAAATTATCATATTCCGAAAGAAGAATTAGGGACAGGGACAACCCGTGAAAAATGCTGGAAAAATATCCTTGCGATTGAGACTGTAAAACAATTAGATCAAGAACAGCGCAAGGCAACAAGAGAAGAACAGGATATATTAGCAGATTATGTTGGCTGGGGTGGGATTGCAGATGTCTTTGATGTGAACAAATCACAATGGCAGGAAGAACGGGAACGGATACACACAGCCCTTACCCCGGAAGAATACCGTTCTGCAGAAGAATCTGTTTTAAATGCCCATTATACGCAGCCACTTATCATTAAAGCAATGTATCAGGTATTAGAAAATATGGGATTTAGCCGAGGAAGGATATTAGAGCCTTCCTGTGGGATTGGGAATTTCTTTGGTCTTGTTCCAGAAGATATGGATGGTTCTACTTTATATGGTGTTGAATTAGACCGAATGAGTGCAAAGATAGCAGGCTACCTTTATCCTGAAGCAAATATCCAGAATATAGGATTTGAACGTACCAACTATCCAGATGGATACTTTGATGTAGCGATCGGAAATGTACCATTTGGAGATTACCGGGTAAATGACTCAGTTTATAACAGTCATGGATTTTTAATCCATGACTATTTTTTTGCAAAAACTCTGGATAAATTACGTGCTGGTGGTGTTGCTGCGTACATCACAACAAAAGGTACAATGGATAAAGAAAGTACAAAAGTCAGGGAATTTCTTTTTAAGAAGGCAGAATTACTGGGAGCTATCCGTTTGCCTAATACGGCATTTAAAAATGCCGGAACGAAAGTAACTGCGGATATTTTATTTCTGCAGAAACGGGAAAAAGAAATAGAAAATCCTGAATGGATCGCTGTTACAGAAGATGCACAGGGATTCCGTATAAACAGCTATTTTGTACAACACCCGGAAATGATATTGGGAACAATGCAGGAAATATCAGGACCATATGGAATGGAAACTACTTGTGTAGAAAAAGAGGGAGTTCCTTTAGGAGAACGGCTGCGGGCTGCTATATCACATATCACAGGACATATACCTGAAAGAGTGGAAGAAGAACGTGCCGAATTTCGGTACGGGGAAGAACAGCAGGCAGATGCACCCAATGCTTCCGAGGTACGGATGTACAGCTATGTACTATCTGACACGGGAGAGGTTTATTATAAAAATGAATCTGGTCTGGAACAAAAAGAGACAGCGAAAACAGCAAAAGCACGTATCACAGGTATGGTCGCAATAAGGGACTGTGTCCGTGAACTGATTCGATTGCAAATGGAGGAAACAGAGGATGCAGATACAAAGATTTCTGCAGAGCAGGCAAGGCTCAATGCGCTTTATGATTCGTATACTGCCAAATGGGGGCTGTTAAATAGTACGGCAAACAAAAGGGCTTTCTCGGAAGATTCCTCATATCCCCTGTTATGTTCTTTAGAGAAATTAGATGAAGATGGAAACCTTGACAGAAAAGCGGACATGTTCACGAAACGTACTATCCGAAAGAGCGAAACGATCACTCATGTAGATACTGCAAATGAAGCATTGGCAGTATCACTGGAGGAAAACGGAAAAGTTGACCTTGCTTTTATGTCAGGTCTGTGTGGAAAATCTGCTGAACAGATCACAGAAGAATTAACGGGAGTTATCTTTAAAAACCCGGATACGCAGGTATGGGAAACGGCTGATGAATATTTGTCGGGAAATGTCCGGGAAAAACTGCGTGTAGCAGAGAGAATATCAGAAAATGATACCAGCTATAAAAGGAATGTAGAAGCATTAAAGAAGGTACAGCCAAAAAAACTGGATGCTTCCGAGATTGAAGTCCGTTTGGGAACGATGTGGATTCCTCTGGAAGTATATGACCAGTTCATGAGAGAAACTTTCCAGCCACCACAATATATTAAAGATATAATCAAGCTGCAGTATTCCAAATATACAGGAGAATGGAATATCGAAGGAAAAAACACGGACAGAAGTATTTTAGTAACAAATACTTACGGAACAAAAAGGGCAACGGCATATCGTTTACTGGAAAGTTCTTTGAACCTGAAAAATATCCAGATATTTGATACTTACACGGATACAGAAGGAAAAGAACATAGAGAATTAAATAAAAAGGAAACGATATTAGCCAGCCAGAAACAGGATATGATAAAAGAAAAATTTAAAGACTGGATTTTTCGGGATAGAGAACGGCGGGAAATGCTGGTTTCTATTTATAACGAAAAATTCAATTCAATACGTCCAAGACAGTTTGATGGAAGGCACCTGGAGTTTCCTGGCATGAATCCAGAGATCACTTTGAAACCCCATCAGAAAAATGCAATCGCCCATCAGCTTTACGGCAGAAATACCCTGCTCGCCCACTGTGTAGGAGCAGGTAAGACGTTTGAAATGGCTGCTGCTGCAATGGAAGCAAAACGTATCGGACTTGCTCATAAATCCCTGTTTGTCGTGCCAAACCACCTTACAGAACAATGGGGAGCAGAATTTCTTACTCTATATCCTGCTGCCAATATCCTTGTGGCAACAAAAAAAGATTTCCGCCCAGAAAACCGAAAAAGATTCTGTGCGAGGATTGCAACAGGCGATTACGATGCGATTATCATCGGTCATTCTCAGTTTGAAAAAATCCCTCTTTCTGCAGAAAGACAGCGTGCTGTTTTAGAAAGCCAGATTGATGAGATTGAAATCGCTATCACACTGGCAAAAAAAGAGCAGGGAGAAAACTATACTATCAAACAGATGGTGAAAAGCCGGAAAAGTTTAGAAGTAAGGCTGGAGAAATTGAATGAAAAGAAAAAAGATGATGTTGTTACTTTTGAAGAATTAGGTGTAGACAGGCTGTTTGTAGATGAATCGCACGGTTTCAAGAACCTATTTTTGTATACAAAAATGAGAAATGTTGCCGGGGTTGCACAAAGTGAATCCCAAAAATCAATGGATATGTACAATAAATGCCGTTATATGGATGAAATCACAGGTGGAAAGGGGATCACTTTTGCAACAGGTACTCCAGTTTCAAATAGTATGACAGAATTATATACTATCCAGAGATACCTGCAGTATGACCGTCTGCAGGAAATGGAGTTAGGAATGTTTGATAACTGGGCATCTGCATTTGGGGAGACGGTAACGGCTCTGGAATTATCGCCAGAGGGCAGTGGATACCGTATGAAGACCCGTTTTGCGAACTTCTTTAACCTGCCGGAATTGATGTCTGTTTTTCAGGAAGTAGCAGACATACAGACTGCCGACATGTTACGGCTGCCTGTTCCGGAAGCAGAATATGAAAACATCGTACTGCCTGCAAGTGAAGAACAAAAAGAAATATTAGAATCCCTGTCAGAACGTGCGGACAGGGTAAGAAACCGGGAAGTAGATCCATCGGAAGATAACATGCTCAAGATTACGACCGATGGACGTAAACTGGCATTAGACCAGCGTCTCATAAATGATATGCTCCCAGATACGGAAAGTAATAAAGTTTCTGCCTGTGCAGAAAAATGTTTTGAGATATGGAAGGAAACAAAAGAGCAGAGGTCAGCACAGCTTATCTTTTGTGATTCTTCTACACCTAAAAAAGATGGGACGTTTAATGTCTATGATGCCCTGAAAGAAAAACTGATGCAGAAAGGAGTACCAGAACAGGAGATTGCTTTTATCCATGATGCCAATACGGATGTACAGAAAGCAAAACTCTTTACAAAGGTACGTTCTGGACAGGTACGTTTCCTGCTCGGTTCCACTTCGAAAATGGGGGCAGGAACCAATGTACAGGACAAACTCATCGCCCTGCATCATTTAGATGTGCCGTGGAGACCTGCGGATATAGAGCAGCAGGAAGGACGTATATTAAGGCAGGGAAATCAAAATGAAAAAGTGAAGATATTCCGTTATATCACAGAAAATACGTTTGATGCTTATTCCTGGCAGCTCATCGAGAATAAACAGAAGTTCATTGGACAGATCATGACTTCAAAATCCCCAGTCCGTTCCTGTCAGGATGTGGATGAAGCTGCCTTATCTTATGCAGAGGTAAAAGCCCTGGCAACGGGAAACCCTAAGATTAAGGAAAAAATGGACCTGGATATACAGGTAACGAAGTTAAAGATGCTGAAAGCAAACTATGAAAGTAATCTGTTCCGGCTTCAGGATGCGATTGCGGTAGAATACCCACAGCAGATTGCAAAATATGAGGAACTGACCGCAGCGTATGAAGCAGACATAGCCCATTTAGATACTGCCATGAATACGCCTTTTTCCATGGAGATACATGGGATCACTTATGATAATGAAAAGACAGCAGGTGAGATTCTTGTACAAGCGTGTACAAAAATGAAAAAGGAACATACAGATGCAGCAGACATAGGGACTTTTAAGGGATTCAAAATGAAGGTCTCGTATTCTCTTTTTGATAATAATTTTTATGTAAAGCTGACAAGAGAATCCTCCGTTACTGTCGAAGTAAAAAAAGACCCTGTACGCAACATAGAACGTATCCTTACGGCATTAAGAAAAATGCCAGGACAAAAAGAGGTTGCAGAGGAACGTTTGGAAGGGGCAAGACAGCAGCTTGTTCAGGCAAGAGAAGAAGTGAAGAAACCTTTTGAAAAGGAAAATGAATTAAGGTCTGTACAGGAACGTCTGACTAAAATAAATGCAGAACTGGATATGAAACCAAAGGAAGAACCAAAAAAGATGATTAAGAAGGAGGAACTGAAGAAATGCCTGTAAGATTAGAAAAAATGGGAGAATGTATCCTGCGATTAAGAAAAGAACGGGGATATAGTCTGGAAGAATTAGCTGGACTTACATTGTCATCGCCGGATGAATTAAGAAAGATTGAGAGTGGTACACAACAGCCAGACAAAATGACCCTTACCCTTTTAAGCAATGTTTTAAATGTATATCCTGACAGTCTGCAGAACGGAGAGATTCATTACCGTGCTTCACAATCCAATCTGATAAATCTTATGAAGGAAACATTAAAGTATCTGGAGGGAACAGAAGAAGGTAACAAAGAGATTGCGGAACATATTGAAAAGATGCAGAAAGAATATGATATACAGCGAGAGGAAAAGCAGGAAAAAGAAAAGATAGAACAGATAGAAAAAGAAGAACAGGTATTACCGAAAAGAGAGCCGGAAAAAGCTGCACCCAGATTATAAATAAAATGTGCCGAATTTCGGTACGGATAGGAGATGGATAAGATGGAAGATAAAAGCAGAGAAGTCGTAATGGCAATTTCTAACGCAGCAAGGTATATGGACCCATTTTTTAAATTAACAGCAATGGGGACAGTGCTGTTGATTCAGTATTTTGCCCGCATGGTAAAGGAAAAAAAGCTCAAGGTAACTGAATTTACTGACTTTCAGAAATTTCTCAAAGCAACAGATGGAAAATATGACATCATGAACGTCCCGGAGATTCCAGAAGGACAGTTATCAGAAGAATTAGATGCACTGGGTATCCATTATATGGTATTACCCGATCTGGAAAAAAATGATGGGATGCTGCAGGTAGCAGTCTACCAGCCAGACAGGGAAAATTTTGGAGCATGGTATCAACGGCATATCCTGTCGCAGATGACAGGAGGGGAAAAAGATTTACAGCAGTTAAAGAATCTTACTTCTGGAAAAACAACAATCATTTCCTTCCCTCTTGAAGAGGAAGAAGAAATGGTAAAGGAAGATTTTGAAAAAATGGGGATAAACTATTCCCAGCTTCCAGACCTTCACGTTGGGGATGGTGAGATACAGGTTGTTGTAGCCAATGCTGACCTCCCTAAAGTCGAATCATGGTATAAATTATATCGGGAAGATTTATTAAAAAAGGGCATGATAGATGTGCCTGCTATGAAAACAATGTCGATGGATAATTATATGCAGACAGGACAGCAGACCGAATCAGAGTATATTGATACGGCTTCTCCTGAATTAAAGGCAGCGAATGCAAAGTATGAGGGAAAACAAAAAGGAAGAATAGAACAACAGATAGAAGCAGCCGAACACAATGCCATGAGACAGGAATCCTCAACAGCATATCTGCGATATATCAATGACCCGTCATATATCCCGATCAGTATTGATAAAAGAACACTGGTTGAAAAATCAAATGTGATAAATAAGGATGGGCTGGAGCGATATAACCAGTTCTCGTGCAGGATACCAGGTACATACGGTAAAAATGAAAAGCAACTGGTCATTCCTAATGAACAGGTTTTTGAAAAGCAGAATGGTTCTTATATTGCTTTTCTGCATAAAGATGAATCCCCGTTTGTTTTTGATGTGATAACAAAACAGGTAGACCGTGAGATGAGAAAACTGACAGGAGAAGAATTTGTAAAACGCTATTTTGATAAAGTAGATAAAACTGTTGAACGAAAAGTGACATCATTACAAAAATATAAAGAAAGCACAAAGGCGAAAGATTTAAGTGATCTAAAGATAAAGATGCCGACTCCGCCGATCAAATCAAAATAATGTGCCGAATTTCGGTACAAAGAACAGGCAGTGATGCTATGCTGCCTGCTCTTTTTTATAGAAAAGGAGAAAGATTTTATGACACAGAAAAGAAAACCACCTTGGGGGATGTTTCTTATCGGCTTAGTTCTTGTACTTCTTGTTTCCTATTATGTTGCGGGGCTTTTTTCACTGAATGGGGTGACAATGCAAAATTATCAGGATAAATTGACGTATATATTGCTACACCCTTTCCGTAACTGGTTAAACAGTAAGACATCAGCAGTCATGGGGATTGCCCTGGTCGCCTGGGCAATGTTTGTCTGTTATTACCTTACCTATTACCGTAATTTTCACCCGGATGCAGAACATGGTGTTGCAGAATGGGCAGACGTTGCTAAGACAGCAAAAAAACTCTATGGAAAAGGAGAAGAACCAGTTACTTTACTTAGTAAAAATATCAAGGTGAACGCAAAAGCCTTACCAAATATGCACATCCTTATCTTAGGAGGCTCCGGCGATGGAAAAACAACCTCTCTTTTGATACCGAATATCCTGCTTGCCAATATGACGAATATCATCTTAGATGTAAAAGGTGACCTGTTGAAAAATTACGGGGGATACCTGAAAGAAAAAGGTGTGACAGTAAAAAGCCTTAACTTTAAAGATATGTTACAATCTGACCAATATAATCCATTTGTATATATAGATAATTATACCGACATGGTAGAGCTTATAACAAATATCCAGACATCAGTAAAACCGCCAGATGCCCAAAAGGGTGACCCGTTTTGGGATGACGGTGTTGGTCTGTATCTGCAGTCTCTCTTTGAATATGAATGGCTTCAGGCGAAAGAAGAAAACCGTGTTGCATCCATGCCTGGGATTTTGGAACTGGTAAACAGGGAAACACAAAAGATAGATGAAGAAGGGACAACACAGTTACAGCAGGATATGTACAGATTACAAGAGAGGTATGGAGTAGATTATCCACCTGTGCGGGATTATAGAAAACTGAAGGAAGGAGCATCGGAAACAGTCCGTTCTATCGTTATCATGGTAAATGCACAGTTACGTCTCTTTGAAATCCCAGAAATCAAGAGAATCTTTGAAGGAACTGACGATATAGATATTCCATCACTTGGATTAGGGGTAGAGGAAAATCCGGAAAAAAAGACTGCCCTTTTTCTTGTTATGCCATCAGGGGATTCTTCCTATAATCTTTTTATCAATATGTTCTACACACAGCTATTTACTGTTTTAAAACGTATCGCAGATGATCGGAGAGATGGACAGTTACCTATCCATGTGCGGTTATGGGCAGATGAGTATTACGCTGGTCCAAAACCTTTAAACTGCGAAACGCTTCTGGGAGAGATACGAAGCAGAAATATGTCCATTGTCCCTATTTTACAGGATATAGCACAGATAAAGACCCTGTATCCAAATGATAAATGGGAAATATTCACGGGCAACTGTGCAACGACGGTATTTCTCGGTAGTGGTGCTACTGCACATACAACACATCAGTGGATCTCTGATATGTTAGAGGATATGACGATTGACAGCCGTTCCGAAAATTTAGGACATTCGCAGGGAGGAGGAAACCTGCAGATGAGCAAGGGTGGAATGAAGTTAATGACTCCGGGACAGGTCAGCCGGATGCCGAAAAATGATTGTATCCTGTTCCTGAAAGGGGAAAGACCAATCTATGATAAGAAAAACTGGTCATTTGATACAGAAGTATTTAAAGAAGCACAGGAGATAGCAGGAAAAAACGGTTATAAAAATCCTGTATATGTATCGTATGATGAAGAAAACAGAAAATATACTACAACCCGTTTCGAATCAAGACTAAATTATATCTCACAGGAAGATTATGAATTTTATGAAGAAAAAGCCAAGACGGATGATAACATACAGACGTTCCAGATAGACGAAGATGCTTTTCTATATCTTAACTTCAACGAAACTCCGCAGCCAAGCCTTCGGGAGTTAGAGAAGATGGTGAAAAAGATACAGGTTTCAGAAAACAGTAAAGAGGATGAAAATGAGGGGGACGAAAAGAAAGAAGATACTGTGCAGGATAGAAAAAAATGGGATTTATCTGGAGATATTATGGACTGTTTTCAGCGATATTCCAGTGAACTGTCGCAGGAAGAGCAGGAGGAAATCATAAAAGGTATCGAAGATGGCTTAACAGATCAGGAGATAAAGAGATATTTTGCCTTGTACGGAGCAGATAAAATGCAACAATACAGAAGGGTTCTCACGGCAAGAAAAAACAGAGGGTAGATACAAAAAAGCAGAAAAGACTTCAAGTCCTTTCTGCTTTTTTTTATCTCCTCTCTCCTAAATCTCTTTACGCCTGTCAACATGAAAAAATAAAATGTGCCGAATTTCGGTACACAAATAGCAAAGCATAATATATTTAAAAATTTAAATTTTTCCTCATAGAATTTATATAAAAATCCTTGCTTAAAGAAATATTTGCGTTATTATTTTAAGACAAATGAATCAGGAGAATAACGATTAAAAAAGCCCCGGAAACAAATTGACATGTACTATTAAAGTAAGATATACATGTAGTACAAATGTAGGTATAGGCATAAAATTAAGGTGGGAATAATTTATGGGGAAAAAATGGAGACAATTAAAATATGAAGATAGATTAAAGATATATGCCTGGTTGCAGGATAAAACATCGGTTGCAACTATTGCAAAAAGGTTAGGTGTATGCCGTCAGACAATCTATCGTGAAATAAAACGAGGGGAATTTGTAAAAAGAAATACGGATTACACGGAATCAACGGTATACGATCCATATGTTGCAGAGGAACATTATCAAAAAAAATTAAAGGAACGTGGACGAGATCTAAAAATAGGCAGTGATTTAAAGTTGTTACATTATATAGAAAAAAAGATAGTAGATGAAAAGCGTTCTCCGGCGGCTGCCTTACATGAAATAAAAAAAGAAGGAAAAGAATTTACAGTTACATTAAGTACCAATACTATATATAGTTACATAAAGAAAGGTATCTTTTTAAATATAACGATGGAAGATTTGCCGGAGAAGAAAAAGCAGCACAAAAAGAAAAAAGTAAAGGTACAAAAGAGAGTGCAGGCGGGGGATAGCATCAGCCAGCGTCCAGAACATATTGATTTCAGGGAAGAATTTGGTCATTGGGAAATGGATACGGTTGTAGGTCCTCAAGGTAAATCCAAAAAAGTCATGCTCGTTTTAACGGAGAGAAAAACAAGAAAAGAAATCGTATATCTGATGCCTGACAGAAAGGCACAAACAGTTGTAAAAACATTAAATATGATTGAAAGAAAGTATGGAGAGCGATTATTCCGTGATGTATTTAAAACAATTACAGTAGACAATGGAGTAGAATTTTCTGATGCAGAAGGTCTGGAAAAATCGAGAAGAAATAAAAAGAAAAGAACGAAAGTATATTATTGCCATCCATATAGTAGTTGTGAACGAGGTTCTAATGAAAATGCAAACCGACTAATCCGACGTCATATACCAAAAGGAGTTAATTTTGATAAGAAAAGTAAAACCGAAATCAAGGAAATAGAAACATGGATAAATAACTATCCTCGTAAGATATTTGAGTATGATACAGCAGAAAATCAATTTATTAATGAAATGGAAAAATTAACAGGATAAAGCTAAGAGGTGCATATAGAAAATGGCTGCCGGAAGACAGTCTTTTTTCTATGCACTTTTTTAAAAAAGATGACAAAAATAATTGTAATTGAAGCTGAATTATGTCATTATAAATAATGAATAACAGGTAAACAATGTTAAAAATTTTTTTGAAAAAATGTTGCAAAAAAAACTTGACATTTTCGATTAAAGAGTGTATATTTAATTGCAACAAGAGATTTAAGAATCTCTGGTTGCAATTTTTTTTATCTCAAAATCAAGGGTTTATGCGACTTTTTGAGAAAACGGTTTTAAAGTAGATGCAAAAAAATATCATTGTATAGCAATAATAGTCGGATTAACGGCAAAAAACTGTACAAAATCGGAGCTGGAAAAATCATGACAAATGAGATAGAAATTTCATTGGAAGAAATCAAAACAATCTTATCGAATTACAAGGGATTGAAGAAGCAGATTAGAAATCATATTTCTGATTTGTACGATGACCTGATGGACACAGATAATCTGATAGAGACTGTATCTATCAAAAAAACAGAAATATCTGAAATGGGAACAAAAGGAGGAAGTAAGAAAGACCTTTCAGATATTATTATCCGACATGAATGTATTCTAAAAAGATGGTATCGGGAGATTTCTTATGAAATTGAGTCTCTGATGAAAAAGGATGAAAAAATTCGCAGAGTATGGCTGTGTTATCAGCTTATTTCCGAAGAATGTTATGAGGTTGTCACAAAAATCTATGTGGAACATCACTCGTCTAAAGAAGTAATGACAGATTACATAGCAAGAACAGGAGAAACGTCCCGTACCTTTTTCCGATTAGTGAATAAAAGCTTAAATAACATAAAGGTAATGTATGAGAGCAGGTATTCAAATGATAATCTTTTAAAAATGTCGCTATCACAAAAAAAAGTAAGGAAGAATAAAGCCGTAACTCCTGATAGTTCGCCATATAAACAACTTTCTTTTGGGTTAGAAAATGAAAATCAGTAACAAAAGAGTTTGAGTTTATCTCAGGAGGAATGAAAATGAAAGTATATGTAATTGGAAATCTTAAAGGTGGCGTTGGAAAAACCACTACGACTGTAAATTTAGCGTATACCTATGCAGAAATGGGAGGAAGAACATTAGTGATCGACCTTGACCCACAGTGTAACTGCACCCGTTTTTTTGCAAAAGTAAACGAATATAATAAAACAATTAAAGACGTTCTTGAAGCCCCTGAACATATCAATAGTGCAATCTATCGTACTAAGTATGAAGATATTGATATTATTAAAGGCTCCATTAAGACATTGGAACAGAAATCACCATGGAGTTTAAAAGAGGCATTGGGATACATTAAGAAGGAATATGATGTCTGTCTGATTGATACCCGTCCTGTATTTGATGTATTGACGAAAAACGCATTATATGCCGCAGATGTCCTTTTAACACCTGTGAAATTTGATAACTTTTGCCGTGATAACCTCGCAATGGTGGAGGATGCATACCATGAGCTGAAAGAAAAAAATCCGGAATTGAAATGGAAGGTATTTGCGAACATGGTTGCAAACGTGAAAGCACAGAAAGTATCTTCTGCCGACCTGCTTGGAAAACATGATTATCCATTTCTGCAATCATGTATCAGCCGGACAGCGATTGTTGATAACGCATTATCTCTCTATAAACCAGTAGCAAAACATCGTGGTGGAAGTAATGTAGCACAGGATTTTGTGGATCTGGTAGATGAACTTCTTGAGGACTAGGAGGTATCTGTTATGGCAAGGCTTGGAAACGTATTTAATAATAAAGAGGATATAAAGAAAGAAGAACTGCATCCACGAAGGACGATTAAGTGGATTCACTATACAAAATTAAAAGAAAATCCGGGACAGTATTGTCCCGAAAGAGACAAAGAAGAAATTGAAGCACTGGCGGATCTGATTGAAGCTGCTGGCGAGGTGATTCAAAATCTGTCTGTATCCAAACTGGATACGGATGAGTACCGAATCATCGCAGGGCATAAAAGATGCAAAGCCTGTAAGTTACTGGTAGAAGAAAGAGGCTTGAAGCAATTTTCTTTTCTGCCATGTGTGGTAAGTAATCTTAGTTCGGTACAGGAAGAATTTCAAGTGGTAGCTTCTAATGGTTATCACCAAAAAAAAGCTTACGAATTAATGCACGAGATTCTTAAAACAGAAAAATTATTAAAAGAACATCCAGAGGAATTCCCAGAGTCATTACAAAAAGGGCGAATGATTGAACGTCTGTCAAGAAAAATGGGAATCGCCCGTTCTACAATTCAGGAATATAAGCAGATTTCTAATAACCTTACTTCAGAAGCAATGGAAAAATTTAAAAATGGAGAGATAGAGAAATCTGCTGCTGTGACACTCTCAAAAATGCCAGAAGAATCGCAAAAAAGAGTGATCGGGCAGGGAATCACGCAAAATGTTGAGATTGAAAAGTACCGACAGGAAAATCTGGAACCTAATTCTGTAGAGATTAAAGTGTCATTCAGATTATTGGATATTGGAAAATATGACAAATCAACAGTGACAAGAGATGCTCTTGTAAAATTCTTAAAAGGAAAATTTGGATATAATTCTTATGCAGTTACTCAAGGTGAATTTACAATTTCCTGTACAAGCAAAACTATTTCCATTTCTGGCAAAACAGTTTCATGGGAAAGATATGTAAAACTATTGAATTTATATTGCCCAAGAAAAGAAGGGGAGGATAAACCTGTAGAAAGCAATATTAACGCATATAGTGAAGAGATTACGAAAAAAACACCGATTCCAGAAGTATTATCAGAAGATATAATTGTTAATGTGTCAAGCAGTAAATTACCATCTACGGAGCAAGCATACATTCCTATGGATACTATTGTAGAGGAAGATGATGGAGGAGAAGAAGCCCCAGAAGAGGCGATGATTCTTTCAAATCCAGAAGAACAATCTGTAGAAGTGATTCAAGAGGAAACAGCACATAGTGAAGGAATAAATCGCCAAACATGGCTTAATAATTTATCAACAGAAGATATGGCACAGTATTTAAGCAGAAACTTATCAGTTTCTATCTTAAAATCTCCAGACCAATTATGCAACTGGTTATCAGATATAGTTGATGATGAAGGACGATTTTTAGAGGAAGGCAGGTAAGTGAATATGAAGAAGTTTGCGGGGAATTTAATAACTTTTTTGTGTGCATTAGGAATTTTGTGGATTCTAGTAAGCTGGGCGGATGTTATTATCCACAATACAACATGCCGGTATGAAGAACAGTATATGAAAAACAATGCTTTCGTAGTATTAGAATATTTGAAATAACAATAATGCATTCTGCGTGCCGAATTTCGGTACGCAGAACATATAGAAACGAGGAAGGAATGAAAGGTTATAAGGAATACGAAAAGAAGTATATCGGAATGAGCGATATAGCTAATTTAATTCTTGCTGGTTTTAGCGATAATGGATTAAGATTAACTGTCTTACACTTTGGCATGGATAATGATTATTACGCTTATATCGTTGATTCAGATGCTGAAATCGGAGAATATTATACAAAAGTAGCAGAATTTAGAAGCTGGTTAAGGATATATGATGATTCTTTTCTCACACAGGAATTTAATGCGGATAAGATTAATGTTTATCGTGCAGGAGAAATGGGATGTATCATTCAGTTAATTAAGTAAAAAAATTTATCAGGAGGGTAAGATAATGGCAAAGAAAATTATTAATGGGAAAATGTATAATACAGAAACCACCCAGGTAATAGGAACTTGGGATAATGGGTATCTCCGTGGAGATTTCAGTTTTGAAGAACAGACACTTCATAAAAAGAAAACAGGTGAATATTTTGTTTATGCTTATGGTGGTGCACGATCAAGTTATGGTAACTGTTATGGAGGACGTGATTGTTCTGGAGAAAAATTTATCCCGATGTCTGTGGAACAGGCTCAGCAATGGTCAGAAGAATATCTGGATGTAGACAAGTATATTGAAATTTGGGGAGAACCAGAGGAATAGGCAGAGAACTTGAATGAGGGAATCATGAGAAAACGAAAAAGATTGATTGAATTTTTAATTTTTTTATCCTGTGCAGCTTTTTATGGTCTGTTATGTCAACAAAAGGCAGAAAGCCAATGGATTTTAATTGGAAAGATGTTGTCAGGAGGAATCATGGCTTTTACAGGAATAAAATTACTTGAAAAAAATAAGCAATAGGCTGTTCCTGCTTACGGTAAGGCAATCAATATGGCTCTTGTCCGTAGCTGCAAAAGCATAGGCAGGATTTACGCACATAAAAACTTTGTGTGTGTATACATATACTTTCATTGCGGGATGCCTTTCCAGCATCCCGTGATTGAAAAGAAAGAGAGGAAAATATTATGGGAAGAATAGGAGATTTCTTCTATCACCTGATCATTGTGATATTAGTTGCCGCAGCATTGGTATTTCTTCTAATGGCATTTAAAGAGCAGTACCCCATTTGGAAAAATCAACAGGAGCTAGAGAATCTTCGATCGAAGGTGGAGAAAAAGAAAACAAAAAATGAGAATCCACATATTAACTGGGAAAATTTAAAAAGCACAAATCCAGAAATTGTAGGATGGATAAAAGTTCCAGGAACAAAAATTGATTACCCAATCTTACAGGGAAAAGAATGGAATGAGTATCTCCATAAGAACTATAAGGGAGATTACAGTTATGCCGGTTCTATTTTTATTCAGCCAGAAGCAGCTTTTAACGACCAGCATTTGATTATCTACGGTCATAATATGAGAGTCAAGTCTATGTTTGGTTCTCTTCATGATTTTGAATCAGAAGATTTTTATAAGAAGCATAACAAGATATATTTGTATCAGCCGGGTAAGACAATAAAATGCACAATATATAGCGTGTATGACTGTCTGGATAAAAGTGCAACATACAATACAGATTTTTCAGATGATGGGAATGATAATAAGTGGGTAGACTGGTTGACAATGACAGTTAATAATAATGCATATTATCCTATTAAAAAGAAACCAGCAGAAAAAGACCATATAATCACATTATCCACCTGCTCTGGAAAGCAAAAAGGAGATTCCTATCGTTTTGTTGTACATAGTTTGGTGACAGATACAGTGATTTACGAAGAGTGAGGAATCAAAAGAGGTCTTAACAATTATCCAGAGATATAGAATATCCTTGGTATATCCCACCTACGAAGATGCTGCTTTCTCCGCCAGCATCGTTCGTGGCTGCAAAAGCATAGGTGGGCTTTGCACAACAAGAAATCCCCAATCGATTGTTGTGTAATAACGGAGTACCTTAAATCCCCAATGAAGGTACTCCGATTATCTGAATACAAAAGGAAAGGTAAATGATATGAATGAATGTACTTATCTTGGAAGAATCTGTACAGATTTAGTATTAAATAAAAAGGCAATGGATGATAAAGAGAATTACTGGACACGTTTCCGTCTTGCTGTTGCCAGAAAAAGGGTGAAGAAAGAAGGAGAAAAGGATACAGATTTTTTTAACTGTGTTGCTTTTGGTTCAGCTGCAAAGGGAATCTGTACTTATGCAAAAAAAGGTGGACGGATTTGTGTATGTGGTGAGAACAGAGAGAATAATTTCGAAAAAGATGGTATGAAATACTATACAGTAGAATTATTTATTAAAGATTACCATGTAATAGATTTTAAAGAAAAGAAACAGGAATCTGGAGATGTAACAGAGGAAGCACCTTTTCCTCCAGAATAAGAGTGAGTATTGTAGAAACGTAGAGGAAGAAAGAAGACAGAGAGAGGAAAACATTATGGTAAATCTGGATTATTTTTATGGGAGTGAAGGTGAACAATATCGTTTTTACCAGATCCCGGCGATATTGCTTGAAGATGAAGAATATAAAAAGATAAGTGACACAGCAAAGCTTTTGTACGGAATCTTATTATCCCGGCTTGCTCTGTCTAAAAAAAATAACTGGATTGAAAAGGAGACGAACAGGGTATACATTCTCTATAACCGTAATGATATTGCTAAAAAAATGGGCAAATGTCCTGCTACGATTTCTAACGCAATGAATCAATTACTTGAGGTGGGTCTTATTAAAAGAAAAAGGCAGGGACAGGGAAAGGCGGATATGTTATATGTCATGAACTTTTCTTCAGGAGAACATAAGAAAACGGTAAATATACAGTGTGAGGAAAGAAAAGAGGTTCCTGCTTCTCCAGATCAACCACACAGTTTCTATGAAGATAGAGAAGAAAAAGTATATACAAATGACAGTGATATACCAAGTCTTCAAAATAAACGGGCAGCTTATAGAGAAATTATTAAAAAACAGGTAGATTATGATATATTACGGCAATCTCCCTATGATATGAATATTATTGATAATATAGTAGAAGTAATGGTGAATGTTTATGCGTCCCAAAAAGAGTGTATTAATATATCTGGAGATATGATTCCTCTAAATGAGGTAATAAACCGTTTGAAAAGGATTAATCTTACTCATATTCAGTATGTTATGGAGTGCATAGGAAAAAGTATAAAATCAATTCGCAGACCGAATAATTACTTACTAACAGCCTTATATAATGCTCCAGTTACAACAGATTTATATTATGCAATGCAAGTAAAGCATGATCTACATAATTATCCTGACGGGTAATACTATATAATTTTCAGAAATACAAAATTTAGATTTCTAGAAGTATAAAATTTAGATTTCTAGAAGTATAAAATTTAGATTTCTAGAAGTACAAAATTTGTACGCTAGATAAATAGAAATATAAATATATAAATATATATATATCTTATCTTATCTTATCTATCAGTATATAGAGAAACAGGTATGAGGGATAGATAGATGGATAGGATGATTGAAATGTACCGAATTTCGGCACGTTCGGAAGTGACAAGAAAGGTGTAGGTAGAATGAGCGATAAGATTTTAGAATCTGGAACAGTTCATGTACAGGACATTCAGATGGGCAAAAAAAAGATGAGTGACGTCAAAATTGCAAACGATGAAGTATTGTTTATAATTTTTTATCATGGCAGAGGGATTATAAATGCGTTTGGTGAGGAGATATTTATGTCAGAAAAAGAGTATGTCATGATACAGGGAGCTACTGGAAGGGATAAAATATCAGTCCATGCAGAATATCCACAGATCATGATTACTTTTACAGGACTTTCTATGTCAGAAACAGTCATGCGTGGCTGCCTGAAAAATCAATCTATGAAAATCGTCTCAATGCTCATCAATGAGATTAACGAGAAGCAATTTGGTTATATACATAATTGCGAAAGTCTGATCAATATGCTGCTCATCCTTTTACACAGAGAACGAAACCAGACCAGCGAACGATTAACCGATTCGGAACGAAGAAATTATTGCGAAAAAGTAAACAGCTATGTCCAAAAGCATTATCTCGAAAGCCCGCAAATGGAATTTTTAGCTAACAAGTTTGGATATGATGGTAATGCACAGATGCTCCGGCGGGATTTTATAAGATATTATGGCACAACACCTGCAGCTATCTCTAAAATAAAAAAATTAGAAGAAGCCAAGAGACTGTTGGCTACGACAACATACAGCATGAAAGAAATTGCTGTTAAATTGAAATATAAGAGCCACACACATTTTGGTATGGATTTCAAAAATAATACAGGTATGACTCCTGCCGAATACCGTAAAGCTATAAAAGCCAAAAGAGAAAAGCAAATGAACACAAAAGATTATCAAATGAACTTAAAGGATTATTTAGCTAAAATGTGCTGAAATTCGGTACATGACATGGCGGAAGCATTTAGGTAAAAGCTGCATTACATAAATCTTTTATCTGCACTTATATAAAAGCCAGTCTAAATCGACTGGCTTTCTTAAAAAGACATATAAAATAAAAACGTAAAGAGAGTGTTTTTACATATGTATTATATAATTATTTTTGCGGCAGTTCTATAAGTTATGGAAACAAATTTAAAAAATTTTGTGTCAGTAAGTGTCAGTAGAATGGTTCGGGAAACTGTGATATTATATAATCGTAAAAGATAATGTAAATGACACTTTGTGTGTGCCGAATTTCGGTACATTTTTAATGAGAAAGATATAGAAAACAAAAATGTCAGTAGATGTCACTGGAAAGGGAAAAAGGGCTATGGTATAATAAAATAGGCAGGAAAGCATAAAAACGGAATGTTTTCTTGCTCCCAATACCAGCAGGGGAGCTAATGCCTCCTATTCTGGAGATTACCAGAAAGGGGGCGTATATTTATGAATACATATGAAGAATTTAACACGATATTAACGATTGCGTTATTAATAGTTGCGATTCTGAATTTGAAAAATAAATAAGCTGCCCGTAATCTTGGCAGATAGGCAGCTTATTTAATAACTGATATAAGCCCAGAATGGGAAGCTTACCAAAGCATTCCTGCTGGTTCTTTGTTTATTGATATTATATCAATTATACGGAATAGTGTCAACTATATAGAGAATAGTAAAGCAACAATAACTTTCTGAGTTTTGTTGCTTTTTTTAAAATATAATTTATAATATAAATGTATTTAATAAAAAATAAAAATGTACAGGAGAAGAAAAAATAATGAAAACAAGATTAACTAAAAGTGAAATGGAAATCATGGAAGTATTGTGGGATGCGGGAAAAGCATTAACGACATCAGAAATCGTTCAAAGGTCAAAAGAAAAGGAAAAGGAATGGAAAGACAGTTCTGTCCATCTGCTTATAAAAAGTTTAATGGACAAAGATGTTATCAAAGTCGAGGGATTTAAAAAAACAACAAAAAATTATGCCAGGACTTTTATACCTGTAAAAAACAGGGAAGAGTTTTTAGTAGGTCAGATTATAGATAAAAAAACAACGCTTGCTGCCAGGAAAAGGATATATTCTTATCTTATAGAAAAGGAAAGTAATCTGGAAATGATAGAATTTATTCAGAAGCTGCTTGAAGAACGAAAAGAAGAAATAAAAGTAAAACAAAAATAAATGTGCCGAATTTCGGCACATAGAGAGAAAGCCAGCCCTGCCGGACTGGTCTTTAAGAGGAAAGTATAAGAAACTTATCAAAGAATAAGTATTTCTATATTTTTTATTATATCAGTAATTTGTGAACATATTGTGAGAAAAATAAAAATCATCTGACGATAACAGCAGGAGGGGAATATTCCACCTGCTTTTTTTGTGCAGATCAGGAGGAAAAAGAAGGAGAAAGAGAATGACACTTGGAGAAAAAATCAAAAAGTACAGGGAATTACGGGGACTAACCCAAAGAGAATTAGGACAAAAAGTTGGATTCTCTGCAGGAACAGAGGATTCCCGTATAAGAAAATATGAAAAAAATATGATGGCTCCCAAAACAGATATACGGAGGAAGATTGCAGAAGCTCTGGATATAGATATGTCAGCATTAAACGATATAGATATCCAGACGGAAAAAGGTGCTATCAGAGCGTTATTTTATCTTGAAGAAAAATATGGAATGGATATAAAAAAGACAGATAGGGAGATACGTTTAACTTTTGACATAGATAATACAGATATATGGAAACTGATAGAATATCTTGAAGAATGGGCAACGAAAAAAGAAGAGTATATAAAAAAGAAAGGAAATACAACGGGAGAATTTCAATGGAAAATCTATGAGAAGTATAATGGAATAAAAAAGTTAAAGGCTGGATTTGTGAATGAAATGGAAGCAAGGGAATATGCCAGTTTTTTAGAAAACTGTAATAGGATGGCTGGATATAATGGAAGTAGATTTAGCATAGAGTACGGTTGTCCTGTATCAGAAGCACAGGAAGGATACGATATATGGAAAGCACAATTTCCAAAGAATTTAGAATGTACCGAAATTCGGCACAATTAAAAAGGAGAGAGACATGAATATTACAGGGATAGCAAGAGAAAATTTTGAAGAAGCAGGACTGCCATTAAAAAATACAATCGAATTAACTACAAAAAATGAATATACAATCCCCGATATATGGGGATTAAAGGTGGGGAGAAAATTTCTGGACACGGGAGAGATAGAATCTCATTTTGAAGAACAACAATTTTTTGAGATCAGAAAACGGGCAACATTACTGGAATATCCCCATACAGTAATCCTGATGGAACAGGATTTTGCAGAGAGAAAAGTCATAGATTACTATGTTATTTACGATATAAAAGAAAGCAGTAAATATAAACCGACCATTGTAAATGAATATGTAGATAATATAATATTGGGGACAGGGGAATATAAGTGCGAATATGAAATATTGCTTAGCTGCGGTGATGCAACAAGAAGGCTTGTTATCCCAGTCAGGACAATCAATATGCCTATGTATGATTTTATAACCGGTATTGAAGATGAGATAGAAGATGTCATGGACAGAAGTTCGGAAGAAAACATCTTTAGCAACATAATAATTGATACGGGAGACTATTTTCTGCTTGATATGTTTGACGAGTATGGTCGTACATATAAAGTTGAGATTACAAGTGTTTATGACTTTATAAAGATGATTGTATCTATCCGTCAGATTCGATGTGAATTTTTCCCCTACGAGAAGAAATAGGTGTCAGTAAGTGTCAGTAGAAAGGTAAAAAGAGCTGTGTTATAATAAAATCAGTAAATTAGATTTAAATAGTAGAAGAAAGAAAAGCAGAAGGAACACAATCTTCTGCTTTTTTTGTACCGAAATTCGGCACGGATTAAAAAGCAGAGGTGATGGCATGGACATTGTACAAGCAACAGACAGAATATTAGTATCCATCGGGATAGGAATGAGTGCTGCATTTCATTTATTTCGATTTTCTATTATGACATTAATGCCAGCAATCGAAGATATAAAAACAGACGTATTATTGGAAGGATTGTCGTTAGAAAGAGTATTAATCATAACGGTCAGTGTTCTGGTCAGTATATCACCGACTCTTTTAGCGATAAAGAACAGGGGACAGAGAGTGAGCCTTTGCCATTTACAGATATTTTTACTGGTATATATATTGTGTACTTATTTTTATGATCTGTGGAAAATTAAGCATTGGTTATACGGGTGTATCGTGTTAATCTTCTGTATAAATTTGACATGGTGCGTCATAGGATTTTGTCAGGAATATGTGCCGAAATTCGGTACACATAAACGTAAAAAAGATTCTGAAAAAAGCAGACTGGAACACTTGAATAGTGAAAAATAATATGATATATTAAAACTGAACATAAAAGTTGGAGATGGAGTGATATGATAGATAAATATACTGAAAGTCTCCGGCAAATCTACTTATAAATGTGCCGAAATTCGGTACGGAACAGGAGGAAGTTATGAGAGAAAAAACGATGAAGAAAGGGCATTTGTTACTGATATTACTTGCTTTTGTATGTTTAATGGGACTGGGAACGATTCATGCAAATGCCGCAACAGTGAAAGCAAAAGTTGATGTAAAAAAATTTTATGGGATGGCGGAGCAAGTTTTGCAGGAGATAAACAAAGAAAGACGAAGTAATGGATTACAGGATTTAAAGATGGATGCAACTCTTACAGAGGCAGCAATGAATATAGCATTACAGGAACAGGGAGGTAATGCTACTGTAAGTAATCCAGAAATCTATAATGATAAATATACGATTAAGGGTGCTTTTAAATTGGGGGATATAGATGGATATGATGAATATGAGGATAATCTATGGAAAGAAACAACTAAGGGAAAAAGAGCTATCACAAAACATGTGTCAGAATTAGGAAAATTTCTATACAAAGATAGTAATATTTTCTCGACAATAGGAATCGGTATAGTAGCGACAGATAATCCTAAAAGTATTCCCAGAGAATTGAATAATGGAAGTCGATATAATGTAACTTATTGTTTTGTCAGCAATTGGATTGCATATGATTCAACAAGTTATGATATCTATAAAAATAATGGAAAAACAGTGCGTACTCAGATGGATTTATATATTGATTCATCGAATACCTATTTAATTGTTGACGCTGACAAAAATGAATTAACCCCTAAATATGCCTATGATGTGATTAAAAAAGGAGAAAAAAGGAAGGCACATCCGGGTGTGTGGGAAAATATTCCCGTCACTGGAGCAAAACGTTTCTTATGTAAACTTTCCAATGATGGTGCTTCATGGAGCAGCTCTAATCCATCCATAGTTTCTGTAGATTCTAATGGAAATATAACGGCAAAGAAAAATGGGATTGCAACAGTAACAGTTAGAGTAGGAAGTTTACAGGCAACTAAAAAATATGTGGTTTCTGATATAATTAGTGTGGATACAGATACACTTTTGTCCCTTCCAAATTGGAAATCTAAATCAGATATTCCTAAAGAATATACGGGAAACTGTTATGCCGGGGGATATGCACTGGAAGTAAAAAATGGTCGTATTACATGGTCTAAAAATATGAAGACAAATAAAGTTACAAGACCAGGAAAGAAAAAAAGCGTCACAAAGATAAAGAAAGTTAAAGGGAACTACTACAAGATTATTTCCAAATCTAAAAAGACAGTCCAGTATGAAAAACCAGTTAATAAAAATATTAGTTCTATAATGATTCCGGCAGTGGTAAAGATTAATGGGAAAAGATATAAAGTAACAGGAATTGCAGCCAATGCATTTAAAAATTGTAAAAGATTAAAGAAAGTCACGATAGGAACAAATATAAATAAGATTGGAAAGAAGGCTTTCTATGGCTGTTCCAGTCTGAAGAATATAAAAGTAAAAACATCAAAGTTAACCAACAGCCGGATTGGAAGGCAGGCATTTAAAGGAATTCATAAAAAGGCAGTCATTAAAGTTCCAAAGAGACAATTAAAAACTTATAAAAAGATACTGAAAACGAAGGGAATTGGAAAGAAAGTAAAGATTAAAAAATAAAACGGAAAATAGGTACAAAAAAGGATATTCGGAAGAATGTCCTTTTTTTGTACCCATTTTTAAACAGAGAAAGGAAGAAATATATTGTGATACGAGGACCACCATAAACGAACAGAGCCTTATAAATAAAAGAAGATAAAGGAGAGAAGCTATGAAAACAAAAATGATATTAAAAAAGGGAATGGTCTTTCTGTTTGCAGCAGCAATGGCAGTAACAGGAGTGTTTTCCTTGAGCGTAATGGCAGCTTCCGGACTGGAAGGGGCATATATTGGCCCTAAATCAAAGATGGGATTACAGTATGCTAACAATTTTAGCCGAGATGTATCAAAAAGTCAGGTAAGTGTACCAAATTTTATGGCAGATAGCGATACAAATAGTGAGGAACCCAATAAAAGTTTTAACGCACAACAGGTGGCAGCAGGTAATTCCGATGCTGGTCAGAAATGGCATGGTTTTGCCGCCTACGCAAAAAATCATGACCCATCTGATTTTTGGGTAAAGTATAAAAATGTTACGACAGCAAATGGAAAGTCGGTTGATCTTAAAATAGAAGTGATCGACTGGAAAACACAGAATGACGAATCAAAACCATTACCATCAAATGGTGATATGTTCAAGCATGATAACAATTACGCACATCTTGGTTATGCCATTGGGTTTTCTTATAAGAAAACGGGAGTTGTCATGTTCTCTGGTTTTAAATGGGTAAAATTTAAGTATACGTTTTTATATAATGGAACGAATACAAAAGCTCCATTCACTGGATTTGCTACATTCCAGGATATTGATCAGAATCAGTATGTTACCATCACAGATGGGACAGAATGTATCTCTAAAGCCTCCTATATTGGTGGAAGTGATGGAAATACCTGGTGTGAGCCGGATGGATGGACATACAAAGCGATTAAAGATCAGAATGCTTCTTCGGATATGGGAAAAGATACCTTTAATAAAACATGTATTTCACTTTATGTAAAAGACATGACGGATATGTCTATTAAATATGGCTGGACAGGTCATACAGCTATCGCTTATTTCGATTTAGCCCCATGGGCGATGAATTCTTTTGAAGATAATGCAAATCCTGATATCCCGAAGAAATTAATCCAAAGTGGAAGTTCATGGATTAGCAATGAAAAAACATCAGCAGTAGCTTATAAATTAGGGGATACTTATTCATACCGGTACGAGGATACTACTCCGACCTATGCAACAGATATTTTATCAAATTTATGGACGGAACAAAAGAAAACTGCTATATCTTCGTATGTATGGGAAGATACGCTAGATTCTGGGCTTAGTTATGTGGCTGGTTCCCTGCAGGTAGATGTAGGAGGGAAAAATTTCACATCTCTATTTACAGATTATTCCAGTGGACAGAATATCAAATTTAGTACATCACTTGTTGCACTAAATGATACTTCATTTTATGGAAAGAAAGTAACCGTTACATTTAAAGTAAAGATCAGAGATGCAGCATCTTATAGCTGGCTTGGACATGAGCGTACCGCAGATAATAAATACCGCCTGATTCCAAATGCAGCAAAAAGAAGCATGACATATCTGAAAAAACTGGCATATGATGAAAAGAAGGAAGTATACACAGTAACAGATAGTGATTATGGCTCTGCTTCACAGAACACTTCCACCGTTTGGTCAAAAGTCCCTATCGGTGACCCGGACAATCCTGATCCAGACCCGAAGAAGACCGTTTCCGATGAGGACGAGAAGAATGTCCTGAACAATACGCTTACCAATGCGGATGAGACATTTACATATACCGTTTCTAAGGAAATTGAAAAGAACATGCCTTCTACCGCAAAGTATTCCAAGGTTGTAATCAAGGATGATATTGATTCCTGTCTGACGATTGATTCTGTTAAGATCTATGCAGGAGATAAAGATGTCACGAATAATTTCACCCCAACTTCTGCAAGTAAGGGAAATTATTTAGAATATGCAGCATCTTCTGATTTACTAAATAACAAAGATTTTTACGGGAACAATGCAGGAACGACCGTAAAGATGGTTGTAAAAACACACATTGATGCAAAGAAAGTTTCGATTGAGACACTCCGGGCGCATGGACACCTTGTGGAGAACGATAAAAAGACAGAGACAGACATCAAGATTAAAAATGAGACAACAGTTACAACAACAAAAGCCGATAACCAGGGTACATGGGATGTCGATAAGAAGGTAACCCCACCACCTACAACAACGGATTCTCCTGTACCATCTATCAAAGACCCAGTGAAAAAAGTATCGGATAGTGATGACCTGAACTGGGATGCGACAGTAAAACAGGATGGAGAAAAAACACCAGGAAGCCATAACCGTGTCACAGATGTAACAAATCAGTGGCTCTATACTTTAACACAGGAAATCCCGGCACATACGGTAGAGTTATTCCATTACAAATCCTTTACTATCACAGATGCAGTAGATTCCTGTCTTTCTTATGATGTAAAAGACATTACAATCAAAGCAGGGGACAAGGATTATACCGATAAATTTGACGTGACAAAAGGGGAAGATAACAGCATTACCCTTACAGCAAAAGCTGACGTGTTAACTTCAGATGAATTCTATGGTGGAAATGCTGGTAATAAGATCGTTGTTTCCTTCCCTGTAAAGATCTCAGCCGATGCAGAAACTTTAAAAGATGAAAATCTTGGGCACCTTGAAATAGATGGCAAGAAGCTGGCACATCTGCAGAAAGTATCTGACCTGCAGAAATTATCTGGCTTTACTGACTTAGTAAAGAGTAGAGATAACGAGTATGTCTATGCGTTCTTGAATCAGGCAAAAACACATATTGACTCCCAGATTAAATATGAGGGACAGACAGGTGTGAAAGACCGTACAACAGATAAAGTGCAGACAGCAGTAGAAACAGCCGACCCAACGATCAAAAAAGAAAGCAGCAAGTATGAATGGCAGGTTGGTGATAAAGTAGATTATACGATCAATGTCGGTGATGCAAACAGCAACAGTATCGCAGATAATGTTGTCGTTACCGATGAAAGCCTTCCGAAGGCAATGCTCCCGGATAAAGATTCTATCACCATCAGCAGCACTTTTGATAAAGAAAAATCCGGGGCACCAGAGGATAGGGACATCAGTAAGGATGTGAAGATTGAATATACAGAAAAAGGATTTGTTATCACAATCCCGAAACTGTACCGTGGAGAAGTTGCAACAATCAAACTGACCTGTACAGCAAAAGAAAAGTCTACATATGATTCGATTACGGATCAGTGGGCAGATTGCTTGGAGAAAGCAAATGCAGATAAGAAACTTACTTGTGTAAATGGGGAAGTGATTGAAAATCGGGCATTTGTTACTGCTACTTTAATGTTAAAGGACAAGGATACTCCTCCAGACGATCTGGAACGTGTATGGGTAAATACCCCACACTTAAACATTAAAAAGTCTGTAGAAAAGAAGGAATACAATGTAGGCGAAACAGTAAAATATACTCTCGTTGTTACAAATGTACATGAAGGTACATTAGCCAGGGACATTGTAATCACTGACCAGTTACAGACTCCAGGTGAAACAATTATCGAAGGAACTATAAGGTTAAAAGATGAGACAGGTGCGGTCTATGACCTCGGAAAAAAAGCAGGTAAGGACGCTGAGAAACCATATCTTGAGACACAGGATGATACTTCATTTAAAATTAACACAGGAATGAACTTACGCTATGATGGAGACTCTCCATTTAAGAAGTTGGCAGAGATTGATGATAAAGTTCATTGGAAGAACAAGGAAGGCTTGACTCAGGAAGAGTGGGATGCACCAATCACACATACAAAGTTTACAGTAACTTATGAAGCAAAGATAAATAAAGAGCCTGCTGACGCAAATCAGTTTGTAAATGTTGCGACTGCAAAAGGCTCTAATACAGATGAAGTAAAAGATGATGAGATTGTTTACTTAAAAACTCCTGTTATCAAAGTGGAAAAAGAAAGTGATAAGGATTCTTATCAAAAGGGTGAGACTGCAAAATATCATCTGACAGTCACACAGACAAGGGAAGACAGAACTGCAGTAAATGTAGTGATCAAGGATGCTTTAAAAGATGAGGACTCTGAGAAAGAAAAAATCAAAGGGGATACGATCAAGGTTTACTATAATGGAAATGAGTTTACACCGGTTTCTGTAAAATCCGATGATACTTCCTTTACGATTGAGACAGGAAAAAATCTTACAGTAAAAGATAAGCTGGAAGTTACTTATGATGCAGAAGTCCTTTCTGACCTTAACAAAGATTCTATCACAAATATCGTAAAAGCAAGGGCAGACAATGCGTATGCAGAGATTGAACTCGATGTGCCAGTCACAAAGGTAACGCAGAATATTTCCGCAAGAAAAACCTCAAATCCGGCATCAGGAACGGTTGTGAAACAGGGTGGACAGATTGTCTACTATATTGATGTTCATAATGATTCTGATACTACACTGAAGAACGTCCTTGTAAGGGATGCTGTTCCAGAGCTTAGCAGTTATATTGAGGGTTCTGCGTCGAATAACGGTAAGATTATGGAAATCAATGGAAAACAGTATGTTACCTATGTCATTGATACCCTTCGTGCCGGAAGTACACAGACCCTTTCGTTTGCTGTCACTGTGGATGAAAAAGCGACATCAGAAGATGTTATCTTAAATACGGCAGAGATAAAAGAAACAACGGAGAAAGACCTGAACGAAGATGGAAATATCCCGGATGACCTCTGGAATGAGGACTTCAAAGAAACAAACACAACAAAGCACCCATTATCAAACTGGGCTACGGATATTAAGACCGTAAAGGTAGGTACGCCAGACAGCTATATCGAAAAGAGGGCAGATTCCGCCGTTTATGATGTAGGGGAGACAATCCATTATACGATTGTTGCAGAGCAGACAACAAAGGACGGTAAATTGACAAATGCTGTTGTAGAGGATAAAGACCTTCCTGACGGTGTAGATATTGATTATGATTCTATCAAAGTGGATGGAAACACGGTACCAGAACAGGATACCATGACATCGGATACAAACAGTATCTATCTCATCCGCACGAAGAAGGGATTTAAAGTTGTTTATCCAGAACTTTCCGAAAAATCTACGATCACATTTGATGCCGTAATCAAGAGTGAGAAATTGGTAGGCAAGAAGATTCCAAATAAAGCAACGATCATTTCAGACCAGACCCCGGAGAAAGAAGCAGTAGTTAATGTAAAAGTACCGAAAAATCCAGTGGAAAAGGTTATCAAGAAGATAATCAACCGAAAGGGTGTATCTGGAAACAGCTCACCAAAGGGTGTTAAAACTGGTTTAAGCACACATACAGGATTATTTATAGGTATTGCAGCCGCACTTTTAGCAGCCGCAGCTATTCTTATTAAAAAGAGACGGAATGCGAAAAAGAAACCAATGACTTTAGAAAAATTCTAAATCTGTAAACAACGAATGAGGGAGAGCCTGCCGGCTCTCTCTTTTTGTAGGAGGGGAATTATGGAAAAGATACTCCGTTTGAATCTGGCGATATTATTTTTACTGTTTGCAATGATGCTTGTAAGTCCATCTGTAGCATCATTAAAAAATCCAGTAGGTAGTACTACTGTAGAAGCTAAAAGCAAAAAGAAACCGGCAAAGAAAAGCACTACAAGAAAGCCGGTTACAAGAACCAATTATATTACTATGAAGAAAAACGAGAAATTATGGGTCGGTCCAAGTACAGCAGGAATGCATCCTGAAACTAAAGATTGGAAAAGTAGTAATTCTAAAATAGCAACGGTATCCTCGAAAGGAGATGAAGAGGGTTTTCATAAGGTGACTGTGAAGAAAAAAGGAAAAGTTACGATTAGCTGTACTGTGAAAAAAACTCTCCGAGGATGGATAAAAGGTGATGTCCATAAATGGGTAATTACTATTAAGTAAAAATAACGTGCCGAATTTCGGCACATTTAAAAGAAAATTTTAAACAAGAGTAAATAGGGGAGAGCCAACAGGCTTTCTCTATTTGATGGAATGGAGGAGATATGGAAGATTATGCAATCCTGATCATTTTATTCCTGATGGCAGTATGTTTACTGATATTAACAGTCATCGGCTATTGGGGAGTTTTTTGCAAAGCTGGTGAAAAAGGCTGGAAAGTGCTGATCCCATTTTATAATGAATATCTGTTATTTAAGATAGCATGGAAACCTTCTGTCTGTCTTTTCAAATGGCTCTGCCTTTTTTTGTACGAAGTAGTATCTGTAACATTAAATGCAGGTGTCCTTTTAGATACGCTACAGTTTGCACTGCCAAGCATAGCATTTGGCTTGACGGTAACGCTTTATTATAGTTTAAGTAGAGCATTTGGACATGGATTTGGTTATACAGTAGGAATCATGTTTTTGCCTTTTATCTTTGCGCCACTTTTAGGAGTGGGGAGAAGCAGATATACCAGACCAGATAAATATAGAGATAAATTTTAAGGAAGGAGGATGTGCCGAAATTCGGCACATAATAAGATGAGTGAATTATTAAACCGAAACACAGACCTTTTGTTTGAAAAAATGGAAAAGATATTTGCAGAGCGTGATGCGGAATACAAAAAAATGGAAGAGAGAAACTGTGTGCGTGAAGAAGCTGTAAAAGAGAAAGAAAACAGCTTAAAGAAACAGGAGGAGCAATTTAGCAGCCGTGAAGAAAATGTAAGACGGCAGGAAAAAGAGATAGAAGAAAAGATGCAGATGCTCGAAGAAAAACAGAGAGAAACGCAGGAAATGGAAAAGTATCTGCAGAAAAAAAGATTGGAGTTAGAAGCAGACGAACAGCAGTCCTTACTTGATAATTCTATTCTCCGGGAGGAGATCAGAAACGAGAAATTAAAGCAGCAACGTCTTAGCCGGGAACTGGAAGATAAATTGAATGATCTGGGATATTCTTCTGATAATTTTGACCCGGCTGTCTTAGAGGAAAAAGAACAGAAGATAAAAGAACAAGCACAGGAAATTCAGAAACTTAATGAAGAGATTGAAAAATGGGAATATAAAGCTGACGAATGGGAAGAAAAAGAGAGTGGTTTTGTCTCACAGATTGATACCCTGAATAAAGAAAAAGCACAGCTTTGGAAGAAACTAATGGGAGTAGATGATGTCGCAGACGAAAGCCTTGCAGAGCAGGAAGAGAACATTTCTGATGAAGTTGAACAACCTGTAGAAGAAAGAGTATCAGGGACAGAAGAAGCTGTAGAGGAAGTGGAAGAGGTAGAAGTAGTCCCGGAAGAAGAATCTGTGTATGCAAAGGAAGAAGAAAACCTGAAGGAAGCGATAGAGATGGATACCCCTCTGACAGCCGAAGGATTTTATAATTATCTGCAGGAACAGGAAGTAGGCGGAGTTATCCAGCTCCGCCATGCAAAACAGGGCGATATGGTCAACATTGCTATTTCCCAGATCGTAGTAACGGTTGTTTTTGCAGAAGAAGCAAAAGAAGGCTGGTTTGATATTAAGAAACCATTTAGCAATAATCATAAGTTACGCCGCTTAATCCGCAACTGGAATAAAAATCAGAGTGACCTCACCTTCCAGTATGATGCTACGGATAACACAGTTACAGCCGAAGGAGATTTTGATAAAGACCAGACAGCCGAAGAACTTTTAAGATATTTAGACCGTCTCCTCGATACTTATTTTGATACAGGAGAAGAAGAATAATAAAAAATTTTATACTGGTAGAGAATGTTCCGAAACCGATGCTCATTGCAGAAGCAGTTTTGATAGTATTGATAATAGGTGTGGTTGCTATTCGGTTTTTTATCATCAGATCGAAGCCGGCATATTTAAAAAAAATACCGAAGGCAACATATGATGAGGAGACAATACACTTATTATTTAATTGTTATAAAGCAGCAGATTCGATCGAGGGAATGCTCCATCTGGCGGTGAAAAAGAGCCGAAATAGGAAAAATAAGAAAAGGTTTAAGGCGGCAATATCCTACCTGTATACGAGCAGGTATAAGGATTACGAAACGGCATTATATAAATATGCCGGAGACGGTACAGAACAGACAGAGCGTCTGTTTACAGACATCATAGAAAAAGAAGCAGCAAAGAAACGTCTGCTGCCTTTAAAGGAGGAATCATAAGTGAGAAGAAATAACTGTAAGAAATATATTATCATCTTGATTGCATTTATTGTTGGGCTGGTGGCAAATCTGGCGGCAAGGGCTATCCTGCCCAGACTGTTACCAGCAGGAATGCAGGCTTGGACGGGTCTGTTAGCGACACTATTAGAGATCGTAATATCCGTCGGGATCATCTTGATCATTATTTTTACAAATCACATCGGGGAGGACTAGACAAATGAACAGAGTAAAAAACTTCATAGCAATGAGAGAAAAAGGGGTCAGGACAGTAAAGAAAGCTGTCCCGGCTTTTTTTACTGCATATTGTTATTTCAGTATGTATGTGCCTGTGTATGCGGCAAAAGCAACAGGAACCTCAGTGATCACATCAGGATTTAATTCGCTGTATGAGATCGTAGCAGCGATTGTAAGCAGTATTGGACAGTTATTACTGTTATGGGGAGTGTTTGAATGGGCAACGGCTTTAAACTCTCAGGATGGAACAATGCAGTCAATGGCATTTAAACGTATCGCATCTGGATTAGTTGCCTGTCTTGCCCCGCAGATCGTTACTGTTATCAGTGCATCTTTAAAATAAGGACAGGAGGGATGATTTATGCCGGAATGGCTGTTTGACTTTCTCTCTGGTCCGACGATAAAGATTGCGGAGGCGATATGGAACTCCAGTATGAGACTGATCATAAAGCTGGTCTGCAGTACGCCACAAAAGTTTTCTACAGGAACATGGGCATTTGTAAAAGAAAACCTGTATCCGTGGGCAGAGGGGATCGGACTCTCTGCTCTAAATTTATTTTTTATGATAGCCTTTTTGAAAGCTGTGAGCAACCTGCATCAGAACATCACACTGGAGATGGTCATCGAAGCAATGGTCAAGGTGGTCGTGGCAAATGTCCTGTATCTCAATATCTTAAATATAATGACAACCATATTTTCTATCTCATCAGCGATGGCGAAAGAAGTCTTTACGATAGATGCCCCAGATTTAAAAGTAGAGGATATGGATATTGGCTCAGCATTGTTTTATCAGCTATTTGGCTTGCTCTTTATACTGGCAGCGATCGTTTGCAGCTTTTTGATGTTATGGACAGTATACAGCCGGTACATAAAGCTATATCTGCTCATGATATTAGCACCCTTTGCGATGTCTGCACTTGTAGGAGGTCAGGAGATAGAGCGTAGTTTCTATGCATGGATGCGGACATTCCTGTTAAATGCATTTGAGATTGTAGTGATTGCCCTAACGATGGTCATATCTTTCAAGCTCATCGGTGCAGGCATCTCGCTATTTGACGGAAAAAACATTGCAACATCTATGGTAGATGGGTTCTGGGATGCATTAAACAGCCTGTTTACTATGATCCTTGTGACTGCAGCCGTAAAAGGCTCCAATGCATTTCTGTCAAAGGCGATGGGATTATAAATGTTATAAATGTGCCGGATTTCGGTACGGAGAGGAATGAAGGACAGATGAAGATTGATATTAACAAAGATTTTGAAAAAGCCTTTCCAGATGACTTATGGAAAGGCTTTACGTTAAAACAGATCATAACATTTAGCGTTGGTCTTATCATGGCAGCAGGCACGATAATCGCACTATGGGTTTTTTTAAAGATTTCCCCGGTCACAGGCAGTTATATTGCAATACCTGTCATGCTGCCAATCTGTTTCATCGGTATCTACGAATACCAGAACCATTCCCTGTGGGCGATGTGGAAAGAGCTACGGTTTTACAGGGCAACCAAGAAACTTACTTATGGGGCGGAAGAAGCTCCGAAGACAGGCAGGATATTTACAATGTGCCATCCTGCTGTAAAAAAGAAAAAGAGAAAAAAGAAATAATAAGATGACAGAGCCGGAAAATAAAGTTTCTGGCTCTTTTCGATTAAAGGAGGAATAAACGTGGCGGTTATCAATGCGAGTGGAAAGTTCCGTTCTTATCATTCTAAGAGTATCCCAATCGTTCCTGTCCCGAAAAATGTACGGCAGGCATTGAATATCGAACGGATGTATAAAAATGGAATAGCCAAGATCGAACCATCGAAAACAAACAGTCTGTATGACAGATGCTATGTTTTTGAGGAGATCAATTATATCAACAAGGATGAAAGTGAAAAAGATGTTTTCCTGAACCAGTTTATGTCCTGGTTAAAGTCGATGAGCGTTGATTTTAAGATCACGATTGCAAACGAATTTCAGAGTATTGACGAATTTTTAGAAAAGATACGGGGAAAGCAGAACAGCAAGGCTTACCCGCAGATTGATAAAGGGATAAAAGAATGGACAAGGGAAAAACTGGAGAATTCCAATCCAAATGTAACGACACTCCGTTATCTTACCGTTTCCTGCCGGGCAAATTCATTGGAGGAAGCGACTATCCTGCTCAATGCGCTGGATACAACGATACAGCAGATGTTTGCAAAGTGGCGTGGAAAGATACTCCTCTTAAACGGTGAAGAACGGTTAAAATGCCTGCACGCATTACTCCGTCCGGGTAAAAAGGACGAAGAACAGTATATCTATCTTGATGAGACAGGAAAGCATGACTGGAAAAATGATGTGATGCCACAGACAATCAAGCAGTATTCCAATTTTATGATATTTGATAAAACGCAGTATGTTTCCGTACTGTTCGGATGGAAATACAGCAGGGCATTAAAGCCGGATGAGCTGATGCGGAGTTTTTCCTATGTGGATTTTCCATCGTTTATCACGTTGGATTTTTCCCCTGTCCCTGCGGATGTTATCAATGAAAAACTGGTTGCTGCAGCGATGAACAATGAAAAATCCATCAGTGAGGAGGAAGAAGCAAAAAGGAAAAAGAATATCATTGTATCAGGACCTTCTTACGCAAAGCAGAGAAAAAAAGATGAGATAGAAGGATACATGGATTTAGTAAATGACAATGATGAGACAGGTTTTTTCTTGAATTTCCTGTTCGTGGCAACGGCAGCAGATGAAACAACCCTCGCACAGCGAGTCGAGCAGTTAAAAGAGACAGGCAAGGCACAGGGAGTAGTCATAAGTACAGCAGACTATACCCAGTTAAAAGCGTTGAATACAGCATTACCTTTTGCCGGACGGCAGGTAGACTACATGCGTTTCTTCCTGTCCTCCTCCATGGTTGCGATGCAGCCATACTTTGCCCAGGATATTTTAGACCCAGGCGGATATTTTTATGGATTGAATCTCACGACAAAACGATTGATATTCGGAAACAGGAAATTACTGATGAACCCTCATGCAATCATTGTCGGGCACACGGGTTCTGGTAAGTCGGTGCTTATCAAGGCAACAGAGATATTCCAAACGCTTATCTCCACATCAGACGATATTTTAATCTTAGACCCACAAAATGAGTTTAAAGAGATCGTAGAAAAATATGGTGGTTCCTATTTTGACCTGACCCCAAAATCAAAGATATATATCAATGGATTTGAGGTATCTGATGAGGTATTTTATGCGGACAAAGACACAAAAGAAAAATTTATCGCTACGCAGACAAAGTATGCAAAAAGCCTTGTTGCCGCCATTATGACAAATATTCTGTTTACACAGGAACATGCTACCGTAGTCAGCCGTGCAACAAGAAAGATGTTCGACAAAATCTTTGCACAGAAAAGATTAAAAAAACAGGCAACCTTACGGATGCTCCGGGAAGAGATCAGGCTGGAACTGGAGAATGCAAAAGATGATTATGATAAATCCATCATAAAGCCAATCTTTAACTCTCTTGAAGAATACACAGAAGGAAGCTGTGATATGTTAGCCTATCCGTCCACGGTATGTCTGAATAACCGCATGATCGGCTTTGGGCTTAAAAATGTCCCGCCGGATAACTGGGAGCCTGTCATGGTAACAGTCATGCACTATACCTCTACCCGCATGGAATATAATCAGGAAGCACAGAGGGCAACGCATTTTATCGTGGATGAGACACAGGTAGTCAGCCGGAAAGGAACTTCTGCAGAACAGCTTAATACTGCCGTTGCGACTTTCCGAAAGTATGGCGGCATCTGTACAATGGCAATGCAGAATATCACGGCAGCATTGGAAAACAAGATGTTAAAAGAATTGTTCAGTAACTGTAACTATAAATGTTTTTTGGACCAGGGAGGAGCCGATGCGAATGCCCTTGCCCAGATCCAGGAATTATCCCAAACAGAATTTAACGCATTAAATTCTGAGGAGGTAGGAAAAGGAGTGATGGTCTGGGGAAAAAAGGTTGTCCTCTTTGATGCAAAGATCTCAAAAGAAAATGAACTGTATCCGCTTATCAATACCAATTTTCACGAGAAGGCAAAAGAAGCAGAAAAGAAAAAACAGAAACAGAGACAGGAGCAGCAGGAGAGCAATGATCGTATCGAGGAGATTATCCTGCAAATGGCAGAACTTGCCCCTGTTACTGTCCGTGACCTTTTATCCGTATTGGAAATCACGCAGGAAGAAGCCGAAAAACAATTAAGTTTTCTGTGCCAGCAAGGGTATCTTATAAAATCGGAAGAAGCAGGCAATATCCGTTATCAGAAAGCAGGCTGATGCTTATGGCAGTAAAAAAAGCAAAAGAAGCGAGTTTTAAAAAAATGGACAGTGCGTTTGCTACTTCCCAGAGTGCTATCCAGAAAGTGAAGAACACCGACCCTCTTAATGGAAATGAGGAACAGGAACAGGGAAACGAAAATGTCAGCATAGACCCTGCCCATTATCTTTCCAAAAAAGAAAAAAAAGAATGGAAAAGGCTGTCTTATACTGCAAAGCAGCGTTATATCAGACAGGCAGAACGGCAGTTAAAACGGCAGAAAAAACGGAACGGGATTGCAAAGACAGAACCCAGTTCCGTTCAGGAAAAAGAAAAACAGGCAGCAAAAATCTTTTCAAAAGAAAGAAAATACAGATCAAATACATGGAAAGAACCTGTTGATAAAAAAGAGATCGGTAGCCATGGAGGAAATGGAGAAATCGCATCGAAGTCAAGGGACAGCCGGGCGGCTATCCGTTCCCAGAGTACCGTTGCCGGGGGAGAAAAGGCAGCAGATATTGCTTCTCCTTCTGTTTCAGCAGAAACAGCAAAAGCTGCAGGGAATGCTGCAACAAAAACAGCAGAAACAGCAGCCGCATCTACGGGTGCTGGTCTGGCTGCACTGGTCGCAAAAAAAACGGCAGAAAATTTCAAAGAAATGCTGCAACAGAAAAATACAGCAATCGAAAGCCAGAGGATAAAGACGCAGACAAAATTATCCCAGCTCATCGAAGAAAATAAAACAGGGGCGGGAAGCCCTGGCGTGGCAGCCGCAGCTATGCTTGCCTCTGTTGTAGTTACAGTGATGTACTTTGCGGTACAGATTGCCGTGACGATCTTTTTTGTTTTGTTGCTCCTGTTAATACCGATCATTGTGATCGTATCTTTCCTCGGAATCATCATCACGTTGCTGTCAGGTTTTGCAGCCGCAGTGGATAATACAGATTACGCATCGGGTTCCGGGGCAAGTATTGTTGCGGTTGCTGTACAGGAAATCGGTTATCACGAAGGAGCAGGAAATCATACAAAGTATGGAGTGTATACAGGCACGGATGGAATGTCCTGGTGCCATGCGTTTGTTTCGTGGTGTGCAAATGAATGTGGTTTTATCGAGAGCAATATCATACCAAAGACAGCCGCCTGCGAGACAGGACGGCAATGGTTTATCCATAAGCAGCAGTATCAAAAAGCAGGAAGTTATACTCCACAGGCAGGAGATATTATCTATTTTGATAAAGGCGGGGTGGGAGAATCTCATCATGTTGGTATCGTTGAGTACGTTGAAAATGGAATCGTACATACCATAGAAGGAAATAAAAATAATCAGGTCATGCGTGGACATTATGAGCTTACTTATAAAGGCATCATGGGATATGGTACTCCGGATTATCCAGACGAAGGACTCACTTCCTCGACAGCATCAGAGATCTTATCAAAAGCACAGGAGCTTGGTAAAATGATGGTGGATGAAAAATGGGTGTATTCCAATTACGATCTAAAGGGTTCCCTTGCTGCGGCTGAACAATCTGCAAAAAGAACAAACTGTGCCCACGGTGTCTGTCTTGTGCTTCAGGAAGTTGGACTTCTGAAAAAAGGACAGATATTTTTCGGAAACAAGTCTGGAGAGTTAAGCTGCAATGGAACCGTAAGGAAACAGATCGAAAAAGGATTCGACATCATAAAGACTGGAGGGAAAAAATCAAAAGACCTCGACTTAAAGCCGGGGGATATTTGCCTTTTCAAAGGGCATACGAACATCTATGCCGGAAAAGATGAGAATGGTAAAACATACTGGTATGATTTTGGACGTGACCAGACAAAAGACAAAAAGCCGGGAAGTGTTTTTATAAAGTCTGTCCGTAAAGGAGAGATCAACTGGGCGGTCATAACAGTGATCCTACGGGTAAAAGACCAGGACAGCTATGGATCGGGAAAAACAATCAATATCCCATCGCCATACGGAGACAGTTTTACATACATGGGATGGTCACTCATTACGTCAACAGGAAGTAACCAATATAAGCTGCGTGTGAAAACAGGAGAACATTATGATGCGAATGGTTTCGGAAAGATTGGTGACAGATACGTGATAGCCTGCACTCCAACTTTCGGAAAGATCGGAGATGAGATAGATTTTGTATTAGCAAATGGCAGAGTCATACATGGCGTTATGGGTGATGAAAAAAATATGTCTGATGCAGGATGCAATAAATGGGGACATGATGGTGGACACAGTGTCGTTGAGTTTGTTGTAAATAAATCCATGTGGTATCACACAGGAAAAACCGTCACGAGGTTTCATCCAGAATGGGCAAAAAGCCGGGTTGTTAAAGCAGTTAATCTTGGAAAAAATCATTTGAGATAATAATGAAAATGTGCCGAAATTCGGTACAGGAAAGGAGCAGGATGAAGAAAAAGATAATGCTATTTCTATTGGCTGTCTTTCTGGGTTTCGCTTTACTTATTTCCGCTATATGTTTTTTTGTTCCCAAAAAAAATCAAAACAGCAGGGAAAATCCAACGGAACAACAAAAGACAGAAGATACTGCAGAACAGACAGAAAAAGAAAAAAGAGAAAAATATCATTTCACAAATCTGGAATATATCTATTATATAAATTCTGAGAATGAAACAGATTTTGAAGAGCAGGCAGCAGAGTATGTTGAGAAAAATTATAAAAATGTACAATGGATCAATGCCCTTTCAAAGTATGATGATGATGTGTCGAGTAATACAGGGACAGCAACATTTTATCTACAACTAGATGATGATGATAACTCTATTATTCTTATTTCCTACGATAAGAAAAAAGAAATCTTTTCATTTGCCCCATATAAAAAGCAGATTGAAAATATCGAAGATTATGGAGGAATGCCACAGGAAAAAAATACAATGCAGGATGATGAAGAAGATTATAACGAGATTGGCACAGAGCCAATCCATCTTGGTAATCCACGGATTACCGACCAGGATAATTCATTGGAAGCAGTAGCTAATGAAAAAGAACTGTCGCAGGAATTACTAAAATTTTTAGAGAAAGAAGGGGAAGAACGAAGAAATTTTTATGTTGCTTCTGTTGAAAATACAGGGGAGAAAAATTATAAAGCTGTACTGGATTTTGTAACAAAAAGAAGTGACGGAAAAAACATCACGGTAACTTTTGAAGATGGTACCTATACATTTTCACTAGAATAATACAGGGAGAGAAAAAGAAAGGCGGTGAAATTTTGGAGGAAGATTTCACATTTGCATACGAAAAATTTTTAATGGACTGTACACTTGGGTCTAAAACAAATCTGATTATCCGGGCTGAGGAGATCAATATTAAGAAAAAATTTTTTGAAAGATTAAAGAAAAAGTGCGGAGCCGAAGAAGCAAAAATCCTTTTAGAAAATGCAGGCGAAGCTGCAGATTCTTTTTATCTTGTGCGCCTAGCGGCGCACGTTTCTAACGGGTGAAAGTCCCGAATCCGCCCTAGTAGTGGGAAGGATATAGCTGAACACCAAGGGTGTCCATCGTGAGGTGGAATCTGAAGGAAGGTGGAGGCAAATCTCTG
>ERZ1673699.480-NODE-480-length-43881-cov-6.324579_pt1 | contig 43881 bp, 37 predicted proteins | sample MGYA00580229_ERZ1673699 | MGnify/ENA primary metagenome ERZ1673699 (study PRJEB41218, sample SAMN15661785) | gut metagenome | host: Homo sapiens | place: Canada: London | collected 2015-08-20/2019-03-30 | study: EMG produced TPA metagenomics assembly of... | reverse complement strand
CCTACAGCAGCTTATCCATCTCATCGATGGCCAGCTTCATGCCCTCAGGATCCTCAGTTACACTTGTCACATCCCTGAATATGATTCCCGGCTGTGGAAAATCAGGAATACTCTTGATATACTTTTCTACCTCACTCATCTTACGTCCTCCTGTATGATATATATTACAAATGTACTTAATAATATTCTCATCAAAGTCAGCTTATATTCCCTTGTTATAGGCCTCCATCTTCATCTGGAGTGAACGTCTTCCCATATATTCATTGATGGTCGGATAGTATGCGACATCTATCACTACGGCGTTCGGCTGACCATTTAACATTTTAACACATTCATCCTCTCCAAACCACTGTTTTATGTTATTCACAAATGTATCCGGATCAAAATCTATGGCATCCACGCACCTTCCGTACCAGGTATCAAGCTGGAGCTTCAGAAGATTTTTGTTTCTTCCAAGTATCTGCGCCCTTCGCACCGGTACTGCCGCCTGTGCAAACAGCGGTTTCCTGTTACCCTTTCCGTATGGTTCAAGCCTCTCGATCTGTTCCGTCAGCTCTATGCTGTTGTACGCCAGCGGCATGGTCACATCTATCATCAGCTTAGGTGTTATATCTTCATCCGTCAGCACCGCCGCTTCATTGAGCTTCCGCCTCAGCTCGTCAAGCCTCTCCTTCTCTATGGAAAAGCCCGCCGCCATGGCATGTCCGCCAAATGCAGTGAACATCTCCCGGAACCGGTTCAGCTCCTCGAACATGTTGTAGCTGTCTATGGATCTTCCCGATCCTTTCAGTATCCCCGGCGTCTCTGCGTCCGTGAACACCATCGCAGGTCTTGTGTATGCCTCCTTGAGCCTGCTGGCGATTATTCCCACAACGCTCTCATGTACAGCCGGTATATACACCACAAGCACCTTGTCCGCAAGGGTAGCCGCCTGTCCGAACTCTCCGTTCACAGTGGCTGTCTCAAGCATATCTGTGATATGCCGGGCTCCGGCCTCCGTCATGTTCTTTCTCTCATTGTTGACAGCCAGCAGTTCCCTAGCCCTTGCCTCGGCGACATTTGGATCTCTCTCAAGCAAGAACTCAAGGCTCTGTTTCGCATCCCCCAGTCTTCCCGCCGCATTGATGCACGGCCCTATCAGAAATCCCAGATCATACGTTGATATCTTCTTCTCATTTCTGCCGCTGAGCCTCATGAGGGCATTCAGACCCGGATTGCGGCTGTCCTTCAGACTTTCAAGGGCATATTTTACATAGAGTCTGTTCTCATCCACCAGATCCATCATGTCACAGTTGGTAGCCAGCCCCAGGATCTCCATGAATTCATTTACCTCGCGCTCGGCTATCCCGCATATCCTGTACATGTACTGGATGAGCTTGAACGCAACGCCGGCCCCGCACAGCCCCTTGAATGGATATTCACAGTCCTGCCTCTGATTGTCTATGACCGCATCCGCCTGGGGCAGCATATATACCCGCTCGCCGCCATCACTCTCCTCAAATGGGATCTGATGGTGATCCGTGACGATGACCGTAAGCCCGCGCTCCTTCGCATATCTCACCTGTTCTATCGCCGCTATTCCATTGTCGCAGGTTATGATAGTATCAACACCATCCGCTATGGCGGCATCTATAAGTCTTTTATTTATTCCGTATCCATCATGCACTCGATGTGGAATGTCGTAATCCACCACGGTGCAGTCATCAGCGCAGCTTCCGTGCAGCGCCGCCCATGTTCTCCGAAGGCCGAGAAGCAATATATAATTGGAGGTAACCCCGTCCACGTCGTAGTCCGAGATTATCCTTATCCTCCTGTTATCGCTGAGCTTTTCCTTTATTATCTCACCGGCTTCCACCATGTCCTTCATCAGTGCCGGATCGTGCATGGAATCCCAGTCGCCATCAAGGTACATAGCTATGGCTTTCTCCCCGGTGACTCCTCTGTTCGTGATAACCCTCGCCACAACAGGACTCACACCGAACCTCTCGCCTATGGCATTAAAGTCCGCTCTTTTGCCCGCCACTCTCCACTCTGGCTTCTTCACATATTTATCTATTATATCCTTCTGCTCCGGTGTCAATGTCATCTTCTGTTCTCCGTATCATTTTATCGCAGGGACATATCCGCATCCCTGCTGTATCCATCCACATATTTTAGCAGACGCATTATGGTATTACCAGTGTAAATGCCACCATTTTGCCTGTAAATGTTGACATTTCACCTGTTATGTCTATTTGCTTTTTATTGTACAAATGTTATAATAAATATACATTTTTAATATATCTTTTGTGCATTTTGATGGCAGTATCTGGAAGTTCTATCACAAATGCGCAGTGCAAAGGAGGAGATATTTTTATGGCAAACAGATTCGTACTCAATGAAACCTCTTACCACGGAGCGGGTGCCATCGCTGAGATCGCCACAGAGGCAGTCGGCAGAGGCTTCGCCAAGGCTCTTGTGTGCTCAGATCCTGATCTGATCAAGTTCGGTGTGACCAAGAAGGTCACCGATGTTCTGGACGGTGCAGGACTTGCATACGAGATCTATTCCAACATCAAGCCAAACCCTACCATAGAGAACGTGCAGCAGGGTGTGGCCGCATTTAAGGCTGCTGAGGCAGATTACATCATCGCCATAGGCGGCGGATCATCCATGGACACTGCCAAGGGTATCGGCATTGTTATTGCTAACCCTGATTTTGCAGACATCAGAAGTCTGGAGGGTGTTGCACCTACAAAGAATAAATCAGTTCCTATATTTGCAGTTCCAACTACAGCCGGAACCGCAGCAGAGGTAACTATCAACTACGTCATCACAGATGTTGAGAAGAACCGCAAGATGGTATGTGTTGATCCTAAGGACATTCCTGTTGTGGCATTTGTCGATCCTGAGATGATGAGCTCCATGCCAAAGGGACTCACAGCAGCCACAGGTATGGATGCACTGACACACGCAATCGAGGGTTACATCACCGCAGCCGCATGGGAGCTGTCAGACATGTTCCACCTCAAGGCAATCGAGATCATCAGCCGTTCGCTCAGAGGGGCTGTTGCCAATACACCTGAGGGCCGTGCAGATATGGCTCTTGGCCAGTATGTTGCAGGCATGGGCTTCTCAAATGTAGGTCTTGGAATCGTTCATTCCATGGCTCATCCACTGGGAGCTCTGTATGACACACCTCACGGTGTTGCCAACGCGATTATCCTGCCTACTGTAATGGAATACAATGCAGAAGCAACAGGAGAAAAGTATCGTGAGATAGCAAGAGCCATGGGCGTCAAGGGCGTAGACGACATGACCCAGGAAGAATACAGAAAAGCTGCAGTTGACGCAGTACGCCAGTTATCCATCGATGTAGGCATTCCTACAGACCTTAAAGACATTGTAAAGCCAGAGGATATTCCATTCCTGGCACAGTCAGCCTACGATGACGCATGTCGTCCGGGCAATCCAAAGGAGACTAGCGTGGAGGATATCACCAAGCTCTACGAGTCATTGATCTAACTGACCCATTAGATCAAAATATGTCAGTCCTTTGCCGGGACTTACATATTATATATGGGACCTCACCAGTCCCCTTAAACCCCTAAAAACTAACTAAAAGAACTCCTGTTACAGAGATTTTGCTCTCTCTGCATCAGGAGTTCTTTTTTTATTCGTCGGATCCATCTGTCATGCTCTGATGGACTCAAGAATATACTCTTGAAACTCATTCATATTCTTAAATATAAAATCTGCCTTATCCCTCATCTCATCATCCGGCTGCACGAGGTCCGGGATCATGGCAATCTTCATCCCTGCCGCATATGCTGCTCTGACTCCGTTGTATGAGTCCTCCACCGCCCATGCACTCTCCGACTCAACTCCAAGCTCTTCACAGGCCTTCAGGAATATATCCGGTGCGGGTTTGCTCCGATCTACCATGTCTCCACATACAAGCTTGTCGAAGTAATCTATCACCCCGAGGTTGATGAGCTCCATGGTGACTACCTCTTTTCTGGTGGATGTGGCAAGGGCACATGGTATGCAATTATCCCTGAGCATCTTCAGCATGTCCGTAACTCCCGGCTTCAGCACAAGCTCTCCCTCTGCCGCTGCCCGGTGGAATTCCGCCGCCATCTCAACCTTGAGGCTCTCATATCTCTCCTCATCCAATGTATCCTGTCCTTCACCACATCTTCCTTTGTACATCTGCACGAACAGCTTCTTCGCCGCCTCACGGTTGAGTCCAAGGGCAGCCATACAGAAGCTCTCTATGTCCTCTATGCCATATTTGTCCGCTGTCTTCTGCCAGCTCTTGACAACCAATTGTTCTGAATCGAGGATGACTCCATCCATATCAAACACCACTGCTTTACAATTCATATCTCTTCCATCTCCCAATAATACAACAGGCTTCCACAGCATCTCTGCCATGGAAGCCTGTTATCATCTGTCATCTGACATCCGTCCGATAACTTTATTCTATTAAGCATCTTTTTCTGTCTTACCAAGCTTTGTCTTCATGTAGTACCAGAGTGGTCCTGTGATACATACTGAAGAGTAAGCACCGATAACTACACCAGCCATAAGTGTGAGAGCGAACTCCTTGATAGAAGCTACACCCATGATATACAGAACGAATATTGTAACAAATGTTGTGAGTGATGTATATATTGTTCTGCTGAAGGTCTGGTTGATACTCAGGTTGACTATATCCTTGTATGTGGCCTTCTTAGGCTTCATAACACCTATATTCTCTCTTACACGGTCGAATATGATGATAGTAGCATTGATCGAGTAACCCACTATGGTAAGCAGACATGCGATACATGTGTTACCAACTGTAAGTCTCAGTATAATATACAGACAGAATACCATCGCAACATCGTGGAGAAGTGCGATAACTGCACTTGCACCAAACTTCACATCATGGAATCTGATAGCAATGTATATAAGCATCAGGATAGCTGCAAGGATAACTGAGAATATAGCGTTCTTGGACATCTCGCTGCTGACTGATCCACTTATTACGTTTGCCTCCTTGACATCTGCGCCAAGCTTGTCTGTGAGTGCGCTGCGCACCTTGGACATCTGTGAGTCATCTGTTCCGTCATCTGAAAGCTCAGGCATCTTGAACACGATCTCATTTGTACCTGATACTGTCTGTACTGATATTCCCGCCTCACCGATACCGGCTGCCTCTGCAATGACAGGAACTATATCTTTCTCAGCCTCGCTAAGTGAGTACTCTTTGTCAAAACCTACTGTAAGGCTTGTACCGCCTGCAAACTCAACACTGAAGTTAAGTGGTGAACCCTTTGACTTATTATTAACAGGCATCATACAGAAGCATGCGATGATCACAATGAGTGATCCGAGCATACAGAACTTACCTGCCTTCACGAAGTTTGTCTTCTTTGGCTCTCTTGCAACGCCGAAATACTTGGCATCTGTAACGCCGAGATTTACAAGCGCTGTGAGCAGTGACTGGCTGACTGCCAGAGCTGTGAATACTGAAAGAACAACACCGATAGCCAGTGTGATCGCAAATCCCTTGATAGTACCTGTTCCGAATATTCCAAGTACAAGAGCTGCTATAAGTGTTGTAACGTTACCATCTATGATGGCTGACAGGGCATTGTGGAAACCACCCTTTACAGCCTGCTTTACGGACTTGCCATCCGCCAGCTCCTCTTTGATACGCGTGAATATGATTACATTGGCATCGACCGCCATACCTACTGACAGGATAACACCAGCTATACCAGGAAGTGTCAGTGTTACGTTGAACAGATTGAGTACCAGCAGATCAAGTATTGTGTAGAATGCCAGAGCAAATGATGCCACAAGACCTGGGATCCTGAATACTATGATCATGATAAGAAATACAAGTGCAATACCGATCGCACCTGCCTTAAGGCTTGTGCTGATGGCATCTGATCCAAGTGTAGCACCTACTATATTGGAACGAACCTGCTTAAGTGTAAGAGGAAGTGCACCGATACGGATAGTAGTAGCAAGCTGCTCGGCCTCCTCGTAGCTTCCGATCTTGTTGATTTCTGCGCTTCCGCCTGTTATGGCTGACTGTACTGTTGGTGCACTTACGACCTTGTTGTCATATATAATGTATACTATATTTCCAACATTTGCCGCGGTAACATCAGCGAACTTCTGAGCTCCCTCATCGGTGAATGCAAGCTGTACCACATTGTCATTGCCGTTATCTGAGTCAATTCCGGCTGTGGCATTCTTGATGTCATCTCCTGTAAGAGCAGCCTCATACTCCTGTCCCTGTGACCACTTTGTATAATTGTCCGGATCAAGAAACTCAAGCTTTCCCTCAATATTCAGAGCATTAAGTATCTCATCTGCATTTGTTACACCCGGGATCTCTGCTGTGATCTTCTTGTCTCCATCTTCATAGACTGAGTACTCATTGGTGTAGGCCTCTACACGCTGCTCAATCTTATACTTGGTATCCTCGAGATCCTTGTCGCTGTAATCATCCTCCTGAATCTCGTAAGTTACACTCAGACCACCCTTAAGGTCAAGTCCAAGCTTGATGTACTCGACTTTACCTCTGTCTGCAACACCGAATATTGCTGTATATATAGCAACACCCAGTATAAGCAGAAAGGCAATGATGACGAGCACAGCGTTTCTCTTTGTCTTCTTCATCGTCTTCTCCTTTTACCCTTTTTATTCCTCTTCTGCCTCATCGGCCATAGCCGCCTTCAGCATGATTGCACATTCTATACGCTTCTTCTGAAGCTCACAACCTATGTCATATGCATCAAGTATATTGCCGTGGAACTTGTATGAGTTGGCCGCACAGCCACCGCTGCAATAGAATCTTGCAAAGCAGTCCTTACACTTATCCTTGGCATATACATTGCACAGCTTGAATTCATTGACTATATCCTGATTCTTGATTCCATCGAATACATTTCCTATACAGAAATCATCCTCACCAACAAACTGATGGCAAGGATAAAGGTCTCCCCAAGGAGTGACCGCCATGTACTCTGTACCTGAACCACAACCGGAAAGTCTCTTGGCTACGCAAGGTCCACCCTCAAGATCTATCATGAAGTGGAAGAAATTGAAGCCTCTTCCCTCCTTATGTCTCTTGATCATCTCCTTAGCCAGGATATCGTACTGCTCAAGCAGTACCGGTATATCCTCTTCCTTTATAGCATATGGCTCGTCCGGAAGTGATACAACAGGCTCAACGGATATCTGGTCAAATCCCAGATCCGCCATATGAAGCACGTCCTGTGAGAAATCAAGGTTGTTATGAGTGTAAGTACCTCTTACGTAGTAGCTCTTGCCTGCTCTCTTCTTGGCAAATTCCTGGAACTTGGATAATATCACATCATAACTTCCCTTGCCATTCCTTGTAGGTCTCATGTAGTCGTGGACTTCCTTCCTTCCATCTATGCTGAGCACCACGTTCGCCATCTCTCTGTTGGCAAATTCCATGATCTCGTCATTCAGAAGCACTCCGTTGGTAGTAAGTGTGAATCTGAACTTCTTGTCATACTTCTCCTCAAGGCTTCTTCCGTATTCCACAGTCTTCTTGACTACATCCCAGTTCATAAGCGGCTCACCGCCGAAGAAATCCACCTCGAGATTTCTTCTTAAACCGGAATTCGCAACCAGAAAATCCAGGGATTTCTTTGCCACCTCAAGTGACATAAGCGCCCTGTCTCCCTTATATTCTCCCTCACCGGCAAAGCAGTATCTGCAGGCAAGGTTACAGTCATGGGCGATATGCAGACACAACGCCTTGACAACTGTCTTTCTCTTCTTGAAATCTATAATATAATCTTTGTATACGTCATCTGTAAATAATGTTCCGTCCTCTACCAGTTGGGCTACCTCGTCATAAGCCTCGGAAACATCTGCGCTGTCATACTGTGACAGTGCCTTTATAATCTGCTCTTTATCATTCTCCTCATATAAAGAAATAATATCATAGACAAGATCGTCTACGACATGTACAGAACCACTACAGACATCAAGCACTATATTATAACCATTGTTCTTGTACTGATGAACCATAATTCTCCTTCAATATATTCCATCGGATCTATCCGTGAAATTCTAATTCAAGGCGCCACACACGGCACCCTTATACACGCACTAAAGAGGACTGTCATCATAAACGACGGTCCCCTTTAGCTGATCAAATACAAACCTGTTACAAATTACTTGTTGTTAACATTCTCACAGCTCTGATTACCAACTGTGCATGATGTCTTACAAGCTGACTGGCATGATGTCTGGCACTCGCCACATCCACCCTTGACCATTGTATTCTTCATAGTCCTGTTTGTGAGTGTTTTAATTCTCTTCATTCTGGATACACCTCTCTTTTTATGTCATATATCGGGATTATAACACAAAGATATATAAAGTAAAAGTTTTTTTTAACTGAGCATAGCCCCCAGCATCCCGCCTGCAACGCACATAATACACTTGGTTATAACTGCTATTCCCTCTCTGTCGCCTGAACCTGTAAACAGCACCGACACGGTCAATGCGACCGATATGTAAGTCAGGCCATACACCATCCCCCACAGGAAACGCTTCTCCCTGACTTTTCTACCCGTAACAAAGCCCCCGGCAAATGTGGCCACTATGTATATCACAACAACCAGTATACCAAGCACCTTATCGCTTATCCCCACTTTGTATACGACCACCGCCGTTATAAACAGCATGATTATCGTGAGCAGATAGGACAGGATCAGTCCCTTTACAACTCCCATAAATTTCTGACTTGCAGACATACTACCACCATATTCTTTACTCTTTACATTATTATGATGTTCCTCCTCATTTTATTAATAAAAATACAGCCTGTTTACTCAAACAGGCTGCATATATCTTCTATATCACAAAAGGTTTTGTATGCACGCTCGCGCGTGATATCATTTGGTTTTATCAGATCCACCACCATGACCGTACATAGCCCTGCCCGGCTGGCAGATATGATACCATTCACAGAGTCCTCAACGGCCACCGCTTCGTCTGGGTTTACGCCCAGCTTCCCGCAGGCCTTCAGATATATATCAGGCTCCGGCTTTCCGTGGGTGATCTCGTCTCCGCATACCTTTTCATCGAAGTATCCGGCTATTCCAACGCTATCAAGTCTCTGCTGCGCCCTCGTCCTCGCAGTGGAGGTTGCAAGTGCTATCTTCACGCCGTGTTCTTTTAAGAATCTCAGCGTGTCCTCGACATGTGGCTTTATGTCTATTCCATACTTTTCCACATGTTCATCGAACAGATCCATTGTTCTCTGTCTGAACGCAAGATAATCAAAATCTTCGCCCATTATTTCCTTAAATACCCGGGCGTTGGAGGTCTTGTTGCCTCCAGCCACCCGGTCACATACATTTTCCATCTGTGCCTCAGGAATCCCTATGCTCATGCCGTTTTCCTTCCAGCACTTCCTGTATATCTTCTCCGTGTCTACCAACACGCCGTCCATATCAAATACAACTGCCCTGTACATAGCACTTTCTCCTACATTAAGCAGCGGCGTTTTTCTTTCTTCTTCTGCCAGCTATGATGATGAATGCAAGCAATGCAAGAAGCAGGATCGCTGCGATTATTATTATGATCAGCACAACCGGTGACATCTTTTCGCTGAGCTTGAAGGTGAATACCTCTCCGGTCTCTCTGTCATATGTTGTCGCTATATTACCGGCCTTATCCTGGGCTGTTACCTCAACCGTGTATGTATCATACTGATCTACCTGCATCTCATACTTGTTATCTGCCTGATAGCTTGCAGGATCTATGGTATTGCCATTTATAACGATGGATGTGATCTCGTCTTCCTCATTCTCAAGACCTATCGTCATGTTGAATGGCTCTCTGAGAGTCTCTCCATCCTCAACACCTGTTATGATGATTCGTGGTGCAGTACCATCATAAGTATAATCAAATTCCTGTGTTGCCGTGTGTCCAACCTTGTCAGTTACTGTAAGTGTTATCTTGTGATATCCGTCTGTCATATCTGAGAAATCGATAAGATTTACTCCGTCTATCTTGGCGTCAACCGAGAAGTCTGAAGTATCACTTACATCCCACAGTGCTTCGTAGCCCTTGTCTCGTATATCAGCAAAATCTGATGCATTGAGAAGCAGTGTTCCGTCATCGCTTGCAATGCTCTTGCTCATGAATCCGGCAAGTGTCGATGTAGCCTTGAGCTCAGGTGGTGTGTTATCGACTGTGAATACCAGGCTGTAATCATCAGCCTTATTTCCCAGTTCATCCTGCGCTGTTATTGACACCTCGTATACACCATCCTCAGAGAATCTCTGGCTTCCTGTGCTGAGCTCTGAAGAATTGCTGTAATTTGTAAAGTATGATGATGACACATCCTTGCTGTCCTTCTTCACGGTTATCTTCACATCATCTGTCGAGAAGAATGACTCCTGAACGCTCAGTGACATATCAACATAGTTCGGTGCGGAAGAATCCATACTTCCTATTGGGTCGTAATTCTTTACTTCCTTGTTGTTCTTATCCACTGCGCTCACCTTTACAACAGGTGCCTTTGAGTCAACCTTGAAGGTCTTGGTCTGGCTGGCTGCCACATTTCCTGCAAGATCTCTTGCATTTGCTGTGATCGTGTACTCGCCATCCTCTGTAAAGTTGTAAGTTGCGGTATGTGGATTGCTTCCTGAGAAGCTGCTTGTTCCCAGCGTAGCGATATTCGATGCCGCTGTTCCGTCCGTCTTTCTGGTTATTGTCACGTTAAATGCATCTGCGGCAAGATTGTTGTTCTCATATGCAAATGAGAATGCCTCATCTATGCTGATGGTTGCATTTACCGCCGTTGTCTGTCTGTCGCTCATTCCTGAAATCGATATAACCGGTGCAGTCTTATCGATTCTGAACTTCACTGTTCTGGTCACAGCCTTGTTGCCCGCCTTATCCTCTGCGGACACGGTGACTGTGTAATCGCCCTGGGCGTCAAATGTCACACCGCTGAGTACCTCTCTGACTGTGCTGACTCCATCACCCTTTGTTCCCCAGGTAACATTCTTTCTGATATCTCTGTTCTCTACAACAGATCCACCCTCATTTGTTCTGACTACATGAATGGTGTACTTTCCACCTCTCATGTTATCTGTAAGTGTTACAGGGACTGTCACATCTCTGTTGTTTATAGTGTTGACATTTCCAAGCTGTATCTCAGGCTTGTGCTTGTCTATGTAGAAATGGGTTCCTGTTGTTCCTTCATTTCCACACTTGTCGGTAACGGTCATGGTGAGATCATACTCACCTTCCTTATCATATGTGTACTTCTTGCCCCATGTTCCGCCGTTACTCTTTATATAGAAGTATTGCGGATTCTCATCCACTGCTACATTTCCATCATTCTCTGTGATAATAGTGTTCTGAAGCGACTTGAACTGTTCCTCCACACCAACTCTGAATGATATTGAAGTCTTGAAGTAATTGTTATTATCCAGTCTGTACTCAGGATCATCGTCCACATACACAAGTGGCTCTGTGGTGTCGACGTAATAATTCTTTGTCTTGAGAGCACTTGTGCCCTCCTGAACACCGAACGCCTCGTCTGCTGCCGGCTTCAGTGCATTGCCGGAATTATCGGCTCCCTCAACTGTGAAATAATATACAGTTGCCTTGCCGCCCTTGGCTGTCATCTTATATGCTGCAGTGGTCTTGCCATCTGCTGTCTGGAACGGAACTGTGGTCTCTGACCAGTTTGAATCACTGTAGGTCTTGTAGTACACCTTAAGCGTCGCATTCTGTGCATCCATTCCATAATCGTCTTCTATGCCAAATGTAATAGTTCTGCTCCTGTTAAGGAATCTGCTGCTTCCACCGGACACAACTGATATCTCAGGGCTCTTCTTATCTATTACAAATGAAGTTGTTGCCTTACCCGACTCATTGCCAACCTCATCGACAGCAACTATCGTGATATTATAAAGTCCAGGCTCTCTGAATGTTGTGGACTTTGCTGCATTTGCAGTGTAATCCGCATCCAGCTCATACTTGCTTATGCTCTTGCCATCGCGTGTTCCTGTCACAACGAACTTCTCCACGAAGTAATTGTCAGTTCCCCTTGCTGTTATGGTCACATTGCTGTTATTCCAGTAATTTATCAGCTTTCCGCCGGCAGTTCCATCTATTGACACTGATGGCTTGACGGTATCAACTATCAGGTGTATCTCCTGACTGGCCTTGCTCTCGTTTCCTGCTCTGTCCTTCAGCTTAACAGTCATCGTGTACTCTGTATTTTCATCTGTTATGCCAAGGGCCTTTGCATCCAGTGTCTTTTCTATATCATTTCCTGATACATTAATGCTTCCTGTAATGTCCTGTGATCCGGCTGTGCTGCTTCTGCCTACTGTATATGTAACCTTGCCATTGCTGTCATCGTTATCGGAACCAGAGACCTTGATCTTCACGTCACTCTTTGATCTGTAATAGAATGTCGATCCTGATTTGTATTTCTGGTTTGCACACTCCAGCTTCACATTTGCCGGTGCAGTCTTATCATAGTAAACCTTTATGCTCTGTATTTCTTTGAACTTCGTGTCAGCATTGTTCGGATCGTGTATTCTCGCCATGAGTGAGATCTCGTACACACCCTCATCTGGAAGCTCGTAGGATATGTTGACCGTATTCTTGTCATATGCAGCGGCAACTGTACCCTTTACCTCAACTGCCTTATCCTTCTTTCCTGCAAATGATGTTCTGGTGATCACCAGCTTTGCGTCATCTGCTGCAAGCTGGAAGCCTGATACTGCACCCTCTACAGTCAGAGTATCATCATTTCTCCAGAATATAGCGCCGTTGTCAGCATCTGTACCGTTCGCAGATAACTTCTCTCCTGAAAGGCCATCCACATTGACATACACATATGTGTTCGTCTCTGTCTTATTTCCAGCCTCGTCAGTTACCACAACTGTCAGGACATAACTTCCTGAACCATCTATGCTTATCTCTTTTCCGCTCTGCAGGCCATTGTCACCTGTAGATGTTGAATACCAGTTCTTGACTGATGTATATGATCCATTTGCATCTGCCTTCTTGAGTGAAGCGACCGCCGATGCAACACCTGATGTGGCATCGCTGTACTTTATATTAAGAACAGCTTCCTTTGCGTCTGTGACTGTGTACTGCTGATCATTGTTTGTCCTGTCTGTTCCGGCGTTGTCCGTAACCTTTACAACAGGTGTTGTATTATCCACCTTGACTACAGTCTCTATCCTGCCCTCTATTCCGGCGAAGTCCTTTGCCGCAAATGTGATGGTATGCTCTCCATCAGCCAGATATATGTCTGACTTTGTTGAATCCTGTACATCTCCACCGCTCACACGGACATCGCTGCTGTATGTGAACTTGTTTCCTTTTTCAAGGATCGTTTCCTTCTTGCCATCCACGCTGTATGACACGGTGTCTATGTAAGAATACTCTCCAGTTGCCTTCACTGTCAGCTTTGTGGATTTCACATAGCTTGTGGAACCGCCTGTAACTGTGAGTTCAGGCTTTCCTTCCTTTACAAATACAATGTCGCCATCCTCATCTGCGCCGACTGAGTTATTGCCAAACTCGTTCTCCTTGGCGTAAATGACAAGCTTCTTTGCATTGTCTGCATTGTCCTTCTTGAACCACTGTGCACTTATCTCGAATTCATATTCATATCCGCCGGACACAGCCTTTTTGCCTGTGCACTCCACTGCTGAAGCTGCACCCGTAAGCTTGTAGTACAGGCTCACGTCATCTATCTCAGTGTTATCACTGCCGGCTGTAACCTTCTTCACCTGTACAGTGAACTTATAAGCATCATCTACCTTGAGCTGAGGGAATCTGTAATCCACTCCGTTCTTCTGTATGATCTCAGGGGTAACACTTGTTATGACAGGAGCTTCGTTGAGCTTCTTGACGATAACACTGGTCTCCTCTGACTTGTTTCCTGCAACATCGACCGCTCTGAACTTGTATGTTCCACTCTTATCAGGTGCAACAAACTGGGATGTGCTCTCAGTCTTGCTCCAGGTCTTTCCATTGTCTGATGAATACTCCACATAGTCTATTCCTGTGGCATTTTCCTCTGCTGCATCTGTGGTATCCTTGGCGTCTATCACAAATGTTCTGTCGGCATCACTGCTTGTGAGGTTCAGGAGATAATAGCCATCGCTCACCTTGTTGTGAAGATTGTAGTTATCATCAGCCTCAACCGATATTGTAGGTGCCTGCTTATCCACGGCAACCTTTATGGTTCCAAGCAGCTCGAAATCACCGCTCTCATCAGTACCTGTATAATAGTAAATAGCTATCTTCTGTACTGCTGTGTCATTCTTCAGCTCATACACATTATCAAATGTGACAAGCTTTCCTGCTGCATCTGTGGCTGTAGCGATCTTATCGTCCGCTGTAGCTCCTTTGTAAACAGCCACTCCCAACTTGCTGCTGTCGATTCCGTCAACTTTGTCGGACTTAATCTTGAACTTTATTGCCTTGTCAAAATCCTTGAAGCCATACACCATATCCGCCTTATCGCCCTTTACAATGGCCGTTACATCTATGGTCTGTATATCTTCCTCCTCCGCAAACAAATGAAAATGTGAATCGATCGCCACAAGAGTGAGTGTCATAACTACCGCCATCGTAAGCGCGATCAGTCGATGCAAAAGTGATTTATTCTGCATAACCTTTTTCATGTCCCTCTCCTCCTATATCTCTTCATCGGAATGTACTATAATTACATTCTTTATCATTCTTACCGAGCTCGCTGCGCGTCCTCCCTGAAGAACGGCTGTGGAATCATCTGCGTCATCGCTTCTAAGTACGTCCGTTGCTTCCTCGTCTGCGTCATCGCTTCTGAGTATGTCCGTTGCTTCCTCGTCCGCCTCATCACTTCTGAGTATGTCCGTTGCTTCCTCGTCCGCCTCATCACTTCTGAGTATGTCCGTTGCTTCCTCGTCTGCCTCGTCATTTCTGAGTACATCCGTTGCTTCCTCATCCGCATCTTCTCTGAGGATGTCTGTCGCCTCCTCAAAGCTGCTGCCATTGATGTCAAGATTCTCTTCGTCTTCCCTCAGAATATCTGTTGCCTCCTCGGCATCATCGCGGAGAATATCAGTTGCAGTCTCGCCTTCATCCTCCAGTCTCTTTTTCCCGAGATCAGCTATCGCTTTCTCGTAATTTGCCATTCCCTTCTCAGAATGTTTTTCGACTGCAGTTGACTTTACATCCCTTACCGAAATTCTGGATGTATGGTTCTTGATCGCCTCCTGTTTGGAGGCACCGCCTCCCTGTACACTCTCATAGCCCTTCTCCTTGATCTCATCGATCTTCTTACGGGCTGTTGAGCCTGTGGCAATTCCCACCGCCTTCGGTATCTTTAACACGAAGAACAGTACCACCGCCACAATAGCGAATACGATCGCAAGTGCCAGGCCGCCATATAACATTACATTATAAACTGTTGCCATAACCTTTCACTCCTCCCTTACTCGCTCGTTGACCTTGAACTGCCATTTACTATGCTCTTAACTGTCAGGTCATTGGATAACGACTGCCATCCCTGCTTAAGACCATTTGCAAGTGCCGGAACTTTGTTACCGTTCTCGTACACTTTCCTCACAGCCCTTGTGGCACTGGCATTCCATGCTGCCGAATCGCTTCCAAATTTATTCGAATATCTATCGACCAGATAACTCAGATGGCTTACGTACACGACCGCTGCGTTGTCATCGGTTCCAAGTGTAGTCTCAGCGTTGCCATATATTCTCTCTGCCTCATCATAGTAGCTGTCATCGCCGCTGTTCTCTGCCATCTTGATATAAGTTTCAGCCTCGTTCACCGAGTATTCTGAATATGCTTTCTTGGATGTCTCTGTCGCATTCTCGCCCTCTATATCCAGACTGTTCAGATAAAGCGCTGCACTGTTCGCCGCAGAGTTGTAATAATGTAACTGCTGGCCCGCATCATCCGCATTCTCGGCAAGTTCTGTATATACCGAGTACATAACTCCTGAATACTGGCCATTGTAGTATTTTACGCCTCTGTCCGCCGGGAACTGGCTGTTCAACACCTCTGCGTTGTCGTCCAGGTTCTTCATCGCCTCATCCATCAGCACCTCTATTCTGTTCGCAAGCTCCAGATCATTGGATATCTCGCCAAGATATATGTAAGCTATGTTGAGGTAATTGGTGTATTTGTCAGGATTGGTGTCATCTATGTTGTCACTGTTGTAATCCTGGAATGCAAATATATTTTCCTTGTTCGTATCAAAGCTTGCAGACTTGTTTATCTTGCTGTCACATATCGCAGCGTAATACTTTGCCTGCTTTGCCTGATCCGGGAAGTCCTTGCTCTCATCAACCATATTGAAATATTTCTTGGCCGCACTGTAGTCCTTGACCTCGTCGTAATACAACATGGCTATCTTGAACTTTACGTCGTCCTTTATCTCGTCCTTGTTCTTAAGCGCAAGTCTTATTCCCTTTTCTGCCGCCGTCTCGGTGTTGGCCGAAGTGTTTCCATCGTCCTCTGTATAATAGTAAGCATATGTCTCCATGTAGCCTATATAGGCATCCGATGCGGTTGGGTCTATGTCGACAGCCGCCTTATAGCACTCAAATGCCTTGTTGTAATCGCCCTCGTCGACTGCATCCCTCGCCTCGTTGACCTTGTTGTTGTAATCAAGATCCTTGAGCTGGCCTTTCTTTACTCCACCTATCACAGCACAGCACGCTGAGAGTATCGATAATCCCGCAACCACTGAGAACGCTGCTATCTTATGCTTTGCCTTTGCCTTGTATGCATCGTCTAGCTCGTTGTAGTGATCCAGCGCATACAGCAGTTCTGAACAAGACTGATATCTGTCCTCAGGACTCGGCTGACAGCACGTCTGTATAATTCTCTCAAATCCTGATGAGAGCATCGGATTCCACTGTCTGATAGGCTTTATCTCGTAAGGAGGCTCACATGGATTCTTGCCGGTAACAAGGTGATAGAGCGTTGCTCCCAGATTGTAAATATCTGTTCTTGCATCCGTGTTGTAGATTCCATGTCCCTGCGCATCACCGAACTGCTCCGGTGCCGCATAGCCTCTTGTTCCAAGAGCCGTGGTATCCGCATTGTTCTCCACTATGTATTCCTTAGCCGTTCCAAAGTCGATAAGCTTTACCGAGCCATCCGGCTTCAGCATGACATTTGAAGGCTTCATATCTCTGTATATGATCGGCGGATTCATGGAATGCAGGTAGTCAAGTGCACTGGCAAGCGCCCTGCCCCATTCGATTACCTTTTCCTGTGGCTGTGCTCCCTCCGCCTTGAGCACATCGCTGAGTGGACGTCCTTCTACGAAGTCCATGACAACGTAGATCGTGCCATTCTCATTGATGATATCAACGATTCGTGGCAGTACCGGATGATCCACATCCTTGAGGATATTTGCTTCTCGCTCCAATCCCTTTAAGAGTGTGGCTGTACTCTTGGAGCCATCATTCTTGATCTCCTTTACAGCCCACTGTTTATTAAGTCGGTTATCCATGGCAAGATAAACTATTGACATACCACCCTGACCGACTTTTTTAAGTATTTCGTATTTTCCGTCTAATACCGTTCCTAACTCTGTCATATATCGATCCCCATTACTCCGATTTAATAAGCACTACTGTTACATTATCCGTTTCTTTTCTGTACTTCACAAGCTCTGTGAGGAACTCACAGCCCTCCTTCATCTTCGCCTCGTCGACGCATGTTCCCGGGCCAAGTCTCTCTATCATCTCCTGAGGCGTTATCTTATGTCTGAATCCATCAGAACACAGCATGTAATGCGCTCCGGGAGCTGCCTGCCCAACTACGAAATCCGGTTCCACCACAGGTGAAGCTCCGATACACTGGAGAAGCACGCTTCGTCTGCTGTCCGTCTCCGCCTGCTCCGGTGTAAGTCTTCCCGCTGCGATCTCCCTTGCAACAAGCGTCTGGTCTGCGGTGAGCTGCCTTATCCCTGAAGTGATCTCATACACTCGGCTGTCTCCAACATGGAGAATGTAGTACATTTCTCTGTATATGAGGATCGCAGAAATGGTCGTACCAAGCATAAATCCATTCTGCTCGCCATACGCCTTGATCTTCTCATTCTGCTCCACGGCAAGTCTTATCCACTGGTATCTCAGCAGCTCTTCACTAAAGCTGTTGTTGTCAACCATCTCAACAAACTGTGTGTCAAACCAGTTGCAGAAAGCTGTTATGACTTCCTTGCTGGCGACCTCTCCCTTTGCCAGACCTCCCATGCCATCACATACGAGGGAGAACACGACCTGTCCATTTGGAGTATCCGCTATCTTGATCGCCAGCGAATCCTGATTTGTCTTTTTCTTTATTCCTACGTCTGTATTGTATACTGCGCTAAACCCCATATACATTCCTCCCAATATTTATGTCTCAACTTTCGTTGCGGATATTCTATCTAATGTGATAGACAAGCTCCTCGTCCCCGAGTATAACGATCGCATTGTTCGTCAGGAACTTTTCTTCGCCCGCCTTCAATTCCTCTCCGTTCACAAATGTACCATTTGTAGACTTGTTATCCCTGATGAAGCACACGCCATTTCTCTTGGTGATAACACAATGAACTCTGCTTATAGCTGAATTGTCAGTAATCGCATAGTCCACAAGTCTTGCCTTATGTCCGATCTTGAACTCTGCCTTGTCCAAGCTTATTCTCTCGCCCGTCTTCACCCTAAGGAAATATGGTGCCGGTGCTCCATCAAATGGATTGCCCTGCACTGGCTGTGCCTGTGGCATCGGCGGTGTCTGTGGCATTGGTGGTACCGGCTGCATCTGCGGCATTGGTGGCACCGGCTGCATCTGTGGCATTGGTGGCACCGGCTGCATCTGTGGCATTGGTGGCACCGGCTGCATCTGCGGCATTGGCTGCGCCTGTGGCATTGGTGGAATCGGGTTTCCTCCAAATGGGTTGCCCTGCATTGGAGGTATTGGCTTTATCTCCTGTGGCTGTGTTTCAACCGGCTCTGCTGGCTCAGGCTTGACATCCTGCGGCTCTGTCACAACAGGCTCTACAACCTCCGGCTTGGCATCCTGTGCTTCTGCTTCAACCGCCTCATCATTCTCCGTTTTATCACCCTGCGGCTGTGCTCCAGCCACCTCAGGCTTAATTAGCTCCTCCATCGGTGGCACGTCTACCGGTGGCATTCCATTTGATCCCATTGGGCCGTTTGGTATTGGGCCATTCGGTCCCATTGGCGGCATGCCCATCGGTGGCATTCCGTTTGGCACCTGGCCATTCGGTCCCATTGGCGGCATGCCCATCGGTGGCATTCCGTTCGGTGCCTGTCCATTCGGTCCCATTGGGCCGTTTGGCACCTGTCCACTCGGCCCCATTGGCGGCATGCCCATCGGTGGCATTCCGTTTGGCACCTGGCCATTTGGTCCCATTGAGCCGTTTGGCATCGGACCGTTTGGTTCCATCGGCATCATGCCCATTGGCGGCATTCCGTTCGGAACCTTGCCATTCGGCATCTGACCATTTGATCCCATCGGGCCGTTCGGTCCCATCGGTGGCATTCCCATCGGTGGCATTCCGTTTGGCATCTGGCCGTTTGGTCCCATCGGCTGTGCATATCCATTCATTCTCGCATTATTTCTCATAACCTCGAGTCTGCTCACCTTAGGTGACTCACCTCGAAGTATGTGGCTGTTGCCACCCTTTGGAGCATTTGTGGAAAGCTCCTTCATCCTGTCTATCTCAGCAGCGTCTATGCCTGCTTCTGCAAGCATCGCCTTAACCTCGTTCTTCATGTCCGAGTTTGAAAATGTACCTCTCATATTCGCACAGTTTATAAGGCGTGCTACGTAATTGTCATTGTCATTCTCTGAGTATCTCGCATCAACTATCACCGACTTCACAAATGCTCTGACATCGTTGAGATCTGTCACTTCCTTCTGTACCGGAGCAACAATAAAGCAGACATCGTATGTCTCAGGCGATACAAATACACACTGCTCGTCCCTTGCAACATAGCTGAGCGAAACCATATTCTTACCAAACATCTCCAGTGCATGCAGAATGTTGTACAGAAGTGTGAGTATCTCCTTCTTGTTCATCTCCTGTCTCAGTATCTCCGCAAGAGGCTTCTTGTCATCGATCTGATAATTGAACACCCTGACTCCGGCATTCTCCTGCATGTCACACGGTGCCATCTCAGGCATAGATCCGCTTCTGCTCATATCATACACTTTAGCATCTATCACATCACTGATATCCAGACTGTAACTCACTCTGTAAGTTTCCCCCGCCGGAACTACAACAACCTTTTCTCTGTTCATTTTTTCAATCCCTTTCGTCTAAATCCGCATATTTTCCGTCAAAAATTATTCCTTCATTCAAACACCAAAAGCAGGTATTGCTACCTGCTCTTGTCCCACATCGTGGGTGGTGTATATTAACTTAATTTGAAGATAAAGTCCTCTCCACCGATGCTTATCATGGCATCGTTTGAAAGCTTCTGCTCTGCATTCTCATCCAGGCGCGCTCCGTTGAGATATGTGCCATTTGTCGCCTTGTTATCCTTCAGATAACATCCATCCTCTCTCTGGTAGATGATGACATGTACCTTGCTGATGGCCCCATTACCACCGACATGGTAATCAACACCTCTTGCCGCCTTTCCTATCTTGAACACAGCCTTGTTGACCATAACTCGCTCGCCTGTGTTGACACGGACTATATATGGCATAGCCTTTGGAGCGTTCCTGTTAACCGCTGCCTTCTCAGGTTCGGTATCCTTAACTACGTTCATTCCTCCGGTCAGCTCAACAGTGCTTCCTGTGCCCTTCTGCTCAGGCTCCTCTGCCTTCTCCTTCACCGGATCCATATTCGTCTCAGGCTCCGGCTGGTCACCGTCCATGAACTGTGGTGCAACTATCTGTTCTGTAGGGTTATCTATCTGAGCTTCCTCTGTCTCAGCAACCGCCTTCTGTATGATCTTCGCACGGTTGATCTTGATATTCTTAACAACAGGTGGATTATCCATAAGCTCGTCCGTAGATATCAGAACCGGCTTCTGCTCATCCTTCTTGTCAAGCTCAACCTCCGTAACTCCATCGGCAGCCTTTGCAACCTCTGTAAGTCCTGATGGCTCATGTACTGCCATATCTGATGTGAGAGCCTCTGTCATGCCCTCCTCGTCATCCTCTTCTTCCTCATCAAGGCTCTCATCTAACTCGAGCTCCTCAAGAACGCTGTCATCAAATACCGACATATCTATCTCGCTTGATACATTCTCTTTCTTCGTCTCATCCGAATCAAGATCAAGATCCTTGAATATCGCATTCGCTGCGGCCGCCTCGTCACTGATCTCCTCTACCTCATCAAGCTCGTCTTCCTCATCATCGCCAAATGACACGTCCTCAAACTCAGGCAGATCATCCATACTTGTATCAGATGCCGCCGTGTCAACCGAAGACTGTGAAACCGACATATCTGAGCCTATATCAACGAAGTTCTCCTCCACCTGCATTCCTGCAGACTCCATAAGCTCTGTGAGCTGTGCATAGAAGTTTCTCACTGTGAACTTATCCGCATTCAACAGATTGAGAAGCTTTGCCACATAGTTGCAATCCTCACTGTCATCATAAATAACGCTCGTCAGCAAGTCCTTTGCGAACATCCTGAATTCGGCATTGATATTGGCTTCTGACTCAACTGGAACACATAACATTCCAACATCGTATGTAACCGGATTAACATATGTAAACTCCTTGTGAAGAACCACATATGATGCCGGTATTCCAAGATCACGTAAATTAACTATACCAGAAGCTACCCCTCTGATTATCCCCAATATCTTCTCAGCATTTACCGTATTCGAAAGGAGTGCGTCAACCGTTGTCCTGCCTGTAACGTTATATGTAAGATAATCGTTCTCATCATCCTCTTCATAAATGATATCAATGAGCTCAGGAATCCGGTTCTCCTCCAGATAATCCAATAACTCCTCGTCAAACTCACAATCATCATTCAGAATATATGACAAATATTTCTCAGAGCCGATATTTCTTACCTTGAAACTTATTTTCCTCATCAAATATTCCTCCTATCGCACCTCCATAAGCGCATAACTAGATGCATAAAAACCCAAAAGGGTACATACTCCTTTATTATATATAAAAAGTCTATATATCGCAAGCAGTTTATACCCTTTTAGATAATTTTCGCTATATAATTTTGTCTATATTTTTTTACTCTGAATCAGTGCTTTCATCGGAGCCATCTTCTGATCCATCACCCTCTGCAGCTTCCTTTTCCGCCTTGGCTGCATCAGCCTTTTCTATGTCAGCAAGATGTCCCTCGTATGTCTTATTAAAGATACATGCTCCCTGGCTCTCATCTGATGTCAGGTAGTAGTAGTAATCATGCTTAACCGCATTCAGGACACCCTCTATGGATGCCTCGCCCGGATTACATATAGGGCCGACAGGAAGTCCTGTGTACTTGTAGGTATTGTACGGTGAATCAACCTCCAGATCATCATATGACAGTTCTGCCTGATTGTACTGACCGTCAGTCACAACATAGAGAACAGATGGATCTACCTGAAGAGGCATGTCATCATTCAATCTGTTGATAAATACTCCCGCAACCATCGCTCTGTCTGAATCCAGCTTACACTCCTTCTCAACTATGGAAGCCATGGTGAGAACCTCAAAATCTGTATATCCAAGCTCCTCTGCCTTCTTCCTGAAGTCATCTGTGTAAATGCTGTTAAACTTGTCTATCATGTCCTGTATGAGCTCCTTTGGAGTCATATCTGCATATATGTCGTAAGTAGCAGGGAACAGGAAGCCCTGTAATGCGTACTTGACTTCCGATGAAGGTATCTCAAACGGATACTCAAACTCTCCCGACTTGCACGCCTCAAGAAACTCCTTTGCAGAGCAGAAGCCCAGCTCCTCGCATCTGTCAGCGATCTGTTCAACCGTAAATCCCTCAGGAACTGTCAGTGTATATTTTACCTCTCTGGTCGACTCCACGTAACACAGAGTCTTTATCATATCCAATGTCGACATACCTGTTGTGAGTGTGTAAGTACCCGGCTGAAGACTGTGGCTGTACTGCGAGCCGGTCATTCTGAGCTGGAATGCAAGCTTATACTTTATAAGCCCCGCATCTTTAAGTATAGATGCTGCCTCCTTGACAGATGTATCCTCAGGTATGGTAACCTCGATCTTCTCTCCGCCGCCGGCACTGTAGGTGCCCTCATATTCCTGCATAAATCCGGTATACGTCTCCTTAACCTTGTATACCCCGAACAGCACCAGACATACCGCCAGCGCTATTATAATAACGGGTCTTGCTATGTTTCTCCAATCCATCTCTTTCTCCTTCTGTATCTGCAAATTTCATTTGCCTGTTCTGTTAACTGATGTTATCATTACCCTATCTTATACCAAGAAAGGAATGATATACATGGCAAATCCAATAGTTACTATCACTATGGAAAATGGCGATGTCATGAAAGCAGAACTCTATCCTGACATTGCTCCAAACACTGTAAACAACTTCATCTCACTGATCAAGAAAGGCTTCTATGACGGAATAATCTTCCATCGTGTAATAAAAGGCTTCATGATACAGGGTGGAGACCCTCAGGGAATCGGCATCGGCGGTCCTGGATACTCAATCAAAGGTGAATTCTCACAGAACGGATTCAAGAACGATCTGGCCCACACTCCCGGAGTGCTGTCAATGGCCCGTTCCATGATGCCTGACTCAGCAGGTTCACAGTTCTTTATCATGCATAAGACATCTCCTCATCTGGACGGTGCTTACGCTGCCTTCGGTAAGGTTATCGAGGGACTTGACATCGTAGACAAGATCGCAAATGTGCCAACTGATTACAATGACAAGCCTCGTCAGGAACAGAAGATGAAGACTGTAACAGTCGAGACCTTCGGTGTTGATTATCCTGAACCTGTAAAGGCTTAATCGAAAGTATTATAACCCATATACAGGAATTTGAAAACAGAAAACCTGTTTATTAAACAAATTTAAAGGGAGAGCAGTACAGACGTCTTTTTGCATCTGTACCGTTCTCCCTTTATTATAGTTCACAGTCTCACAATATATCCTTCCTGTCAAAATACATAAGTCCACCGATCAAAGATATCAGGATCATCCCTGCCGAAAGCACCAGTCCGCTGGCCGGATTAACGCCGTCCACCTCTATATACGATGTCCTCTGCCACATGGTATAATTTCCCGGCAGATACCACACTGTATAGTAGGCCGACAATACATACATAGCACACACACCGGCAAAGCTGACTACAGGTGTAATAAGAAATCCAGCCAATATCTGAACCTGACTGACCGCAACAGACACCAATACCGGCAGTAATATGGTCACACAAAGCACATCCCACGTACCCATACTCACTGTCGAAGTGGTATACAGACGCACTGCCAATCCAGGGGTTACTCCCCATCTCATATCAGCACCATATAAAGCTGCTGTTACACATATTCCACCAATGCACACAGCATAATACAACACCACAGTCACAATGCAGTAAATAAATTTACTTATCCACCACTTACTTCTGCTCCCAACGGCTATAAACAATACCCTTCCATTCGAGTGAAAATCATCACTTGCATAATATGCAAGCAGATACGCAAGCCCGATCTGGAATGCAAACCAGTATATTGGTATCTGGAAATACTCCTTTGGATCAAAATAGTATACACTCATCCCTTTAGTAGCAAACAATATGTAATCTGCAAGTGTACCGTTTGTAAACAACGCATTTCGATCCACGAGATCATTGAGATATGAATGTAATTCCCTTGTCTGTGATACAGCAAATAATAAAGGTATGATAAACAGAAAACTTCTTCTCAATATACCATTTGTTGTATCTCTTCCAAGGAGTCTCAGAGTTTTCATTCCCCGATCACCTCGCATCCCGCAACCGTACCGTTTTTGATCTCATATATTATGTCACACAGAAATTCCAGTTCTTCCCTGTCATGGCACGCAATTACTATTAGCTTTCCCTCGTCACGCAGCTTCAGAAGTTCGGTTTTTATGCTCATCACCGTCTGCTCATCAAGTGCATTTATCGGTTCATCCAGAATTATCAGATCCGGTTCTCCCATAATTGCATTTGCTATTCCAAGCTTCTGTTTCATTCCAAGCGAATATTTACGGTATGTCCTTCCATCATCGGGATCAAGTCCGACCCTCTCTATCGCATTCCTCACCTCTTCATCGCTTATATTTCCCATAAGCTTTGACAACATACGAAGGTTTTCATATCCCGTATACTGCGGAAGAAATGAAGGGTTCTCTATCAAAACTCCAACGCTTCGCGGAAACTTTATATCACGGTGCAAAACCTCACCATCAATAATGACCTTGCCACTGTCCGGTATCAGCAAGCCACAAAGAGCTCTCATTATCATGGTCTTGCCACACCCGTTTTTTCCCCTGAGTCCATACACTTTTCCGGGCTCCATCTGCATATTAACATTATCAAGTATGAGCGTGCCTTTTATCTTCTTACTGAGTCCCTCAATTATTATCTCTTTCACAGAATATCTCTCCTCCTATGCCATATATATATCAATGCAAGTGGAACTGTGCATACCACAACATACATTGTCACTATCTGATATCTGTATGTAACTACATTTTGAATAGGATTTATCATTGCCATAGCCGACCATGTGCCGATTCCGGTTCCTTCAAATATAACTCCCGTAAACACATACAGTGCAAATGGTGCCATCATTGTGGAAAATCTGCTTCCGCACCATCTGGCAAAACACATTGCCACCAGCCCGGCAATACCGCCGAACAAAGCATCAAGCACAATAAACACCAGCGCATAGCATACCGGGTGCTCTGCAAACAGCCTTGGAAACATATTGCAGTCTATAATACCCGCATACAGGAATGTCAACTTATCCGGTTTTTTATTTGGGTATATCCCGGCACATATGAACAAATCTATCAAAAGGGGAATGGCTGTTGCAGCAGCTCCCGAAGCCACCACAGCGAGCTCCTTTGCCAGCATATACTTTATGCGCGATGTCCTGATACATATATTCCGTTCATATCCACTTTTTATGTCCTGATAACATGTACCAGCATATGGCAGACAGGCCAGCAGGGGAAGCAATACATAGAACAGACTATTATAAGCAAAGTGATAATCGGTCCCCAGCCATATCTGGATCAGTGCGCAATCCGCTTTATGACCATACTGTTTTAAGTAGAGTACAATATCCGCCAATCCTATCAGTGTTCCAATCGCAACACTTACAGCAAGCCATATATTCTTAAATGCCCTTTGCATTTCAAATTTAAATATATTCATATCATTCACCAATTTATTCCATATCCAATTTCATCCTGATCTTCACCGGCTCAAGCACAGGCACATAATAAAATGTCTCCTCATCCATATGTTCCCATGTCTTATCTCCAAACGATACCCGGGCCGCTTTGGTTACATACCATACCTTCTGGTCTGCGCCTGCTTTCAGTTCATTATCTGAAAACACATTGATATCCTGCATATCATAGGGATTCACGGAGCTGCACCATGTAGCAGATTCAAATCCACCAGATGTCATATCCATCACCGCATCCCATGAAATAGATTCATTTGTATTGTTCTCTATATTGAGACAGGCGCATACAAATCTGTCTTCCGAACTAAGTGTCTCCACGTTATCCACTCCAAAACGGGTCTTATAATCATCTATACTGTATATATGTGCCTCTACACATCTGATGACCAGACCATCACATTCTATTGCTTCTCCCGCTTCAACGACCTGCGTATTGTCAATGTATCCGTGGTTTATACTGTATATTCTGCCGCACCAGAATATGGCTGCACATATAACCACCACCACTACAATGACTCCAATATATCTCTTCATGCGTCCTCCCATTACTGATCATCTGTTTCCGTCTTCGGAAGTGAATCTATATCAACATAATCCGGTAGTTTTGCCGGATCATATGAGAAGTTCCCTGTGATAAGACTTCCATAATAGTGTTTCTCATTTTCGTCAAATTCCTGTGGTACCGCCAAACCAATTGTACATTCCATGCTCTCATGGCCCTTCAGCCTGAAGAAATAATATTTCATCGCTCTTTCATCCCCATCTGTATAAATCGGCTTATCATAGTAACACAAAACTTCGTTGTAGCTTATCTCACTCGCCTCAGGAGAGTCATATACAACATAATACGGAAATACATCCTCTACATCTGCGTTTCCCATATTGGTCAATTTGCACTTGATAAAATAAAATTTTCTAGGTTTAACCTTAGTGTATGTGTACTTATCTATCACATCCTGATTTCTGTCCATGATTTCTACAGACTCTTCTGCCGTATACGCATCATAATCTGATAAATGAACGTCTTTTACCTCAGGAGCCTCCTCATAGATTGAATCCCAATCTATAATATCCTCAGTTTCTTCAGGGTCCGGCAGAGTCTGATCCCGGAAATATTCAACCGGATATCTGTTTTCCGTGGAGATCTCAGATCCCTCTATGACATCTGCTGACAACATCTCTATCTTTATAGCTCCAACCATCAAAACATTATCTCCTACCCCCTCAACCACGCTTTTTTCTGAAGTCGTTGAGGTTTCACTACTTGCATTTGTAGTAGTCTTCGTAGTCGTATTCGACCTTTCCTCAGGAGTTTCTTTGTTTTTCTGAAGCATATATGCTGAAGTTCCTCCCGTTGCCATAATCAATACGCATATTATTACTGCTGCCAGATACCTTTTTTTCATAATATGCATCCTCCCATTACTGATCATCTGTTTCCGTCTTCGGAAGCGAATCTATATCAACATAATCTGGTAGTTTTGCCGGATCATATGAGAAGTTTCCTGTAATAGGCTTTCCATAATAGTGTTTCTCATTTTCGCCAAACTCCTGCGGTACCGCCAAACCAATTGTACATTCCATGCTCTCATGTCCATTCAGCCTGAAGAAATAGTACCTCATCGCTCTTTCATCCCCATCTGTATAAATTGACTTATCATAGTAACACAAAACTTCGTTGTAGCTTATCTCACTCGCCTCAGGAGAGTCATATACAACATAATACGGAAATACATCCTCTACATCTGCGTTTCCCATATTGGTCAATTTGCACTTGATAAAATAAAATTTTCTAGGTTTAACCTTAGTGTATGTGTACTTATCTATCACATCCTGATTTCTGTCCATGATTTCTACAGACTCTTCTGCCGTATACGCATCATAATCTGATAAATGAACGTCTTTTACCTCAGGAGCCTCCTCATAGATTGAATCCCAATCTATAATATCCTCAGTTTCTTCAGGGTCCGGCAGAGTCTGATCCCGGAAATATTCAACCGGATATCTGTTTTCCGTGGAGATCTCAGATCCCTCTATGACATCTGCTGACAACATCTCTATCTTTATAGCTCCAACCATCAAAACATTATCTCCTACCCCCTCAACCACGCTTTTTTCTGAAGTCGTTGAGGTTTCACTACTTGCATTTGTAGTAGTCTTCGTAGTCGTATTCGACCTTTCCTCAGGAGTTTCTTTGTTTTTCTGAAGCATATATGCTGAAGTTCCTCCCGTTGCCATAATCAATACGCATATTATTACTGCTGCCAGATACTTTTTTTTCATAATCTTGTATTCCTCCTCATGATCCTGCCTTCACCCGCTTCACTTTATCAATAGACCAACCTCTGATCAATCATATACAGTGTAATTTCTTGTTGAATCAGGGCTCCACCATCCTATTACTCATACCCCAGTCCTCCTTCCATATTGGTTTATGCACTTTGTATGCTAACATCATTCGATACCACCCAACCAAAATCGTCTGTGAATGGTCAAAAAAAGCAGGTGAATGAAATGTATCTACCATTCACCTGCTTTTTTCGACCATTCGCGGATTCTCTATCTTTTCTGTCTATATCAGAGAGTATAATTTTATCAGCTTATAATTTTTGATTAAAAAGGAGTGCGTACCATGATCTTATCTGAGCAATTAAGCAAAAAGATTGTCAATATCATGTCAGATAACAACATAATAGATAGTCATTTGGATGCTGCATATATATACTGCATTGATTTCGCTTTGGATTTAGTATTGTTCAACTTAAGCATCATAATCATTGGTGCCTTAACCCATAACTTTATCCTATCTGTAATCTATGTAACCGTTCTTGTTCCAACAAAGATGCTAGCCGGTGGCGCACATGCTGGGAGCACATATGCATGCTGTTCTATATCATACTCTGTATATCTACTCTGTATGTTGTTATGCCGGTTGATTCCTGGTATTCCAATTTTGAACATATTAGTCTGTCTTGTTACCGGAATCGGTATATGTGCACTTTCCCCAGTTCCACACAAGAACAAGAAGCAAAGCTATCAAACAAAACACAAAATAAAAAAATATTGCTGCTTTTGCATAGGTATAATTTACATCCTTTTATCTGTTGTGTTATCATTTTGTTTATATAGATATGGAAATCTGATAATGCTTTGTCTCACTATAGTTTTTGTGAATCAGATTATTGGTCTATTTATAAATAGCGGAGGAAGAAAATGAGACTAAATATTGCTATATGCGATGACGATAAATCTTTTATGGAAAATCTGGAAAAAATGTTAATTTCATATTCCCTACAGTTTGACATAGATATCCACGTAGATAAATACCAAAATGGTTCTGCACTGTTGTCTGCATACGATTCTTCTCAGTCCTCACCATATCAGGTTTTAATGCTTGATATAGAAATGCCTGGTGAAAATGGTATATCGATAGCAGAAAAAATTAAACATACCAAAGATTTTGATGTATTGATAGTGTTTATCAGCAACTACCCAGAATATATGCTGGATTCATTTTCGGTTCATCCATATCATTTTTTACAAAAACCTATTAATTACACAACTTTAAATACACTCTTGGATGATATATATAATTATTATAAGAAAACCCATTCATTAGTCACGATCATCAGTGATTATGATACCGAACACACTATATACATAAAGAACATTTACTATATAGAATGTTCAGATTCATCCAGTAAAGCTCTGATTTTTCATATGAAAGATAATCAGATACGCACAACCGGCACTCTGAATTACTGGAATACCACACTTGCTGACAATTCATTTATTCTATGTTCCAGAAATACTTTGATAAATATACAGCACATTCACTTTATCAAAGATAACCAGATTATCCTTGAAAATGATGAAGTTGTTACTATGAGCAAACGCAACAGAAAGAAACTACTTGACTGTTTTCTTAACAAGATAGTTGCAATACATAACCATTGATTGTAGAGGGATTTTATGACTTACTTAATTAGCGCCGTAACCTATATTTTTGATATTTTTATCGTGTCTTCTTATCTCAAGAACATGTTAAAACACTTTAAAAAGAAATACTCAACTATATATATACTATGCCTCATATTAGTCGAGGTCATATTATATATAAATGAACTGTTATCATCCAGATACAATTCATTTTCTTCCGTGGTGATAACTCCTGCTCTCAGCATTTTGACAACATTTGCTCTCTGCTGTTTTTTCTCAAACTCCATAAAAGCAAGAATACTTACTGCTCTGTCTTTTCAGGTTCTTGTCTCACTTGGAGAATCATTCTTTACTTTTATAATTACTCATGTCAATCCTGACATTCTTGACATGACAAACAAAACTCTGTTGTACAGCATTATGAATCTCGGTTCAAAAGTAATGCTCTTTTTGCTCTGTCTTATTGTCACCATATTTTTTAGAAATCAGAAATACGATCATCCAACAGAATATAGTATCCTGTTATTTACAACTCCTATAATAACATTAGTCATATTTTCATTTACCCCTCTGCATTTCTTATCAGAGAACGATAATGTGTTTTTCTATGAAATGCTGTTTATATGCCTTTCTATGCTTAACATAGTTAATTATATTCTTATACAAAGGGCATTTATATCCACCGTAGTCAACTACACAAATATGAACATTCAACGTCAGCTTGACTTCCAAAAAGGAAAATTTGAACAACTAAGTGAATCCTACAGACAAAACAGAAGAATTATACACGATGTGAAAAAACACTACTTCTATATTCAGGAACAGATCAACAAGCAGCATTTTGACGACCTGAAAAATTACACCTCCACCGCAATCCAATCCATAGAGGATAACTATGCCAAGTATAATACCGGCAACCTGGTAATAGATTCATTCATAACAAACTATGACAATATTGCAACAAAAAATAACATTGCATTCTACGTAAGGCTAAATGTAGATTTTAACCGGGTTCCTACAAACGACTATGATCTGTGTATAATTTTAGGGAACCTGCTTGATAACTGTATTGCCGCATGTATAAAATGTAATAACAGCCGATATATAAATATAAGTATAGAAACTACTGACAACGATAAATTTGTTATACACTGTGAAAACCGGTCACCTGTTATTGATTCCACCGCAAGACAACACTCCATTGACCATGGTTTTGGTCTGAGCAATATAAGCCATACTGTTGAAAAGAATAATGGTTTTTTCGTATATCAGCAAAAGAATGATATTTTCTACACAGATATCATGATACCGATTATCGATGAGTCAAAAAGAGTATTCAAATCTGTCAACCACATATCCGTCCATCCTTCATCTCATATATCTCGTCACACAGATATTCCAGTTCCTCCCGGTCGTGGCAGGCAGTGATTATAAGACTTCCTCCATCACGCAGCTTCAGCAACTCCTTCTTTATGTTCTCTACAGACTCTTCATCAAGTGCGTTGATAGGTTCATCCAGCACTATGACATCCGGCTCTCCCATGATTGCATTTGCTATGCCAAGCTTCTGCTTCATTCCAAGGGAATACTTTCTGTATACCCTCTTATCATCCGGATCAAGACCTGTCCTCTCTATGGCATATCTGACATCGTCATCACTGATCCCTCCCATGAGCTTTGCCAGAAGCCTGAGGTTCCTGAAGCCTGTGTACTGAGGCAGGAATGACGGATTCTCTATCAGAGCACCTATACTCCGTGGAAACTTTATGTCCCTGTGAAGCTCCTCATCATCTATATATATGTGTCCTCCATCAGGTATGAGCAGACCACATATAGCTCTCATAAGCATTGTCTTACCACAGCCATTCTTTCCACGGAGTCCATATATCCTGCCCGGCGTCATGGTCAGACTGATATCATCAAGTATGACTGAACCCTTTATCTTCTTATTCAGATTTTCTATCCTTATCTCGCTCATATGTATTCTCCTATCAGATTATATCCTTATTATCAAAATACACGATTCCTCCTGCAAATGCAGTGATCAGCATACCAGCCGCAAGCACCACTCCACTCATGGGATTAACCCCATCTGCCACTACATATGACACTCTCTGCCACATCGTATAATTTCCCGACAGATACCATACAGTATAGTATGCCGACAGAACATACACTCCACACACCGCTGCAAAGCTGATGACCGGCGTGATTATAAAACCCGCCAGTACCTGAAGCTGGCTTATCCCCAGCGTTACCAGCATCGGTATAAATAATGTTATCAGAAGCAGATCTGCGGCACTAAAATTGTATGTCTGCGGAGGATACAGCCGTGTTGTCAGCGCCGCCGTCATATCCATGGTCATATCTGCCCCATATGCCGCCGCCATTAAATATATCGTCAGCACACATACAGCAAAATACATTACCACAGCCACCGTACAGTATATGAGCTTGCTGACCCACCAGCTTCTTCTGCTTCCGGACGCAAGGCACACCACTCTCGCATTTGCGGCAAAATCATCACTGGAATAATATGCCAGGAAATAGGCCAGGCCTATCTGGAACGCAAACCAGTATATCGGTATGTCAAATACGCTCCTTGGATCAAAGTAATACACCTCCATCCCCTTCATCGCAAACAGAAGATAGTCCGCAAATGTTCCGTTGGTCAACAGGATATTCCCATCTGCAAGCTCGATAAGATATGCGTGGAGCTCACGTGTCTGCGACACCGCAAACAGTAACGGCAGTATAAAAAGAACACATCTCCTTAATATTCCATTTTCCATATCTCTTCCGAGAAGTCTCAGAGTCCTCATTCCCGCATCACCTCATATCTGTTCACCACATACATTCCTTTTTTATCTGTATTTCCTTCTTTCATAGAATATCCCTTCTTCTGTGCCATATGTATATAAGAACGAGTGCCGCTGCACTCACCGCAGCATACATCGTCACCATCTGGTACCTGTATGTAACCACATTCTGCAGTGGATTGACCATCTGCATGGCTGACCAGGTTCCAATCCCACGTCCCTCAAACATCACACCGGTAAATACATACAATGCGAACGGAGCCATTATCGTTGAAAATCTGCTCCCGCACCACCTCGCAAAGCACATAGCCACAAGACCTGTTATCCCTCCAAACACTGCATCGAGCAGCGTAAACAGCAGCGCATAGCACACAGGATGCTCTGCAAATATTCTCGGGAACATGTGGCAGTCTATAATTCCTGCATACAAAAATGTCAGTTTTTCCGGTCTTTTATCCGGATATATCCCCGCAGCAATGAACATGGCTATGAGCAGCGGGCACGCCACGGCTACCGCTCCCGAAGCCGCCACAGCCGCTTCCTTTGCAATCATATAGCTTAAGCGGGACGTCTTAATACATATACTGCTTTCATATCCGGTTTTTTGATCCTGATAACACGACCCCGCATACGGAAAACACGCAATCAGTGGCAGCAGTACGTAAAACAAACTGTTGTATGCAAACTGATAGTCTGTCCCGATCCATGTCTGGATCAAAGCCCTGCCTCTGTTAAATCCATACTGGCTGACATTAAGCCATATGTCCGCCAGCCCAATCAACGTTCCCAGAGCTATGCTTACTGCAAGCCACTTATTTCTGAACGCTCTGGTCATTTCAAATCTTAATACTCTCATATCTCAACACCACTTCATTCAATATCCAGTCTGATCATCAACTTATCAGGTTCAAGGGTGAGTACATAATAGAAGCTCTCCCGCTCCAGGTTATCCCACGTATCCCTGCTAAATGACACCCGCGCCAGACTTGTCACATACCATATATCCTGATTCATTCCGGGCTCCAGATCATTACTTGTAAACGTATTCAGTTCCCGGCCAGAATACAAATTCACCGAACTGCACCATGTCTGTGACTCAAAGCCACACTCAGTCGCCGCCATCACAGTATCCCAATCGATCGGTTCTTCAGTTGTATTATCTACATTCAGGCGTGTACAGATAAACCGATCCTCCGGGCTCAGCACATCCACACTGTCCACATTAAAACGTGCTTTATACTCATCTATACTGTATATGCGGGTCTCCCTGCATTTTATAAGCAATCCATCCACCGATACATTCTCAGCCGCTTCTACAACTCTGGTGTCATCACTGTACGCCCTGTTAACGCTGAATATTCTTCCGCACCACAAGGTGACTGCACACAAGCTCACAACACCCAATGCCATCAGAACACCTCTCCTCATGCATATACCTCCACAAAATCTGATTCCCACCTCATGGCTTGTCATCCGCTTCCGGCTTTGGGAGTGCATCCAGATCCACAAAATCCGGAAGATCCGCCGGATTGTACGTAAAATATCCTGTGATCACCTGTCCATAATAATATTTCACGCCATCCTCCGGCTCCTGTGGCACAACAAGTCCAATCGTACATTCCATTGTCTCGTGTCCTTCCAGTCTGTATAGATAGTACCAACTGGCTCTGTCATCGCCCTCTGTGTGGACTGATTTGTCAAAGTATACCATTCCTTCTACGAACGAAACCTCACTCTCATCGGGAATCCTCTCCACAATGTCGTATGGGAACACATTCTTCACAACCGCATCCCCGGTATTCGTCAGTCTGCACTTAATAAAATACAGCTTATTGGTCTTTACCACAGTCTGCGTATGCTTATCTATCACATCCTGATACTGTGCAGTTATCTCCTCACACTCCTCAGGAGTATACGCATCCCCTGCCGACTCCTGAAATTCCTTGTATCCCGGAGCCTCCTCATACAGAGCATCCCAGTCTGTTATCTCCTCCTCCGACTCAGGCTCCGGCAGAGTCTCACTGCGAAAATATTCAACCGGATATTTATCCTCTGTTGTTATCTCGTCACCTGTGTATACATCAGCCGACAGCAGCTCTATCTTCACCGCTCCTGACATCAGCACGTTATCACCCACACCTTCTTTTTCACTTATTTTCTCTCCGGTCTTGTTTCCCGAAGCTTCGCTGTCTGTCTCTTCAGATGCTGCCTCAGACGACTTCCTTAACGCTCTGTCCTCTGGGGTTTCCCGGTTTTTCTGGAGCACATACGCCGAAGCTGCCACTGCTGCCATGATCAGCACTGCTGCCACTGTCATCACAAGATATCTTTTCTTCTTCACTTCTACTCCTCCCAACTCTGCCTTTGCCATCCGTCTTATGTCACTGCTTTAATCAGTCATAAATAGTGTAATTTCTTGTGGAATCCGGACTCCACCAGCCCTTTGAATCAGTCTGTGCTTTGACTGTCCTGTGCATCCTCAAGCCTGCATAGGCATAGCCTTTCTCGTTTACCATGTTTGTGATACTCGCCTCAATTCCAAGCGGAATAATATGCGTATCAGATTTTACTATTGGGTTTGTCCCTTTTGATGAATGCGAGCCCATTACTGTGTAGCTGAGCTTTGGTCCTACTGTTGGATATACATAAACCTTTGTCTTATTATATTTACGTCTGTACGAACTATAACCATATCCGCTGTTATTGTTGCTAAAAGTAAACAGCTCGTTATCTGTATTAGAATATGATTCTTTGCATGTAACCACTGTACCTGCATTATTTGTATGTACATTCTCAGCCTTAGCCGGTGCTGCAATTCCCACTGTTCCTGACACCGCCATTGCGCCTGCAACAGCAAACATCGCAAGCTTTGATTTCATCGACTTCTTCATAACCTTTTGTCTCTCCTATTAATTATCTGCAACAACCATATCCATACAATATAGTTATTGTAAGATTTCACCCCAAGACTCACCGCTCCAATTATCAGCACACCTGCTATACCACGATCCTCATCGCTTCTGTATTTTCTGCCCAGCAGGATCTGTGTTAATAATATTCCCAGCTTGTTGTTTAGATTATCTATTCGACCACCTCCACTTTTCTTTTATCATACAACTACTTAGATTGCAATATATTTTACTTAATTTGTTATGAACGGTATCTATCATGTCATAAACGACAATTGACGCGGTATAAATTGGCTTTGTATAATGTTTCAAATATATTATCTTTATGGAGGTTGCCATGATACATCATATCGTAGACTCTTTTTGTTATATTATTGAAATTTTATATGATCTCATCATGCTCTCATCCATTGCCGGAGTACATATAAAAGAAATGCGACATCCTGTGATAAGTGCAATTTTATACTTTTGTTTGGGAACCTTTTTTTCATCCCTGTTTCCAGGTGCGCTTGGGTGGATCATCTTATGTTCACTAGCCTATTTAACGACTCTTTTTATCTTAAATACGACTATATTTAATTCTCTAATTGCCTTCGTCATATCACACACTTTTATCCTTCTTATTCAAAATTCTATAATTCTGTTATTTTACAGAGTGAATTTTAATAATCAGATAGCCTCCTCCATCGCAGGCTCCCTGATTACTTTTTCTATTGCTTGTGCTATATGCAGGCTACTTCCATTCCATAGCTTCTACTCTCAGTTGATTAATGGCAAATTTTTATCCAAGTACCTTGTAATACATGTTTTTCTGATAATCATGCTTGAGCTGGGACTGCGTAAATACAGCACATTTAACACAATCATATATATCCCCCTCATCTCATTTTTCACCGTGATAGTACTCATCACCGACATAGTAATCCTCAGCCAGCAACAGATCATCAGCAAGCAGCAGCACGATCTGACAAATTACAACATCTATCAGCCTATGATGGATGATCTGATTGAGGACGTCACGGGAAGGCAGCATGACTTTGACAATATATTGACCGGTATTCGAATGCTTCCATATACACACACCGACTACAGTTCATTAAAGGAGGCTCTTATCAGCAGTTCAGATGAGGTTATATCCGAATACAGAACCACCGAGCTTCTGAAAATCAACATGTTCGTGATCGCCGGGTTTATATACAGCAAACAAAAGCAGGCAGAAAAGGCGCACAAAAAGCTGAATATTGTCGTTCACAGCTATCTGCTCGAGAGCCGGATGCCTGAATATGAGCTGGTCAGGGTTCTGGGAATACTCATCGACAATGCACTGGAGGCCATATCTGAGCACGATAGTATGACTCTGCACCTGGATAGCCGTGACGGCAGGATCATCATCACCACTCTGAACAAAGGTCCTCTGCTAACACCCGAGATCAGAGCAAAGCTTTTCACGGCAGGCTATACCACCAAGACCTGTGATCGTCAGAAGCACGGTCTTGGTCTTTACAATCTCAGGCGTCTGGTATTTAAATATAATGGAAAAATATATCTGGAAAACGATTATCTTCTGGATGATACTCTGGTGCGTTTTGAAGTAATGGTTTAAAATACAACACATAGAAGGAAGGAGTCTTTTATAATGAGAGCTTTGGTAGTTGAAGACAATGTGGCACAATTAAATGGTCTGGCAGAAATAATAGAAGAAAGCTTCCCCGACATAGAATGTCTGAAGGCCGCCTGTTATGATGATGCTCTGGCTCTGGCAGATTCGCACAGCATCCAGCTTTTTCTGCTGGATATACAGCTTGGCGCCGACCCGGATAAGGACGGAATAACGCTGGGAGAACAATTGCGGAGGAATCCGCGTTATCAGACAACTCCTATTTTGTACGTGACAGCTCTTGTAAACGAAGCTCCCAGAGCGATCCACAAGACCAACTGCTACGATTATCTGGTCAAGCCCTACTCACAGCAGGATCTGATAGAATCTGTCTCCAAGCTTCTGAACCTTTCTCTGATCAGGGAGGAACCAATAGAGCTTACCGACAGAGATGGTGTACTTGCCAGGATCAGACCAGACAATATACTATACATTAAATCCGAGCTGCGAAACATGCATGTCCACACAACCACCGGACTATTTATATCCACAGGAACACGACTCTCTGTATTTGCGGACTCTCTTCCATCGTATTTTGCGCGCTGCCACAAGAGCTTTATCGTAAACCTTCATCATGTGGATACCTACGACAAGGTTACCGCCATGGTATCGCTTGACACACCGGACTATCAATGGATACCGGTTGGCCGCAAATATGCCACAGAGTTTGGTCACAGACTTAAGGCTTCCACAACTGCGCACAAACACGTTGAACAGGCTTAGCAATGATAAGGAGTATTTGAAATGCCGAATTCTATAATTGATCTCCTATGCTTTACATTGGAAACAATGAAGGATGTTATTTTTATATCTGCCCTCATCGGAAGAAAATTCCGGGATATGCGCCACCCAATTATCGGAACGGCTGCTTACCTTATACTCGGGAATACGGTATCCTTAATTTTCCCAAATGCATTTGGATGGCTGGCATTATGCCTGCTATCCTATCTCATGCTGTTGTATATTATGAAGACCAGATATTTTTATGTATTGATGGCGTATATTCTTGAATATCTGTATGCGGCTTTTCTTGAGGACATTATCATCATGGGTATGACACGTCTGGGTGCGAACAATGAGACATACTTGTCCATTTCCTGTGCTGTATTTTCATTTCTGATTTCAGTGGCTCTGTGCAGATATGCGCCTATGAACCATGTGTTCCAAACCTTCATGGGCGGCAGTGGAATTATCAAATTCCTGTCTATTCATTTGTACGTTGTGTTTATGATCGAGACCGGGCTGTACAAATTCAGTACCATCGACACCTCGGTGTATATACCTGTGATATCATGCTTTGCAGTTGTGGTCATTCTCTCGGATATCATCATTCTGGGACAGCAGCGAACCATAGGAAAGCAGCAGCACGATCTGGAATGCTTTAAAACCTATCAGCCTATGATGGCTGATCTGATAAAGGATCTGCGAAGCAAACAGCATGACTTTGACAACCATCTGACTGCAGTCAGAATGCTTCCATACACCTATAGGGATTATGAGTCTCTGAAAAATGCCCTGATAAACTATTCAGACAATATGGTATCTGAATACCGTGAGTCTGAGCTGCTTCGCATCAATCTGTCTGTTGTCGCCGGTTTTATATATAGCAAGATGATCAATGCCGAAAAGAACGGAAAGACTCTGAATGTGATAGTCAGACAGCATACATTGAAAAGCTGTATGCCCGAATATGAAATCATACGTATACTTGGAATATTAATAGACAATGCTCTGGAGGCTGTAGATGTTCCGGGATCTGCCACCCTGTCTCTTGACAGCAGTCAGAACCAGATCATCATAAGTACCATGAACAAAGGTCCTGTGTTGAGCTCTGATCTTAGAAGAAATATGTTTACCTACGGCTACACAACCAAGACCATCGACAAGCAGCATCACGGATATGGTCTTCCGAACATGAAAAAGCTTGTGGATGAATATGAGGGAAAGATATGTCTGGATAACCGAACCATATCCGGACAGAATTATATTTGCTTCGAGGTGACAGTGTAACGCAGCTCATGCACATAGAAAACCGGCAGTATACAGTTGGACTTCAACTCATATACTGCCGGTTTTCTATGCTTATCTATGGTCTGCCTGTTACAGCTCTACATTCCAGAAATCCTTGATGGTTGCGAAGTAATCCTCAGGTGTCTCTGCACGGCGGATAAGCTTAAATGAGCCGTCCGGTCTGAGCAGAACCTCTGCTGACTTCAGCTTGCCGTTGTAGTTGTAGCCCATGGCAAAGCCGTGTGCTCCTGTGTCGTGGATGACAAGGATATCTCCCATGTCGATCTTTGGAAGCATTCTGTCTATAGCGAACTTATCATTGTTCTCGCACAACGAGCCTGTCACATCATACTTGTGATCGCATGGCTCATTCTCCTTGCCGAGAACTGTGATATGATGGTATGCACCGTACATGGCAGGTCTCATGAGGTTGACTGCACATGCGTCCACTCCGATGTACTCCTTGTGTGTGTGCTTCTCATGAATGGCTGTTGTAACCAGGTGCCCGTAAGGTGCCAGCATGAAACGTCCGAGCTCTGTGAAGATAGCTACATCACCCATGCCTGCCGGTACAAGCACTTCCTCATATACCTTTCTGACACCCTCGCCGATGACCATGATGTCATTTGGCTCTTTGTCCGGTGTATATGGGATTCCAACTCCGCCTGACAGATTGATAAAGTCAAGCTTGACGCCTGTCTTCTCTTTGATCTCAACTGCTGTCTCAAACAGGATCTTTGCAAGTGTTGGATAGTATTCATTTGTCACTGTATTGCTGGCAAGGAAGGCATGCATTCCAAATCTCTTCACGCCCTTTGCCTTGAGGATCTTGTATGCCTCGATGATCTGATCCTTTGTCATACCATACTTTGCATCACCAGGGTTGTCCATGATGGTGGTAGATATGGAGAACTTTCCACCCGGATTGAATCTGCAGCAGATCTTCTCTGGGATTCCTGCTGACTTCTCCAGGAAATCAATATGTGTGAAATCGTCAAGATTGATGGTTGCGTTCAGCTTCTTCGCAAGCACGAACTCCTCTGCAGGGGTATCATTGGACGAGAACATGATCTCATCGCCCTTAAATCCCATCTTGTCTGACATCATAAGCTCTGTCAGTGATGAACAGTCAGTTCCGCAGCCCTCTTCCTTGAGAATCTTGAGTATTGTTGGGTTTGGAGTAGCCTTTACAGCGAAATACTCCTTGAATCCTTTATTCCATGAAAACGCCTTGTAAAGCTTTCGCGCATTCTCTCTGATTCCTTCTTCATCGTAAATGTGAAATGGTGTAGGGATCTCCTTGATGATCTCTTCTGCCTTTGCCTTTGTAATAAATGGTGTCTTCATCTTTTTTGTCCTTTCTGTGCTGTATTACGGCAAGTATCTCACTATGCGTTGTTTTCTGCCGCTACCAGGTTCTCACTATTGTGCATCTTACGGAGAAGTGGCTTTTCTATCTTACCTGTAGCATTTCTCGGAACGTGCTCAAATATGATCTTCCTTGGTCTCTTATATCTTGGAAGTTCTTTACAGAACTCGTTGATCTCTTCCTCTGTACAGGTCATGCCATCCTTTACCTCTATGATAGCCGCTGTGATCTCTCCGAGACGGGCATCTGCGATACCGATGACCGCAACGTCCTTGATCTTCTCGTATTTGCTGAGGAAGTTCTCTATCTGTACAGGGTAGATATTCTCTCCACCACTGATTATAACATCTTTCTTTCTATCTACAAGATAAATAAATCCATCTTCGTCCTGCATAGCCATATCTCCTGTGTACAGCCAGCCGTCCTTCAGGCACTCCTCTGTCGCCTTCGGATTCTTGTAGTAGCAGGTCATGACACCAGGTCCCTTGAGGATAAGCTCGCCGACTGCGCCTTGCTCAACCTCTGTTCCGTCCTCATTCACGATCTTTGCCTGCCAGCCGTAGCCCGGCACACCGATGGCTCCGACCTTATGTATGTTCTCTACTCCCAGATGTACAGCGCCCGGTCCGATAGACTCTGAAAGTCCATAGTTCGTGTCGTACTGATGGTTAGGGAATATCTCTTTCCATTTCTTTATAAGACTCTGTGGCACTGGCTGTGCTCCGATGTGCATCAGTCTCCACTGTGACAGCTCATAATCCTCCAGATGTACATCGCCGTTCTCTATTGCAAGCAGTATATCCTGAGCCCATGGCACAAGAAGCCATACTATAGTACACTTCTCATCGCTTACCGTCTGAAGTATGGTCTTAGCACTTACGCCCTTGAGCAGAACGGCTTTGCCGCCCACTATCAGGCTTCCAAACCAGTGCATCTTGGCACCTGTGTGGTACAGAGGAGGAATACACAGGAATACATCATCCTTTGTCTGTCCGTGATGTACATTCTCGACCTTTGCCGCATGCATCAGGCTCTCATGGTTGTGCAGGATAGCCTTTGGGAATCCTGTTGTTCCAGATGAGAAATATATAGCCGCATCATCACTGTCCTTGATGTCTCTCTTCTCGAATACACTTGAGCAGTTGGATGTCAGCTTGTCATAGTCCTCCGCAAATGTAGGACAGTTGCCTCCCACATAGAAGAGGATTCTCTTCTCAGCTATCTCGTCAACGACAGCCTCTATACGTCCGATGAACTCAGGGCCAAATACAAGCACGTCGACATCCGCAAGCTCTACACAGTATTTAATCTCCTCCGCATCGTATCTGAAGTTGAACGGAACCACTATAGCTCCCGTCTTCAACACTCCGAAATATATTGGAAGCCACTCAAGGCAGTTCATCATGAGGATACCTACCTTGTCTCCCTTCTGGATTCCACGTGACACCAGAAGATTAGCAAATCTGTTTGCCTTCTCATTGAACACGCTCCATGTGATCTCTCTTCTGTACTGGCATGTAGGATTCGACTCTATGAGCTCATACTCTCTCCATGTAACCCTTCTCGTCTCCTGCACATCAGGATTTATCTCTACCAGAGCGACATCATTTCCGTATTCTCTGGCATTTCTCTCTAAGTAATCTGTGATTGGCATAACTATAACTCCCTCTTTTCAATACTTTAACGCACTAAACTGTGCTTAATTAGTAAGTATATCCTTAAAAAGTAACCATTACAAGCCTTATTTTAATCAACATCCTCACATAGTCTTTTTTTCATATTATTATAATATTCTTCATTTATCTCAAACCCAATGTAGTTGCGCTTCAATTTTTTTGCCGCAACCAAAGTTGTTCCGCAGCCACAAAAAGGGTCTAATACTGTTTGTCCCTCTAATGTCGTCATTGCTATAAGAATCTCCATTAACCTAACTGCTTTTTGAGTCGGATGTAAACCCCTATCTGTGCTCTGGGTCTTTACTTTTATAATATTGGAACAAACCTCCAACCCCTCATTCAAATCTGTAAGCTCCTTTAATTTCTCTTCATTGAAGCCTCCAACTCCATATTCAAGGATATTGTCCGTTAATGTTCCGCCCTGTGGATAAGGCTTCATAAACCATAGTATGGGTTCAAACAATGGTCTCAAGTTTCCAACTTTCCATCCTTTCCACCTATCTTGGTTTTCCGTATCTCCACGACGCTCAAAAACACATTCAACACGTTGGGCTCTATACGCAGCCGAATCCTTTTCCCACGCAAGCATATCTTTAAATATAAATCCTGCATCTTCCATAGCACAAATACATCTATGAGCCATTCTCCTACCTGCAAATATAAAGCAACTTGCCCCCGGTTTTAGCACTCTTAACCAATCCGAAGCCCATTTAGAACACCAATCATAATATTCTTTAGGAATATTTTTATCAGACTGAGACCACCCATTCAAAGGCTTTCCTCTAGATTTAAAAACTGTGCCTATTTTTTCTTGCGCAGGACTTGTTCCTAAAAGAGCACTATTAGTATTTGTGTGAATAACATCCCATTCTTCAAAATTTATTCCATATGGTATATCTGATAAAATTAAATGAACCGACTCTGACTCTACATTCTTTATCAACTTTGTAGAATCTCCTAGCTCTATTTTTCCCATATAAACACCTACTTTATAAGACTTTTTACATATTTTTCTATTGCATTTCTTTTTTCGTTTAATTTTCCAATCTTAATTAACTCAATTATTGC
>ERZ1673699.475-NODE-475-length-44130-cov-5.502099_pt1 | contig 44130 bp, 39 predicted proteins | sample MGYA00580229_ERZ1673699 | MGnify/ENA primary metagenome ERZ1673699 (study PRJEB41218, sample SAMN15661785) | gut metagenome | host: Homo sapiens | place: Canada: London | collected 2015-08-20/2019-03-30 | study: EMG produced TPA metagenomics assembly of... | reverse complement strand
AGGCGCACGTACATGTCAAAGCCCACGCCGGCGATGTGGCCGGACTGCTCGGCGCCCAGCACGTTGCCGGCGCCGCGCATCTCCAGGTCCTTTTGCGCCACGGCGATGCCGGAGCCTAAGTCGTTGTTCTGGGCGATGGTGGCCAGGCGGTCGTAGGAGGTCTCCGTGAGCGTCTTGTCCTTCGGGTACAAAAAGTACGCGTAGGCGCGCTCGCGGGAGCGCCCCACACGCCCGCGCAACTGGTGCAGCTGGGAAAGACCCATGTTCTGGGCGTTTTCCACGATCAGGGTGTTGGCGTTGGCGATGTCCAGGCCGGTTTCCACGATCGTAGTGCAGACCATGACGTCGTAGTCGCGGTTCCAAAAACCCTGCACGGTCTGCTCGAGCACCTGCTCGCTCATCTGGCCGTGGGCGACGACGATGCGCGCCTCCGGGACCAGCTCGCGCAGCTGGCGGGCGGTCTTTTCGATGTCGGAGACTTTGTTGTGGATGTAGAAGACCTGGCCGTCGCGGAGCAGCTCGCGGCGGATCGCGGCGGCAACCTGCTTGTCTTCCTGCGGGCCGACATAGGTCAGCACCGGGTGGCGGTCCTCCGGCGCGGTGGTGATGGAGGTCATCTCGCGGATGCCGGTCAAAGACATCTCCAGGGTGCGCGGGATCGGTGTTGCGGTCATGGTCAGCACGTCCACGTGCGATTTCAGCGCCTTGATGTGTTCCTTGTGCTCGACGCCGAAGCGCTGCTCCTCGTCCACGATGATCAGGCCGAGGTTCTTCCACTGCACGCCCGTCTGCAGCAGGCGGTGGGTGCCGATGACGATGTCCACCGAGCCGTCCGCAAGCCCCGAGATGATCTCCTTCGAATCGGCGGCGGTGGTAAAGCGCGACAGTTCGCGCACGGTCACGCCGAAGCCGTCCATGCGCTGGTTGAACGTGGAGAAGTGCTGCTGGGCCAGAAGGGTTGTGGGCACGAGCACCGCGACCTGCTTGCCGTCCTGGACCGCCTTGAACGCGGCGCGCACGGCGACCTCGGTTTTGCCGAAGCCCACGTCGCCCACGATAACGCGGTCCATCGGGGTGGGCTTTTCCATGTCCGCCTTCACGGCCTCGATGGCGGTGAGCTGGTCTTCGGTCTCCACGAACGGGAAGGCGTCTTCCATCTCGTGCTGCCACGGGGTGTCCGGCGCGAACGCATGCCCCGGCGCGGCCTGGCGTTTGGCGTAAAGCTCCACCAGCTCGCCGGCGATCTCGCGCACCGCGGCGCGCGCCTTGCGCTTCGTCGACTTCCAGTCGGAGCCGCCCATTTTGCTAAGCGACGGCTTCTCGCCCCCGGTGTACTTACTCAGCAGGTCCAAAGACTCCATTGGCACCCAAAGCTGGTCGCCGGGCTGGCCGCGCTTGGCGGGCTGGTACTCCAGCACGATGTATTCGCGGCGCGAGTCCTCGTCGCCGGCTTTGACGGTGCGCTCCGCCATCTTCACGAACTTGCCGATGCCGTGGGTGTCGTGCACGACGAAGTCGCCGGGCTGCAGGGCCAGCGGGTCGACGCGGTTGCGCCGGCGCGGGGCGCGTCGTTTAGCACCTGCGATATCACCGACGCGGTTGCCGGTGACGTCAGTTTCGGTGACCACGACCAGGTTCGGCCCGACGAAGACCAGGCCCGCGTGCGACAGCGCCTGGTACAGGGTCACCGCACCCTCGACCGGCTCCAAACCGGGCGTGGCCACGCGCGCGGAGATGCCGTGCTCGCGCAGGCGCTCCGCCATGCGGTCGATCGTGCCCTTCGCCGGCGCCACGAACGCGACCTTGCCGTGGTTTTGCCCGATGTTGAGCTTCAGCGTGGCGTAGAGCTGCTCGATCGCCTTCGGGTCGCCCTTCGGCGCAGGCGCGGCCTCGAACTCCAGCGGCAGCGTCTCCGCGTCGTCGGCGGCGAACATGCCGGGCGGGGCGAACGTCCACCAGGCGTTGCCGGCCTTGGAGGCGGAGACCTCCAGCGACTCGTAGGAGCGGTACGACGAGGCGGACACGTCCAGGCCCTCCACCACCACAGGCCCCTCGGCGCCCATGGCAGCTGCCTCCCAGCCGGCCTCGAGGAACTCGCGGTCCGTTGCCTCCAAGTCGGCGATGCGGGTGCGCACCTTCTCCGGGTTGGTCACCAACACCACGGAGCCGGCGGGCATGAGCTCCGGCAGCACCGAATACTGCTTGTCCGTCAGCGCCGGGATGAGCGCCTCCATGCCGTCCGCCGGCTGCTTCTCCGAGATGCGGGCAAGCAACGACGACAGCGTCGGGTTGGAGGGGAATTTTCGCGCGAGGTCGTCGGCTTTGGCGGCCACGGTGTCGTCGATAAGCAATTGCCTCGCGGGGTGCAGTTCAACCGAACGCACCTCCTCGATGGTGCGCTGGTCCGCGACGGCGAAGGAGCGGATGTCCGTGACCTCGTCGCCCCAAAATTCGATGCGCACGGGGTTTTGCGCGGTGGTCGGGAAGACATCGATGATGCCGCCGCGGGTGGCGAACTCGCCGCGCGAGGCGACCATGTCCACATGGTTGTACGCGAAGTGCACCAGCTGCGCGGTCAGGTCCTCGAAGTCGTGCTCCTCATCCACCGCGACGCTGATCGGCTCCGCCGGCGGCAGCACCGGCTGGCACACCGCGCGCGCCGCCGCGACAATCACGCGAGGCATGTCCCACAGCACCTTCGAGCGGCGCCCCACAATGTCCGGCGCCGGCGAAAGACGCTCATGCGGCAGCGTCTCGTACGCCGGGAACTGCGCGACCTTCTCCTCGCCCAAAATGGCCTTCAGCTCCGCCGCGAGGTCTTCCGCCTCGTGGCCGGTGGCCGTGACAAGCAGCACCGGCGTCTCGCGCGCAATCGCGCCCGCCGCCCAGGAACGCACCTGGTCAATGCCCGTGACGTGCAACGAATCCTCGCCCACGTGCGTGACCAGGCCTTTGAGCTTCGGGTCCGTCAGCGCCGCGGTGAGCAAACCGCCCAACACGGGCGGGGTGGTTTCAGTCATGTGTCTTACGCATCCTTCTCTGCGGTTTCGCCGCTTGTCTCGTCGCTCGCGCTTTCGCTCGCTTCGCTGCTTCCGTACACGCGCGGCTGCGCCTCCATCCCCCGCAGCCCGTTCCAGCACAGGTTGGAAATGTGCGCCGCCACGGTGTGCTTGTCGGGCGTGCGCTCGTCCAGCCACCACAGCGCAGAATTGGAGACAGTGCCGACAAGCGCCTGACCGTACAGCCCCGCCATCGACTCGTCGAGCCCGCGGTGCTTAAACGCCTCCCCCAGCAGGTAGCTCACCTCGGCGGTGACGCGGTTGAGAATCGTCGAATACGTCCTGCCCTCCCCCGGCAGCTGCCCGTGCGCGAGGATGACAAACCCGTCCGTTTCCTCCTCCACGTAGGTCAAAAGCGCCAGCACGCCGCGCTCAATGCGGTCGCGCCACGGGCCAGCCTGGATGTTCGACGTAATCGTGCGCTCCAGCCGGGACATCTCCAGCCGCACAACCTCCTGGTACAGGCCTTCCTTGCTGCCGAAATGCTCGTACACCACAGGCTTGGACACCCCGGCGCGCGCCGCGATCTCCTCCATGGAAATGCCGTCGAGCCCGCGCTCAGCGAATGCTTGCCGCCCCACTCCGATCAACTGATCTCTGCGCTGGGGTGCCGTCATTCGCCTTCGAGCCATGCGCCCTAGCTTAGAGCGTCGTAGTGTTAACCCCGTCTTTGGCAGTTGACGGGTCTGGTCTACAATCAGCGGTGCTATTCCCCATGGTGTAATCGGCAACACTACGGTTTTTGGTACCGTCATTCTAGGTTCGAGTCCTGGTGGGGAAGCTTTTTTATTGGAGGGGTACATGAAACGCCACATCGCTTGGCTCATGGCATGCGGGGTACTCGCGGGGTGTGCTTCGGAGCCTTCGCCTATCGACGCCCCTCCGGCCCCCACCGCCAGCAACCAGGCGAACGAGCACAGCGCCGAATCCGCGGGCGGTGCAGCTGACGATTCTACTGGTGGTTCTGGTGACAGTTCTGCTGGCATTTCTGCCGATGCCCCCGCCGCATTCCACTTCAAAAGCGGAACCCTCGAAATCGGCGACTTCGACCCCCACGCCCTCGGCGACGACATCTTCGACCCCTGCACCGAGATCTCGCCCGAGGAATTCGCCGCCGCCGGCTTCAACAACGTCGAACCGATCCCGGAGGAGTACGCGGGGCTTGCCAAGGGGCTAAAGCTCTGTCATTTTTCCAATAATCCCCAGTTGCCTTCCGAAGGATTTGCCCAAAATAATGCTTCTCGCGGAGAAGTTGAAAAACAAGCTACTTTGCTTCCGGGGTACGAATCCGTCCTGTTGCCTCAAATATTTGTGTACGGCCCCGTCAGTGACTTCGGTGCTCACTGTTACGCGCAACTGGATACCGTTCGTGGGGGACTTGTTTCCCTAGCAAGTGGATGGGACGAAGAGACATCCCAGGACGCTATTTGCCACACAGCGGTTCAGAACCTGGAAAAGTTGTACAGGGCGAATGCAGGCTGATGCTCACTAAAGTGAACACTCTCTTTTAATGCAACCCCCGCCTGGCTACGGTGAGCTCAGACAGGTTCATACGCAGGGGGACAAATGATTCTAAAACTGGATTCGGCCGAAGTAGAAAAGGCAATCGACCAACTTCGCTCAGTAGCTAAGACGGTGATAAGGGGAGAGGGGGGCAAACAACTGGCCTCCCTCTCCGGGTTCTCCACCGCAGGCGGCTTGGACGAGGCGGGCGGGCGTCTCAGCCCGATCGGGGACGAACGCGCACCGGAGGCGAACCAGGCCATTGCGCTGTATCTGAAGCACACCGCGGACAACCTGTGGCTGGCGCTCACCAACACGCAGCAGACGGATGAGTCGTTCTCCGGGATGATGGGGTCGCTGCTGGCACCGCTCGGCGGCCCAGCTGCTGCGCTCACGCCGATGTACGCCCAGGGGTTCCAGCAGCTCAAGACCGCGGACCCGAAGACCAACACGTTCGACAACGCGGCGGTGTCCTCCGCGACAGAGTCGTCGCTGCTTGGTGCGGAAATGAATCTGAACCTCACCAATACGTCTCTGGCGTACTCGGCGTCGGACTTTTGGACTTCCAACGCCCAGCTCATCGAGGACGCCATGGATGAGCTCAACGGCGTCCACCACGCGCTGAGCACGTCCGCGGACACGGTCTGGATCCAAGAGGCGATGAAGAAGGTCACCCAGATCCAAAATGCAGGTCTGGAGTACGTCGCTAACTCGAGATCGCTCGCCAATCACACCGAGGCGCTTGGCATGGCGGCTGACTCGGAGAGTATGTACGCTTCCGCAGCCGCTGCCGCATACCACGCGGCGGAGGATCCGAAGATCAAGGCGCAGATCGAGTCGGAATACCTCAGCTCGTATTCTTCCCGCGTCACTTCTGGGCTCCAGCCGGCGATTCCTGCGTTTAACCGGCTGCTGCCGGACGCGGGCAAGCTTCCGTCGACGCCCTACGCCACCACCGACGTGCCCGCTCCGGCCACAACGTCGTACACGCCGACTGAGCTGCCGCCCGGGCTGCAGGAAGTGCTGACCAACCGTGGCTACGGCGATCTAGCGCACGCGAAGTCGCCGGCGGAAGTCATCCAGCAGTACGGCCGCCCCACCCCTGAGACCTTCGAGCGCATCGCCGCAGGCGCGGCTCCCACCCAGTCGGCTTCCGCCGTGCTCGCCCCGCCTGCCCCTTCAGCAGCAGGAAGCTTGTCGACGAGCACTCCCGCCTCCCCCGCAATCAGCGGCACAAGCGGACTGCCCCACACCAACGCCGGTGCAAGCACCACTGGCGCTGGCACCGGCGGTGCTGGACTCGGCCTCGCGCCGGGCAATGCCGTAGCGGGAGGCCGCGGCGCAGCTTCTGGCCATAGCACCAACGCAGGGCTTGCCAACAGCACCCGCCCTGGCGCAGGCATGGGTACCGGTGTCGGTGGCGGCTTCGCCAACGGCCGTGGTCTCGGCGCTGGCGCGAACGGGGTCACCGGAAGCCAGCGCGGCGCATCGTCGCTTGGGCCTGGTATCGGTACCGGTGCCGGAACAGGCGCTGGAGCTGGATCGAACGCCGGAACGGGGCAAGGCGCAAACGGCATGCGCCCAGGTATCGGCGGCACTGGCGCTGGTGGAACTGGCGCGGGCGGCACCGGCGCTAACGGTGCAGGCTCGTCCTACGCCGCTGCGACGCACGGCGCGGCGAGCCAAAACGGCCACGGTGCACGCGGCGGCGCCTTCGCGGCAGGGCCTATGGCGGCCGGCGCCAGCCGGGGGCGCGGGCGCGACAAATCAGGTTCGAAGGTCCGCACCGTCACCAGTGCGGTGGAGCGCGATGGCAACCTCAAGGCGCTGCTCGGCGACGCTCCCCTGCTCCTGCCAGCAATCATCGGCCACAACGTGCGCGGCTAGCTCCGCTGCCGGCTGGGTCCATCCTGGGCCAGCGCAACCGGTCGGCTAGTGCCCGCCGTAGCCAGCCGGAAGATCCAGGTCCGCCTCCTGGCCGGGCTCGACGATGACGAACTGGCCCATCATGCCGCTGTCTTCGTGGTTGAGCATGTGGCAGTGGTACATGTACGCCAAGCTCGGGTCCGGGTAGTAGCCCATCTCCACCAGCAGACTCACCGTGGCCAGCGGCGGGACGGTAATCGTGTCGTGCCAGCCGGTGGTGAACTCCAACTCGCCGTTTTCCACACCGATGACTGCAAAGCGCGCGTCGTGGATGTGGAAGTTGTGGGCCATGTCTTCGTTCTCGTTGGTCACATGCCAGATCTCCGGGCCCTTGTGGTCCACGGTGAAGTCCACGCGCGTCATGTCCATGGTCTTGCCGTTGATTTCCACACCGTTGAGGCGGAACTCGCGCTCCACTTCCACAGTCTCCGCATCTGGCGCCTCGAACGGCACCAGCGAATCCGCGAGCTCGGGTACCTCGGGAGCGTCCTCCGCGGGCGCGGCGATCTCGAGCAAGTCGAACTTGTCGGTGAAGCCGAACATCTCCGCGGTTTCCTTATCCGGCATGCCGCCCAAGTCCGGGAGGCCGTCGCTGCGCAGCATCAAGTCCTCGCCCGGTTCCAGGTCCACTACGATCTCCACGCGCTCGCCGGAGCTGAGCAGCACGCCGTCGACCTCAACCGGGGCGTCCAAAAAGCCCTGGTCCGTGGCAACCACGTGGAACGGCTTGCCCAAGGACAGGTGGTGGAAACGCATTGTCGCGCCGTTGAGCACGCGCAGGCGCAAGCGCCGGGTGGTCGCCTCGAAGCGCGGCTTGGTCATGCCGTTGACCATCACGGTGGATCCGACCCAGCCGTTGTCCTCGTCCAGCTGGCCGTCCTCGGTGAAGTTGGCGTCGGTGATGATCACAGGGATGTCGTCTACCCCGTAGTCGTTGGGGAGGCCGGGGAAGGCGGAGTCGTCGTCAAGCACGATGCCCCCGGCCAGTCCGCGGTAGGCGTGGACGGCGGACTTTTCGTGCGGGTGCGGGTGGTACCAGCAGGTCGCCGCCGGCTGGTCCACGGTCCACGATGGCGACCAGGACTTACCCGGATCGAACATGAGCGCCGGCCCGCCGTCGGCGGTGGCCGGAAGGTGCAGGCCGTGCCAGTGCACGACGGTCGGCTCCGGTAGCTCGTTGTGCACGGTCATGTCGATTTCCTCGCCGCGGCGCATGTACAGCGTCGGGCCCTGGTACGGGCCGTTGAAACCCCAGGTCTTTGTCATCATGCCGGGCACGATCTCGAACTCGCCCTCCTGCGCGGTCAGCTCGAAGCGGCGCACGTTGCCGTCGAGCTCGCCCTCGTATAGCGGCGGGATGCGAAGCGGGCGCGCCTTTTCGTCCGCGCCCAGCGGTTTGGTCTGCGAGGACGTCGAGCAGGCCGTACCCGTCGCGGCCGCGGCCAGCGCCGCCGTCGCAAGAAGTGTGCCCCTGAAGAATGTGCGCCTGCTCATTGCCATGTCCGCCTCCCGGTTCGCTGATACTCTCATTCGACCCTACTATCCGCTGTATGTCTAACGATCAACGCGAGGAACGCAACGCACGCCGGTTCATCTGGTCCAACGGATTGCAAAACATCGGCGACCAGGTTGTCGCGCCGAAGACGGTGCTGCCGTGGCTCTTCGGCACCGCGGGCGTGCCGGCGGTTTTGACCTCGTTCCTCGTGCCCATCCGCGAATCCGGCTCGATGCTGCCACAGGTGTTTCTGAGCCCGTGGGTGACCTCAAAACGCTCCCGCAAACGCGTGTGGCTCATCGGTTCGTGGGGCCAAGCCATCGCCGCGGGGCTCATTGCGCTCAGCGCATTGCTTCTCGACGGCACTCCGCTCGGCGCCGCCATCCTGCTCTTGCTCGCCGCCCATGCGCTGTTCCGCTCCCTGTGCTCGCTGGCGGGCAAGGACGTGCAGGGCCGCACGATTTCCAAGGGCCGCCGCGGCGGCATCACCGGCCGCGCCACCGCCTTGGCAGGCGCGTTCACCCTCGCGATCGGCCTGATTCTCACGTTTTTGCCGAACAACCTGCCGCAGTGGGCGATCGCCGCGCTGCTCGCCGTGGGTGCTTTGACGTGGGCGCTGGCGTCGCTGGTCTTCAGCGGCATCGACGAGCCGGAAGCCGAACCGGAGTCCAAAGACGGCCAGAGCATGAAGGAGATGTGGGCGCTGGTCAAAAGCGACCGGGACCTGCAGAAGTTCCTGGTGGTGCGCTCGCTGATGCTGGTTACCGCCCTTTCCACCCCGTTCATCGTGGTCATGGCGGGCAACGAGGGCGCAGACCTGACGGGCCTGGGCGCATTCATCATCGCGTCGGGCGGTGCGTCGCTGCTGGGTGGCAGGGTGTCGGGCAAGCTTTCCGACAGGTCGTCGAAAAGCACGATGGCCTGGGCCGCCGGCGTGGCCTCGACCGTGATCGTCGCCCTTGTCCTTAGCGCCCGCTTCGCGCCTGCCGGGGTCAACGCCTGGGTCATGCCGCTGGGCTTCTTCCTGGTCAACCTCGCCCACACCGCGGTGCGCGTGAGCCGCAAGACATACCTGGTGGACATGGCCGACGGCGACAAGCGCACCATGATCACCGGCGCCTCCAACACCGTGATGGGCGTGGTGCTGCTGGTCGTCGGCGCGGTGTCCTCCGCGATCGCGGTGCTCGGGCCCCAGGCGGCGCTGATCTTCCTGGCCGTCGTGGGCTACGCCGGTGTTTTCGGCGCGCGGAACCTGAAAGAAGTCTCGGCGAACGCCGCCTAGGCGTTATGCTTGTGGCCGACAAAAACCCGCTACAAATCACATAAAACAAGGAGCATTCGAGTGCCTACCCACTTCGAACGTGCCGTTGTCGTGCTTGCGGCCGGCGCCGGAACCCGCATGAAGTCCGACCGCCAGAAGACGCTGCATGAGATCGGCGGGCGCAGCCTGCTGTCCCACTCCCTGCACGCAGCCGCCGGTGTGCACCCCAACCACCTGGTTGCGGTTGTCGGTCACCAGCGCGACCAGGTCGCCCCGGCCGTGGAGCAGATCGCCGAGCAGATGCACGTGGAGATCCGCCAGGCCATCCAGGAGGAGCAAAACGGCACCGGCCACGCCGTCCAAGTGGGCCTGTCCGCCATCCCGGACTTCGACGGCACCGTGGTGGTCACCAACGGCGACGTGCCGCTTCTGACCCCGGAGACACTGCAGGCGCTCGTCGAGAAGCATGAGGCCGAGCACGCCGCGGTCACCGTGCTCTCGCTCGAGTTCGACAACCCCACCGGCTACGGCCGCATCATCCGCGGCGAGGCCGGCGACGTCCTCGAGATCGTGGAGGAAAAGGACGCCACCGACGAGCAGCGCAAAGTCCGCGAGGTCAACTCCGGCGTGTTCGCCTTCGACGGCAAGGTGCTTCGCGACGCACTCACGCGCGTCACCCCGGACAACGCCCAGGGCGAGTTCTACATCACCGATGTGTTGAGCATCGCGCGTGGCGACGGCCTCCGGGTCACCGCCTTCACCGCCCCCGACGCACGCGAGCTGGCCGGCGTGAACGACCGGGTGCAGCTGGCGGAGGCCGGCAAGGAGCTCAACCGCAGGCTCGTCGAGAAGGCGATGCGAAACGGTGCGACCGTGATCGACCCGGACACCACCTGGATCGGCGTCGAGGTAGAGATCGGCCGCGACGTGGTCATCCACCCGAACACCCAGCTGTGGGGTTCCACCGTCATCGGCGACGGCGCGGAAATCGGCCCTGACACAACCCTGACCGACATGGAAGTCGGCGCCCGCGCCACGGTTGTGCGCACCCAGGGCGAGCTCGGCGTCATCGGTGAGGAGGCCACCGTCGGCCCGTTCACCTACATCCGCCCCGGCACCGAACTCGGCGCCCGCGGCAAGCTCGGCGGCTTCGTCGAATCCAAGAACGCCAAGATCGGCGAAGGCTCCAAGGTGCCGCACCTGACCTACATCGGTGACGCCACCGTGGGCAAGCACTCCAACATCGGCGCAAGCTCCGTGTTTGCCAACTACGACGGCGTGAACAAGCACCACACCACCATCGGCGACTACTGCCGCACCGGCTCCGACACCATGTTCGTCGCACCGGTCAACATCGGTGATGGCGCCTACACCGGCGCGGGTACAGTGGTCACCGAGGATGTGCCCGCCGGCGCCCTGGCCATCAAGGAAGGCCGCCAGCGCAACATCGAAGGCTGGGTGGAAGACCGCCGCCCGGGCACTGAAGCGGCTGAAGCAGCAAAAAACGCGAAGCGAGAGGGTTAATTACATGACTGGTTACTCCACCGAAAGCCACAAAGACCTCAAGGTCTTCACCGGCCGCGCGCACCCGGCCCTCGCAGAAGCTGTGGCGAAGGAGCTCGGCATCGACCTGGTGCCCACCACCGCGCGCGACTTCGCCAACGGCGAGATCTTCATCCGCTTCGAAGAGTCCGTCCGCGGCGCCGACTGCTTTGTCATGCAGTCCCACGCCCAGCCGCTGAACAAGTGGCTGATGGAACAGCTGATCATGATCGACGCGCTCAAGCGCGGCTCCGCCAAGCGCATCACCGCGATCCTGCCGTTCTACCCGTACGCCCGCCAGGACAAGAAGCACCGCGGCCGCGAGCCGATCTCCGCCCGCCTGATTGCGGACCTGCTCACCGCCGCCGGCGCGGACCGCATCGTCTCCGTGGACCTGCACACCGACCAGATCCAGGGCTTCTTCGACGGCCCGGTGGACCACATGCACGCCCAGCCGATCCTGGTGGACTACATCAAGTCCAAGTACCCGCTGGACAACCTCGTGGTGGTCTCCCCCGACGCCGGCCGCGTGAAGTCTGCTGAGAAGTGGGCCAACATGCTCGGCGACGCCCCGATGGCGTTCGTGCACAAGACCCGCGACATTGACGCAGCCAACAAGGTCGTGTCCAACCGCGTCGTCGGCGACGTCGACGGCAAGGACTGCATCCTCATGGACGACATGATCGACACCGGCGGCACCATCGCCGGCGCCGTCGGCGTGCTCAAGGAGGCCGGCGCTAAGTCCGTGGTCATCGCCTGCACCCACGGCGTGTTCTCTGACCCGGCCCGCGAGCGCCTCAGCGAATGCGGCGCCGAGGAGGTCATCACCACCGACACCCTGCCGCACGACACCGAGGGCTGGAGCAACCTCACGGTGCTGTCCATCGCGCCGCTTTTGGCCAAGACGATCCACGAGATCTTTGAAAACGGCTCCGTGACCACCCTGTTCGAAGGCCAGGCGTAAACGCCGCGGTTCGCCGGGATTCAGCCGGGGCAGCAGATAAGCTGCCCCGGCTTCACGCATACGGGAAGGAATAAGGATGTACGAGCGCTACGCCCCGTCGGTGGATTTCACCCCCGACCTCGAGCACGCGAAGTCCATGTTCGACAACGACGCCACCCTGGAGTACCTCGGCGCGACCATCACGCGGCTTGAGCCGGGCCTGGCCGAGGGCGAGTTCACTGTGGAGGCGCGCCACGCCAACGGCTTCGGCGTGTGCCAGGGCGGCGTGCTGTTCACCTTCGCCGACGCACTGTTCGGAGGCGCATGCAACTCGCGGCGCACCGACCCGACCGTCAGCGCGCAGTCCGAGATCATCTTTCTCGCGCCCGCGAAAATGGGCCACACCATCCGCGGTGTTGCGCGCGAGCGCCACACGTGGGGGCGCAACGGGCTTTCCGACGTCACGCTGTACGACGGCGACACAGCCATCGCCGAATTCCGGGGGATGTCCCGCACCACCACACGACCACCGACAGGAAACTAAACCGTGAGTCAGAACCAAAGCCTGCAGGAACAGGGCCTGAACAGGAGCGTCAAGAGTAGGCAATTGATGATGATTGCCTTTGGTTCGTCGATAGGCACGGGCCTGTTTTTGGGCTCGGCCGGGTCGATCCAGTACGCCGGGCCGGCGGTGCTGATCTCGTTCGCGCTCGTCGGCGCGATCGTGTACCTCCTCATGCGAATGCTCGGCGAAATGGCGGTCGAGCACCCCGTCTCCGAGTCGTTCGCGGCGTACTCGCGCGCGTTCATCGGTCCGGTGGCCGGCTTCATTACCGGCTGGAACTGGTGGTTCACTACCGTCGTGGTGGGGTACACCCTGTTCTAAAGACAAGCATTATGCGGAGACACTCCATCCGGGTTTCACACCGGAAACAGACAATGCCCACCCAGCGCTCCAGTGCAACGCCAAGGTGGGCCTCCATCTGCATCACCACGTATTTGAGACAAGCGTAACCATCGCAAAGTAGTTCTGTGCCCTGACCAGTGAGTCCACCAGAACTCGAAGAAATTAGATCTAGACTCTCAAACCGATTGTGTGACCTGGCCCGGTGCCCTATCTTAATATGAGACCCCTCACACAAATACAGAAAGGTTGACTGTGACCACAAAACATCAACCGCCTGGCCAAGGCAGCCCCACACCGCCATCCACTCTCCAAGAGGATGGTCTGCAACGAAAGGTGAAGAGTCGCCATCTGACAATGATTGCCTTCGGGTCGTCGATTGGCACTGGCCTCTTCTTAGGCTCCGCCGACTCAATCAATTACGCTGGCCCTGCTGTGCTCATCTCTTTCGCCATCGTCGGCGTCATCGTCTACTTCCTCATGCGCATGCTGGGAGAGATGGCCGTAGAGCACCCGGTGTCTGGATCTTTCTCCGCGTACTCACGCGAGTACATCGGGCGCCGGGCCGGCTTCATTACTGGTTGGAACTGGTGGTTTACCACCATCGTGGTGGGCATGCTGGAGCTGACTGCGATGGGCACGTTCCTCGACTACTGGTTCCCGCAGATCCCTCACTGGCTGACCGCACTGGTTAGCCTTGTCATTGTTGTCGCGCTCAACGTTCTCAATGTCGGTGTGTTCGCAGAGGCCGAGTACTGGCTCTCGCTAGCCAAGGTCGTCGCGCTGGTATTGATGATCCTCCTCGGCCTGTTTCTAGTTCTCGGTTTGGGTTCGGAACCAGCCATTGGCGCCCAGCACCTCACGGACCACGGCGGGTTCATGCCGAACGGTCCGAGCGGTGTCCTCTTCGCCCTCGTTGCTGTAACGTTCACCTTCGGCGGAGTGATGTCCATCGGCACCGCCGCTGGAGAAACTGACAACCCGCGCAAATCGATCCCGAAAGCGGTCAACTCCGTGATCTGGCGCATCCTCGTGTTCTATATGGGCGGTATCGGCACCATTTTGCTCCTAGCACCCTGGAACGAGCAAGCAACCAACGAAAGCCCGTTCATCCGCGTGCTCAGCGGAGTGGGCTTCGACGGCGCGGCCACTGCGCTCAACGTCATCATCATTATCGCTGTCGCGTCGGTGCTGAACACCATGACATACTCCGGTGCGCGAACGCTACGGGATCTGGCGAGAAACGGCCAGGCTCCCCCGTTCCTCGCTGCTACTAGCGAGCGGGGTCTGCCGCTGCGCGCGTTGTTGTTCAACGCCGCACTGATGGGCACCGTCGTTCTGCTGAACTTCTTCTTCGAGGGCAAAATTTTCACGATTTTGCTTGCGATCATCGTGGGCACCGAGCTGATCACCTGGGCTGGCATCTGCGTCTCCCACCTTGTTTTCCGCCGTCGGGAGAACCCGGACGGCACACAGTCCAGCTTCCCGGCGCCGCTCTACCCCGCAGCCAACTACATTTGCATCGCCTTCTTCATCATCGTGCTGATCCTCATGGGCATCCTGCCCGAGTACCGCATGGGGCTGCTCACGCTCTTCGGCTGGACCCTCGCTCTCGGAGTGATCTGGCAGTTCAAGTTGCGCCATGACAGGCGCCACCCAGAGCTGGCAGACAACCGCACCACCCACGACGCGGCTCGCACCACCGCATAGTTTCCAACCCACACGACAGATTCAAGGAGCACAATGGCTATTACCACTGTTGGCGAATTCATCATCGACCGGTTGAAAGCAATCGGCATCAAAGAGATCCTCGGCGTGCCTGGCGATTTCAACCTCAGCTTCCTCGAGCAGATCGACGCGGCGGAGGACTTCCGGTTTGTCGGCACCTGCAACGAGCTCAACGCAGCATACGCCGCGGACGGCTATGCGCGACAGCACGGCGTCGGCGCTCTTTTGACCACATACGGCGTGGGTGAGCTTTCCGCGCTCAACGGCATCGCTGGGGCACGCGCAGAGCATGTTCCCGTGATCTCTATCGCTGGCGCGCCGCCGCAGTACGCAACCGAATACCGTTGGAACCTCCACCACTCGCTGGCTGACGGCGACTTCGCCAACATGCTCGATTCATTCCGCCCGTTCACAGAGGTGGTCACACGTGTGTCGCCGATGAACGTGGTAGAGGAAGTCGACCGTGCCATCCGCACCTGCATCCGCGAGAAGCGCCCGGTGCATATTCAGCTGCCATCCGATATTACTCATCTGGAAATCGAGGTCCCGGACACCGAGTTCAGTGTCGCGCTCCCTTCGTCTGACACAGAACGTCTGGATGCCACGGTCGACCGCTTCCTCGAGTTATTCGCTCAAGCGGAGAATCCCGTTTTCCTCATCGACCAAGACACTGACCGCCACGGTTTCACGGAGCTGTTCCGCCGGATCATCGATAGGGCACAGATTCCGTACGCACACATGTCATCCGGCAAGGCCATTCTCAGTGAGCGAGCCCCCCTCTGCCTGGGCACCTACAATGGTGCAGCTTCAGCACCGGAAGTGCGGGATGCTGTTGAACACTCCGATTTTCTTGTCACCACCAACCCCCGCTTCATTGAGGTAAACTCCGGCAGTTTCACCCACGAGTTGCCTGATGACAGCGTGATCAATATCGGCGACCAGCATTTTTCCATGGGTGGCGACTTCTTCGTCGGCATCAACTCCCTCGAGGTGCTGGAGCAAATCGTCCAGGCTATTCCGGAGCAGCCTAAGACTCTTACCGAGCCCGCTAAGATCCCGCCGTTTGACGCGGACACGGACAAAGCCTTGACCCAGGAGCGTCTCTGGCCACAGATCCTGCGGTTCATTCGTGAAAACGATGTGGTGATTGCGGAAGCTGGCACCTCGAACATCGGACTCGGCCCCCAGCGGATGCCGGACGGCGTGCAGTACATTAACTCCCCGATCTGGGGCTCCATCGGGTTCACTTTGCCCGCCCTGCTGGGAAGCCAGATGGCAGCCCCAGAGCGGCGCCACCTGCTCTTCATTGGCGACGGATCGTTCCAGCTCACTGCTCAGGAGCTTTCAACAATTTTGCGGGAAGAACAGAACCCGATCATCTTCCTGCTTAACAACCGCGGGTACACCATCGAACGTTTCATTCTCGGCATGGAACAGGAGTACAACGACATCGCCGACTGGCGCTACACCGACCTCGTGCGTGCGTTCAGCCCGTCGACAAGAATGCAGACTTTCCAGGTGCGCACCGAGGGCGAGCTCGCCGAGACTCTCGAAACCATCCAGGACACCGAAGTGGGGGCATTTGTAGAGCTCCATCTTGACCCGTTTGACGCTCCCAAGGGCCTGCAGGCTTTCGGACCGCAGACCGCTGACTTCGATTTCGGCCCACGCGGCCCACGCAACTAAAAGGAAAACCATATGCTTCGTGCTGATTTATCCAAACTGCCCGCGTACGTGCCCGGTGCACGCAACGAAAAAGCGGTGAAACTGTCCTCGAACGAAATCGCCGAAGGCCCCCTGCCGTCTGTATCCGAGGCGATGACGGCATCACTGGCCACCATCAACCGGTACCCGGACATGGGCGCCGTCGAGATTCGAGCCGCACTGGGCCAGCGCCTCGGCGTGCCCATGGAGCAGGTCACGGTAGGCACGGGTTCATCGGCCCTGTGCCAACAGCTGGTCAACATCACCGCCCAGCCTGGCGACGAAGTGGTCTTCCCCTGGCGCAGCTTCGAGGCATACCCCATCTTCGCCCAGATCGCCGGCGCCACCCCTGTGGCTGTGCCGCTGACCGATGATCACCGCGTCGACCTGCCCGGACTTGCAGCGGCCGTCACCGAGCACACCAAGCTCATCTTCGTGTGCAACCCTAACAACCCCACGGCAACCACCATCACCACCGCCGAGTTCGCGGAGTTTATGGGACGTGTGCCGTCCAACGTCCTGGTTGCGCTCGACGAAGCGTACTTCGAATACAACACCTCTAACGACACCCCGGTAGCCACAGAGGAAATCACGAAGTACGACAACGTCGTAGGTCTGCGGACGTTTTCGAAGGCCTACGGGCTCGCGGGTGCCCGGATCGGGTACGCCTTCGGCCCTGAACCGATCATCGAAGCCCTGAACAAGGTGGCCGTCCCGTTCTCGGTCAACGCGGTGGCGCAAATCGCGGCGCTCGCCTCGCTTGAGGCGAAGGACGAGTTGGACGCGCGCGTGAACGAAACCGTGGCGCAGCGCGACCGGCTGGTCGCTGAGCTCGCTCCTATCGGCACCCCAGAGTCCCAGACGAATTTCGTTTGGATTCCAGCCGCCTCCCTGCCCGACACTCCACAGTCTGTCGCCGCACGCGTCGCCGACAACGGCGTGCTGGTCCGCGCGTTCGATGAAGGAATTCGCATCACGGTGACCAACGCCGACGAGACCGATGCGTTCCTCACCGCCTGGCAGGCCTCGCAGAGCTAGGCGCTTTCCGCACACCGAAAAGCGGACTTGGTTTCCACCAAGCCCGCTTTTTACTGCGCTTTCTTTGTCAGCTGGGCGCTAGTTAATAGTCACCACGTGCGGTTGGCCCAGGCCCTTGAGCCCCTCCACGCCAAACTCGACCCCGTAGCCGGAGGATTTCGCGCCGCCAAACGGGATCCGCGGATCGATGGTGCCGTGCTTGTTAATCCAGGTCGTGCCCGCTTCAAGCTTTGAGGCGACCTCAAGCGCCCGCTCGCGGTCCGTAGACCACACGGAGGACCCCAGGCCGACGTCGAGCTTGTTCGCCTCTGCGATGGCGTCGTCGATGTCGGTGTACTTGATGATCGGCAGCGCAGGTCCGAACTGCTCCTCCACCACCAGTGGATTGTCGCGGTCGATGTCCGCGATCAACGTGGTCGGGTAGAAGTAACCGGTGCGCTCCGGGTTCTCCTCACCGCCGAGCAGCACGCGTGCGCCGGATGCTTTCGCCTTCTCCACCAGATCTACGACGATGTTGTACTGAGCCTCGTTCTGCAGCGGGCCCAAGACGTTGTTCTCGTCGAGTCCCTCGCCCATTGGAACGTTCTTCGCGTACTCGGTCAGCGCGTCGCAGACGTCGTCGTAGATGGACTCAGGCACGTACAGCCGCTTGAGCGCCGCGCACGTTTGGCCGGTGTTGATGAACGCGCCCCAGAACAGATCTTCGGCGATCGCCTTCGGGTCTACGTCGTCAAGCACGATGCCCGCATCGTTGCCGCCGAGCTCGAGGGTGAGGCGCTTCTGGGTGGGCGCGGACGCCTCGATGATCTTTGCGCCGGTAGCCGTGGAACCGGTGAACATGATCTTGTCCACGTCCTCGTGCTTGGACAGCGCGGCACCGAGTCCGCGGTCACCGGAGACGTACTTAACCGTGCCCTCAGGAAAAACCGCCTGGAACAGGTGCACGAGGGCCTTGACGGAAAGTGGCGTGTGTTCGGAGGGCTTGACCACAACCGTGTTGCCCATGCGTAGCGCCGGCGCGAGCTGCCAGACCGTGATCATGACCGGCCAGTTCCACGGTCCGATTGCACCTACCACGCCCAAGGGGCGGTAGGTCAAGGTGGAGTAGGTCTCGCCGTCGTCGACGATGACCTCGGGATCCAACGGGAACGACGCGGTCGCGCGGGTCCATGCCTCCGCGCCGCCGATCTCAAACCGTGCGTTCGGTCCGTTGAGCGGCTTGCCCTGCTCGCGCGACAGTAGCTCCGCCAGTGGCTCCGCGTTGGCCTTGATCGCGTCCGCGGCCTCCATCAGCAGCGCGCAGCGTTCATCGTGTGAGGTCTTTTTGAACGTCTCGTAGGCCTCCCGCGCCTGTACAACAGCATCGTTGAGGTCGTCCACAGTAGCGGTATCTGCGTGGCCAACGACCTCGCCGGTGGCGGGGTTGAGGATCTCCCGGCCCGTGCCACCGGCGTCGATGGCGTTGAGGAGTTCCTCATAGGACGAGTAGGTGGGAAAAGACACGACTGTCTCCTTCTTTGAAATGAACAGTATGGACAGACAATTGAGACGCCACTTACATAAATTGGCTATCTGTACTCTATCTCACATTTTTGGGAGCGTTTGTCAGTTCGACGACGAGCGCGCGCGCCGCGTTACCCAGCATTTGCACGTCCGCACCGACGCACACGAAAGATGCCCCAGCCTCGACGTAGGCGCGGGCCTGTTCGAGATCGAACGCGTTCACGCCGACCTTCTTCCCCGCCGCCAGCACTTCCTTGAAACTTGCAGCGACCGCATCGACGACATCGGGGTGGGTCTGCTGGCCCAGCAGCCCCATGGACGCGGCAAGGTCGGATGGGCCCACAAAGACGTGGTCCACGCCGTCAACAGCGGCGATCTCAGCCGCGTTTTCCACTGCCTCCACAGATTCGATCTGAACGGTCAAACTCACTGTTTCCGCAGCCAGCGGCAAATACCCCTCAACGCCGTTCCAACGCGAGGACCGCGCAAGCGCTGAACCGACTCCCCGCACCCCGCGCGGAGGGTAATGCATGGCGGCAACTGCCCGCTGCGCGTCCTCGGCGGTGTCGACCATAGGGATCATGAGGTTTTGCGCGCCGAGGTCCAGGTACTGCTTGATCAGCGCGGTGTCATTGTGCGGCAGCCGCACGACGGGCGTCGCCGGCAACGCCCCCATCGCGCGCAACAGCGATAGGGTGGTTTCAAGGCCGTAGGGCGCGTGCTCGGCGTCCAGGAGCACCCAGTCAAAACCCGCGCCGGCGACGATCTCCGCGGCAGTCTCCGACCCTGACGTGACCCATGCCCCGACGAGTGCGGAATCAGCCTTTTCCACCCGCTGGGCGAGCGTCGGTGGCAGTGTCAAATGAACCGGCATGTAATCGCTCCCAACTCGTGATAATCAGCGTGGATAGTGTCTCCCGGCTCAACCCACATGGGCTTAGTGAAGGAGCCTGCGAGGATGATCTCGCCCGCCTTCAACGTCGTGCCGTGCTGGTGCAACTTGTTTGCCAGCCACGCCACGCCCATGGCCGGGTGGTTGAGCACCGCAGCCGCGACACCGGTGTCCTCAATAGCTTCGTTTCTGTACAGCAGCGCGGAGCACCACCGCAGATCCACCGCATCGGGGGACACGGGGTTGCCTCCGTACACCATGCCGCCCATCGCCGCGTTGTCGCTGATCGTGTCCACAATCGTGCGGCCCTCCAGCTCAATACGCGACGACAAGATTTCCAGCGCCGGTACAACGTAATCGGTGGCATCAAGTACGTCGAAGATGCTGGCGTTCGGTCCGGAGAGGTCTTTGCCTAGAACGAATGCGAGCTCGACCTCAATGCGCACGTTGGAGAACTGGGTGTGCTCGATTACGGCTCCATTTTCGTAGACCATATCATCGAAAATTGCGCCATAATCCGGCTCCGTAATCCCGGTCGCTTCCTGCATGACCTTCGACGTCAGGCCGATCTTGTGCCCCACCAGCCTGCGGCCGCGCTCCTGGCCTCGCCGGACCCACTCGGATTGCACCGCGTAGCTGTCTTCCACCTGCATATCTGGGTACCGCTTGGTCAAAAGCGGAACCATGGTGCGGTGCTCTTCCGCCTCGGCGAGCTCGTCGGCGATTGCCCGGATTGTGTTCTCGTCCAACATGGCGGCCTACAGGCTGTGTCCGAGCTTGTACTCGCCCTGCTTCCATTCGGGCATCTCGCCCTCCTGGTCGCGGCGGGTGTAGGAAAAGCCGTCAGCGCCGATTGTCTCCTCCATCTCAGACTTATCGGTGCGGGACACCAGCGGGACTACGTTGCCGTCGAGGTCGAGCACCCGCGAGCCGTCGGTGTACCACGACGGGACAACAGGGGTGCCCCACCAATCGCGGCGTTGGTTGTCGTGGACATCCCACGTCACCACGGGGTTGTCGGGGTCGCCGGTGTAGTAGTCCTGGGTGTAGATTTCCACGCGGTGCCCGTCCGGATCGCGCAGGTAGAGGTAGTAGGCGTTGGACACGCCGTGGCGGCCGGGGCCGCGCTCAATGCGGTCGGATTCACGCAGCGCACCGAGCTTGTCGCAGATTGCGATGATGTTGTGCTTTTCGTGCGTGGCAAACGCGATGTGGTGCATGCGCGGACCATCACCGCCCGTCATCGCAGTATCGTGGACCGTGGACTTGCGGCGCATCCACGCGGCGTAGACGGTGCCTTCCTCATCGCGGATGTCCTCGGTGATGCGGAATCCCAGGTCTTCCATGTAGTCCACCGCCACCGGCACGTTGGGCGTGATCTGGTTGAAGTGGTCCAGGCGGACCAGGGCACCGGGGATGTGAGCGTCGTAGGACCAGGCAAGGCGCTCCACATGCTCAACATCGTGGAAGAACTCGTACGGGAAGCCAAGGGGATCCTGCACGCGCACAGAGTCCCCAATGCCGCGGACAAAGCCGTCCTTTCGACGCTCTACGCGGCAGCCGCGCTCCTCGTAGAAGGCGACGGCGCGATCCAAATCCTCGGGCGAGCGCACGCGGAACGAAAATGCGGCTACTGCGGGATCATCGCCCTTACGCAGCACGAGGTTGTGGTGGATGAACTCCTCGTAAGTACGCAGGTAAATCGCATCGTCGTCCTCTGCCGAGACGACGAGGCCGAGTGTGTCCACGTAAAAGCGGCGCGATTCCGCGAGGTCGGTAACCACGATCTCCATGTACGCGCAACGCAACACGTCGGGAGCTTGGGTAGCCATATTTTAGGTCTCCTTTACAGGGGTCGATCTTTTTTGGGGGGGTGATTGGTGGTCGGGCTAGTTCTGCTTGCCAAAGACGGGGTTGTGCACCTCGCCCAGGTTGACGTGGACTGCCTGCTGATCGGTGTAAAAGTCGATAGAGCGGTAGCCGCCCTCGTGGCCGAGGCCGGAAGCCTTGACTCCACCAAACGGGGTTCGCAGATCGCGCACGTTGTTCGAGTTCATCCAGACCATTCCAGCCTCAACGTTCTGTGCGAAATTGTGGGCGCGCTTCAGGTCGGACGTCCAGATGTAGGCAGCGAGGCCGTACTTGGTGTTATTGGCCAGCTCCAGCGCTTCTTCCTCGCTGTCGAACGGGGTGATGGCGACGACCGGGCCGAAAATCTCCTCCTGGAAAATGCGAGCGGACGGGTCGACATCTACGAAGACCGTCGGCTGGACAAAGTTGCCCTCTTCAAGGCCCTCTGGACGGCCGCCGCCAGCAACTAGGCGGGCCTCCTGCTTGCCAATTTCGATGTAGCTCATCACCTTCTCGTAGTGCTCCGGGTGCACGAGCGCGCCGACTTCCGTTGTCGGGTCAGAGGGCAGTCCCACCTTGACACGCGATGCCTGGGCTGCGTAGCACTGCACGAACTCGTCGTAGATGGATCGCTGAACCAGGATGCGGGAGCCTGCGGTGCAGCGCTCACCGTTAAGGGAGAAAACTCCGAAAATGGTTGCGTCGATCGCCGTTTCCAAATCGGCATCCTCGAAGACGACGGCCGGCGATTTTCCACCGAGCTCCATGGAGAGGCCCTTGAGGTACGGAGCCGCGTTGCCGAAGATGATCTGGCCCGTGCGGGACTCTCCCGTGAACGAGATCAGTGGCACGTCCGGGTGCTTAACCAGCGGGTCGCCGGCGTAGCCCTCCTCACCGAAACCGTTGACCAGGTTGAACACACCCTTGGGCAGCCCAGCTTCCTCGAAAATCCCCGCCCACAGCTGCGCAGACAGCGGGGTAAATTCGGCCGGCTTCAGCACGACAGAGTTACCGGTGGCAATTGCCGGCGCGAGCTTCCACGACTCAAGCATGAACGGCGTGTTCCATGGGGTGATCAGACCAGCGACACCGATCGGTTTGCGGTTGACGTAGTTGATCTGACGTCCCGGCACCTTGAATGCGTCGTCAGTCTGCGCCACGATGAGATCCGCAAAGAAACGGAAGTTCTCGGCAGCGCGGTGTGCCTGCCCCTTTGCCTGGGAAATAGGCAGGCCCGAGTCGAAGGACTCCCACGTCGCCAGCGTCTCCGCGCGGGTTTCCACGATGTCGGCGATCTTGTGCAGCACGCGGGCGCGGGCGCGCGGCAGCGCCTTGGACCACTCGCCACGCTCAAACGCCGCCTTGGCGGCAGCGACCGCAGCGTCGATGTCCGCGGGTTTTCCGGAGGCGGCCTTGATGTACGGCTGGTTGGTCACCGGATCGATGACATCAAATTCGTCAGCGTCGATCGAGGCGACGAACTCGCCGTCGATGTAGTGGAGAATCTTCTCGGGAAGGTTTTCGGGCTTAGACATGGTCATTGCTCCTTTGAGGTAGGGGTTCTGAGTGGGTGTCTGCATGGTGCTTGTAGGTTTCTTTAGTTGTAAGTCTGTGTCTTCGTGCCACATCCTCGATGACGTGCGGCGATGCGCCCGCGGCGATGAGGCTGAGCAACTGGTCATGCTCGTTGACTGAGACGACCGCCCGCTCCGGGACATAACGGAAGGTTGAAACCCGGTACCGGTCCAACTCATCCCACTCGCGATGGACGGCCTCGACCAACCTTGTGTTCGGGCAAGCGCTGAAGAGGACCGCGTGAAACTCGAGGTTTATTCCGGTGAACGCCACAGGATCAAAGTCTGTGAGCAAACTGTGCATCCGGGCGTTGAGGTCGCGGGCGTCGGCCAGCGCCACGTCGTCAAGCAGTGGCGCCGACAGGGCCGTCGCCGCCCCCTCGAGGATCGCGATGGTCTCCATGATGTCGAAGTACGTTTGACGGTTGAGCTCGGAGACGCGGGCGCCAACGTTGCGCTCATACGTCACCAGGCCTTCCGCCTCGAGTTGACGGATCGCCTCGCGAACCGGCACTACGCTTACGTCGAGGTCCGCGGCGATCTGGGACAGCACGAGGCGGTGCCCGGGCTCGAAATCCCGGACCCGGATCCCCTCGCGGATCCACTCGTACGCCCGCTGCGACTTCGACTCGCTCATGCTAATCTCCGTTTTCCGTGGCAAACCGCTCGTACGCCTTGCGGTTCTCCCCGACGGGCGGGAACATGCCGTCGAGTTCCGCCCCGGCTTTGATCTGCTCGGCGACCCATTCGTCTTCGAGTTCTTTAGCCAGAGCATGATCCGCGACATCTTCCGCTATGTCGCGCGGAATCACCACCACTCCGTCAGAGTCTCCGACGATGATGTCCCCTGGGACCACGGTTGCGTTGCCGCAGGCCACCGCTCTGTCTGCGTCCCACGGCACGTGGCGGCGCCCAAGCACTGCGGGGTGCGGCCCCTGCGTGAACACCGGCAAACCGATCTCCTTGACGGCTGCGTAGTCGCGCACGCAACCATCCGTGACCACGCCGGCGGCGCCGAGGTGCTGGGCACGAAGTGCGAGAATGTCACCGAGGGTGCCGGATTCGGCGCCACGGCGGGCCTCAATCACCAGCACCTCCCCTGCGCGGAGGCTATCGAAGGCGCGCTTTTGGGCGTTGAAGCCGCCGCCGTGGCTCTTAAACAAATCCTCGCGCCCCGGCAGGAAACGCAGAGTTCGGGCGGGCCCGACCATCTTCGTGTCCGGATCCTGCGGGAACACGCCCTCGATGACCACCTGGTTCAGGCCGCGCTTGCGTAGCTCCGCCGACAAACCCGCAGACGGAGCCCTCATCAGCTTCGCGCGCAATTCGTCGCTTATTGCATTCGGGTCCTCCGGCAGTCCTGCAGCTTCGCGGGTGCCGAATGCGTCCTCTCGCTGCTTGTCATCAACCTTTGGCAGCATTCCGAGCTCTGGATCGAAATCGCCCGGGCCCTCCACCACTGTCGTGCGCAGGCGGCCCGATGTCGGTGTGCTGGGAGTATCAGGCGCGTCAACTTCCACCTCCACCACATCGCCGGGGACGACCACCGTCGAGTTGGCAGGCGTGCCGGTGAGGATGATGTCGCCAGTTTCCAGCGTCATGTGCTGCGATAAGTCAGCGACGAACTGGGCGAGAGGGAAAATGAGGTCCTCGTCGGAGGTGGTGCCCTCCTGCGCCAGCTCGCCATTGACCCAGGTCCGGATCCGCAGCCCCTTCGGGTCAACCGTGGAGGCATCGATGAGCTCGGGGCCGACCGGGGTGTAGCCGTCCCGCGATTTTGACCGGGTGTTGGAACCCTTATCTTGAGTCCGATAATCGTATATTCCGAGGTCGTTCGAGGCCGTCACCCAGGCCACATGGTCCCATGCTTCCTCCAAGGGCACCTTGCGCGCAGGCTTGCCGATGATGAGCGCAATCTCCCCCTCGAACGCGAGGAGTTCACACCCGGCCGGGCGGACGACATCCTGCCCTGATTCGGCCAACGAACTGGTGGCTTTCAGAAAGTACGACGGATCTTTCGGCCGTCTCCCCCGCTGCGCCGCGCGGGACTCAAACGCGACATGGACGGCTATAACTTTCCCGGGATTGTCCGGCAGCACTGCTGGCCGTGTCATCGGGTGTCCTCCTTTTGGGTTGAAGGGTCTTGCGATGTGTTCAGAATCGTATATGATGCCCTCAAAGCATGCAAGTGCTACAGATCACATAGTGATACCTACGAGATGCAGTCCATAGGATTAGGTAAGCCATGACTACGCACACAACAGCTCCGCCCGCCAACACCACGGCAGAACGCCGCAGAGTCGTCGCAGCGACTACTATCGGCACTGCGATCGAGTGGTACGACTACTTCCTCTACGCCGCGACAGCCGGACTTGTCTTCAACCAGCTCATGTTCGCCGGCTTCGGCCCCGACGCGGCCACAATCGTCGCCTTCTTAACCATGGGCCTGTCCTTCCTTTTCCGCCCGCTCGGGGCGTTTTTGGTGGGTCACGCCGCAGATAGGTACGGCCGCCGCATCCCCCTCATGGTCACGCTCATTGCCATGGGCGGGGCTACCACTGCAATCGGACTGCTCCCCACCTACGCCACTATCGGCATCTGGGCGCCGATCCTCCTCATCATCCTGCGCATCATCCAGGGCATCTCTGCAGGTGGCGAGTGGGGCTCCGCCGTCCTCCTCGCCGTCGAGCACGCCCCGCACGGCAAGCGCGGACTCTTCGGCGCCGGCCCGCAAACCGGTGTGCCCCTCGGCTTGTTGGTCTCTTCGGCGGCGCTTGCGATCATGAACGTCATCGCCCCAGGCGATGCTTTCATGGAGTGGGGATGGCGCGTGCCTTTCCTCTTCTCCTCGGTCCTGGTCTTCCTCGGTTTCTACATCCGACGCGGCGTCGAAGAATCCCCCGTGTTCGAGGAGATGGCGGAGCAGAGGAAGGTGGAGACTTCCAACCCCATCGGAACCCTCTTCCGGCGCTTCTCTCCCCTGGTGCTGGTCACGGCACTGCTGTTCGCCGCCAATGGCACGGTCGGCTACATGACCACAGGCGGGTACATCCAGAACTACACCACGCGCCCGGACGGGCTGGGGATGGAGCGCGGAGACATTCTGCTCGCCGTCACAGTTTCGGCAGTGGTCTGGCTCCTCTTCACCGCTTTCGCCGGCTACATCTCCGACGTGATCGGCCGCCGCATGACCTACATCGTGGGATTCGCCGTGCAAGCAGTAGGCGCTTTCGTCCTGTTCCCGCTGGTGAACACCGGCTCCCTACCCAAGATCTACCTGGCACTGTGCTTCCTGGCCATTGGGTTGGGCCTCACCTACGGACAAACTGGCGCGACGTTCGCCGAGATCTTCCCGGCTGAGGTGCGCGCCTCCGGCGCCTCCATCTCCTACGCACTCGGTTCCATCCTCGGCGGCGCCTTCGCGCCCACCGTCGCTGCCTCGCTGTACGCGAACACCGGCACCACTTGGGCCATCACGGGGTACCTGGTCACCGCTTCCCTCATCGGTTTGCTGGCCGCAGTGTGCCTGCGCGAGCGCAAGAACATTCCGCTTGGACACGAGTTCAATGCTGTCCAGGAACAGGGCCACTTCATCTGGCAGCCCGCACCAACCTGGGACGCAACGCCGGTTCGGTCCTCCCACTAGCGCCCATTAGCCCACGCCCCGCATCGCCCCCCCTCATCTATAAAAAGGAGCACACCATGCAATTCCACCACAACGGTTACGTCTCCCAGGACCCCCGCTGCCACAGCCCCCACGCAAGCTGGGTAGGCCGCAGTGAGGAGCTGCCCGACGAGATGGACGTGCTGATCGTCGGCACCGGGCCCGCCGGCGCGATCGCGGCAGCCCAGTTGTCGATGTTCCCGCAAGTGCGGACGCACATCATTGAGCGCCGCGACGGGCGTCTCGTCCTCGGCCAAGCAGACGGGATCCAAGCCCGCTCGGTGGAAACGTTCCAGGCGTTCGGGTTTGCCGCCGAAATCACTGAGGAGGCGTACCGCATCACCGAGATGTCTTTCTGGAACCCGGATCCGGACAACCCCTCCAGCATTGTCCGCGGTGCCCGCCCGATCGACGACGAGCACGGGATCTCTGAGTTTCCGCACCTCATTGTGAACCAGGCCCGCGTGCTGGACTACTTCTTGCGCTACGCCAAGCGCTCCCCGACGCAGCTCACCCCGAACTACGGCTGGGAATTCATCTCCCTCGAGGTGGAAGAGAGCCACGAGTACCCGGTGAAGGTGGAGCTCACAAACACAGTTGACGGTGGGGAGCGCACCGTCCGCGCTAAGTACGTCGTCGGCTGTGACGGCGCGCGCTCCAAAGTACGAAAGTCCATCTCCCGCAAGCTCGAGGGCGACCAAGCCAACCAGGCGTGGGGCGTGATGGATGTGGTGGTGGACACCGACTTCCCCGACTGGCGCACAAAATGCTCGATCCACTCTAAGGCTGGCTCGATCCTCCACATCCCGCGCGAGGGCGGCTACCTCGCGCGTATGTACGTCGACTTGGGTGTCGTGCCTGCGGACGCGAGCGCGGAAGAGAAGGCCAGAATCCGGAAAACTCCGGTCGAGCACATCATCGAGAAAGCGAACCAGATCCTGGAGCCCTACTCCATCGACGTAAAAAACGTCGCGTGGAACTCGGTCTACGAGGTCGGCCACCGCCTGGTCAACGGCTTCGACGATGCGGATCACTCCACCTCCGACCCGAATCCTCGCGTCTTTCTCACTGGAGATGCGTGCCACACCCACTCTGCGAAGGCGGGTCAGGGCATGAACGTTTCCATGCAGGACGGCTGGAACATCGGCTGGAAGCTCGGGCACGTCCTTTCCGGCCGGGCGCCTGAGTCGCTGCTGCACACCTACCACGGTGAGCGTCAGCCAGCTGCGGCGAGCCTGATCAAGTTCGACAAAGAATGGTCCACTCTCATGGCTACCCCGGCAGATGAGCTGGACAACCCCACGGCGGTGGAGGATTACTACGTCGCCGCGGAGGAGTTCGCCGCCGGCTTCCTCACCGAGTACTCAGACAACGCTATCACCGGCACAACCGAGCACCAGCACCTCGCGGAAGGGTTCCCGGTGGGCCGCCGCTTCAAGTCGTACGAGGTGATTCGCCGCTGCGACGCGAACACCCGCCACCTCGGCCACATGGCCACTGCGGACGGACGCTACCGCATCTACATTTTCGCCGACCGTCCGGCACCCGGAGAGGACTCGAAGGTGCAGGCGCTCGCGCGATACATGGGCAAGGACGGATCCTTTTACCACCGGTACACCCCACTTAGCGTGGACGATGACGCGATGTTCGACATCCACGTGATTTACCAGCAGCACTACCGCAACTACGAGGTCACCGACGTGCCGGAGATCTTCCTTCCCCGCACGGGTACCTTCCGAGTCGAGTATTGGGGCAAGGTGTGGTCTGCCCTGCGCGGGGACGATATCTTCGATGCCCGCTCCATCTCCCGCGACGGCGCCATCGTTGTGGTCCGTCCTGACCAGTACGTCGGCGCGGTTCTGCCATTAGACGATTACGACGGCCTAGAAACTTACTTCTCCGGAGCTCTGTTGCCCCAGCGCTAAACTTCGGCGGGCATTTTGTGTGGCAGAAGCCGCCTGCTACCCTGTAGCAGTCTCGGCGAGGGCCTTCAAAGGCCGTTATCGACGCGATTTTGAGATCCTTTTGCGATCACTCGACGAGCACATATCCGTTTAGTGGTCGCAGGCAAGGCCTGTGGCCCTTCACATACGAAGGAGTACAACATGGCTATTACCCCCACCGTTATCAAGGGTGAGCGTCGCGAGGAGTTCGGCAAGGGCTCCGCACGCCGTCTGCGCCGCGACGGCAAGATCCCGGGCGTCCTGTACGAAAAGGGCATCGAGAACATCCACTTCGCGGTCGACCGCATCGAGATGACCGCAATCGTGCGTAACGACGGCGCCAACGCCATCGTCGAGCTCGAGCTCGACGGCGAGAAGCTGCTGGCCATGGTCAAGCACATCGACCAGAACGTGATCACCCTGGACATCGACCACATCGACCTGTTCGGCATTAAGCGCGGCGAGAAGGTCACCGTCGAGGTCCCGGTGGTCATGGAGGGCGAGGCAGCTCCGGGCGCAGTTGTGCTGCAGGAGACCGACTACGTCGAGATCGAGATCGACGCGCTGTCCATCCCGGACGAGCTGACCGTGTCCATCGAGGGCAAGGAAATCGGCGACGCTCTCTACGCTTCCGACGTCAAGCTGCCGGAGGGCGCAGAGCTCATCTCCGATGCAGAGACCCTCATCGTCAACGTCACCTACGAGCAGGTTGACGAGGACCTCGAGGCTGAGGCCGAGGCAGCTGAGGAAGGCGGCGCTGAGGCTGGCGCCGAGTCCGACGCTCCGGCTGAGGAGAAGGGCGACGAGGAGTAAACACTCCCCCGCTGAACCCGCCACCGCATTCCCGCGGCGGCGGGTTTTCCGCATTCTTGGGTGGGTTATCCTCGTGGGCGTGACTATCTTGATCGTCGGCCTCGGCAACCCCGGCCCGCAGTACGCCGCCACGCGGCACAACGCGGGCGTGTTCGTCGTGGAGGAGCTGCTCGGCCGCGCGACCCCCATGCCGGCGCAGCTTGCGGTGCACAAGCGCACCAACACGGAGATCGCCGAGCTTGCAAAGGGCCGCTTGCTTGACGACGACCATGCGGTCCTCGCACGCACCCGCGCCTTCATGAACGTCTCCGGCGGGCCGGTCAAAGCGCTGATGGATTACTTCAGCGTGAAGCCGGAGGACCTGTACGTGGTGCACGACGAGCTGGATTTGGAGCTCGGCGAGGTGAAGCTGCGCCTCGGCGGCGGCGACCACGGGCACAACGGGTTGAAGTCCATCACGAAATCCTTGGGCGGCAAGCCGTATAACAAGGTGGCGGTGGGCATCGGCCGCCCGCCCGGGCGGATGGCTCCGGCGGACTACGTGCTCAAACCATTCAGAGTGAAAGAGCAGGTGGATCTGGCTATCGCATCCGCAGACGCGGCGGATGAGATCCTGCGCGCGATAGGCTAGCGCGCATGAAACTTGCCACGATCAGGACCGGAGACATCACCACCGCCGCCCGCGTTATCGGCGAGGGAAGGGCGGTGACGTTGGGTGCGGAAGACGTCGGAAAGCTTTTGCGCGACGGCACCTTCGAGGAAGGCGAAGAGATCACCTTCGCCCCGAGCGACCTCGCGCCGGTGATCCCGCGGCCTGGCAAGATCATCTGCGTGGGGCTGAACTACGCCAAGCACATCGCGGAGATGGGCCACGAGCAGCCGGACGTACCGACCTTATTTATCAAGTACCCGGAGGCGCTCATCGGCGCCCACGACGACGCCGAGGTGCCCAGCTTCAACGCCGACACGCTCGATTTCGAGGGCGAGCTCGCGGTGATCATCGGCACCCGCGCCCGGCACGCGAAGAACGGCGCGGCGCACATCGCGGGATACTCGGTGATCAACGACTACACCCAACGCCACTTTCAAAAGCGCACGCAGCAGTGGCACCAGGGCAAGTCGCTGGAAAAGACCGCCGGGTTCGGGCCTTGGCTGGACACCGAGTGGCAGCCGGGCCCTGCGATCACCACCACCGTCAACGGCGAGGTGATGCAGCACGCCCCCACCGACGACCTGGTGTTCACCCCGGCGAAGCTGGTGGAGTTCATCTCGCACCTCTACCCGCTCGAGCCGGGCGACGTGATTGCCACCGGCACGCCCGCAGGTGTGGGCCACGCCCGCGACCCGCAGCGCTACCTCGCTGACGGCGACACGGTGCGCGTGGAGATCGAGGGTCTCGGCGCGATCGAGAACACCACGCGGGTGTACTAGCGGCCGAGCTGGTCCAGCAGGCGGACCTCAGCCTCGGCGATCATCTGCAGCGGGAACAGCAGGATCGCCAGCGGCAACGCACTGAGCATGACCCCACCGAATTTCTCGGTCGGGTGTGTGTTCGCGCCGCCGTTGATCTGGTCGAGCCCGTTCATGATGTTGGTCATGAGGAAGCTATAGAGCCCCCACGCGCTGCCGCTGTACGCGACATCATGCGAAGCAGTGGCTGCGGGAGCGGCCGGGGCGAGCGCGCCCATTGCAAGCGCGCCGGTGGTTGCGGTGGCGATGGCGATCCTGGAAAGTTTCATACCTAAAACATCGCCCCGGCCGGCGAGAGCGTTAGCATCCGCTCGATCTCGCGCGCTGGGGCTGCCATGAGCTCGCCGCGGTCTGCTCCGACGAGGCAGTAGTCGTTGTCCCTGGTCATGGGGCGCAAGTACGGGTAGGTCGGCGGCAGGTCCGGATGCTCGCGGGTGAACGCGGTTTCCACCCCGCTCGCCCACCGCCCGGAAAACGCGCGCGAAACCACCGCAGGCGCGCCGGAGCGCAGCAGCTGTCGGTTGCGCTCGCTCGTGCCGGCTTCGTCGGCAAGCAAAAATGCGGTGCCGCAGGCGACGGGGACGCCAAGCTTTTCGACGTCCTCCGGTCCCCGCACCCCACCCGCCGCGATCACCGGACCGTCGGCGAACGCGAGCAGTTCCTCCAGCGTCCGCTGGTCCGGGTCCTCGTGCTGGTCCCAGGTTCCGCGGTGGCCGCCGGCGCGCGGGCCCTGGACGATCACGCCGTCGACGCCCCGGCGCTGCGCCTCGGCGATCTCGACCGGGTTAGTCACCGTCGCCCACGCCTCCGACCCCGCGGCGTGCAGTTGGGCGATCTCGTTGTCGGTAAAGCAGCCGAACGTCGACGAGACCACCGCCGGCGCAGCGTCGAGCACGAGGGCGAACTTCTCCGCGTAGTCGGACGAAACTTCCGGGACCTCTTGGTTAAGGCGGCGGGCGACCGTGAGGACGTCGTCAAGCAAAGGCTCCCGCTGCGGCACAAACAGGTTGGCGCCGAACGGCGGCTCGCACGCGGCGAGCCACTCGCGGGCCTGGGCGACGGTGCAAGTGCCGAGCGCGATGAAGCCGAAGCTCACCGCGTTGACGAGCGCGGGCGTGGACGGCCCGCCGGCCATGGGTGCTGCGATCACGCGTGGAAACTCCATGGCTAGAGTATGCGTCATGTTCGGATTCTTCAGGCGCAAACGCGCGCCCAAGCTGGAGGCGCAGTGGCTCGTGGTGGGGCTGGGCAACCCGGGCGCGAAATACGCCGCCACCAGGCACAACGTGGGGTACATGGCGCTCGACGAGCTCGCCGACCAGCTCGAGCCGGTGCCGGGCATCAAAGCCCATGTGCAGGTGCGCGACGGCGTGGCTTACGCCCGCTCGACGACGTACATGAACACCACCGGCGAGGCCGTCGGTCCGCTCGCCGAGCAGCTGGGGGTTGCGCCGGAACGCATCATCGTGGTGCACGACGAGCTGGACCTGCCCGCCGGGAAAGTACGCGTGAAGCTCGGCGGCAACGAAAACGGCCACAACGGGCTGAAATCCATCACCGAGCACCTGGGCACCCGCGACTACCTGCGTGTGCGGATGGGCATCGGGCGCCCGCCGAAAGGTGTGGCGGTGACGGACTGGGTGCTCTCCCCCGTCGAGGGCGACATCTCCGGCCAGGTCGCGCTCGCCACCGAGGCCGTGCAGCTGATTGTCAGCGAAGGCCTAGAAAAAGCGCAGAACGTGATCCACGCAACACGGTAGGTTGTGGGGCATGACCCACCATGCCATGTTCGACAGCAAATACCCGCCCGCACCCGGCCTTTTTGAACCCGACGAGACCACCAGCGAAATCTGCCTCCAGCTCTGCCACGGCTGGAGCGCAGACATGATCACCGCCGGGCTCGAAGACGACGGGGTCCCCGTGTCCGTCTTCGAGGAAGTCCGGGACGAATACGCCCGCTTTGTCCCCGAAGCCTCCGAAGACGCCAAACGCATCGACGCGCTGCGCGACGCCTTGGCCAAGCGCGACCTCGCCTTCTCCTTCGACGAGGGCTACGACATGGGCGAGGCCGCCGAAGACGGCTCCGACGTCGCCCGCGAAGACGGGCATAAAGGCTACGCCTACTGCACCATGCAGGACGTGGACAGCGTCATCCACACCGGCGAACTCCTATTCGGCTTCAGCTCCCTGGACGACCCGGGCGACGAATCCGACGCCGAGATCGGCCAGGCGATCGTCGAGGCGCTCGAGGAGGTCGGCTTCACGCCTGAGTGGAACGGCAAGCAGACCGGCCGCATCACATGCGAGGGTCTGAAGTTCGAGCTCCCGCTGGCGGACTAGCCCAGCTCGGCCTCCAGGTCATCCAGCGCGCGCGTGAGCGCCGCCAGCTTGTGCTCGCGCGGGGCGAAATCTCCGTCCTCAACATCCTCGCCGAAGATGTTCAGCGCCACCTGGTTACGGATGCCGCGCATGGACAGGTTCGCCACGATCTGGCGCCAGTGCTCCACCGCGCGCACGCCGCCGTCGCCACCGTAGCCCACAAACGCCACCGGCTTGCCGGCCCACTCGCCGAACAGCGAGTCGAAGGCGTTTTTCATCGTGCCCGGGATGGAGTGGTTGTACTCCGGGGTGACAAAGACGAACCCGTCGCAGGCGTCCACGGCCTCGGACCAGGCGGTGACGGCCGGGTCGTCGTACTGCTTGTTCGCCGCCCCCGGCACAACCTCCGCGATGAGGTGCGGCACGTCGAAATCAGCCAGGTCGAGCAGGCGGTAGTCCGCGTCGCGCTCGGCGGCGGCGTCCATCACCCAGGTGCCGACTTGCTCGCCGATGCGGCCAGAGCGTACAGATCCGAGAAACACTCCGATTGTTGTCATGGGCACGACTGTACTTGGCCGGAGGTGCGTCGATAAGCTAGCTGCTTATGAGTACCGTTTCCGAGGCCGCGCGCCGCCGCACATTCGCCGTCATCGCCCACCCGGACGCCGGTAAGTCGACGATCACGGAGGCGCTGGCGCTGCACGCGCACGTGATTTCGGAGGCCGGAGCGGTGCACGGCAAGGGCAACCGCAAGTCCACCGTGTCGGACTGGATGGAGATGGAAAAAGACCGCGGCATTTCGGTCGCGTCCTCGGCGCTGCAGTTCGAGTACGCCCCCGACGGCCACGAGGGCGAGCCGTACGTGGTGAACTTGGTGGACACGCCGGGCCACGCGGACTTCTCCGAGGACACCTACCGAGTGCTTTCCGCTGTCGATGCCGCAGTGATGCTTATCGACGCAGCCAAAGGCCTCGAGCCGCAAACCCTGAAACTGTTCCGCGTGTGCAAGGCCCGCGGTTTGCCGATTGTCACCGTGATTAACAAGTGGGACCGCGTGGGCCGCGAGCCGCTCGAGCTTGTCGACGAGATCGTCTCCGAAATCGACCTGCAACCGACCCCGCTGTACTGGCCGGTCGGCGAGGCGGGCGATTTCCGCGGGCTCGCGCACGTCTCCCGCGACGGCGAAGTGGACGGGTACGTGCACTTCACGCGCACCGCTGGCGGCTCCACCATCGCCCCGGAGGAGCATTACTCCCCCGACGAGGCGGAGGCGAAGGAAGGCGACGTGTGGGACACCGCCGTCGAGGAGGCGTCGCTTCTGCTTGAAGACGGCGCCGTGCACGACCAGCAACTCTTCGAGCAGTGCATCACCTCGCCGATCATCTTCGCCTCCGCGATGCTGAACTTCGGTGTGCACCAGATTCTGGACACGCTGTGCGCCATCGCCCCGGCGCCGGAGGGCCGCGCCTCCGACCCGAAGGCCATCGAGGCGTCCACCACCGCGATGGACGAGCAGCGCGAAGTCGGCGACGACTTCTCCGGCGTGGTGTTTAAGGTCCAGGCCGGCATGGACAAAAACCACCGCGACACCCTGGCGTTCATGCGCGTGGTCTCCGGCGAGTTCGACCGCGGCATGCAGGTCACGCACGCGCAATCCGGCCGCAGCTTTTCCACGAAGTACGCGCTGACGGTGTTCGGCCGCAACCGCGACACCGTGGAAACGGCGTACCCGGGCGACATCATCGGCCTGGTCAACGCCGGCGCGCTGGCACCCGGCGACACGATTTATGCCGGCAAGAAGGTCCAGTTCCCGCCGATGCCGCAGTTCGCGCCGGAGCACTTCCGCACGTTGCGCGCGAAGTCGCTGGGCAAGTACAAGCAGTTCCGCAAGGCGCTGGACCAGCTGGACGCCGAGGGCGTGGTGCAGATCCTGCGCAACGACGCCCGCGGCGACGCCGCCCCCGTCATGGCAGCAGTCGGCCCGATGCAGTTCGAGGTCATGCAGGCGCGCATGGAAAACGAGTACAACGTCGAAACCGTCACCGAGCCGATCCCGTACTCGGTAGCGCGCCGCACCGACGCCGACTCCGCGCCGGAGCTGGGGCGTCAGCGCGGAGTGGAGATCTTCACCCGCACCGACGGCGAGCTCATCGCCCTGTTCGGCGACAAATGGAAGCTCGCGTTCGTGGAGAAGGAGCACCCTGAGCTGACCATCGAGCCGCTCATCGCAGACTAACTGCGCGGCCGATTGCCTCCCAGGCCACCTCCGCAAATTTGGCCGTGTAGAGGCTCCCGCAGCCTTCCGGCAGGTGGCCCCAGTACCGCGCCCCGGTCACCACAGGCAGCTCCTCGACGTTTAGGCGCGTGGGCAGGTCCGGGTCGACCGGCATGCTGCCGCCGATGAGGCCCATCACCTCGAGACCCTGCGCACGTGCCTGCAGGCACGTTAGCTCAGCGAGGTTCAGGCTGCCCAGCCCCAGCGAGGTGACCACGATCAAGGGGGCGTCCACGGCCTTCGCGATGTCGGCCAGCGTGTAATCGTCTGCGAGCCGCACCAACAGACCGCCGGCGCCTTCCACCAGCACGACCCGCTCGGGGGCGTCGAGGCTGCGGATCCACTCGGTGACTTCATCCAGGCTCGGGGTCTGGATCCCGGCGCGCCGCGCGGCGAGGTTCGGGGCGAGGGGTTCCGGGTAGCGCCACCGCTCGAACGTTTCGATGCCAGCAAGCTTTGCGACGGCTGACGCATCCCCCTGCCCCGCCTCCTCCCCCGTCTGGATGGGCTTGGCGGCCACCACGTCGAAGCCGCGGCGCTTGAGCACGGCGGCGACGGCGGCGGTGGCCACCGTCTTGCCCACGTCGGTGTTGGTGCCGGTTACAGCAATGATCATTTCGTGGCCTCCTTGACCGCTGCCGCAATGCCCCGGCAGATCTGGGCGATGTCTTCTTCCGTGCAGATGTAGGGCGGCATGGTGTAGATCAGCCGGCCGAATGGACGGACCCAGACCCCTTCGGCCATGGCGGCCTCGGTGGCTTCGCGCATGGGTGCGTCGCGCTCGAGTTCGACAACGCCGATGGCCCCGAGCACGCGGACATCGGCCACGCCCGGCAGCTCCTCCACTGGGCGCAGGCCGCGCTCGAGGCCGGCTTCGACCCGGGCGACCTGCTCGCGCCACTTCCCCTCCGCCACCATTGCGACAGACTCGGCCGCGACCGCGCAGGCCAGCGGGTTGGCCATAAACGTCGGGCCGTGCATGAGCGCGCGCGGCTGCATCCCGGAGGCGATCTTCTCGGTGGCGAGGGTGGCCGCCAACGTCATGAACCCGCCGGTCATCGCCTTGCCCACGCACATGATGTCGGGCACCACGCCGTTGTCGAGGGTGGTGAACAGCTGGCCGGTGCGGCCGAAGCCGGTGGCGATTTCGTCGGCGATGAGGGGGATGCCGGAGGCGTCGCAAAGCTTTCGCAGCCCTGAAAGCAGCTCGGCGTCGTGGAAGCGCATGCCGCCGGCGCCCTGGACCACGGGTTCGACGATGATGCCGGCGATGTCCGGGGTAATCAGGCTCGCGAAGTGCTCGAGGTAGGCAGCACGGTCGGCGGCGGACGCCCCGCGCACTGGCGGCGCAGGGGCAAACACCTGCGGTTTCAGCGCGTCGCCCCACATCGCGTGCATGCCGCCTTGCGGGTCGCACACGCTCATGGTGGCAAACGTGTCGCCGTGGTAGCCGGAGCGCCAGGTCAAAAACGTGGTGCGCTCTGGACACCCTTGCCCGATGGCGTACTGCAGCGCCATCTTCATCGCCACCTCCACCGACACTGATCCGGAGTCGGAGTAAAACACCTGGGAAAACGCCCCGCCGGTCAGCTCCAGCAGGCGTTTCGTCAGCATCGCCGCTGGTTCGTGGGTGAGCCCGCCGAACATGACGTGGCTCATCTTCGCAATCTGCGCCTCGGCCGCCGATACCAAACGCGGGTGGCCGTGGCCGTGGATGGCGGCCCACCAGGAGGACATGGCGTCGATGAGCACGCGGCCGTCGAAAAGCGTGATGCGTGGGCCCGCAGCGCTTTCAACGGGGTAGGTGAACTGCCCCGGTTCCCCGTAGGGGTGCCAGATGTGGGCAGCGTCAATGTCGGCGATCTCGCGAGGGTCCATGCACACGAACCCTAGCAGCTCAACGGACCTTTTGAACGGTGTTCAGTCCTACGGGGTCAGCGCACCGCCGGTCACCGCGAGTGTCTCGCCGGAGATGTAGGACGCCGCCTCAGAGGCGAGGAACACGTACGCGCCCGCCAGTTCCGCGGGCTGGCCCGGGCGGCCGATGTCGGAGTCCTGGGCGAAGTTGTCCACGACCTCCTTCGGCTGTCCCTCCGCCGGTTGGATCACGGTCCAGATCGGCCCGGGCGCGACCGCGTTGACCCGTATCCCCTTCGACGGCAACAGCTCGCCCGACAGCCCCTTGGCCAGGTTATTGAACGCAGCCTTCGTCATGGCGTAGTCCAGCAGCTCCTTGGATGGCTCGTACGCCTGGATAGAGGTGGAGAAGATGATCGAGGACCCTGGCTGCATATGCTTGACCGCTTCCTTGGTCACGCGGAAGGCAGAGTAGATGTTGGTCTTCATGGTGGCGTCGAAGTCCTCGTCGGAGATGTTGAGCAGCCCGTCGTTCCACACCTGGCGCGAAGCATTGTTAACCAGGATGTCAATGCCACCTAAACCTTCGACGGTCTTTTCCACCGCGGCTACGCAGTTTTCGAGCTCCTGCAGGTCGCCCGGTATCGCCACCGCTTTGCGGCCGGCCTCCTCGATGAGCTTCACGATGCGGCCGGCATCTTCCTGCTCCTCGGGCAGGTAAGCGATGGCCACGTCGGCGCCTTCGCGGGCGAACGCGATTGCGGTGGCGGCGCCGATGCCGGAATCACCACCGGTGATAAGGGCGCGGCGGCCCTCGAGCTTGCCGGATCCGACGTAGGAGTCCTGCCCCAGATCGGGCTCGGTTGCCATCTTCACGTCCAGGCCGGGGTTGTTCTGGCGCGGCTCGGAGGGGAACTCGGACGGGTACTTTGTGCGGGGATCAATCAGTGTCATGGTGCCACCCTACCGGCGGGTTTGTGATCATCCGTTCAAGATTTCATCCGCTGCCCGGTCGGTCCAGCGCCGCATCTGCAACCGTCCCGCAGCGCCCATGCTGGAGCGCGGCGGCGCCTGAATGCAACGGCGCGAATCCATCCCCGCCTGCAGTTCTTTGGCGCGCAGTATCTCGGCATCGATTTTCACGCCCATCAGCAGCACCACGTTGACCGTCCACACCAGCACCAGCACCGCCAGCACCGTCCCGAACGCGCCGTAGGTGCTACGCACTCCAACCAGCTTCAGGTACCAGCCAAAACCAACCCACAGCGCGCTGGCTACCGTAAGCGCCAGCGCGAGGCCGAGCGTCAGCACCCGGAACCGCCCCGGCCGCACGTTCGGCGTGAAGTGGTAGAGCACGCTGACCAGCGCGACTGCCACCACCGCGATCACGGGTCCGCGCAGGTAATCCCACACGGGCAGGAAGATCGAGGTGAGGTACTCCAGCTCGTCTTCGAGCTGGAGCGGTCGCGCGATGGGGCCGAGGACGGCGTTGACGATGCCGTCGGTAAGCAGCGCGCCCAAAATAATCACCACCGCGCCCACGACGAGCACGAGCGTGACCAGCCACATCGTCGCCCACGTGACCACAATCGGGCGGCCTTCGGTGCGACCGTACATGAGGTTCGCGTTACGCGAGAACGACCGCACGTAGCCGGAGGCGGACAGCAGCGAGATCAGCACCGAGACCACGAGGGCAATTGTGCTTTGCGACGGCGTCCCGACGATCGACAACACCAACGCCAACGCATCTTCCTGCAATTCCGCGGGCACGTACGAACGGATCAGATCGGCGAGCAGCGAATCCGGGGCGTCCTCCTCGCGCGGCATGAGCAGGCTGAAGATGGAGTACGACGCCAGCAGCATCGGCGCGACCGACAGCAGCGTGTAGTACGTCATCGCGGCGGCTCGGTCCACCATGGCGTCGTTGGCAAAGTCGGTGATGATGCGACGCAGCACCGACTTCCAGCCGGCGCGCGAAAGCCGGGTGCCCAGCGGGGATACGTAGTCGTGCGGGGAGACGACTACGTCGCCGGTGCCGTACGGCATGACCAGCTCAGCGCGGTAGGAGGTGCCCTTTTCTGCCATGTCAGACACTGTAAACGGGCGCGCGTCACCCCGGTTCCCTGGTGTCGCAAACCGGTGTGGGTCTCACCCAGGGGGTACGCGGTGCCAAACTCGTACCACCAGTTCAGGGCGATGCGCCTGCTCTTTCACTAGCGGTGGCCCTATACACTCGGCGGGCATGGGACTTCTCAGTCGCGCGCGCCAGCTCCTCGGCTTCGGACATACGCCGCTGGTGGATTTTCCGGACCGGTTTGAACCTTTGGGCGTCGACAAGCTTGAGGTGCACACCGCGAAACTCTCCCCCGACAACGAGGAAAAAATGGTCATCGTGACCACCTCGGCGGCCGCGCTCGATCGCATCGCCACAGGCGGCGCGGTGCAGCTGCGGCACGAAGGCGAACGCGACGTCACCTTCGTGCCGGTGGAGCGCGAGGCCGTGCCGGTGCTGGACCCGAAGCTCGGGTGGATCATCCCGGTGACGCCCGCGACCGCCCGCGAGCTCGCTGAATTGCCGAAAGGCCCAGGCGAGCACGAGCTTTCCGCGCTGCACCTGGGCCTGATTCTGGAGTAGCTAGAGCAGACCGATCCAGCTCCAGTAGGTCGCCGACAACAGCAGGATGAGCAGGTAGCCCACGATCGTCAGCGGGATACCGGTGCGCAGGAACTGCTTGGAGGTAAACGCGCCGGTGCCGTAGGCCAGCATGTTCTGCGGCGCGGAGACCGGCAGAAGGAAGCCGAAGCAGATGACAAACTGCTGAATGATCACGAAGCCGATGCCGTTGTTGGGCACGTCCAGGGTGGCCGCCAGCGCGATGAACACCGGGATCAGGGCGGACGCCAGCGAGGTCGCCGAGGCGAAGCCCAGGTGGATGAGGATGTTAAACAGGCTCACCAGCGCGATCGTGGCGATGATCGGCATCGAGGCGAGGCCGATGGCGCCGAACGTCGCCTCCGACAGCCAGGTCGCTGCGCCCGTGTCCAGCAGGAATTTACCCAGCGAGATACCGGCGGCGAAGACGACCAGGGTGCCCCAATTGATGTGTTCCTGGGCGTATTTCCAATCCATCACGCCGATGATCGGAGTGAGCATGATGCCCACCGCGACGATGGTGATGGTGGCGGAGCTGATCGGGTGCAGCACGCCTTCCGTCGCCCAGAACAGCAGCAGCGCAACGGCAATTGCGGTGAGGCGCTTCTCGGCGCCGGTCATCGGCCCCATCTCTGCAAGCTGCTTTTCGACGAGCTCACGCCCGCCCTCGATCGCCTCAGTCTCCGGCTTGATCGCCCAGCGCATGATGAAAAACAGCGCGATCGACATCAGCACAGACCACGGCGCGGCCCACAGGAACCACTGGCCCCAGGAGATGGTCTGTTCCAGCTGGTCTTCGATGAAGCCGACGGCCACCAGGTTCTGCGCCGCGGCGGTTTTGATGCCGACGTTCCAAATGGACACCGCCTGTGTGGCGGTAATAACGAGAAGCGCCGCAAGCTTCGATTCCTTGGCTAGGCCGAACGCGGCGACCATGCCCATAAGGATCGGCACGACGGCGCCGGCGCGGGCCGTTGCGGACGGGACGAAAAACGCCAGGATGATAGAGATGACAATCGCGCCGATGACGATGTTGGAGACTTTCTCGCCCGCAGTCTTGAGCACGTAGAGCGCCAGCCTGCGGTGCAGCCCCGTAGCCTGCATCGCCGTTGCCAGCGCGAGCGCGGCACCGACGAGCGCCACTGCGGACGACGAGAAGCCGCTCATCGCGATGCTCAGGCCCTTGGACGCGCCGACCGCCTGTCCGGTCTCCGGGTCGGTGGCGAAGGTGAGCAAGATCGCGATGAGACCGACGATGATCACGGCGGAAACCGAGTAGGACACCGCCTCGGTGACCCACATGATCACGGCGAAGGCGAGCATGCCGAGTGCGATTTTCGCCGGCATGGCCAGGCCCGCAATCGGCAGCATCACCACCACCCCGAGCGCCACAAACGCCAAGATGAACGCGATGATCTTGCCGGTGTTGCGTTCCTTTTCCACGGGTTGTTGCTCTGAGCTAGCTGCTGGTGTGACTGCTGTGGTCACTGCGTGCCCCTCCTTCATTCGTTTGTTGCATACCCGACGCTAGTCACTCCTATAAAGCCTGCAAAATGGGATGTTCGTACGGTTAGCTGGTGGCGGGCGTAGCATCGTCGGCATGAATTTGAGCTCGCAGCTGAACTACAACATGCACCACGGCGCGGAGGATCTGCGCATCATGTTGACCACGGACATCACCAACAATTTCCTGCCCGCGTCCTGGCAGGATTCGCTTTCTGACCTCAGCTTTTCCGTGATCGGCCTGTGGGATTCGATCGTGCGCGGCGTCGGGGTGCTGCTGTGACGCAGCAGCGCCTCACCGAGCGTTTCCTGCGCTACGCGCGCGTAGAGAGCCAGTCGAATGCCTCCGCCACGACGGTCCCCTCCACCGACAGCCAGTGGGCGTTCGCGCATGTGCTTGTCGACGACCTCACGTCCGCCGGCGCCACCGACGTGCACCTGTCGGACACGTGCGTGGTCACGGCGAAGATTCCGGGGGCGGGTGCTGGGCCGTCGATAGGCTTTTGCTCGCACATGGACACGGTGGACGTGAACCTGTCGCCCACCGTGAACCCGCAGGTGACTGAGTACGCTGGCGGCGACCTGCGCCTCGGCGATACGTGGATGCGCGCCGACGAGCACCCGGAACTTGCGGCATATGTCGGGCAGACGATTCTGCACACCGACGGCACGAGCGTGCTCGGCGCCGACGACAAGGCCGGTGTCACCGCGATCATGGAGGCGGTGGCTGCACTCGACGGCCAGGCGCCCGCGGGCGACGTGTACGTCGCGTTCGTGCCCGACGAGGAAATCGGGCTGCGCGGCGTGCGCACGATCGATTTCGACCGCTTCCCCGTCGACTACGCCTACACGGTCGACGGCGGCGAGCTCGGCGAGGTGGTGGAGGTGACATTCAACGCCGCAACCGCCACTATCGCGATCCAGGGTGTCAGCGCGCACCCGATGAACGCGAAAGGCAACCTGGTCAACCCGATCACGCTGGGCATGGAGCTCATCGCCCGGCTGGATCCGCTGGAAACGCCCGAGCACACCGAGGGCCGCGAGGGCTACATCTGGTGCAACCACATCGAGGGCAACCAGTCCACCTGCACGCTGAGCTTGAGCATCCGCGACCACGACCGGGCAGGCTACGAGGAGAAGAAAAAACGGGTGCGCACACTTGCCGACGAGCTGGCCCACGCCCACCCCCGCGCCACCGTGACCTGCGCTATCGAGGACGTATACGGCAACATCTCGGATGCGAAAACGCCGGACAACGCAGTGGCGTCGCAACGCTTGCGCGCCGCGATGGAGCGTCTGGGCATCGAAATTAAGGAGTTGGACATGCGCGGCGGCACCGACGGCGCGTGGCTGTCCAACCAGGGCATTTACACGCCGAACTACTTCACCGGGGCGCACAACTTCCACTCCATCTACGAGTTTTTGCCGGTGCCGTCGCTTGAGCGCTGCTACGAGCTCACGCTCGCGCTCATGCGGGGAGAGTAGGCGGAGAAGCGCCGCTGTGCTGGGAGTATAAAGAGTATAAAGAGTATAAAGACTCACGGAGGCACGAATGCGAAATTCCTTGGCACGGTCCACATCCCGGCCGACGTATTGCACGATGCCGCAGCGCTCACACGGGGCTAGCCCTTCCTGATCCAGCTCCTCGGCTACCACCTGTTCGAGCGAGCAATCCGCAGGGACCAGCTCGCCTCACACGACGATCTCGGGGCGGTAACCCCGGACGTATTGAGAACACTGGGAGACCTCGTTCACCAGCCTGCGCTCTTACACCTTCCCACCGCCGAGCTTGAATACCTCGAGGCAATGGCCGAGGTACAGGAGGGCCAGCAGGCGGTGCCAAGCGCTGCCATCGCGCAGCACCTGGGCAAACGCGTACAGCAGGTCTCCATGGTGCGACAGAAACTCATCGACAGAGAGCTGATCTACTCCCCTCGCCGGGGCGTGCTCAACTTCGTTATCCCCCACATGGGCCACCACCTCAAACAACGCCCCACGCGCGACTCCGGCTGGGATTAGCTCCCACATGACTATGTTGCACACACTGCGCAAGTTTGCGTACTGTGTGCAACATGTCTGAATTCCTCTACCGGCTCGGCAGCTGGTCATACAAAAAAGTCTGGCCGTTTTTGGCCGTTTGGCTGATCCTTTTGGGCGCCCTCGGTTTCGGCGCCGTGAACTTTGCAAAGTCCCCTAGCCCGACGTTTTCCATGCCCGATATGGACTCCACCGTCACGCAGGAGGAGATGAACGAGCGCTTCGGCACCGACGAGGACGCGATGAGCGTGCCCTCCGGCACCGTCGTAGTCAAGGCGCCGGAAGGCAAGACGCTTAAGGACCCGGAGGTGATGGCCGAGGTCGACGCCATGCTCGATGAGCTCAAGGCCACAGGCGATTTCCGCGATCCCGACGGGATTGTCAACCCGGTCCTCGCCGCCGGCGGCATGGCGCAGCAGATGGGTCAAGCCAAGGCGGCGCAGGGCATGCCTCAAGAGCAGATCGACGCCGACCTCGCAGCCCTGTCGCCGCTGAGCCCTGACGAGACCACCGGCACCGTGTCCGTCACGTTCACCGACGACAACATCATGGACATCCCGCCTGAGACCCTGGACGAGGTCGAGAGCATCCTCGAGCGTTACGACGAGACCGATCTCACCGTGAAGTACAACGGCAACGCGTTCAGCAGTGCCGGGGAAATGGACGGCACCTC
>ERZ1673699.472-NODE-472-length-44243-cov-16.229610_pt1 | contig 44243 bp, 35 predicted proteins | sample MGYA00580229_ERZ1673699 | MGnify/ENA primary metagenome ERZ1673699 (study PRJEB41218, sample SAMN15661785) | gut metagenome | host: Homo sapiens | place: Canada: London | collected 2015-08-20/2019-03-30 | study: EMG produced TPA metagenomics assembly of... | reverse complement strand
AAATCGACTGACCTTTCTTTTTTACCAAACAATATCTTTAATTAAGGGAAACGGGCGCCGCCCAGCCCGAGCTGAGCAAGCTCGTGGAGCTCAGCCGTCTCTACGGCGTGAGCGTCGATGAGCTTTTGAGCCTTGAGGAAGCGGAAAAGGGTGACGCCAAGGCCGCCTCGTCTGTCGACTCTTCCACGCCCGCGCCTGCGCAGGATACCCTTGCCGCGCCGAAGAAGGTTCGCCGGCAAAAGCTCCTTCTCGGCGCGGCGGCGGTCTGCCTCGCCCTCGCCGTCGGTCTGGCACTCTACAATAACCACCGCGTCAAGCAGCTCGAGTGGCAGGTCAGCTCTCTGCAATCACAGATCATGAGCGTGCAGTCCAGCCTTTCCTCGCAGATCGCGGGCATCAGCAGCTCCGTGCGCGAAGCGATGGAGGAGAGCGCCACGCTGACCGCGCAGTTCGACTACACGGTCAAGCGCTTCGACCTGGACACCTACACCTGCACGGTTGCCTTCGCCCTCCGGCCCAAGACGGTGCAGGAAGACCTTGCCGTCTCCCTCCGTCTCCGCTCCCTTGCCTCCGACGACGGAACGGCCGCCGTCAAGCTGGTCCGCGACGAGTACGACGTCTACCGAGGCGAAACCGTGCTTTCGATGAACGATGATGGCTTCGAAGCCACCGCCGCCTACGATACCGGCGGCGAGCGTCAGCTCGAGACGATCCGCGACCTGCCCGGCTTCGCCGACGAGGCGCTGCCGAAGCTCTATGAGGATCTTTCCTTCGGCTACGTCCTCAGCCGTTCCTATTCCGTCTCGGACATCCGATGCAGCGTCAAGGGCTGGGAGGACGAGGACCACCGCACCGCGAACCTCTACCTCGGCGCTTATGACGCCGCCCTCCGGTCCGCGTGGCTCGACTATCGGGTGGACGGAAAGAGCGCCGCGCAAAGCACGCTCCGGTTCATGGAGGTCGACGACAAACGCTCCGCCGTACAGTGGTGGATCAGCGACATTCCCGATGAGAGCACCGCCGGCGTTTACAGCATCTATGGCGCAGAGGGCGTGGAATTTGGCCTTCCCTACGGTGCGGAGCTGCAGGTCGTATTCCATGCGGAGCTGACCGACGGCACGCGGCTCTCGGCAATGCTCACGCGCGAGATAATGCCCTCCGCCAACAACAGCGCCGACGGCAAGGGCGAAGGACCGGCAATGCCCATTGTCCTCACGAAGGATTGATCCGTTCAGGGAACGCCGCCCGCCGGGCGGCGTTCTTTTTTGCGCCGCTCGCGCCAAAGCGTCCAGGAAACGTGCCGCAGCCGTCCGAAATTTTGACGGAAAAAGGGCTTGCAAAGCCCTCGCGTTGTGCTATGATGAGGCCGAAACGAAGCGCGCGACGCGCGCATTTCCGAAAGAGAGGATGAGGAGAGCTTGTTGGAATTTTTAGAGCAGGAGCACATCAGCCCCGCGCTGCTCGACGGCGTCCGCGCCTACCGCGCACAATACCCCGCCGAGCCGGCGCTGCAGGGCCGCATCCCGCAGCCGCGCTATCATTATTATGGGAAAGAGGTCTGGGAGGCCGCCATCGCCGCACTGCTGTGCGGCGAGAACCTGCTGCTCGCCGGCAGCAAGGCGACCGGCAAGAACGTGCTGGCCGAAAATCTGGCGCAGGCCTTCGGCCGCCCCGCGTGGGACGTTTCCTTCCACGTCAGCATGGACGCCGCCGGACTCATCGGCATGGACACCTTTGAAAACGGACAGGTGACCTTCCGCCCCGGCCCCGTCTACCTCTGCGCGAAGCACGGGGGCTTCGGCGTGCTCGACGAGATCAACATGGCCAAAAATGAGGCTCTTGCCGTGCTGCACGCCGCGCTGGACTTCCGCCGCGCCATCGACGTCCCCGGCTACGACCGCGTGACGGTCGACCCCGCCGCGCGCTTCATCGGCACGATGAACTACGGCTACGCCGGCACGCGCGAGCTGAATGAAGCGCTCACCTCGCGCTTTGTTGTCATTCAGATGCCGCCCATCGCGGAGGACGGTCTGGACCGTCTGCTCGGCGAGGAGTTTCCCACGCTGGAGAAAAAGTACCGCGGACAGCTCGTGCAGCTCTTTCTCGACCTGCAAAAGAAGTGCGGGAGCGCGGAGATCTCCTCCAAGGCGCTCGACCTGCGCGGGCTTCTGGACGCGCTGCGCCTGATCCGCCGCGGCGTGAGCGCCGGTACAGCGCTCGACATGGGCATCACCAACAAGGCCTTCGACGCCTACGAGCAGAGCCTCATCCGCGACGTTATCGCCGCGCGCATCCCCGCGAAGCTCGACCGCAGCCGCCTGTTCACCGACTGATATGGAAACCGACAGCTACAGCGCCAACCAGCGCCGCGCCATCAATCTGGTCTGGACCGCCTGCGGCGACTATCAATTTGAGCCGCAGTTCCTCGCCCTCAAGGCCGACGGCACGCCGGACTTCTACATGAACTGCGTCATCGGTCTGGTCCGCAAGTGGCTGGGCGACGAGATGCCGCGCCGTCTCTTCGCCCTTTGGGCGGACGACACACGGCGCTCCGCGTTCGACGACCTCACGTGGCTCGCGCTGGAAAACGCCGTCTATGAAAAGGAGCTTCCCGTCCGTCCCGTGCTCACGGAGCTGCGCCGCGCCCACGCCGCAGAATTTTTTGCCTCGGAATATCAGCTCTCGCGGCAGGAGTGGATGGACAAGAACCAGCTCGTCTATTCGCTCCAGTCCGCCCGCTGGAGATCTGTCCTTGGGCAGAAGCCGCCGCTGCTCGCCCCGTGGGAAAAGGGACTCTCCGAGGCCCTCGCCTGCCCGGGCACGCTCGACGCGGACGATCTGGAGGCCGCCGTCCGCGCGGCGTTTGAGAAATACCTGCAATTTGACGGCACGCCCCATAAAAAATCACCGTTCCGCCTTCATTTCAGCGACCGCTGGGCGCCGCTGCTCACCAAGCTCCTGCCGGTCGAGGTCGTCCGCACCGACGAGCTGACCGTCGGCCGCTCTGCGGTCGCCGGCGAAAACGGCATGGTGCGCGCGTCCAACGCGCTGCGCGCCCAGCTTCGCTCGAACGAGCGCGAAGCGGAGGATCACGACTACATTGAGCGCTGCTTCGGCCGCAGCCTCTATTCCCCGCAGGCGCTCGCGCGCATCGAGCAGCGCTGCTGCACCGGCGATCACCTCGGCTGCCATCTCTGGTTCACCCGCGGCGAGCGCGTGCCGGGCCAGCCCATGCGCGCCGACACGCAGCGTCTTTTCGAGCAGGCTGCCGAGCAGGCCAAGTGCAACCGCGCCGCCTACGTCCGCGACAGCGCACTGCATCAGAACGCTCTCCTGCGCCTGACAGAGCAGATCCGCAACTGTATGCTCATCCATCAGCAGCCCGAGGACATCCTCGCCCGCGAGGGGCGGCTGGACGGTACGCGCGTCTGGCGCGCGCCGGTGCTGCACGACGGCCGCGTCTTTCTCCGCAAGGATGAGGAGAGCCGCGCGGGCTTCACCGTCGACCTGATGCTCGACGCCTCGGCCTCGCGCCTGCACTGTCAGGAGAGCATCGCCATTCAGGGCTATCTTCTCGCCAAAAGCCTCGCCTCCTGCGGCATCCCCGTGCGCGTGACCGGCTTCTGCAGCCTGCGCGGCTACACGGTGCTGCGCGTTTTGAAGGATTTCGGGGACAAAAACGGCGAGCATCGCGTGTTCGACTACTTTGCCGCGGGCTGGAACCGCGACGGTCTGGCTCTGCGCGGTATGGGCGAGCTGATGAAATCGGCTCCCGCGGACAAGCACCTGCTCATTCTGCTCACCGACGCCAGTCCGAACGACAGCCACAAAATTCTCCCGAGCGGCAAAATTCCGCTCAGCCGCGATTACGACGGGCAGCCCGGCATCGACGACACCGCCGCCGAGGTCCGCGCCCTGCGCGCGCAGGGCATCCGCGTCGCCGCGGTGTTCATGGGCGAAAACACCAGCGTTCCGGCGGCGAACGCCATCTATGGCCGCGACCTCGCGCGCATCCGGCGCATCGACCAGCTTGCCGCCGCGGCGGGCCGCCTCATTCAGGATGAGATCCGGGAGCTATCCGGCTAAACAGCAAGGGCGCGTTCAAAAGAACGCGCCCTTTGGCTTTATGTATACCTCTCTGCTCAGCAGCATTCCATCGGATAGGCGAGCTGCCCGACCGGCCCGTGCCGGAGAGCGAATGGCCCGATGAAGATTGATACGGTAAAAAATGAGGAGTACCTTTTTGAGGTACTCCTCTCCATATCGCTGTTCATTTGGGCGGATCCTTTTTATTTGTGTTGTGATCCAACAGATCGCGAATCCCCTGCATGAGAACCAGAATTCCGATCAGCCAGCAAAAACCTCCCATTGCGAAAGCGAAGGTCCTCTCTCCGGAACCGGGACACATCATAGCGTAGAAGACCAAGATGTAGGCCGGGATCTGTAAAAGGACAAAATAAAGGATCAGCTCGAGCGGCTTTTTTTGCGGAGAATGGCCCCGCCAATGCAGCAGATACGCCACAGTCAGTATGACCGCCCCGGCAAATACGGTATGAAAAAGCAGGGGAGCTTCCTGTTCCATCAACATAGTGGGACCCTCCTTATGTCATAAATTTGCAAATGCTTTTATTTTGCAGCCGCATCTGCTTGATTCGCTCCATTGACGATCATTAAACTCCTTATGCCTATCATGCAGCTGTTTTGGAACTACGAAGCAATGAAAAATTGTGTGCCCCATTGAAATAACTCTCTTTGATAATATATGCATTTTATACCAAAAACAGCAAAATGTCAATAAAACATTGTCCAATATTGCCATATCAAATAGGTGCAACACAGGTGCAACAAAAGTGCAACAGTTTGCTCTATTTTTTGCTCAAAACCTGTCAGAAAGTCGTTTCAAACTTGTTTCGGACTTGATAAAAGGTTGTTTCTGAAAAATTACATATTTGTTGGAAAAGCGGCGAAAACACGCGAATATAGCAGAAAATCCAGTCTAAAATGTGCATAGAAAACGACCGGAAATCTTTCGATTTCCGGTCATTTCTGGAGCTGGTGGGGTGACTCGAACACCTGACCTGCTGATTACAAAGTGTATCCGGGCGCTGAGCCTGCCGCGGTACAGTGGCTGGCCGCGAAAGTAAAAGCGACCCCATTGGAAAACGACCTCTGGCTCAAGCAGTCAGAAGTCGTTTGCAAGATTTCTGAAGATTTTTCTTAATACGACAGGAACGGCAGCTTTACCCGGCCGGTGCGCCGGACGACATAGAACAGTACGTACAACGCCATGGGAAAACAGGCGCCCAGCCAGCTGTAATCGGATTGGATCAGCAGGTTGAACAGGGCGTGCATCGTTGCGGAAACGGTAAAGAGTCCGAAGATACCGGTGCAAAACAGCTTCCTTTGCTTTTTGACGTAGGGCAGTCCCGCGCCGATGATCATGGTGCACAGGCCATGCATCAGGCTGGCGGACAAGCCGCGCAGCGCTGCCCAGCCCAACGTTACCACTGTCAGGTTCTGCACGAGGATGGCGGTGTTCTCCAAAATAGAAAAGCCGATGCCGACGGACATGGCCGCGGGCAGAATGTCCTTGCGGTCATCGCTGAAAAAGACGGCAAACACCAGTACCGGCAAGGCCTTGAGGAGTTCCTCCGTCACCGGCGGGACGGTAAGGTAATGCGGTTTGAAAAGAGTATATGATCGCAAGGGATGCGAACCGATTGGGGTCAATACTCCCTAAAATCTCCAAAATTCGCCGGAAACGCTCGGTTCGCATCCATATAAATCTCTCCAAATAGTTGCAAAAAGCCGCGAAATCGTTTGATTTCACGGCTTTTTATGGTGGACCTGAAGGGATTCGAACCCACGACCTTACGGATGCGAACCGTACGCTCTCCCAACTGAGCTACAGGCCCAAATATTAACTTGGCTGAAAATATCGATCATCAAGTGGGCCCGCTTTATGTCGGGATCGCCCTCCCAACTGAGCTACAGGCCCATGAACTTTTCAGCTCGCACATCATACCACAGCTTTTCTCATTTGTGAAGTCCTTTTTTCACTTTTTTCAAAAAATTTTTGTTGCCTTTCCGAAAACCGTATCGTATAATATCTTTTGTTATCCGTCCTCCGCATACAGCTGCGGGATCGGTCTTGCGCAATGAATGCCCGCGAACCATGTCAGGCGGGGAACCGAGCAGCATTAAGCGGGACCAGTCATGTGCCGCAAGGGCGCCGGTCACGCAGCTGTATACGGAGGACCTTTTCTATCCTCACGAAAGGGGCAATGTGGTATGTATCAGGCGCTGTACCGCAAGTGGCGGCCCAAAACCTTCTCCGACGTGGTCGGGCAGGAGCACGTCACCGAAACGCTGCAGCGGCAGGTCGCGGAGGGACGGCTCTCGCACGCCTACCTTTTCACCGGCACGCGCGGCACGGGCAAAACCACCTGCGCAAAGATCCTCGCCAAGGCGGTGAACTGCGAGCACCCCGAGAACGGTAACCCCTGCAACAAATGCCAGAGCTGCCTCGGCATCGAGTCCGGCGGCTTTCTCGATGTGATGGAGCTCGACGCCGCCTCGAACAACGGCGTGGACCACGTCCGTGCGCTGCGGGACGAGGCCATCTACTCCCCCGCGCAGGTGAAAAAGCGTGTGTACATCATCGACGAGGTGCACATGCTCTCCATCGCGGCGTTTAACGCGCTGCTGAAAATTCTGGAGGAGCCGCCGGAGCACCTGATGTTCATTCTGGCGACGACCGAGCTGCACAAGGTGCCCGCGACCATTCTCTCGCGCTGCCAGCGCTTTGCGTTCCGCCGCATTCTGCCGCGCGAGATCGTGGGACGGCTGAACTACATCGCGGAGCAGGAGGGCATCGACCTCCGGCCGGACGGTGCGGAGCTGCTCGCGCACATTGCCGACGGCGCGCTGCGCGACGCGCTGAGTCTTTTGGACCAGTGCGCGGCGGCGGGCGGGACCATCGACAGCGCGGCAGTGCTCGACGCGCTGGGACTGGCGGGCAACCTCCAAACCGCGCAGCTGATGGACTGCGTTCTGCGGCGCGACACGAAGGCCGCGCTGCTGCTGCTCCACCGGCTCTACGGCAGTGGCAAGGACGTGGGCGCGGTGCTCGGCGAGCTGTCCGCGCTCGCGCGCGACCTGCTCATTTCCAAAACGGCTCCCGAGGGCGGCGCGGCGCTGCTCACGGGTGGCTACGACGGCCAGACGATGGGCAGCCTTTTGCGGCAGGCCGACAGCGCGCGGCTTATCGCCATCTGCACCACGCTCCAGCGCGCGGCGGCGGACATGAACGTGAGCGTCAACCGCCGCACGGATGCGGAGCTGTGTCTCCTGAAGCTCTGCGACGAAACGCTCTCCGGCGACCTGAGCGCCATCAACGCGCGGCTCGCACGGCTCGAACAGCAGATGACCGCAGGCGTGCGTTATGCTGCCGCGGAAAGCACGGCGCAGGTGGTGCCCGCGCCGGCGGAGAAGCCCGCTCCCGCAAGGGCTGCGGCGAAGCCGACAGCCGTGGAGGACGAGGCTCCTCCCCCGTGGGAGGACAGCGTGCCCGCGCCGGCGGACGAATCCTTTGACGACGCTCCCCCGCCCTACGGCGAGCCGGCAGAGCCGGAGCGTCCGCAGAGCGCGACGCCGGCTCCCGCGCCGCAGGCCGCAGAGCCGAAGGCGGAAGCGTCCGCACCGACCGGTGACAGCGACATCTGGCTCACGCTGATGGAGAGCTACAAAAACCGACTCACGCCCGACAAGCGCGCGTTCGTCGGTCAGGCGGACGGACGGCTCGCCAACGGCGTGCTGACGGTCTACTGTCCGACGGCGGTGACGAAGGCCATGCTCGATACCGAGGCGGTCGTCGCGGTGCTGCGCGAGGTGACGGGCCAGAGTGTCGGTCAGGCGATCGCCGTGCGCTTTGTGGTCGGCGAGCCGGAGGATGGAAAAAAACGCGACAAATTCCAGGACCTGCTGCGTATAGGCAGCAAGTTCGATAACTTCAATATCAAGTAATATCAGGAGGAATACGGATATGGCAAAGGGTTACAGCGCGCGCCGCGGCTTCTCGAACGGCGCGGGACAGGCGGCGCAGCAGATGCAGATGCAGCAGAAGCTCATGCAGATGCAGCAGGAGATGGCGAAGGCTCAGCAGGAGGTCGAGGAGGCCTCCTTCACAGCGAGCGTCGGCGGCGGTGCCGTCAGCGCTGCGGCAAACGGCAAGAAGGAGATCACCGCGCTCACCATCAAGCCCGAGGCGGTCGATCCCGAGGACGTCGAGATGCTGCAGGACCTCGTAATCTCTGCGGTCAACGAGGCACTGCGTCAGGCGGACGACGCGATGAGCAGCCGCATGAACAGCTTCACCAGCGGTTTGAACATCCCCGGTCTGGGGCTATAAGCGCAGAATACAGCAAGGAGACGCCACCCACCGGACGGCGTCTCCTTTTTTATTTTTGGCTCAGGCGTTCGCCGGCCGCGCGCAGCGTCCTGCGCAGGAAGATGGCCGAGAGCGTCAGGCTCACGAGCTCGGCGATGGGGAACGACCACCACACCAGCTCCAGCCGTCCGGTCAGGGAGAGCAGATACGCCACCGGCAGCAGCACGCAGATCTGGCGGCAGACCGAGACGATCAGACTGTAAAACGGCGTGCCGAGCGCCTGAAAGACGCTGCCCGAGACGATGCAGAAGCCCGCGAGCGGGAACGTCAGGCCGATGATGCGCAGCGCGGTCCTGCCGATGGTCAGCATCTCCTCCGAGGGGGAGAAGAGACCGAGCAGCGTACCGGGGATGATCTCGAAGAGCGCAAGACCCACGCACATGATGGCGATGGCTGTGACAGCCGAAAGGCGGATCGTCCTGCGGAAGCGCTCCGGCTTGCCCGCACCGTAGTTGTACGAAATGATAGGCACCATCGCGTTATTCAGGCCGAAGATGGGCATGAAAATGAAGCTCTGGAGCTTGAAGTACGCGCCGAACACCGCCGTCGCCGCCTCGGTAAAGGAGATGAGGATCTTGTTCATGCCGAACACCATCACCGAGCCGATGGACTGCATGATGATGGACGGCACGCCGACCGCGTAGATCTCCTTGATCGTCGCGGCGTGAGGACGGATCTCGCGGCGGCGCAGATGCACGTCGGGATTGCGCGTGAGGTTGAGATAGAAGCCGATGGACGCGCCGACGAGCTGACCGATAACGGTGGCGATCGCCGCACCGGCGACCTCCAGCCGCGGGAAGCCGAGCAGGCCGAAAATGAGGATGGGGTCGAGAACGATGTTGGTGGCCGCGCCGGCGATCTGCGTGATCATGGAGAGGTTCGTGCGTCCCGTCGATTGCAGCAGGCGCTCATTATACATCTGGAAGAACAGGCCGATCGAGCAGCCGATGCAGACGGTCACATAGTCGCGTCCGTAAGCGATGATCTGCGGGTTGTCCGTCTGAAAGCGGAAGAACGGTCCCGCAAGCGTCCAGCCAATGAGGGCGAAGAGCACAAAATTGCACAGCGTCAAAAACAGTCCCACATTCGCCGCGCGGTCCGCGCCCGCCTGATTCTTCTCGCCCAGCGAGCGGGAGAGCAGCGCGTTCATACCCACACCCGTGCCGCCGGAAAAGGCGATGCACAGCGTTTGGAGCGGGAACGCAAGTGATACGGCGTTCATCGCGTCCTGACTGAGCTTTGCCACAAAGATGCTGTCCACCACGTTGTAGAGCGCTTGAAACAGCATGGATACCATCATCGGCACCGCCATGCTGAAGAGCAGCCTGCCGACCGGCATGGTGCCCATTTTATTTTCCTGTAGGATCTCTTCTCTGATATTTTCGTCCATTTTCCGTATCTCCGTGCGTGAAAGGGTGCTCCGTCCGGCGGACAGAGCACCTTTTTCTTTATTTTTTCAGTTCGCCGTTCGCGGCCTTGGTGAGGTAGGCGTTGATGAAGCCGTCGAGGTCGCCGTCCATGACCGCCTGAATGTTGCCGGTCTCGTAGTCCGTGCGCGTATCCTTGACGAGCTGGTAGGGCATGAAGACATAGGAGCGGATCTGGCTGCCCCATTCGATCTTGAGCTGCACGCCCTTGAGGTCGCTGATCTTCTCCGCGTGCTGCTGGATCTTCAGCTCCATGAGCTTGGATTTGAGCATCTGCATGGCGTAGTCGCGGTTCTGGAACTGGCTGCGCTGCGTCTGGCAGGCGGTGACGATGCCGGTGGGGATATGAATGAGACGCACCGCAGACGAGGTCTTATTGACGTGCTGGCCGCCCGCGCCGGAGGAGCGGTAGACCTGCATCTCAATGTCCTCGGGTCGAATGTCGACCTCGATGTCGTTGGGCAGCTCGGGCATGACCTCGAGCGCGGCGAAGCTCGTTTGGCGGCGGGCGTTCGCGTCAAAGGGGGAAACGCGCACCAGACGGTGGACGCCGTTCTCACTCTTGAGATAGCCGTAGGCGTTCTCGCCCTTGACCATGACCGTCGCGCTCTTGATGCCGGCCTCTTCGCCGTCGATATAGTCCATCATCTCGAACTCGAAGCCGTGCTTGTTCGCCCACTGCATATACATACGGTAGAGCATCTGCGTCCAGTCCTGCGCCTCGGTGCCGCCCGCGCCGGCGTGGAAGGTCAGAATGGCGTTGCAGTTATCGTACTCACCGGAGAGCAGCGTCGTGAGGCGGACCTCCTCGATCCGCTTCTCCAGATCGGCGAAGCCCTCCTCCAGCTCGGGCAGCAGGCTGGCGTCGTCCATCTCGTTGCCCATGTCGATGAGGGCGAGCAGGTCGTCGCGCGTGGAGACAAGCTTTTCAAAGCGGTGGACCTTATTTTGCAGCTGCTTGGTGCGCATCTGATTGGCCTGCGAGCGCTCGATGTCGTTCCAGAAGCCGTCCTCGTGCGCCTCGGCCTCGAGCCGCGCGATCTCGTGCTTGGAGGATTCGATGTCAAGCGCCTTCTGAAGGTTTTCAAACGTGTCGCTCATGGCGAGCAGCTTCTGCTTATAGGAATCGTATTCGATAACAGCCATGGTGATCTCCTCTTCTCATACTGCATTAGCCGAAAAAGTATATCATACCGCCGCGCGAAAGGCAAGAAAAATCCGCCTCGGCGGCGGATTTTCCCAATTTTTTATCGTCAACGGTGCAAACTGCCCCATAAAAACAAAAAATCCACGCATCCCTGCGTGGTTCCGTTTTGGTCGCTCAGCGCTCGCTGACGATCTGCTCCGTCGTGCCGAAGATCATGTCATCGACGTCGAAGCCCTTGAAGTTTTCAAACATCATATTGGTTCTCACGCTCCTTTCTCTTTTCAATTTCAAGTGTAGGATACCACTTCTTCGTCAAGCGCGCAAGCGTAATTTTCCACATATTTCACAAAAATATTTTCGCCGTTTTGTGCTTTGCGCTAATTCGTTTTGCTTGTTTCCGCTCAAAGCCCTGTGGTAAAATAATGTATCTAATTTTGTTCTTCGGGAGGCGAGAGGACGCCTATGTACGAATTTTTTGCCGGCGACTACGACGTTGCCGTCATCGGCGCGGGCCATGCCGGCATTGAAGCCGCGCTCGCAAGCGCGCGATTGGGACGGAAAACGGTCTGCTTCACCATCAACCTTGACGCCGTGGGCAATATGCCCTGCAACCCTGCCATCGGCGGCACGGGTAAGGGCCATCTTGTGCGCGAGCTGGACGCGCTCGGCGGCGAGATGGCAAAGGCCGCCGACCGCGCCTGCATCCAGTATCGCCTTTTGAACCGCGGCAAGGGCCCCGCCGTGTGGTCTCTGCGTGCGCAGGCGGACCGCCGCCGCTATCAGCAAATCATGAAGCATACGCTCGAGCGGCAGGAAAACCTGACGCTCCGGCAGGCGGAGATCGTGGAGCTGCGCGTGGAAAACGGCGCAGTCTCCGCCGTCGTCACCGCGACGGGCGCGGTGTTCGGCGCAAAGGCTGTCATCCTCTGCTCGGGAACCTACCTCGACGGGCGCACCATCGTGGGCGAATGCATTCAGTCAAGCGGCCCCGATGGGATGCACGCAAGCCTGCCGCTCGCGGAGCGGCTGCGCGCGCTCGGACTTCCTCTGCGCCGCTTCAAGACCGGCACGCCCCCGCGCGTCAACGCCCGCAGCGTCGATTTCTCCAAAATGGAGCGGCAGGACGGCGACGCCGAGCCGCTGCCGTTCTCGTTCACGACCGAGCACGTTCCCTGCAATCAGGCGGTGTGCTACCTCACCTACACGAACGAGGAGACACACCGCATCATCCGCGAAAATCTCGACCGCAGCCCCATCTACTCCGGCGTGATTGAGGGCGTCGGGCCGCGCTACTGCCCGAGCATCGAGACGAAGATCGTCCGCTTCGCGGACAAGCCCCGCCACCAGCTCTTCATCGAACCGATGGGGCTTGATACCGAGGAGCTGTACATTCAGGGCTTTTCCTCCTCGATGCCCGAGGACGTACAGGTGCGGATGGTCCATACCATTCCGGGGCTTGAGCACGCGGAGATCATGCGCCCCGCCTACGCCATTGAGTACGACTGCATCGACCCCACCGCGCTCAAGCCTACGCTGGAAACGAAAGCCATCCCGGGGCTGTACGGCGCGGGGCAGTTCAACGGCTCGTCCGGTTACGAGGAGGCCGCCGTACAGGGCTTTGTTGCCGGTGTGAACGCCGCGCGCAGGCTCGCGGGGCAGTCTCCCTTTGTCCTCTCCCGCTCGGAGAGCTACATCGGCACACTTATCGACGATCTTGTGACCAAGGGTACGAACGAGCCTTACCGCATCATGACGAGCCGCAGCGAGTACCGCCTGCTCCTGCGGCAGGACAACGCCGACCGGCGGCTCACAAAGCTCGGGCACGACATCGGCCTCATCTCCGACGAGCGTCTTGCCGCCGTGGAGGAAAAGTACGCCGCCGTCGCGCGGGAGATCAAACGGCTTGAGCACACCGGCCTTCCCGCGAGCGAGGCGCTCAACGCGCTGCTGCGTTCTCGCGGCACGGCGGAGATCACGGACGGCAGCCCGCTCATCGCGCTGCTGCGCCGCCCGCAGCTGCGCTACGACGATCTGCGGGCCTTCGATGCCGGCTGCGCCGCCTGTCCGCAGGACATCGCCGAGCAGGTGGAGATCACCGTGAAGTACGAGGGCTACATCCGCCGCCAGATGGCCGAGGTCGAGGAGTTCGCGCGGCTCGAGAGCCGCCTGCTGCCCGAGGAGCTTGACTATTCCAGCATCGACGGTCTGCGGCTCGAGGCGCGGGAAAAGCTCGCCGCCATCCGTCCCCGCTCGCTCGGACAGGCGGGGCGCATTTCGGGCGTGTCCCCCGCCGACCTCGCCGCCCTGATGATTTTTTTGGAGAAGGAGAAGCGCCATGAAAATTCTTGACCTGACCCACCTCATTGAAGAGGCCATGCCCGTCTATCCCGAGACCGAGCCGCCGAAGCTCACGCCCTCGAACACCTTTGAGCAGCACGGCTTCCGTGAAACGCTGCTGACGATGGGCTCCCACACCGGCACGCACATGGACGCCCCTGCGCATATGCTGCGCGACGGCAAGACGCTCGATCAATTTCCGGCGGACAAGTACATCGGCACGGCCTATGTGCTCGACTGCTCCGACCTTGCGGGAAAGGATATCCCCAAAGCGCGGCTCCAGCTCCATGCCTCGGAGATCGAGGCCGCAGACTTCCTGCTCTTCTACACCGGCTGGGAGAAATATTGGGGCAGCGAGCAATACTTCTCCCCCTTCCCCGTGCTCTCGCTTGAGGCGGCGGAGTACCTTGCCGCTTTTCCGCTCAAGGGCGTCGGCACCGACGCCATCTCCATCGACCCGATGGACACGGTGGACTATCCTGTGCACAAGATCCTGCTCGGCGCAGGCTTTGTGAACACGGAGAATCTCTGCAATCTCGCCTCCCTTGTGGGGAAAACCTTTCCCTACGCGACGCTCCCCCTGCGCTTCAAGAACGCTGACGGCTCGCCCGTGCGCGCCGTCGCCATGCCGGAGGATTGAACGAAAAACCGCTCTGCCGTGGGCAGAGCGGTTTCCTTATATTATATAATGATGGAATGCGGCAAAGCCTCCGGTTTGCACCGGAGGCTTTGCCGTGAGTGAAGAAAAGATCGTCGCCCTTGAGCGAGTTGTTTCGATCAGACGTTGCCGATGGTGGCGACCATGACAGCCTTGATGGTGTGCATACGGTTCTCGGCCTCGTCGAACACCTTGGAGTTCGGGGAGAGGAACACCTCGTCGGTGACCTCGCGGATATCGTAGCCGAGCTCCATCTGGCTCTTGGCCATGGTGGTGTCGAAGTCGTGGAAGGAGGGCAGGCAGTGCAGGAAGATGCAGTCGCTGTTCTCGGTGGCCTTCATCACGTCGCCGGTGACCTTGTAGGGGGTGAGCTGCTTCACGCGCTCGGGGATCTTGTCCTCCTCGCCCATGGAAGCCCAGATATCGGTGTAGAGAGCGTCGGCGCCCTTGAGCAGAGCCTTGTCCTCGCCGTACTCGACGACGGCGCCGGTCTCCTTGGCGACCTCGCGGCAATACTCCACGACGTCAGCGGCGGGAGCGAGCTCCTTCGGGCCCCAGCCGACATAGTGCATACCGAGCTTGGCGCAGATGTACATCAGGCAGTAGGCCACGTTGTTGCGGGTATCGCCGCAGAAAACGAGCTTGCACTTGTTGAGGGGCTTCTTGGTGTTCTCCATGAGGGTGAGGATGTCGGCGAGCGCCTGGGTGGGATGATCGACGTCGGTCAGACCGTTCCACACGGGAACACCGGCGTTGGCGGCGAGACCCTCGACGACCTTCTGGTCGTAGCCGCGGTACTCGATGCCGTCGAAGAAGCGGCCAAGGACCTTCGCGGTGTCGACCATGGTCTCCTTCTTGCCCATCTGGGAGGACTTGGAATCGAGGAACGTGACGTGCGCGCCTTCGTCATAGGCGGCAACCTCAAACGCGCAGCGGGTGCGGGTGGAGGTCTTCTCGAAGAGCAGCACGATGTTCTTACCGGCGAGCAGGTTGCCGCGGATGCCGGCGCGCTTCTTCGCCTTCAGATCGGCGGCGAGGTTGAGCATATAGCGGATCTCATCGGGGGTGAAATCCTTCAGCGTGAGAAAAGAACGGCCTTTGAGATTAACGGGCATGGGATAGTCCTCCTTCAAGATAGTTCGCCCCCAATGGGGGAAATTGACTCATGTTCTGTACATAGCATACCAATTTTTGAAAAACGCGCTGGACATTTTCAGCTATTTTTCTTGTATTTAACGGCAAATTTGCGTGGCGCGCCCTTTGCCGCTCCGCTTCCCTGCGAGCTTTCCGGCACTTGCCAAATGGGTCGCCTCTGCGGTATACTATACACCGAAACAACGCATAAGGCAACCCCGCGCCGTCCGGCGCGGGCCGAATGAGGTGACCGATATGAAAGACCTTGCCGCGATGCAGTCCTTTGAACGCTCCCGTCTCGACCGGAGCAAGCTGTGCTCGTTCGACAACGAGACCATCGAGGCGCCGACCGCGCCGCTGATCCATCAGGAGGCCCGCTTCCTCTACATCTGCGAGGGGCACGGCGTCATCCGCATCCAAGGGCACGACGTGGAGCTGCGGCCGAATACGCTTCTCTCCATCCTGCCGTGGCAGATCACGGCGGTGACGGAGGTCGCCGAGCCGCTGCAATATCACCTCGTGATCTACAACCTCCACACGCTCAACCGCTACATCCGCGCCTTCTCCGACGAGCGCGGCGACGCGGTGGATTGGCTCGCGCATATTGAACGGCAGCCCGCGCTCTACTGCAACGAGGGACAGGCCCACCGGATGCAGCAATTTTTCCTCTCGCTGCGCGAGGAGGTGGGGCTGGAATCCATTCTCGGCGCGGCCCCGCCGAAGGTCCTCGGCTCGCTCGCCGTCGTCAACCGCCTCGTCGAGCTGGTGATCCTCATGGAGCGCTTCCGCGCCGAGCAACCCGAGCCCGCCGCGGCCGACCGCGCCTCCGCCGCGCCGGACAGGAGCGAGATCCTGCGCTATCTCTACTGCCACACCGGCGAAAAGCTGACGCTCAAGGGGCTCTCGCGCATCTTCTATGTCTCCGAGAGCAGCCTGAGCAGCTATATCAGCGGCATGACGGGACTCTCGTTCTTTGACCTTCTGAACGAAATGCGCATCGGCAAGACCGCGAATTATCTGCTCTATACCGACCTCACGCTCGAGGAGATCGCCGCGGCGCTCGGCTATGTGGACGCCTCGCATATCTCCAAGGTTTTTTCCGCGCGCGTGGGAATGCGCATCAACGACTACCGCAAGACCTACCGGCGCGTGGAGAGCATCTGCCGCATCGAGACCGACCGGCGCGTCTACGCGCTGGTGGAGTATATCTGCCGCAGCTACAACGAGCCGCTCTCCGCACGCGCGGTCGCCGAAAAATTCGGCTGCACCGCCGCCGAAATGAACCGCGCACTGATGCTGCAGGTGGAGAAGAATTTCGAGGAATTTCTCAACTACGTTCGCATCAACCGCGCCGCCGAGCTGCTGCTCACCACCGACCAGACCGTGACCTACATCGCCATGGAGGTCGGCTACGCCAACGTCAAGACCTTCAACCGCAATTTTCTGCGCTTCAAGGTGATGACGCCCGGCGATTTCCGCAAAAAGGTCGCGCTTCAGGAAAGTCGCCTATAATCTCTTTTTCCCTTGCCGCTTCGGCTGTTTTTCCGCAGCCGAAGCGTTTTTTTCGCCGCTTTTCGAGCTTCGATTCGGTCATTTTTGTTATTTTGCATAAAAATCATACGCTTTGCAAGTATTTCATGATATGACTTGACAATAACTCGGCGAGGTGTTATTTTGGACATAAGCCCTTTGCAATTCATTTGCCGCTCTCTTGCGTCATACACATCAAGTATGGACGGCATTGATGCAGGGGCCGGCTCCGCACGGCGGACATCCATCCCTGCAAGCCCCGACCGTTCCGAGGAAGGAAAACGGTCACAACAAATTGAAGGAGGATCCAAACCATGCGCAAATCCATGAAGAAGCTCATTGCTCTCACCCTCGCCTGCCTGATGCTCGCGACACTGTTCGTTGGCTGCGGCAAGAAGGACGACGGAGGCAGCTCCGGCGGCGACACCATCAAGCTCGGCTGGATGGGCTCGCTCACCGGCGACCAGGCCGCCTACGGCACCTGCGAAAGCCAGACCCTCAAAATGATGGTCGAAGACCTCAACGCCAACGGCGGACTGCTCGGCAAGCAGGTCGAGCTGATCTGCTACGACACCAAGGGCGACGCGCAGGAGGCGGTCAACGTCGCCAAGCGTCTGTGCGCGCAGGATCAGGTCTGCGCGATCATCGGCCCGAACGCCTCGGGTCAGTGCATCGCCATCCAGTCCGTCCTCGACCAGTACAAGATCTCCGATATGTCCACCGTGGCGACCAACGAGAAGGTCACCATGCAGGACGGTCAGCTCAAGGAATACAACTTCCGCGTCTGCTTCCTCGATCCCCAGCAGGGCAAGATCGCCGGTTCGTTCGTGTATGATAACCTCGGCTTCGATAAGGCCGCCATCCTCTACGACGTCAACGACGACTACGCGCTGGGTCTGAAGGACAACTTCGTCAAGGTCTTTGAGTCCAAGGGCGGCACCATCGTCGCCGAGGAGGGCTACACCGCCGGCGACACCGACTTCACCGCGCAGCTGACCAAGATCAAGGAAGCGCAGCCCCAGATCATCTTCACCCCCATCTTCTATCAGGATTTCATCATGATCCACAAGCAGGCCCGCACCCTCGGCATTGAGGTGCCGATGCTCGGCGGCGACGGCTGCGCGTCCGAGGTCCTCTTCGACGCCGCCGACGCGGTGGACGGCTCCTACGTCATCAACCACGTTTCCCTCGTCGATCCCGCGGGCGACGCCTTCCGCAAGGAGTACGCCGAGAAGTACAACGGCGCGAAGATGGAGCTCAACGGCTACATGGCGCACGACGCGTTCCTGCTCTGGTGCGCGGCGGTCGAGAAGGCCGGCAGCGATGACCCGCAGGCCATCGCCGACGCGTACTCTCAGGTCGAGGTCGAGGGTATGGCCGGTAAGATCAAGATCTCTGCCGAGGACCACAACCCCGTCGGCAAGTCCGGCTGCGTGGAGCGCATCGACGGCAAGAACAAGACCTACGTCTTTGAGACCTACATCGCCGCGGACTAAGCACATCCCCAAAACAGAAAAAGCAAGCACCCTTTCGACACTCGGGCGCCCCGCACGGGGCGCCCGAGGTTAACAGGACAAAAGGAGGCTATACATGGGTATAGAATATTTTCTCCAGCAGCTGGTCAACGGCATCTGCCTCGGCGGTATGTACGCGCTGATGTCGGTCGGCTATTCGCTGGTCTACAGCATTATGAACTTTTCCAACTTTGCCCACGGAGGCGTCATCATGGTCGGCGCTTATGTGGGCTATTTTGCACTCACGGCGCTGAACGTTCCATTTCTTCCGGCGTTTCTGCTCTGCGGCGTGGGCAGCGGTCTGCTCGCCGTCATCATCGAGCGGCTGGTCTACTCACCGCTGCGCAAGCGCCATGCCCCGTCCCTGTACTTCATCATCTCGGCGATGGGCGCTTCCATCTTCCTGGAAAATTTCGTCATCGCCACCATCGACGGCACCCCCAGAAACTACCCTCCGATCTTCGATAACCGCATCAACATCGGCGGGATCTCCCTTGGCGTCGACAGTCTGCTGATGATCGTGGTCTCGGCCGTCGCGCTGCTGATTTTGATGTTCATCATACAGAAAACCAAGGTCGGCCTTGCCATCCGCGCCTGCTCGTACAGTGAGAAGGCCTCGACCCTCATGGGCATCAACGGCGATCTCGTGATCTTCATCATCTTCCTCATGGGCGGCGTGCTCGCCGGCTTCGCCGGTATGCTCTACGGCATGCGCTTCATCGTCAAGCCCACCATCGGTCAGGTCACGAACAAGTCCTTCGTCGCGGCGGTGTTCGGCGGTCTCGGCAGTCTCCCCGGCGCGATCGTCGGCTCGGTTCTGCTCGGCATCATGGAGATCTTTGTCGCGTCCTTCAACTCCAACCTGCGCGACCTGTTCGTATACGGACTTCTGATCCTCGTCCTCGTCATCAAGCCGTCCGGCCTGATGGGCAAGGTCGTGGAAGACAAGGCGTAAGGAGGGAGGAACGATATGTTTAGCTGGTATTACATCGAAGGCATCCTCATTCAGTCCTGCTACACCCTGCTGATCGTGCTCGGCCTTTCCATCCTTACGGGCTACACCGGTATGTTCTCGTTCGGTCACGCGGGCTTTGTGTGCATCGGCGCGTATGTTTCCATTCTCTGCACGATGGCGTTCGGCCTGCCCTACTGGCTCTCGCTCATCATCGCGGGCCTCGCCGCCATGCTGCTCGGCGCGGGCCTTGGCAAGATCACGCTGAACCTCAAGGGCGACTACTTCTGCATCGCCACGCTCGGCGTGGGCGAGGCGATACGGCTGATCTTTAACAATTTGCAGCTCACCATCAATGTCGGCGGCAAGGACTTCCTGCTCGACGGCGCGAAGGGCGTGGCGAGCATCCCCCTGCACACCACCTTCAAGGGCTCGCTGGTCATCGTCGTCATCTTCCTCACCGCCACGGCGCTGCTGATGAACTCCAAGCACGGACGCAGTATGCTCGCCGTGCGCGAGGACGAGCTGGCGGCCCAGATGAGCGGCATCAACACCTTCCGCTCCAAGATGCTCGCCATGTGCATGTCCGCGCTCTACGCCGGCATCGCAGGCGGCATGATGGCGCACTACTTCGGTTATCTCCAGCCCAAGATGTTCCTGATGACCAAGTCCACGGAGTATACCATCATGGTCATCTTCGGCGGCATGGGCTCCATCACCGGCTCGGTGCTCGGCACGGTGCTGCTCTGCGCGCTGCCGGAGCTGCTGCGCGCGGTCGGTGACTGGCGTCTCGTGATGTACGGCCTCGCCGTCATCGTCATCATGATCGTCCGTCCGAAGGGTCTCATGGGCGGCAAGGAGCTGCCGGTCGGCAGGATCTGCCGTGCCGTCGGCCGCGTTTTCACCAAGAAGAAAAAGGACCTGCCTCCGCCTGACGGCGGCAGCGTCGGAGAGGAGGCGTCGGTATGAGCGACATCACCTTCAAGCACCATGACCCCAACGTCATGCTCGAGCTCTGGCACGTCACCAAGCGCTTCGGCGGCCTGACCGCCGTGGGCGACGTTTCCTTCAAGATCAAAAAGGGTGAGATCTACGCGCTCATCGGTCCCAACGGCGCGGGCAAGACCACCATCTTCAACCTCATCACGGGCGTCTACGCGCTCACCGAGGGCCGCGTCATTTTCGACGGTACGGTCGTCGGGCAGGGCGACGCCATCATCAAGGACGATATGCGCGAAACGGATGTCAAGCCCTTCCGCAAGCAGCCCTACGACATCATGTCCCGCGGCATGGCGCGCACGTTCCAGAACATCCGCCTGTTCAAGAGTGAAACGGTCTACAACAACGTTCTCACCGCGTGCCACGCGGAGGCGGACTACAACATCTTCCAGTCGCTCTGGCGCCTCAAGGCCGGTCCCAAATGGCTGACGAAGTACTATTACCAGGAAAAGGCTCTGCGCGAAAAGACCGAGGAGCTTTTGAAGATCATGGGCATCTGGGAGCAGCGCGACATGATCGCCGTCAACCTGCCCTACGGCCAGCAGCGCAAGCTGGAGATCGCCCGCGCGCTTGCGACCGATCCCAAGCTGCTGCTGCTCGACGAGCCCGCCGCCGGCATGAATCCGGAGGAGACGCTTGCCCTGATGGACCTCATCCGCGAGATCCGCGACCGCTTCGACCTGACCGTGCTCATCATCGAGCATCACATGGACCTCGTGATGAACGTCTCCGACCGCATCTTCGTGCTCAACTTCGGCAAGCCTCTTGCCGAGGGAACGCCCGCGGAGATCCAGAGCAACCCCGAGGTCATCGAGGCCTATCTCGGAAAGGAGGACGACGGCGATGGCGATGCTTGAAATTCGTGACCTGAACGTTTACTACGGCGGCATCCACGCCCTCAAGGGCATCTCGCTCGAGGTCGAGGAGGGGCAGATCGTCTCGATGATCGGCTCCAACGGCGCGGGCAAATCGTCCATGATGAACGCCATTTCCGGCATTGTGAAGTACAAGTCCGGCGAGATCCTCTACAAGGGTCAGCCGCTGCCGACCGCCGCCAATAAGGTCGTCCGGCTCGGCGTGTGTCAGGTGCCGGAGGGCCGCCTGATCTTCGCGAACCTCACCGTTTACGAGAACCTGAAGGTCGGCGCGTACCTCCGCAGCGACAAGGACGGCATCGAGCGCGACCTCAAGCGCGTGTATGAGATTTTCCCACGCTTGGAGGAGCGCAAAAATCAGATCGCCGGCACGCTCTCCGGCGGCGAGCAGCAGATGCTGGCGATGGGCCGCGGCATCATGTCCGCGCCCGACCTCATCATGCTCGACGAGCCGTCCCTTGGCCTCGCGCCGCTGCTGGTCAACACCATTTTCGATACCATCCGCGAGATCAAGGCCATGGGCAAGACCATTCTGCTCGTGGAGCAGAACGCGCTCAAGGCGCTCTCCGTCGCGGACAACGCCTATGTTCTCGAGCAGGGCCGCATCACCAAGTCCGGCCCGGGCAAAGAACTGCTCAAGGACCCCGCCATCGCGGAGGCCTATCTCGGCAAGGCGGCTCGCTGAGCCGAACCATAAATTTTGGAGGTAATTCCCAATGGCTAAAACGGCACAGGATGTCATGCAGCTCATTCGTGAGCAGGGCATCAAGATGGTCGATTTCAAAATGGTCGATATCAACGGCCAGTACCGCCATGTGACCATTCCCGCTCAGAATTTTACCGAAGCGACCATGACCGACGGCATCGGCTTCGACGCCTCGAACTACGGCTATGCCGTGGTCGAAAAGAGCGACATGGTCTTTATTCCCGACCCCGCTACCGCGCAGATCGACCCCTTCTGTGAGGTCTCCACCCTGTCGATGACCGGCAACGCCATGATCATCGACTACCCCCACAACCGCCCGCTCGACCAGTATCCGCGCAACATCGTGCTGGCGGCGGAGCAGTATATGCGTGATACCGGCATCGCCGACACGATGCTCATTCTGCCGGAATTTGAGTTCTATCTCTTCGACGATGTAGCCTGGAAGGTCGCGCCGAACGAGATCGGCATGAGCCTCGACGCCGAGCAGGCGCATTGGAACGGCGACATCAACGGCCGCGGCGTCATCGTCCCGCGGCAGGGCCACTACCACATTGCCAAGCCGCTCGACCGCACCTACGAGTGCCGCAGCGAGATGTGCCTGCGCATGGAGGAGGCCGGCATCCCCATCAAGTATCACCACCCCGAGGTCGGCGGCGCGGGCCAGTTCGAGATCGAGCCGAAGCTCGGCGAGATGAGCAAAATGGCCGACGCGACCATGCTCATCAAGTACATCATCCACAACACCGCCCTCAAGTACGGCAAGAGCGCCACGTTCATGCCCAAGCCCGTCTACGGCGAGGCCGGCAGCGGAATGCACGTCCATATGCTGCTCTTAAAGGACGGCGAGCCGGTGTTCTCCGACGACAACGGCTACTCGCATCTCAGCCGGGAGGCCCACTGGTTCATGGGCGGTCTTCTCAAGCACATCCATTCCCTCTGCGCCATCACGAATCCCAGCACCAACTCCTTCAAGCGTCTGGTGCCGGGCTTTGAGGCGCCCGTCACCGTCGGATACGCCACGAGCAACCGCAGCGCGGTCATCCGCATCCCCGCCTACGCCAAGACGCCGAATATGCGCCGCTTTGAGCTGCGCAATCCGGACGCCACCTGCAACCCGTACTTCTGCTACGCGGCGCTGCTGATGGCCGGTCTTGACGGCATTGAAAACAAGATCGACCCGCACGAAAACGGCTGGGGTCCCTACGACGTCAACCTCTACACCCTCTCCGACGAGGAGAAGGCCAAGCTGCAGGGTCTGCCCACCTCGCTTGACGCGGCGCTTGACGCGCTCGAGGCCGACCACGACTATCTCACGAAGGGCGGCGTGTTCCCCGAAGCGCTGCTCCGCAGCTTCATCGCCGCCAAGCGCAAGGAGTGCGCGGCCATGGCCGCCATCCCGCATCCCGCGGAATTTGAACGCTACTACAACCTGTAAAAAACTGCGCGCATCCATCGGGGGACCGCCTTCCGGCGGCTCCCCCCTTTGCGCGCCCGAAACCACGCTCCGCGCCGCGCGGAGAGCAAAGGAGAACGATCATGGAACAAGTCCTGCTGGATCAGATCACCGCCCTGCGCGCACAGCTCCAAGCCTGCGCGGAGGTCTCCGGCCGCGAGGTCGTGACAAAGCACACCCTGCTGACCTTCCTGCGCGAGCATACCTCGCTGGAGCTTCACGAGCTTGCGGGCGGCTTCTACGCCGCGCACCGTGAGCCGGAGGGCACAAAGCCCACGGTCGCGCTGCGCGCGGATTACGACGCGCTGGCGACGCCCGAGGGCGGCGCGGCGCACCTGTGCGGTCACGACGGACATGCCGCGGCGCTGTGCGGCGTCGCGCTGATGCTCGAGGGGCAGTCCATCGGGCGCAGCGTGTTTCTGCTCTTTCAGGGCGCGGAGGAGACCGGTGCGGGCGCGGCGCTGTGCTGTGAGCTTTTTGACCGCGAGAAGGTCGGCGAGATCTACGGCGCGCACAACCTGCCGGGCTTTCCGTTCGGCGCGGTGCTCACCCGCGCGGGCACCTTTGCCTGCGCCAGCCGCGGCGTGACTATTCATTTTGTTGGTAAGCCCGCCCACGCCGCCTATCCCGAGACCGGTATCTCCCCCGCTCCCGCAGTCGGACAGCTGTTGGTCGATCTGCCTGCGCTCGCCGCGCCCGAGCAGTACCGCGGCATCACGCTCTGCACCGTCATCGGCGCGCAGATGGGCGAAAAGGCCTTCGGCGCGGCGGCGGAGTCCGCCGAGCTGTGGCTGACGCTTCGCGGCGAGCACGACGACGATCTCGCGCGGCTCCGCCGCAGTGTGCTCACCCGCGCGCAGGAGCTGGCCCACAAGAACCATCTGGAGTTTTCCTTTGAAGAACAGGACATTTTTCCCGCCACAGAAAACGACGCGCTCTGCGCCAGCCGTGTCATGCGCGTGTGCCGCGGCACGCTCCTGCATGACCCGATGCGCTGGAGCGAGGATTTCGGCCACTATCTGCACCGCTGCCGCGGTGCGTTCTTCGGCGTGGGCGCGGGCGAGGATCACCCGCAGATCCACACCGAGCACTACGAATACCCCGACACGCTTCTGGAGCCGACCGTCGAGGCGTTCCGGGCGCTGCTCACCAGCGAATAAGAAAAGACCTGCGCCGCGCGGCGCAGGTCCTTTCTTTTGTTTGTTAAGGCAATACCGCGTAATGGAACAAGAGCGATTTGCGCCGCAGCTTTCATTGTGCGGTGTTGCCTTAAGCCTTTTTGCGGATGAGGATGAACGGGGTGCATTGCCCCTCCTGCCCCGCGGGATTGTCGCGCACGATCTCACAGAGCTGCTCGTCCGTCAGCGTGACGTTGCGGCACTTGCCGAGGATCACGCAGTCGATGTCGCTCGCGTCGATGATCATGGCCTTCACGCCGGTCTTTTCGTAGATCTCATCGCAGACGCCGGAGGGGTTTTCGGGATTGAGAATACCGTAGTCCACATACTCCTTGAACGAAATATCGTAGTCGATCAGACCGTCGATGCCGTCCACCTCGTGTCCGCAGACCTTGTAGAACACGCCCTTCTTGCCGAAGAGCTTCGTCACCGCCGAGCAGAAGGCCGCCAGCAGCACGCGCGGCAGGCCGCAGATCATAATGATGAGCTGCATCTTGTGCGGCGTACCCGCGCCGGGACCCGCGGGCGTGACGTGTACGAAGCGGCACAGCAGCTTCGCCCAGAAGCCGGGGTGGATGTCCTTGCGGTAAACGATGCGCTTCTGGCACAGGGCGATGACCTTCTCGCTGATGCTCAGCAGGTCGCCCTCCTCATAGAGCGGCTTGACGTAGCGCTCGATCAGGTCGATATAGTTCTCGCCGATCTGGACGAAATGTGTCTGAATGGCGTGGCGCTGATAGATGCCGGTCGAGGTCTCGATCTCAACCTTTTTGGACTCATTTGCAACAAATTCCATGAAAAATGCCTCTTTCGTGCAGGATGATCAAGTGTGCATTTATTGTACCACAAAATCCGCAAAAAGCTACTGTTATTTGCAAAAAGATAAAAATTCGGAAAAGCGCGGCGAACGCCGCGCTTTTCGCTTGCTTATTGTCCTCTCTGCGCCTGCGGCATCTCCCATGCCAGATGGTCAGTGTGGAGCAGATGATGCGATTTCTCTCCGAGGGGCTTGCCGAGGTAGTCGCGATAGAGCGCCTGCACGTCGGGATTTTCGTGCGAAAAGCGCAGCGCTTCGCCCTTGTCGAGCCGCCAGAGCACGCCGCCGCGTGCCTCCGCCAGCTCCTGCCCGTCATGAATGGGCTGACCGCCGCCGCCCGCGCAGCCACCGGGACAGGCCATGACCTCGACAAAGTCATAGCTGACCTCGCCCCGCTCAAGGGCATAGAGCAGCTTCCGCGCGTTGCCGAGTCCGCTCACCACCGCGACCTTCACCTCGCCCGCCGTGGGAATGTTGAAGCTCGCCTCCTTCCAGCCGTCCATGCCGCGCACGGCGGTGAAGGCATCGGGATCGGGGTTCTCGCCGGTCACGAGGTAGTACGCCGAGCGGAGCGCGGCGTCCATCACGCCGCCGGTCGCGCCGAACACGACCGCCGCGCCCGTGCCGCTGCCGAGCGGGGAGTCGAACTCCTCCTCCGGCAGATGGACAGGGGAAATGTGGTTCGCGCGGAGCATAATGTCCAGCTCACGTGTGGTGATGCTCACATCGACATCGGGAATGCCGTCCTCGCCGCGCATGGTCGGAAGCGCACACTCGCTTTTCTTTGCGACGCACGGCATGATGGACACGACGAACAGCCGCTTGGGATCAATGCCGATCTTCTCGGCAAAGTAGGTCTTGGCAATGGCGCCGAACATCTGCTGCGGGGATTTCGCGGTGGAAAGCTCCTCCGTCCGCTCGGGATACTGCGACTTGAGAAAGCGCACCCAGCCCGGGCAGCAGGAGGTAAACATCGGCCAGCGGTAGTCCTTTTTGTGCGTGAAGCGCTCGAGAAACTCGCTGCCCTCCTCCATGATGGTGAGGTCGGCGGCAAAGTCGGTGTCGAACACATAGTTGAAGCCCAGCTCGCGCAGAGCAGCCGCCATGCGCTTGGGCGTGGCAAACTCCGGCGAAAGGTTGAACTGCTCCGCCCAGGCCGCGCGCACCGCCGGCGCGACCTGCACGACCGTGACGGTGTTGGGGTCGTCGATGGCGTCAAAGACGATTCCCGTGTCGTCGCGCTCCCGCAGCGCCGCCGTGGGGCAATGCGTGATGCACTGGCCACAGTAGGTACATTCCGTATCCTGGATGCGGCGATTGCGCGAGGCGTCCACCGTCGCGCGGGAGCCGGTGCCGAGCAGATCCCATATCTTCACGGTCTGTACGTTCTCGCAGATCTGGATGCAGCGCATACACTTCACGCACTTGTCGTTCTCGCGGATGAGCGGCGTGGAGTAGTCCACCACCTCCCGGCGCAGCTTGGTGGGATAGTGCTCGCCGCGCATATTGAAGTCGTTCGCGAGCGACTGCAGCGTGCAGTTGCCGCTGCGCGAGCAGCTCGTGCAGCTCGTGTCGTGCTCGGAGAGGATCAGCCGCAGGTTGGCGCGGCGCGCCTCGCGCGCCATGGGGCTGTTGGTAAAGACCTCCATGCCGTCCGCCACCACATTGTCGCACGCGGGGACAAGGCGCTCCATGCCCTTGACCTCCACGCAGCACAGACGGCAGGCAGCGATCTCGTTGACGTCCTTTAAGTAGCAGAGCGTCGGAATGTTGATGTTGAGCATCCGCGCGGCCTCGAGGATCGTGGTCGTTTCGGGCACCGTGATGCTCTTATGGTCGATGGTCAGCGTCACATTCTTTACCATTTGCCCTTCCTCCCTCCGCGGAAAATGCCGTAGCCGAAGTGGTCGCAGCGCAGGCAGCGGGACGCCTCGGCGTAAGCCTCCTCGTCCGTCAGGCCGCACTCGATGCACTTGAAGTCGCGCTTGCGCTCGTCGGCCTCGCGCTCGGTGGTGTTGATGCGGCCATGGGGCGGCTTGTTGTTCAGCCGTGCAGTTGGGACCTCCACACCCACGTCGATGACATGGTGATAGCCGAGGTATTCGTCGATGTTCGCCGCCGCGACCTTGCCCGCCGCGATGGCGCGGATGACGGTGGCCGGACCCGTGACGCAGTCGCCGCCGGCAAATACGCCGTCCATGTTGTCGATCTGGCCGCTGGCCTCGGCAACAAAGGCGCCGCGCTTGATGGTAATCTTGCTCTGCTCGAAGCCGTGTGTTTCCACGCCCTGTCCGATGGCGACTACGATCCCATCCGCCGCGATGCGCTTTTCAAAGAGCTTTGCCTTCTCCGGCTTGGGCCGGCCCTTGTCATCCATCTCGCCGATGATCTGCGGCTGCGTCCAGAGCGCGACCGCATGGCCCTGCCCGTTCGTCTCGATGCGCACGGGGGCCTGCAATGTGACCAGCTCCACGCCCTCGGCGACCGCGCCCTCGACCTCCTCGGGCAGCGCGGTCATATCCTCCCGGCGGCGGCGATAGACGCAACTCACCTTACGCGCGCCGAGGCGCACTGCGCTGCGGCATACATCCATCGCGACGTTGCCGCCGCCGATGACCACGATCTCCTTGCCGCGGAAATCGGGCATGTGATCGTCGCCGATCTCGCGCAGCATCTCGACCGCGGACATGACGCCCTCGGCGTCCTCGCCTTCGATGCCGGTCTTTTTATCCGTGTGTGCGCCGAGTGCAAGATAGAGCGCGTCGTACCGGCTGCGCAGCTCGTCGAAGGTAATCTCGTCTCCGATGTCCACATTGACCTTCGCATCAATGCCGACGGAGAGGAGCGACGCGATCTCCGCGTCCAGGATCTCGCGCGGCAGACGGTAGGCGGGAATGCCGTAGCGCAGCATACCGCCGAGCTTCGCCCGCTTTTCATACACCGTAACCTTGTGGCCCATCAGCGCGAGGTAGTACGCCGCGGAAAGACCGCTCGGCCCGCCGCCGACGATGGCGACCGTCTTGCCGGTCTCCTCAGCGCAGGCGGGATGGGGCACATAGCCCGCGTGGTCCACCGCGTAGCGCTTGAGCCCTCGGATATTCACCGCGTCGTCGATCATGTTGCGGCGGCAGCGCGCCTCACAGGGATGCTCGCAGATGTACGCGCAGGCGGAGGGGAAGGGGTTATCCTGCCGGATGAGCCGCACAGCGTCCGCGTAGCGGCCGTACTTCACCAGCACGGTGTAGCCCGGAATGTCCACGCCCGCAGGGCACAGCGCCACGCAGGGGACAGGATTCTGCATCCCGCCGAGGCAGCGGTGGCGCAGAACGTGCTCTTCATAGTCGTCGCGGAAGCCCTGGATGCCGTCGAGCACCAGCCGCGCCGCGTCGCGCCCGATGGCGCAGTCCGCGCTGTTGACGATCACGCGCGCCGTGCGCTCGATGAGCGCGATGGTCTCCATCGTCGCCTTGCCGTCGAGCACGCTCTCCATCAAATCGGAGAGCTGACCGAGGCCGACGCGGCAGGGCACGCACTTGCCGCAGGTCTGCGCGTGGCAGAGGTTCAAAAAGTTCATCGCAAGATCCACCGGGCACAGTCCCGGAGGGCTGGCGGCAATGCGCCGCTCCACATCGCGGTACAGTCCGTCGATCACGGTCTGGGCGCGCGACGGCGTCATAATGTCAAGTCTCGACAAAACCTTCACACCTTTCCGAATCGCAAAACGCGGGCACATCCTACGGCGTGCCCGCTGTCTTTTAATTATAGAACATTTCTATAGGTGATGTAAAGATAAATTTTTTATACAAATCGCCAAAAATGTAGGCTGTCTCTGCCTTTCTCCGCGCAAAAAGGAGGGCTGCCCTTCGGCAGCCCTCCTGAATGGGACCTTGCTTACTTCTTGTCGTACATATCAATGAGCTTGACGAGGTGCTCGTAGCGCTCCTTGGCGGCTTCCTCGTTGCGGGCAAACAGGGTGTCGGCACGCTCGGGGAACTCGCGGGTCAGACGGCTGTAACGGGCCTCGTTCATCAGGAACTCCTGATAGCCGCCCGCAGGCGCCTTGGAGTCGAGGGTGAACTTCTGCTCGGCAGCGGGGTTGAAGCGGAACAGGTTCCAGTAGCCGCACTCGACGGCCTTCTTCATTTCCTTCTGGCAGTTCATCATGCCGCCCTTGATGGAGTGCATCTCGCAGGGGCTGTAGCCGATGATGAGGGACGGGCCGGGATAAGCCTCGGCCTCGCAGATGGCCTTGATGGTCTGCGCGGGGTTGGCACCCATGGCGACCTGCGCGACGTAGACGTAGCCATACTGCATCGCGATCTCGGAGAGGCTCTTCTTCTTGGTCTCCTTACCGGCTGCCGCAAACTGCGCGACCTGACCGATGTTGGAAGCCTTGGACGCCTGTCCGCCGGTGTTGGAGTAGACCTCGGTATCAAAGACGAAGATGTTGACGTCCTTGTTCTGGGCGATGACGTGGTCGAGACCGCCGTAACCGATATCGTAGGCCCAGCCGTCGCCGCCGAAGATCCACTGGGACTTCTTGGCGAGGTATTCCTTCTTGTCGAGAATCTCGGCGACCAGCTTGCAGGCGGCGCAGTCACAGAACTTCTCGCCATTGGCCTTGAGCTCGGCGGCGTGCTCAGCAAACTGCGGAACAGCGGCAAGCTCGTCGACGGTGGCGATGCTCGCCATCAGCGCGGCAACATAAACCTTGGTCGCCTCGGCGTTGGCCTTGCCGTCGGTGAAGGTGTCGAGCCACTTCTGCGCGGCTTCCTTGAGCTCGGGACGCGCCCACTCGACAGCGATCAGCTCGCGGGTCTTGTCGGCAAGATCCTCACGGATCTTCTCCTGACCAATGAACATACCGAAGCCGTGCTCGGCGTTGTCCTCGAACAGGGAGTTGCACCACGCGGGACCGTGGCCGTTCTTATCCGTGCAGTACGGGGAGGTAGCGCCGGGGCCGCCCCAGATGGACGAGCAGCCGGTGGCGTTGGAGATGTACATACGGTCGCCAAAGAGCTGGGTGACGAGGCGCGCGTAGCTCGTCTCGGCGCAGCCGGCGCAGGAGCCGGAGAACTCGAGCATGGGCTGCATGAACTGGCTGCCCTTGACGGTGGTATCCTGCATATCGGCCTTGGGCGCGACCTCGTCGACGCAGTAGTCGAAGACCTCCTGCTGCTTGAGCTCGCCCTCCTGCGGGACCATGGTCAGCGCGCCGACCGGGCACTGGCCGATGCAGACGCCGCAGCCCATGCAGTCGAGCGGGGAGATGGCCATGGTGTACTTATAGACGCCCTTGCCCTTACCGGCCTTGATGTCAACGATCTTGGCAGCGGCGGGAGCGTTCTTGGCCTCCTCCTCGGTGAGAGCGAAGGGACGGATGGTAGCGTGCGGGCAGACGTAGGCACAGTTGTTGCACTGGATGCACTTGGTCTCGTCCCAGGTGGGAACGGAGACGGCGACGCCGCGCTTCTCGTAAGCGGAAGCGCCCAGCTCCCACTGGCCGTCCACGTGCGGCATGAAGGCGGAAACCGGCAGGCTGTCGCCGTCCATGCGGTCGATGGGGTCGAGAATGTCCTTGACCTGCTTGACCAGCTCCGGCTTACCCTTGAGCACCTCGGCCTTGTCCTCGTCCACGGCGTTGGCCCAATCGGCGGGAACGTCGATCTTCTTGTAGGCGGTGGCGCCGAGGTCGATGGCCTTGTGGTTCATATCGACGATGTCCTGGCCCTTCTTCAGGTAGGAGTGCGTCGCGGCATCCTTCATGTACTGGATGGCCTGCTCCTCAGGCATGACCTTGGCGAGGGAGAAGAACGCGGACTGAAGGATGGTGTTGTTGCGCTTGCCCATGCCGATCTCGATGGCGAGGTCGATGGCGTTGATGGTGTAGAGCTGGATGTTGTTCTTGGCGATGTAGCGCTTGGCGTCCGCCTTGAGGTGATGGTTCAGCTCATCGAAATCCCACTGGCAGTTGATCATGAACACGCCGCCGGGCTTGACGTCGTCGACCATCTTGAAGCCCTTGATGATGTAGCTGGGGTTGTGGCAGGCGACGAAGTCGGCCTTGTTGATGTAGTAGGGGCTCTTGATGGGCTTGTCGCCGAAGCGCAGGTGGCTGATGGTCACGCCGCCGGTCTTCTTGGAGTCATACTGGAAGTAGGCCTGAACGTACTTGTCGGTATGATCGCCGATGATCTTGATGGAGTTCTTGTTCGCGCCGACGGTACCGTCGCCGCCGAGACCCCAGAACTTGCACTCGATGGTGCCTTCCGCCGCGGTGTTCGGGCAGTTCTTGTCCTCGGGAAGGGAGAGGCCGGTCACGTCATCGACGATGCCGATGGTGAACTGACGCTTCATCTCGTCCTTCTTCAGCTCGCTGTAAACGGCGAAGACGGAAGCGGGCGGGGTATCCTTGGAGCCGAGACCGTAACGGCCGCCGATGACCTGAATGTCGGTCTTGCCGGCGTTGGCAAGCGCGGTGACGACGTCGAGGTACAGGGGCTCGCCCTGTGCGCCGGGCTCCTTGGTGCGGTCGAGAACGGCGATCTTTTTACAGGTCGCGGGAATGGCCTCGATCAGGCGCTCGGCCTTGAACGGACGGTACAGACGAACCTTGATGAGACCGACCTTCTCGCCGTGGGCGTTGAGGTAGTCGATAACCTCCTCGGCCACGTCGCAGATGGAGCCCATCGCGATGATGACGCGGTCGGCGTCGGGCGCGCCGTAGTAGTTGAACAGCTTATAGTCGGTGCCGAGCTTGGCGTTGATCTTATCCATGTAGGACTCAACGACCTCGGGCAGCGCGTCGTAATACTGGTTGCAGGCTTCACGATGCTGGAAGAAGGTATCGCCGTTCTCGTGGGAGCCGCGCATATGGGGATGCTCGGGATTGAGGGCGTGCTCACGGAAGGCCTTGACGGCGTCCATGTCGCACATCTCGGCGAGGTCCTTATAATCCCAGACCGCGATCTTCTGGATCTCGTGGCTGGTGCGGAAGCCGTCGAAGAAGTTGATGAAGGGGACCTTGCCGGTCAGCGCCGCGAGATGGGCGACGGGGCTGAGGTCCATGACCTCCTGCACGTTGCCCTCGCAGAGCATGGCAAAGCCGGTCTGGCGGCAGGCCATCACGTCGGAATGGTCACCGAAGATGTTCAGCGCGTGGGTGGAAACGGTACGCGCGGAAACATGGAACACGCAGGGGAGCTGCTCGGCAGCGATCTTGTACATATTGGGGATCATCAGCAGCAGGCCCTGAGACGCCGTGTAGGTGGTCGTCAGAGCGCCGGTGCCGAGGGAGCCGTGCACCGCGCCGGCCGCGCCGGCCTCGGACTGCATCTCGACGACCTTCACGCGGGTGCCGAAGATGTTCTTCAGTCCGTTGGCGCTCCACTGGTCAACAAAGTCGGCCATGGGGCTCGAGGGGGTGATGGGGTAAATCGCGGCAACTTCGCTGAACGCATAGGATACATGCGCGGCAGCGTTATTACCGTCCATGGACTTCATTTTTCTTGCCATAAATGAAACCTCCTGTTATATTCGCCGCCGGGGAGCGGCGTTTTTCGCGTCATTACGCAAAAACTGACGCTATCATCATAGCACGATTTTCACCCGCTGTAAACGTCACTTTCGCAAAAAACATTCATTTTTTTGCAGGATATTATTTACATTTGGTAAGACTCTCCACATTTTTGCAATTAAATATTCAAAATATTTAATATTAACTCCTGTTTTGCAGGATATCATTCCTTTCCCCTCCGCGCCCCGCGCCGCGCTTGCCTTATGCGGCAAACTGTGGTAAACTGAAAATAAGAAAACAGGCAAGGAAAGGACGGCAGCGTATGGTCACAACGGTGCGTTCCCTCGGTTTGCAGGGCATTTCCGGTTATGAGGTCACGGTGGAGTGCTTCCTCTCGGGCGGGCTTCCCGCGTTCGACGTGGTCGGCCTCGGCGACACGGCGGTGAAGGAGGCGCGCGAGCGCGTCCGCGCGGCGATCAAAAACTGCGGAGCGAAGTTCCCCGTCAGCCGCATCACGGTCAACCTCGCGCCCGCGAACCTGAAGAAAGAGGGCACGGTCTACGATCTTCCGCTGCTGCTCGGCATCCTCGCGGGCGAGGGTGAGATCGACGCGCCGGACCCGGCCTCCGCGTTCATCGGCGAGCTGTCGCTCACCGGTGCGCTGCGCCCCATCAGCGGTGTGCTGCCGATGGCGATGGCCGCGGCGCGTGCGGGCGTGAATACCCTTTATGTCCCCGCGGCGAACGCCGCCGAGGCGACGCTGGCCGACGGCCTGACCGTCTACGGCGTGGAGAACGCGCCGCAGCTTCTGCGCCATCTGCGCGGCGGGGAACAGCTTGCCCCCGCGCAGCGCTGGGAACCGACGGTCGAGGCGAACAGCGTTCCCGATTTTGCCGACGTCATGGGGCAGGAGAACGTCAAGCGCGCGCTGGAGATCGCCGCCGCAGGTTCCCACAACGTGCTTCTCATCGGCTCGCCCGGTGCGGGCAAGTCCATGCTCGCGCGGCGTCTGCCCTCCATTCTCCCCGACATGACGCACGAGGAGGCGCTGGAGTCCACCGAGATCTGGTCGGTCGCGGGACTGACCGACAGCAAGCGCCCCATGCTCACGCAGCGCCCGTTCCGCTCTCCGCATCACACGCTTTCCGCCGCAGCCATGTCCGGCGGCGGCAGGGCGCTCTCTCCCGGCGAGATTTCCCTCGCCCACCACGGCGTGCTGTTTTTGGACGAGTTTCCCGAGTTCCACCGCGATGTGCTTGAATCCCTCCGCGCGCCGCTCGAGGACGGCGAGGTGACCATCACCCGCGCCGCGGGCAGCGTCACGCTGCCGAGCCGCTTCATGCTCGTGGGCGCCATGAATCCCTGCCGCTGCGGCTGGTACGGGCATCCCTCCGGGCGCTGCCGCTGCTCGCAGAAGGACGTGGAGAAATACGTCTCCAAAATTTCCGGCCCGCTGCTCGACCGCATGGACTTACAGGTCAGCGTCCCCTCGGTGGAGTTTGAGGCCATGCGCCGCCGCGAAAAGGCGGAGCCCTCCGCCGCCGTGCGCGAGCGCGTCAACGCCGCGCGGGACATTCAGAAAAAGCGCTTCGCCGGCACGCCCATCACCTGCAACGCCTACATGACCGCGCCGATGGTCGGTGAATTCTGCTGTCTCGACGCCGCGGGTGAAAAACTCCTCAAGGGCGCGTTCGACCGCCTCGGGCTCACCGCCCGCAGCCACGATAAGCTGCTGCGCGTCGCGCGCACCATCGCCGACCTCGACGGCAGCGAGAGGATCGAGAGCTTCCACCTTGCCGAGGCCATCCAGTACCGCAACACCGACATTCTGAGAGGAGAAGGATAATGAAAAGGTACGATGCTATGCGTCTTTCCGGCACGATCCTGCTCGCCCACCTGGCGCTCTGCGCCGCATTCCTCCTGCTGCTTATCGCTGCATCCGGCTCAACATCGACCTTTACGTTCCGCTCGCCCTACGGACTTGTATTGGGACTGCTGTTCATCGGGTTACCGGCGTTTGCCTTTGGCTGGGGGCTGCGGTCGGCGAAGGACCCCTTTGACAAAAAGCTCTGCTGGAATGCCGCGATGGCGCTCTATGTACTTAACGCGGCCGCTTTCCTGCTTGCGCCGGAGCCGATGGACGGTCCGCCGCTCTCGATGCTCTGGAGCCTGCCGCTCGCGCCCGCGCTGACCGGTCTGAACGCCTTTGCCGCGCCGCAGTCTGCCCTCTATCTTTTCGGCGGCGCGCTGCTCGCCGCCGTCGAGCCGCTGTGTCTGACGCTCGGCCTGCTCTCCGGCAGACGCGCGGAGAACGAAACCAAAAATAATACCGGCGCTCCCGCCGAGGCAGCGGAGCGCACGGACGATAAGGAGAAGAACCCCCATGCGTGAAATGATCTTGTGCAAGCTCGGCGAGGTGGTCCTCAAGGGCCTCAACCGCCGCAGCTTTGAGGATAAGCTGATCGGAAACCTGCGCCGCCGCACGGCGAAGTGCGGCAATTTCCGTATCTATTCCAAGCAAAGCACCATCTACGTTGAGCCGGTAAACGACGAGAGCGACCTCACCGCCGCCTACGCCGCCTGCAAGCAGGTCTTCGGCGTCATCGCCGTCAGCCGCGCCCTGCCCTGTGAAAAGGACGTGCAGGCCATCATCCGCACCGCCAAGGATTACCTCGCCCCGGAATTTGCCCGCGCGAAGGATTTCAAGGTCGAGAGCAAGCGCGCGGACAAGACCTTCCCCCTCACCTCCATTCAGCTCTCCCAGCAGGTCGGCGGCGCGCTGCATCAGGCGTTCCCGCGCTGCGCGGTCAACGTCCACGACCCCGAGCTGACGGTGTTTATCGAGATCCGCGACGACGCGGCCTACGTCCACGGCCCCGCCGAGGCGGGTGCGGGCGGACTGCCCATCGGCATGGGCGGCAGCGCCGTGTCGCTGCTCTCCGGCGGCATCGACTCGCCCGTCGCCTCCTACATGATGGCAAAGCGCGGCGTATCGCTCGAAATGGTCCATTTCTTCTCCCCACCCTACACCTCCGACGCCGCCAAGGAAAAGGTGCTCGAGCTCGCGCAGCTGCTCACGCCGTGGTGCGGGCGGCTGACCGTCCACATCGTGCCGTTCACCGAAATTCAGGAACAAATTCGTATGAACTGCCCCGAGGACCATTTCACGCTCATCATGCGCCGCTTCATGATGCGCCTTGCCCAGCGCGTGGCAGACGAGGTGCGCGCCAAGGCGCTCGTCACCGGCGAATGTCTCGGGCAGGTCGCCAGCCAGACAATGGAGGCTCTGCGCGTGAGCGAGGATGTGGTGGAGCTGCCCGTCCTGCGTCCGCTCATCGGCATGGACAAGGAGGAGATCATCCGCATCTCCCGCAAGATCGGCACGTTCGACACGTCCATTCTCCCCTATGAGGACTGCTGTACCGTCTTTACCCCGCGCCACCCCAAGACCAAGCCCCATGTGGAGGAGGTGCGCGAGCTGGAGGCCGTGCTGGACGTCGACGCGCTGTGCGACCGCGCGATGGCGGGCCGCGAATTTGTACGCATCAAATTCTGAAAGGAAGTCTTTACTATGGCGGAAAACGAAAAATTGATCGAACAGCGCTGCTGTGAGCTGCTCAAGGCGCGCGGCATGACCTTCGCCGCGGCGGAGAGCTGCACCGGCGGCCTCATCGCCAAGCGCATCACGGATGTGCCGGGTGCGTCGCTCGTCTTCATGGGCGGCGTGGTGAGCTATACCGACACGGTCAAGCACCGCGTGCTCGGCGTTCCGGCAGAGATGCTGGAGGAATACGGCGCGGTGTCCGCGCCCGTTGCCCGCGCGATGGCGGAGGGCGCGCGCAGGGCGACGACCGCCGATCTTGCCGTCAGCGTCACGGGCGTTGCGGGTCCTGAGCGCGACGAGCGCGGCAACGCCGTCGGCACGGTATTCATCGGCTTTTCCACTCCGGAGGAGACGGTCGCCGAGCGCTTCGACTTCGGCGAAAAGAGCCGCGCGGAGATCCGCGCGCTGTCCGCGGAGGAGGCGCTCAAGCTGCTGGAGGAAAAGATGAAGGAAGTGTAAGAGCCGAAGGCTGTGAGAAAGGAGAAACCATGAAAAGAAGCACTGGACGATTGCTTGCTGTGCTGTTGGCGGCGCTGACGCTTTTGGCGTCAGGCTGCGGAGAAAAGCAGGAAACGCCGGACGGCGCACCGGATAAGCCCCTGATGCAGGAGGAAGATCTGGCGGTCGAGCCGCAGCCGGACGCGAACTTTACGCTGGAGCTGCCGGACGGATTTTTGAGTCTTGGAACGGACTACGAGCCGAACGGGGAGACGCAGGATGCGACCTATGACAGCGACGGGATGCTGCCCTATGACTTTGCGCGCCATTACGACGCGGACGCGCGGCTCGTCGTCGGGACGGACTACTACCCTGAAACGGGGCGTGAGGTCATCAGCTACCTGCGCACCGACGCGGTGGGCGTGGGAACGCCGCGCGGCGTCAAGGTCGGCGACAGCGAGAAAGCGCTGCTGACGGAATACCCGGAAGCGCTTTACTGCATCGCGGCAGACGAGTCCGAGCTCTATGACGGCTACAGCGACGAAAGCGGCTACAGCGAGCCCGCCTATGACTTCGACCGCGCCTACGTCTGGCAGCCGCAGACGCCGCAGGACGGCGGAAACTACGACGTCCGCGACATTGCGTTTTACCTGAAGGACGGCACAGTGACCGCAATTACGATGACAAAGCCGTATGCGTTCCGCTTTGTCTACGGTGTGGACCGAGACGCGGCGCTGCGCCTTGCGGAAGAAAACCGCGCGCAGATGTGCGGGCAGTGAAAAAAGCACAAAAAGCGAGGGATGCGTGAGCGTCCCTCGCTTTTGCTGTATTTGCTTGTGGCCGGGATCAAAGCTCGAGCGCGAGCTGCGCGTCGTCCGGCGCGGAAGCATCCAGCCCGAATTCGCTCGGCAGATAGCGCGGGCAGACGTTTTCACCTGTTGTAATGACGGAGGCGGCAAGGCGCGTGCCGATCTCGCAGGATTCCATCATGGTCTTGCCGTAGGTCTGGCCGATGACCGTCCCGGCAAAGAACGCGTCGCCCGCGCCGGTCGTATCCTTGACGTCGACCTTTTTCGCGGGGCAATAGCCCTCCTCGCCGTCAAGCGTTGCAAAGACCGCGCCCTGAGCGCCCATCGTGACGACCATGCGGCGGATCTGCGCGCCGCGAGCTTCAGAAATAAGCAAAAACGACCTCTCCGCCGCGTGTGACGGCGCAAAATGAATAAATTGCAAATTTTACTTTTCGCATTGCAAAGCCGATCATTTTGTGCTATGCTTGACGCAAGGATACCGTACCGTCGCGGTACGGATATTATGCAAAGGAGTGATTTCTTATGGTCAGACTTATCATGGGTGAAAAGGGCACCGGCAAGACCAAAAAGCTCATCGAGCTTATCAACGCCTCTGCTGCCGAGGAAAACGGCAATGTGGTGTGCATCGAGGCCAAGTCCACGATGACCTTCGACATCCATTATCACGTTCGTCTCATTTCTGCCGACGAATATCAGATCACCACTTACGAGGGCCTGCGCGGCTTCGTCAGCGGTCTGTATGCCGGCAATTACGATATTTCCCACATCTTCATCGACAACCTCTTCAAGATCGTCGGCGGCGACTGCAATCAGGCGGCGGACGACTTCCTGGATTGGCTCAACCGCTTCAGCAACAACCACGGCGTCAAGTTCACCGTTTCGGTCTCCGGCGACCCCGGCCTTGCGACCGACGGAATGCAGAAGTACCTGTAACGCCAAAACCGCAAAGGGAGACGGCTTCTTGCCGTCCCCCTTTTTTTATTTCAGTACATAGACATTGCCGATGCCCAGCAGGCGGCACAGCTCCGTCTTTTCGGCGATGTCCGTCTCGCTCTCGTACCATACGACCGTGACCGAGCCGTCCTTCTCCGTGCGGTAGCCGCACGAGCTTTCGTGCTGCGCCGAGCGGTGCGTGCGCAGCGTGCCCTCGGACAGCAGCTCGATCAGCTCGCCCTCGGTCAGCTCGCGTGTGTCCGTTACCGCTCCCGCACGGGTCACCTGCAGCAGCGGCACGGCGCGCAGCGCCACGCTGCCGCCCTCGCCCGCCCTAACCGCCGCCGCGTAGACCTCCTCCATCGGCGCGCGCGGACTGACCGGCACGCTGCCGGACTCCTCCGTGATGCTCCCGGCGGTCACGCAGCCGGACGGCGCGCTTCCGTCCGCCGCTTCCGTGACCTTGATCGCGGCGTGCAGCCGGTCATAGGTGCGCAGCAGCACGGCAGCCGCCTGCTCGCGCGTCGCTTCCTTTTTCGGCTCGAAGTTGTATGCGCTCACGCCCTTGATGATGCCCATGCGGTAGGCAAGCGCGACATAGCCCTGCGCCACGGAGACGTCCGAAAACGGGCAGTCGTCCGCCGCCGCACCCGACAGCATGGCGAGCCCCAGCGCGCGCACGGTCATCTTCGCCATCTCCTCGCGAGTGATCGCATCATTCGGACGGCATTGACGGCTCTCGCCCGTCAATGCGCCGTGGGCATAGGCCGTCTCAATAGCGCTGTAATACCACTTCGCCGTATCCTGATTGTCCGTAAAGCTGCCCTTCTCCGGCGTGACGAGCTCCCAGCCCATCAGACGGCAGAGCGCTGTGGCGTAAGCCGCGCGGGTCATCGTCCGTCCGAGGCCGAACCTGCCTCCGCCGACTCCCTGCAGCAGTCCGGTCTGCACGCAGCGCCGGATGCTCTGCGCCGCCCAATGGCTTTCCGGCACGTCGGAAAAGCCCGCTGTTCCCGCTGCGCCGACGCTCAGCGTCAGCAGCAGCGCCAGCACAAGTGCCGTCAGGCACCTCCAAAGACGCATCATATCTTGTTCCGTCCTTTCCGGTGTTCGTCCGCCCGCCGCCGGTCCGCGCCGTATCCGCGCGGCGCGAGCGCCGAATGTCCGCAATGTGTTGTCATTATATGGGAATCGGGCGCAAAAAGCAATCTCTGTTTTGCTCTTTGCGCGTTCTTGACAGTCCTGCTCCTCCGGCATATAATCATCGCGCGGGCCGGCGGCCCGCCAAAACGCACTGCTTTCAAGAGGTATCACGCATGGATAAAGAGAGAGCCCGGCGGCTTTTTCTCACCGCCTTTTTCCTTTTCGCGCTCGCCAACGGCCTGAGCGGCTCCATCATCTCCAACTACTTCAAGGATGTTTTTCAGGTCGATTCCGTTCAGCGCGGCCTGCTGGAGATCCCGCGCGAGCTGCCCGGTGTTGTGGGCGTGTTCGTCATCGCCGCGCTCCCTTCGCTCGGCAACGTCTCGCTCTCCGTTCTCGGCTTCGCGCTGTACTGCGTCGGCCTGCTCGTGCTCGGCCTTTTCTCCCCGGGCTACTTTGTCATGCAGCTCTTCGTCTTCACCTATTCGCTCGGCGACCACATGGTCATGCCTATCCGCGACGCCATCGCCATGGACCTCGCCGACGAGGGCAAGACGGGTACATTTCTCGGACGCTACCGCGGCATGATGACGCTCGGCTCCATGCTGGCCTCGGCGCTTGTGTTCGTGGGCTTCCGCGTCGGCTTTTTCTATTTCCGCACCGGAGTCATCCCCTCGTTCTGCGCCGCACTGGTATTCCTCATAGTTGCGCTCGCCCTTCTCTGCCGTCTGCGAAAAACGCTGCCCGCGCTGGATGTGCGCAAGCGCAGCGGCGAGCGCAGGAGACTTCCCGTCCGCCGAAGGTACCTGCCCTATTACATCGTCACCGCCGTCTACGGCTTCCAGAAGCGGATGCGCCTTGTCTTTGCTCCATGGGTCATCATCGAGCTTCTCTCGATGGGCGCGGACACGGTGGCGCTGCTCGGCATCGCTGCCTATTTCTGCGGCGGCTGGGTCGCCCCGCTCATCGGAAAGTTTTTAGATCGATACGGTGTGCAGAAGGGGCTCGTGCTGGAGTCCGCCGGCGTTGCCGGGGTGTTCCTCTTTGCCGCGTGGGCCGCTTCCGGCATCGTGAACGGCTCGCTGCGCGGCTGGGGCGGCATGGCCGCCGCGTTTGCCTCCTACATCCTCATTTTCCTCACCGACCATTTCAATTCCGTCCACGTCATGCTCATGCGCGAGCTGAGCGAGTCGCCCGCGGACGTGATGGAAAACCTTTCCTTCGGCTTGAGCGTGGACCATGTCCTCGCCGTCACCGTCTCGGGCCTGCTCGGCGCGGTGTGGAAGTATGTCGGACCCCAGTATGTGTTCCTGCTCGGCGCGGCGGTCTGCACCGTCCACCTCGGCGTCGCGCTGTGGCTGAAGCGGCAGCGCCGCGCCGCCGTCTGAGCCTTCTTGATACGTCAAAAGCGTCCCGCCGTCGGCGCAACACTGTTAAGATAAGAACTGTAAAGGAAGAGAATTTATGTTTTCTCCCTTTACAGTTCTTTTTCGGCAATCTCATTTTACATACTTATATGCTAATTATATGCCAAGTTATTAAATTTGCATAATAACAGCCATCGTTCTTATTATTGACATTTAAAACTGATGATGTTAAAATAAAAACGAAGATGCAAGAAGATCTGTAAACGAACGTATTTAAAAAGATTGTAGTATTATTTTGTTAATTAATCGAGTTTTGAATAAAGTTGCAAAAATTGAGAGACTGAAATAAGTGTAGTAGTTTTAATTTTTTAAAAGTGAGTTTTGTGAGACGGGTAAAGTGCTTTGTGAGAAAAGTGCGTTTGCTGGTCTCTTTTTGCATTTTTACACTTTTTAGGAGGCCAATCTGCTATGATTTCAGATTTGAATTTTCATTTAACAATTCGCACCATTCTTCAAGGTGAGAATTTCTTGTTTTCCAAGGAAAACGAGGATACCTATAATCCCACAACAAATGGCGATAGCTTTGTGTTCTTTTTCATATTTTGCGCTCTCGCTGCGCTGCCAACCACACCGGTCGACTTCTTCGATAACAGCTCCGCAGACTGTTGCGTAGAAGTTCAAGTTTCTTTCGACGGGGCAACTGCAACCGCTGCGATTCACACGGAAGCTAAAGATTCAGATGATATTATCGCGGCCATTAATGTTGCCTTTGCGAATACTGTCAGTAAATTGCCCGCATTGCCAGAAGCGTATAGGGTGTAAGAATGGATATTCCTTATATTCTAAAGCAAGCACTCATTTCATCCATCGCTGACATAGCCGCCGCCCGCGGCGGCTATGTCGGAGACTTACGCACCTACACTCGTAACCGCAAGCTGACGACCTTTGACATTATCTCGCTTCTCATTGGCTTTAGCGGCGGTTCGCTGAACAAGGAACTGCGTTTGTTCAACACCGATGTGACGCCGAGCGCGTTATCGCAGCGGCGCAAGGGCATTTCTCCACGCGCCTTTTATGAAGTGTGGCAGAGTTTTAATCGTCGCTGCGACAGCTTGACGCGGCAGCGGTTTCATGGCAAGTACCACCTGTGGGCGGTAGACGAAACGGAACTGCCGATTTTCCGTAATCCGAACTCCAGCAGTTTTATCATAACGCCCACTAACCCGCGTGGATACAATGCTCTGCACGCGAATGTTATTCACGACATCAACAATTCCGTTTTCGTAGATTGCGCTATGGGGCGGGACGAACAGGGGCAGCTGCTGGCGTTGATTTATCGGCGCAAATTTACAGAGCCAACCATCTTAGTCATGGACAGGGGTTATGAAAGCTATAACACCATAGCCCACTGCTGCAACATTCCAAACTTTTTCTTCGTTCTGCGCGTAAAACAGGGCAAGGCGGCTTTGCGAGATATTCAACGCCTACCGCTGGAAACGCTGGACGAGCCGTTTTCCGTCACAGTCACGACCTCGCAGCGGAACATCGGCAAAGAAAGCGGCTGGGTGTATTTGAACACAGGCAGCCGAAAAGGGAAAACGCTATCGGAAAAAACGCGGGTAACGCGCTTTGACTTCCCTGCGCCGCACACGATTAACTGCCGTGTTGTGAGGTTTGAAATCGGCAGCAGCGGCCACTACGAAACACTGTTGACAAATCTTCCGTGTGATGAATTTCCTGTTGAGGAAATGGAGAAGATTTACAGTCTACGCTGGCGTATCGAGCAGGGCTTTGACGCTCTGAAAAATAAAACGGGACTGAAATTTTTGCACGGGCGTTCTGACGATTGTGCGCTTCAGGAGTTATACGCGAAACTGACATTTTTCAACTTTACCTCTTTGATTTGCCGTGCCGTGGCAATCGGGAAAAGCAGCGGAACGCAGAATGAGGTAAAAATCTCTTTCAAGGACGCAACCGACCTGTGCCGCGATTTTTACCGAACGCCCAACTCAAGCGGCGAAAAGCTCTTGCAGGATGTTGCCAAATACACCTACTCCAACAAGAAAGGGCGAAAAGCGGAGCGCGGAACAATTAAACCAAAGACCTTTGTCGCGTTCACCTATCGAACATCGGCATAGCATCATAGACAGAAAAAGGCACGGGGCTGGTATTTTGAAATGCCAGCCCCGTGCCATATTTTTTTGTAAAAGCCCGTTTTGTGAGCTGAAAAGCGGCATTTTCAGAAAAATAAATGTGCTGCCTACTTAACAGCACCATAAAATCGCAAAAATAGTAATGTATCTTTGCTTTGGATTGGTATGTCGTTCTCATTTTCCAACAAGTCATGATACTGTCAAAAAATTTGACGCATATTTTGAAAAGCTGCAACAGAGAGAAAGTACAGTTTACAAGGGACTACACAGGGTAGGTATCTGACGGGAGGGGTTCCACCCGTTAGATTTTCCATGTGATGTTCAAGCTGTCGCTTGTAGCGGCTATGGTGGTAATCATCAAGTCCACCACCCGCCGCTTGTCGTCAAAGGATACATTCTCCCAAGTGTCGAGGTAGCCGGAAATCTGGCTGACCTGTTCCGGGCTAATGGCTTCCACCGTCAGTTCCGCTATCCTCGCCAGAAGTTCCTGCTTGCGTCCGTCCAGTTCCGCTATCTTCACATTCACATAGGAGAGCAGGACATTGTTTGCACCCGTCAGACTGTCCACCAGCTTTTCAATCTCGCTGTCCACATGGGCAAGCTCCACTTGCAGGGCGGCAATTTTAGGGTTTGCCTTTGCCGCTTTCTTTCTGCCTGTCAGCGTCTTGTAGCTTGCCAGTTTCTTTACCATCTGCTGATAAACAACCGCTTCCAGTTCCGAAGTAATGATTTTCCCGCACCCCGGACAACTCTTGTTATCCAGCCGTTTCGTACAGCGAAGGTATTGCTTGCCGGAGGGATTGAAGATACTCATAAGGGCATACCCGCAGTTCCCGCACTTGATTTTTCCCGCCAGCCATGTATGGGTGGCTTTTCGGGCAGACTGGATTTTCATGTTGTTCATCAGCTTCTTACGGCAGGTCAGCCAGATGTCGGAGGGGATAATGCCATCATGGGGAGCCAACACCAGCATTTGGTCTTTCAAGTCGTTCTTTTTGCTGGGCTTCACATCCCGACCTTGATACAGATAGCAGCCGTTCATGCCTGTAAAATCGGCAGCGTCATTGACAATGACCGTCCCTTGACTTTTGAAAAATTCGT
>ERZ1673699.469-NODE-469-length-44532-cov-7.090294_pt1 | contig 44532 bp, 35 predicted proteins | sample MGYA00580229_ERZ1673699 | MGnify/ENA primary metagenome ERZ1673699 (study PRJEB41218, sample SAMN15661785) | gut metagenome | host: Homo sapiens | place: Canada: London | collected 2015-08-20/2019-03-30 | study: EMG produced TPA metagenomics assembly of... | reverse complement strand
CCGCTGTTGTCGCGGCCTCTGGCCGCGATAACAAGTGCTGACCCCTCCCCCGCCCACCCTCGGGGTGGGAGATGGCGTACGTTTCGCAGGGTCTTCACAGGCTGCGCGGCTTAAAGGGCTGTTGCGATTTTACACCGCAACACTTTGCTTAAGACCTCGACGACGGTTCGTTTCACTTCCTGCATCGGCGGCTGCAATCCCGTTTCCGATGCTATCGAGGTGACGCCCCGGTCGGTAAATCCGCAGGGGTTGATGCGCGTGAACCACCCGAGGTCGGTCGAGACGTTCAGCGCGAACCCGTGCATGGTAATAAAACGCGAAGAACGCACGCCTATTGCGCAAATCTTGCGCGGACGCCTGCCTTCGGGGTCGATCCAGACCCCCGAAGCCCCTGCGACGCGTCCCGCCGCGATGCCGTATTCGGCCACCGTGCGGATCACTGCCTCTTCCAGCGCTTCGATGTACCCTCTCAGCCCGATGCCGATGCGCTCCAGGTCGAGGATCGGATAGCAGACCAGCTGCCCGGGGCCGTGGAAGGTGATGTCGCCGCCGCGGTCGATGTGAAAGAACTGTGCGCCCATCCCCTCGAGCGCTGTGCGGGTCACGAGCAGGTTTTCCGTATGCCCGCTTTTGCCCAGCGTGTAGACCGGAGGATGCTCCACCAGCAGGACCGTGCCCGCATCGTCCGGGTCGTTTCCGGTGCCCGGGACAGGGCTCGAACCCGCACTTTTCCGGGCGACCAGCGCGTCGAACAACAACTGCTGCAAATCCCAGCAGTCCTTGTAGTCCATCGTTCCGAGGTCCCGGCAGGAGACTTTCATCGTTACAAACTTTTTACACTTTGCAGGGCCTCCTCAGCCATGTACGACGAGCGGACCAGCGGTGCGCTCGCACAGTAGCTGAAGCCCATTTCCAGCGCTCTGAGCCTGTACCATTCGAATTTTTCGGGAGTGATATACGCCGCAACGGGGTAGTGCTCCAGAGTGGGACGAAGGTACTGACCGAGTGTTACAATCCGTACGCCCGCTTCGCGCAGGTCGTGCAGGGTTTGCAAAACTTCATCATCGCTCTCGCCAAGTCCGACCATCAGTCCGCTCTTCGTCACGACTCCCTGATCGCTCAGGTACCGCAGGGTCTCCAGGCTCGTGCGGTACTTGGCCCTGGAGCGCACCACGGGGGTCAGTCGCTCGACGGTTTCGATGTTGTGCCCGATGATACCGGGCTTCGACGCAATGACCACGTCCAAAAGGTCGGGCCGTGCGTCCAAATCGGGAATAAGGAGCTCAATTACGGCGTCGCTGTTCTGCGACCGGATGGCCTCCACGGTTGCGGCCCAGTGCCGGGCCCCGCCGTCGGGGAGGTCGTCGCGCGTCACGGAGGTTACGACGACATACCTCAGTTTCATCAGGGCGACGCTTTCGGCCACCTTCCGGGGCTCTTCGGCGTCGGGGGCAAGGGGATGTCCGGTCTTGGTTGCGCAGAAGCGGCAACCCCGGGTACAGATGTCTCCCAGAATCATGAAGGTTGCGGTTCTCCGGCTCCAGCATTCGGCCTGGTTGGGACACATGCCGCTGCTGCAAATCGTGTGCAGATTGTGCTTTTCGACGATGTGCCGCACTTCGGACCATTCGGGGGTGCGGTGGAGACGGATCTTCAGCCATCCGGGTTTTTTCAGTACGTCTACCTTGTCATAAAACTTCGGCATTTAAGATCATTATTTTCCAATTGATGCAAAAATAAGAAAAAATAATTGAAAAACCCCGTGATGAGGGCAATTATTGTTCCGATGTGCGGGCAATGTTCCGTCGCTGACCATCCGGATCTGCGCCCGCCCGCCTAAGAGCCGCCCTGCTAAGAGCAGGGTTTTAGGGTGCGAGCGCGCTGTTCCGTCGCTGACCATCCGATTCTGCGCCCGGGGGCCTGAAAAGCCCCTCTTTTCGTAGTCGCTCCCTCTCCCGACAAGAAAAGAGGTCGGACACCTGCCGGTATCGGACCTCTCTGGTTAGGTTAGTTAGGTTAATGAGAGTGGGAGAATCCCACGTTTGTTACACAAAGGTAAATCGAAATTTACGAAAATCCAAATATTTTGTAACATTTTCCTAAAACCTGACGCTATTTTGTTAATAAATTATAATTAAAATTTTTAAAATACCCCCGAATTTATAAGTTTTTGATTAAAGTGCTTCGCGCATCTCCACGGCCTCCTGCACGTCCTGCAGCGCGGGCTGTTCGGCCGTCAGCGACGAAATGTGGCGGTGGCGGTAGGTGGCGGGCGTCATCTGGTACTCCTTTTTGAAGAGTTTGATGAAATGAGACGTGTTGGGGAAAGTGCACTCGTTGCCGATTTCCGAGATGGATTTCGACGTGGAGATGAGCAGCAGGCGCGAGTGCATGAGCCGCTGGCGGATGTACCACTTGTGGGGCGGCATCTGGAAATGGCGGCGGAACTCCTTTTTGAACGAGGTCAGCGAACGGTTGGTGAGTTTCGAAAGCTCCTCGATCGAGATATCTTTGAAGATATGGTCGTAAACGATCTGTTCGAAGTTCTCCTTCGCCGAATCGACGTTGCTGAGCAGCTTGCTTTTGATGCAGCAATCCTCGTGCGAGGCGAGCAGGTAGATCAACTCGGTCATTTTGATGTTCTCGGCCGTCTCGTCGTGACGGAAGTCCTCGTCGCGCAGATAGTTGTTGGTGTTGATGAAAAAGTTGCGCAGCGAGTTCCAGGCAGGCGCGGCCACATGCGACCGGTTACGGCAGTTTTCGCACGAATGTTCGTTCGAAATGTTCAGTCCGTAGGTGATGTTCAGGTGCATGAGGATACGTTGCAGGTCGTCCGGCGTGTAATAAAAGAGCACCTGCTCGAAAGGCTGGCCGCCTTCGGGGAAGTTTTCGATGTAGTGGTGTCCGATGCCCAGGTAAAATACGTCGCCGCGCGAAAGTGTCTGACGCTTATCGCCGTCGTAGATGTACTTCGTGCCGCGGAGTATGTACCCGATGGCGTAACGTGAAAGAACCTGCGATTGGATTCCGTTGTGAAGTGCCTCTACATACTTCACGATCATCGGCTGCTGCACCGATGAAGTCAATGAATTCTTCATAGTAATTGTAATTTAAGTTTTTCTGAACAAAGCATTGCGTCACTCATGTTCGATCTCAAATATACAATTAATACTTTTTAATCTACTATAAAAAATAGCACATTTAGGCACAATAGCGCAAATAAGACTATATGTGCTATGATTTAAGCTAAATAGAATATTGTAAAACTGTGCCGACTAAGGCGGAGGCGAGCAATAGCAGGTAGAGAAGAAGGGCAATGCCCCGGTGGATTCTTACGAACATGAAGGGTAATAACACGGCCGAAGGGATGGCTGCGAAAGCCACGGCACCCGGGGTTGCGGCGGGACTGCACAGCACGGCGGCGGTCAGGGCGAGGACGCTTATATTATATATGAGTATCGTCCGGGATTTGGTCCCGACGGCGTAGATGTCCGAGAGGAAAAAGAGCAGCGCCAGCAGGTCGAGGACGAAAATGCCGCCCAGCAGGATGAGGTTCCCGAACGGGATCGAGGCGAACAGCAGGAGGGGCCTTCCGGCGATGAACAGGCTGCCCAGTGCCGTGAGCGGGGCCATGAATTCGCCTCCGGCACCCCAGTTGATGTAGCAGATTATAAAGGCCGGGAGCAGCAGTCCTGCTGCGGCTACGGCGACTTCGCGCAGCGTGCGCCGGAAAAGCAGTACGGCCAGCGGCAGTATCAGGAGCAGCGGCAGTGCGGCGGTGCTGACGAAGGGCAGCAGGCCGAGATAGAGCGATGCCCGGAAGATGGCGTCGAATCCGTATCCGTTGCAGAACGACCGGGCGAAATTTTTGACCGAGAGCGCCAGCAGGGCCGCGGCGGTGAATGCCGGCAGGTAGTCGTCCCCGACTGCGAGCCCGCATACGATGGCGCCGAAGAGCGGAATGGCGAGGCACGTGCCGACCGAGTAGAGGTTGTAACGAATGGTCATCCGGCCGGCGCACATGCCCGTGAAGATAATCAGCAGTCCGGCGATCCAGCGGGCCCATCCGGGATGCGCCGCCTGAAACTGCAGCAGCAACTCTCCGGGGGACGCCGTGGTCAGGGCTCCTTCGGGCAGGATGGTCGCGCCGCCGGTCAGCAGCGCCGGGTCACAGCCACGTCCGGCCGCGCCCCACATCGCGGCGACGGCGAGTGCGGCGAGGGTCAGAAAAGCCGGAACGAGCGGCTGCCGGGCGATGTCGAATTTCATATCGGGAATTTTCCTTGTCGCAAAATTAGCGAAAAAAGCCGGAATATTATGTAACTTTGCGTCGATGTTGGAAAACCAGTGCCAATACGAGCTCCGGGAGGCCGGATGCGACGAGGCCGGGCGGGGCTGCCTGGCCGGGCCGGTATTTGCTGCCGCGGTGATCCTGCCGCCTGATTTCCACGACCCGCTGCTCAATGACTCGAAGCAGATGACCGAACGAAACCGCGACAAGCTGCGGGCGGTCATCGAACGCGAAGCCGTGGCATGGGCCGTCGAGGCGGTTTCAGCGGCCCGGATCGACGAGATCAACATCCTGAACGCCTCGTTCGAAGGGATGTCGCTGGCCGCAGCGCGGCTCGATCCTGCGCCGGGATTCCTGGCCATCGACGGCAACCGGTTCCGGACGCGGCTCGGGATACCTTACCGCTGCATCGTCAAAGGCGACGGCAAATATGCCGACATCGCCGCCGCTTCGGTCCTTGCCAAGACCCATCGTGACGAGTATATGCTCCGTCTGGCGGAGGAGTTTCCCCAATACGGCTGGATCAAAAATAAGGGTTATCCGACGCGCGAACACCGGCTGGCGATCCGCGAATACGGGCTTACGCCCCACCATCGGCTGACGTTCAACCACGCGGTCGACCAGTTGGAATTTCCGTTCTGAAACAAAAAGAGCAGGCCTGAAGCCTGCTCTTTTTTCAAATGAATCCCCCGGATCAGTATCCCAGCGACTTGGAAGCCGCATAGGAGATCTTCAGGGCGTTGGCCCGGCGAAGCTCCTGCTTCACGTCGGTCACGATACCCATTTTGGTAGCCTGGTCGGCCTTGAGGCAAATGGTCATCGAGGCACGGTCGGCCTCGCTGAGCTTATCGCGCTCTGCGGCAACGAAGTCCAGGATATCCCGGGCCGATTTGTAGGAGTCGTTCAACTGGATGCGCGGCGCGGTACCGAACTTTGCCTGCATCGTCATCGCCGGAGGACCGATGTGGATGAAGCTGACGAGCGATTTCTTCTCGAGCTTCTGCACCTCGGTGGCTTCCGGAAGTCTGTATCTCACCAGCAGTTCCTGATCGCGCATGGTCGTCGAGACCATAAAGAAGAAGAGGATCATGAAGATCACGTCAGGAAGCGATGCGGTCGAGATAGGGGGCAAACCTTTGTTGCCCTTCTTTTTCATTACTGCCATAGCTTACTTCTTTATATTACGCGGTTCTGCCTCCGAGATCTTCAGCGGAACGGCTTTTGATACTGCGTTGCGGTTCTCTTCGGGAAGGTCGGCGAATTTCGAGCCGAATTTCCGCATGGCGACCTCGTCGCGTACTTCGTTGAATGCGCGGGTGAGTTCGTTCTGCACCATGATGTACGACTGATAGCCGGTATCACGGGTGGTCTGAAGCGAAACGACGCCCTGACTTTCGGGATATACCCACTTGCTGCCGTCAGCCAATTCGATTTCCTTATCGGCTTTTTCAGGAAGGTTTTCATCATCCATCGGATTGAGGATGAATTCCTTCGTTCTGTCCTTGAGCTGGTGCAGGTCGATGATCTCCTGCTTGCCCGCGGGGCCTGCCATGATGTTGCCGCTGCCCGAAATAAGCACGAGGAAGAGGTTGCGTTCCTTGACCTTGATGTCCTCCTGCTGTTTCTCATCGGGGGGCATAGGCGGGAGCATACGCACCAGACCTGTATCGACATTCATCGTAGTGGCCACAAGGAAGAAAATCAGCAGCAGGAAGGCGATGTCGGCCATCGAGCCGGCATTGATTTCCTGTATTTTCCTTTTATCTGTTGCCATTGTTGTTCACTCCATTATTTGAAAGCGCCCCAGATTTCGGTTACTACGGCCGTCAGGAAAGCGGCGACGAAAGCAACGTACGTCACGAGAATGCTCGTTTCGGTAATTACGGTTTCACCGTGGCCGAAGAAACCATTGGTCTGGAGATCGACGATGTTCACCGTGTGGCCGGCAGCGTAGAAGTACGACACGCCGACGACGATGATTATCAGCGCCAGAGAGAGGATGGTTCCCTTGATGCCTGCCGGGTTCTGAATCATTCCGAAGATGGCGCAGAACAGGGCTGCGGCGACAGCGAACACGAAGAGGAAGTATCCCCATACGAGGTTCAGGCTGATCGCAGCATCCGAGCCGCCCGTAGCGATCGCGTATACCAGAAGTACCACGGTGATCGCCATCAGAATGCCCAGCAATATGTTCAATATCTTTTTCATAATTGCTTTTTAACTCTTTAAATCGTTGGGATTATTTCTTGCTGTATGCCGTCAGGATATCCATCAGCGTGATGGACGAATCCTCCATATCGTTCACGAGCGAATCGATCTTCGAAACGATATAGTTGTAGAACAGCTGAAGAATAACCGCAGCGATAAGACCCATGAGGGTCGTCAGAAGGGCGACCTTGATACCGCCGGCAACGAGCGTCGGGCTGATATCGCCGGCAGCCTGGATGGCGTCGAACGCCGCGATCATACCGACAACGGTACCCATAAATCCGACCATCGGGCTGAGGGCGATGAACAGGCCGATCCACGAAAGGCCCGACTCCATCTGGCCGGTCTGGACCGAACCGTAGGAAACGACGGCTTTCTCGACCGAATCCAGACCCTGGTCATAGCGGTCCAGGCCCTGGAAATAGATCGAAGCGATCGGGCCGCGGGCGTTGCGGCAAACTTCCTTGGCAGCCTCGATGCCGCCGTTCTTCAGGGCTTCTTCAACCTTGACGATGAGTTTCTTCGAGTTGATCGTCGAAAGCGACAGATAGAGGATACGCTCGATGGCCACGGCCAGACCGATCACGAGGAACACCAGAATCGGGAGCATCCATGCCCAGCCGCCCTCGAGGAACTTCTGCATCATGACGTGGTGCAGGCTGTCGCCAGCGAGCTGAGTTTCGGCAACAACCGTTTCGGTTGCGGCAGCAGCATCCTGTGCAAACGCACTAACGGTACCCAGTACGGACAGGGCAGCCGACGGAATCAAAAAAAGTTTTTTCATAGTTGTGTTAGATAAATAAATTTGATTAGTTGAATTTTTTATTTTGTTAAGTTTTCTGGTTTCTTCCTTTCGCGGCTTTTCCGCGGTTCGACCGGTTTTTCGAGGGCTTATTTTTTTACTAAAATAGTTATTTTTTTTGTCTTTTGCGACCGCTCCGGGAGTCTTTTGTAATTTTAAACGCCGGCGGAGAGTCGTTTTCACGCACATAACCGAATCCCGGACAATTCACCCCGAATTCGCTCAATCGTTTGTGGCTCAATCGCTTTGCCTGTTTTTGCCACCTCTGCCGTCCGGAATTCCGGGCGGAAAGGGTACATTAGCAGTGCGAAATATAGAAAAAAAAATTGTTCCGTGCAACGCTTCAGGCCGTAAATTCTCCGCGCAGGGGCTTCCGGAGCAGTGCGCGCGTCTCGTCGTCGGAAAGTCCCAGTCCGAGCACGTACATCAGCTTGGTGACGGCGGCTTCGGTGGTCATGTCGAAGCCGCACAGGACCCCGGTTCTCTGGAGTTTCAGTCCGGTTTCGTAAAGCTCCATCGAGACCCGTCCGCCGCCGCACTGCGTGATGTTGAGGATGATGATTCCGCGGTCGATGGCTTCCTGCACGACCCGGATGAACCACTCGGAGGTGGGGGCGTTGCCCGCGCCGTAGGTTTCGAGCACCACGGCCCGCAGTCCGGGCGCCGCGAGCATCGCCCGCAGGATCTCCCCGCCCATTCCCGGGAAGAGTTTGATGAGCTCGATGCCTCCGGAGAGCTTCGTGGCGATGCGCAGCTCCTGCGAAAACTCCGCGGGCTGCAGGATCGCCGGCAGGTTGTAGGCGATGTTGACCCCGACCTCGGCCAGCGGCGGGTAGTTGTACGACCGGAAAGCGCTCAGGGCTTCGGCGCTGCGCTTGGTGGTGCGGTTGGCGCGGAAGAGCCGGTTCTGGAAGTAGAGCGACACTTCGGGGACTTCGGGACGGCCGTCGAGGTGCGCCCCGGCGATCTCGATGGCCGTGATGAGGTTCTCGCGCCCGTCGGTGCGCAGCACGCCGATCGGGATCTGGCTGCCGGTGAAAACCACCGGTTTGGCGAGGTTTTCGAGCATGAAACTCAATGCCGACGCCGTGTAGGACATGGTGTCGGTGCCGTGCAGCACCACGAAACCGTCGTAACGGGCGTAGTTGTCGCGGATCAGTTCGGCCAGGGCGATCCAGTGGGCCGGCTCGACGTTCGACGAGTCGATCACGGGCGACACGGTGTGTACGTCGATGTCGACGTTGAGGCGCTTCAGCGAGGGAAATTCGTCGTAAATGGCGCTGAAATCGAAGGGCACCAGCGCCCCGGTGGCAGCATCGGTCTTCATGCCGATAGTTCCGCCCGTGTAGATAATCAGGATGGATGAACGCATAGGATCAGATTCCTTTGAAAATTCGTTTTGCATTTTCGGTCGTTGCGGCGGCCGCCTCCGCAGGTGTCAGCCCTTTGAGTTCGGCGACTTTTTCGCAGACGTAGCGCACATAGGCCGATTCGTTGCGCTCGCCCCGGTGGGGCGCGGGCGTCAGGTAGGGACAGTCGGTCTCGAGGACGATGTCCCGCAGCTCCATTTCGCGCACGACCTCGGCCAGTCGGCTCTTTTTAAAGGTCACCACGCCGCCGATGCCGAAGACGAAATCGCCCAGTTGCTTCAGTTCGCGGTAGGTCTCCGCCCCGTCCGAATAGGCGTGGAAGACGCCCCGGACACCCCGGCCGCGAAATTCGCGCATGAGGGCCACGGTCTCGGGCCAGGCGTCGCGCGTATGCACGGCGATCGGCAGTCCGTATTGCAGCGCAAGTTCGATCTGGCGGCGGAAGGCCTCGATCTGCTCCCCGTGAAAATCGCGGCTCCAGTAGAGGTCGAGCCCGATCTCGCCCACGGCGCAGAACCCGGCGATCCCTTCGGGCGGAGTTTGCAGGTATCGTTCGACCAGCGCCAGCTCCTCGCGCCAGCGGGGGTTGTCGTTGACCGACGTGGGGTGCAGTCCCATCATCGGGACGCACCGCTGCGGATGGCGCTGGCAAAGCCCGAACAGCCTCTCGTGGCTTTCGGAGTCGATGGCCGGGAGCAGCAACAGCCCGACGCCCTCGGCCGCAGCCCGGGCCAGAGCCTCGTCGCGGTCGGCGTCGAACGCCTCGTCGTAAAGGTGTGAATGGGTATCGATCAGTTTCATAGTTTCATATATCGGTTTCCGGGCAGCTGCCGCACGGCGCCGGCCAGTTCCAGCCCCACGAGCAGCGTCGCCAGTTCGCCGGGATTCAGCCCGCTGAGCTCCCCGAGCGTTTCGACCGACAGCGGGTCGTCGGTGCGGAAACATCCCAGCAGCCCCGCTTCGTCGGGTGTGAGCTCCGGCGTCGGAGGCTTCGCCCGCAGCGTCGCGGGATTCTCCCCGAGGTCCCACATCAGTTCGCGGACCACGTCGTCGGCCGTCAGCACCAGCTGCGCCTTGCGGTTGCGGATCAGGTGGTTCGTGCCGGCCGATGCCCGGTCGGTGATACGTCCCGGCACAGCCATCACCGTCCGGTTGTAGGCGTCGGCGCAGTGGGCCGTGAAGAGCGAACCGCCCGTGTCGGGCGACTCGACGACGATGCATCCGGCGCTCAGCCCCGCGATGATGCGGTTGCGCGCGAGGTAAAAATTGCCGTTCTGCTTCGACTGCGAGTGCAGTTCCGTGACCAATGCACCTCCGTGGGCGAGGATGTCGCGCGCCACGTCCGTATGCTGTGCAGGCGTTACGGCGGGCAGCGGGTTAGCCACCACGGCGACGGTCGGAACCCCGGCCGCAAGTGCCGCACGGTGTGCCGCGACGTCGATGCCGAAAGCCAGTCCGCTCACGACCGAAAGCCCCGGAACCCGTTCCGCGAGGCCGCTGACCAACCGGTTGCAGACTGTCTGTCCATAGGGCGTCGCCTCGCGCGTACCCACAATCGAGATGCAGCGGGCCGAGAGGGCCTCGACGCTGCCCCGGACATAGATCACATGGGGATAGTCGGGAATTTCGCGCAGCAGCGGCGGGTATTCCGCATCGGTCGAGGCGATGGCCGTGATGCCGTTGCGGCGGCAGTGGCCGAGCTCTTTTTCAGCCGCGGGAAACCCTTTCCGACGGAGTATTTGCTGGGCCGCTTCGGGCCGCAGTTCCGCGTCGTCGGTCAGTTCGCGGGCCGTGGCCACGAAGATGCTCCGCGCATCTCCGAACTGCTCCAGCAGGTGCACGGCGCCTTTCAGGCCGATGCCCGGCGTCATCTGAAGGGCAATATCCTCGATGGTCATACTGCGAAAAAGGATCGTTTTTGAAAAGTAAAGTTAACGATTTTTAGCGAATAACGTAAATTTATTTACGAAATGGCGTAAAGTTGGGTAGAAGTTTTGCAAAAATTGGAAATGTTTGTATATTTGCACTCCCGATGCGTCTGGAAATGGCCTCGAATACTTTCGGGTCAGGGAAAGCGGATCTGATTGGGAAAAATGGTCTGATGGCCGAGTGGCTAGGCAAAGGTCTGCAAAACCTTGTACAGCGGTTCGAATCCGCTTCAGACCTCACCAAAACACCGTTGTAGATTACTACAACGGTGTTTTTATTTTATACTGTCATACATTTGTCATGCAATCCATGTAAATTAATTTAAGAAGGCATTGTTTTTAAATATCCAGCGACAGTTAGACGATATACGCCCAAGATAGGAGCGATTGCACTTATAGAAATTCGTTTACTCAATAGTTCCTGAATTTCAGCTTCACGACCTGTTAGCTTCTTTACTTTCGATTTACTACCCTTGGGGCGGCCAAGAATAACACCCTCAGCTTTCTTACGGGCAAGGGCCTCTTTTGTCCTTTGAGAAATAAGGTTGCGCTCTATTTTTGCGGACAACCAAATGCAAAAGCCAATACTTTGGAATTGATATCACTACCGAGCCGATAGTTATCCTTAATAGTCTAGACTTGCACTTCCCTTTTCATACATTGATTTAAAATCGCCATAATCATCAAAAGATTACGACAATGATTGATTTCAAACCGCTGATTTTAATTGTCTGTTTGTCTGTGCTGACACGAATGTACCCATACGCCGTAATCTTAAATTTTTTAAGTGATTAAATAAAAACAAAGTTATAATATACAGACATTATTTTGATCGATTCTCAGAAGCCGTTTGCGACATGTAAACGGCCCTTTTCAGGTCAATAGATCGGATTCCACGCCGGTAGCCGGACGGGTTTCCGCCTCAGGGAGTCTTGAAGGCTGTCAGGGAGGAACTGTCGTTCGACGACCATGCGAAACAGATAGCGGGCGAACCAGGCATCGCTCAGGGAGACATAACCCCCTGTGCCGCAGTCTGCGCCGAAACTGTTTTCGGCGACCCATTTCACGGGACGGCCGGCCTCGTCGAGACCGACCCCCGCCATGGCCATCGCATGCACCGAGCGGATTTCGCAGCTTAGGAGCTGCTCCCCCTTCGTCATGCCGAACGGAATACCCAGCAGCGCTTCACGGTCGTAGAGTGCTGTATCGTAAATCCCGGCTTCGGGAAGGGCGTCCTGCGTCGTGTCGCAGGAGAAGTAGAACATCCGGCCTGCGCGCAGCGACCGGACGGCGATCTCGCGCAGCGTCTCCACCGGCAGGTTCAGGAAACGCCAGTTTCCCAGCTCCCGACAGTTCCGCGAACCCTCGACCTCGTAGGTGCGGAAGTAGGCGCGGGTGGGGTCGTTCATCAGAATCGCGTAGTCTCGCTCCATGTCGTGCCTGATATAGCGGTCGCGGAAGCTTTCCGGCGTGTAACTCTCCGTCGAGCGAGCGCGACCCGAGCGATCGCGGAGCGTCCACGTAAAACTCCGGGGCGGGGTGCCGAGCGTCAGCGAGAGCAGGCGGTAGATGTCGCCCAGCGCTTCGGCTTTGATCCCCTCCAGCTCGCTGCGCCGGGCGGTGCGCAACTGGAGACCGTAACGGCGCAGGAGCGTCGTGACCGTCCGCATCAGGCGGGCGTTGTCCGTACTGGCGTGAACCTCGGGCATCGCCTCCTGCGGAACCAGTCCGTATTTGGCGATGAGGTGCGCGGCGTTGACGAAATGGCCGCCGTCGCCGATCGGTTTACGGAAAAGCCATTCGTTCATGCGGCTGTCGATGGGGCGGCGGCGGTTGGCGATCACATTTTCGAGGAAGTGGTTCGACTTTTCGAGGATGTCCCAGAACTGTCCATAGGTCTGCGAAAATTCGAACGCCTCCATGTCGTAGCAGGCGATCATTTCGGCCCGGAGTACATTGAGCGTCGAGAAGAGCCAGCAGCGGCCCGATTTTCGCTGGTCGGTGATCCCGCGGGTCGGTACCCGGTAAGTGCAGGAGGTGTCGGTGCGGGCAACAAGAGACGAGTCGAGGGCAACCTGCAACAGATCGGACCTTTGCAGGCGGAGTTGCAGGGCCCGGTCTGCGGGTGTTCCCGCGAAGCGTTTTTCCAGCGTCCGGAGCAGTTCCGGAGTGACGGATTCACGGCGCGGCTGTGCCGGGGCCGCAACGGTGCAGATGAGCGCCAAGAGGCAGATGATCGAGGTCTTCATGTCATTTGTCGTTGTAGCCGAACGGGGGCTGCCGGTCGCCCATCAGCGGTTCGAAGCGGAATCCGGGGCCCCGGCGTTCGAGAAATTCACGGCGGATGCGTTCGAGCATTTCAGGCCGGGTATAGAGTTCGCAGGCCGAGAGGCAGATTACGCGCGCGGCATTCAGGGCGCCTTTCGTGCCGATCGTCGTGCCGCCGCTGGCAGTCTGCTGCCAGCAGTGGCCGCTGCCGGCGGGAACGAACGAGGCGATGCGGAAACTACCCGTCGGCACGCCCCACGTCACGTTACCCACATCGCTCGAAACCCAAGCCGCGGGGCCGTCGCCGGAGGGCGGTTCGACGCGTGCGACGCGCGCAAGGCACGCCGTGTCTTCGATCCCCGAACTGTGCAGCATCTCCAGCGCGAAGGCCTGCTCGCGGGCGTCGTAACGGACGCCGCCTACCTGTTCCAGATTGCGGTAAACGAGCTCCGACAGCGCCGTGTTCAGCAGTCGTTCGTAGTTGCCCGACACGATCTCGTATTCGAAGGCCGTACCGGTCCCGAGAGCTGCACCTTCGGCGGCTTTCAGCGCACGGGCCAGTAGATCGAGAACGACCGTCCGCTGGGGACTGCGCAGGTAATAGAGCACCTCGGCACGGTCTGGAACGATGTTCGGGGCATGTCCGCCGTCGGTAATGACGTAGTGGATGCGCGCCGTCTGCGGAACATGCTCACGCATAAGGTTCATCATATAGTCGAAGGCTTCGACGGCATCGAGCGCCGAACGCCCCTCGTCGGGCGCTCCCGAAGCATGCGCCGAACGACCGTGAAACGTGAAACGGACCTGCACATTGGCCAGTCCGGTTTGGGTGTTTACCGTATTGCGCGTATCGGGATGCCAGTCGAGCATCGCATCGAGCCCCTCGAAACACCCTTCGCGCATCATATAAGCTTTTCCGCCGCCGCCCTCTTCGGCGGGACATCCGAATAGACGGATTGTCCCCGGATGCCCTTCGGCGAGCCATTTCGAAACTGCAACGGCGCCTGCCGCAGCCCCCATGCCGAGCAGGTTGTGGCCGCACGCGTGTCCGGCTCCGCCGCTTTCGGGAGCCTGACGTCGTGGTACGGTGTCCTGCGCCATGCCGGACAGGGCGTCGTACTCGGCCATGACGCCGATCACGGGACTCCCTTCGCCGAACGAGGCGGTGAAGGCGGTCGGTATCCCAGCCGCGCCCCGTTCGATGCGGAAACCGTGCTGTTCGAGGTGGCGGCACAGCAGATCGGCGCTCCGATGCTCGTTGTAGCCCGTTTCGGCAAAACCGTGGATCTGCTTTTGCAGGGAGTCGTAGAGGTGGAAATGGCGGTCGATGTAGCGCAGGCCGGCATCGGGGCGCATGCGGCGCGGGGTCCGGGATACTGCGGTGCAGGCGATCAGGAGGGTCAGCAGCAGGAGCGGTTTTTTCATGGTCTCTTTTGTTTTTTCGAAAGCCAGCCTTTCAGGGCGGCAAAAAGCAGGATGGTTCCGCCTGCCGCCGCGCAGGTGGCGATGAACCCGCCTCCGAACCCGTTCACAAAGGCTACGGGGGCCAGCGTCACAAGGGCGATCTCGACGGGAGCGATGTAGATATAGGCATAGGCGTAATCGTCCAGGCAATGGCTGCGGGTCTCGGGATCGACGATGCGCAGCAGGGCGATGCTCATGGCCATCGTACCGGTGAACCAGCCCCAGGTGAAGATCGACTTCTCGAACCAGAAAGTCCGGTGAATACGGCGGCCGACCCAAAGGACATACCCCAAAGTAAAGATCAGGCCGATGGCCAGCAGCAGCGCGAGCGGGACGACGTATCGGGCTACGACGGTGAGTTTGATCGAAGCGACGCCGAAAGCGACCAGATAGTCCGTGAAAGCGCCGCACAGGTGGCCGATCACCTTCGGGGAGAGGTATTGGGCGGTGTGTGTCCGCTCGAAGAGGCGGCGTAGCAGGAGCCCGGCGATGAAAGCGCAGCTGAAAACGGGGAGCATCAGCGCGGGGTAGAAACGGGCGACTAACTGGCTGATCCCGTATCCGCAAAGGGCGATCAGGGCGACGACACCGAAGTTGAAGGTCATCGAGTCGAGCGAGATCGCCGAAAACGAAGCCTCGCCCATGCTGCTGCGCTTCTCTTTGGGGACGATGCCGGTCTGCAGTTCGCGCGGCAGGTCCGTGAATTTGTCCAGAAAAGCGGTCTGTCCATGCGCCGAACCCCATTTGATAAGCCAGAGGCCGATAATGACCGAAGCGACGATGCCGACCGTCGCGGCCGTCATGGCCAGCGAAAGCATCTCCTCCATACCGTATTTGCCGAATGCCTCGCCGATGGCCGCCGCCGTGCCGTGCCCTCCGCAGAATCCGCTGGGCATCGAGAGTCCGAAAGCGTCGTTCAGCGGCCAGATCATCCCCAGCAGCAGGAGCCCGGCCGCCCCGCCCAGCGTCCATTGCAGCAGCAGGCCAGCCTGTGCGTAAGCCCACATGCGGCCGATGTTGTCGCCTTCCTTCTTCGCCGGGCGCTTCGAGGTCAGGGGCAGGGCCCCGAAGACCAGCGCGATGAGGATACCGGCATAGGTCCCTGTGTTGGCGGAGAGGGGCAGCCAGCCCAGCGCCTCGGGTCCGAGCAGCAGGGCGCAGAATCCGGCCAGCAGGCTCGGCGGAATGAAAAGTCGTTGTATGAAGGGCAGCCGGGCGCGCGCCAGCTTGCCGAAAAGCAGCAGCGCGGAGACGATTCCGACGTCGATCAGCAGGGTCCAGGGGGTGAAGTTCATGGTTGCGGCAGATTGGCGATATTTTGTCGAAAAATACGGAAACGCAGGTCGGCCGCCTCGTTGAATGCGGCGACCGCCCCGGGATCGAAACCTTCGAGCCGCAATTTCCGGTCCAATTCCGTTCCGGCCCTGAGCTCACAGGCTTCGGCCCGGCGAACCTGCGGCAGAATCCGCTCCCGGAGCAATCGCATGTCGAGGTAGATGTGTCCGCCGTCGCGCCGGATCGGAAAGACCTGCCGCTTGAGCTCCCGCGCCGTTTCGTTGGCGGGAGCCTTCTCCCCGGCGCATGCCGTCAACACGGCGGGAATCCGGTCGCCGGCGGCCACCCAGACGGGGATGGCGTAACAGCAGGGCGTATAGCCCAGGGCGCACCACAGCACCGTGCCCCTCCGGTCTTCGCCCGCGGCGATCCCTTCGAAGACGATGCTCGCCGTGGTCGTGTAACGCGGGATGCAGTCCACGTCGGGCGCCATGCCGCTTGCCGGAAGAGGCGCCTGCAGCAGGTCCGTGCCGAGGACGGCATTGCGGAACGAACGCCCCAGGGAGTCGATGAGCCAGCCGGGGGTGAATTTCGCCGCAGCCTGCGCCGCCATCAGCTCTTGGGCCGTGGCGTAACGCGTGTAACCGCGTCCCTCGTCCGGACGCCCCGAGAGCGAAAAGTTCGTGCGGAACAAATAGCCCTCGGGCGCGTCGCCGGCGTCGTAGCGCGTATAGCCGTAGTCCCAGACCTCGAAGTAGGCGGCTCCGCCCTCGGCGTCGATCACGCCGTAGTTCGTCTCCAGCCCGTTGGGGTGCGGCCGCTCATGCAGCAGCCGTTCGAAGTCGTCGACCGTGGCGCACGTGCCCAATGCCTGCTTCATCACCATCCCCTCATAGGGCTTGTTCTCCAGCGAATCGGGACGGAGGTTGTAGGAAACGTTGTTCACGATGGCGAAACCCCGCTCGTTGGCGCCGCACCAGACGCTCTCCATCCGGCAGTCGTCACTGTCGACCAGCCCCGTGAAGGCGTAGCGGTCGCCCCGGAGGTGAACCAGGTGGTTCGACTCGTCCGGCGTGTCGCGCTGTTTCCACAACAGCGGCCGCCCGGTCCGGCTGGCGCGGGCCGAAACGACGGCCGTGGTGCATGCCGCAGCCTCCCCGGCACAGAGGACGGCCAGCGCGAATGCAGTCGGTAAAAGGACTCTTTTCATCGTTTACTTTCTGATTTTATAGCCGAAGCCTGCGTAATAGAGGATGAACAGGAAGCAGGGCATGCATATCCAGTATGCCTGTTGGTTTCCGACGGCGTCTTTCAGGAATCCGAAAGCCAGCGGGATGACGGCTCCGCCGACGATCGAGGCGACGAGCAGCGAACCGCCCGCCTTGGTGAAGCGTCCCAGATCGGTCATGGCCAGCGGCCAGATCGCCGGCCAGATCAGCGAGCAGGCCAACGCGATGAGCGATACCGACCACACCGAGACCTCCGGCGGCGTCGAAACGATCAGCAGCGTGCCTGCGACGGCGATCCAGCAGCAGATTTTCAGCGCCGCGGCTTGACTGATGTATTTCGGGATCAGCAGGATGCCGGCGACATACCCGACGACGAGTCCGATGCTGGGCCAGACGGCGTAATCCTGCGGATCGGGCAGCCCGAGACTGGCAGCATAATCGACAGTAGTGGCGAGGGCCAGCGTTTCGACCCCGACATAGAGGAACAGGGCGACGGCTCCCAACACGAGATGCGGGAACTGCCAAAGGGAGGTTTTGCTTGCTGCATAGGGGCAGTCCGCGGCATCGGCTTCATCCTCGCCTGCGGCTTTGATCTCCGCAAGCGGAGCGAAGAGCATCAGGATGCCCAGCCCGAGGAAGATGGCTACAATGATGTAGAACGGCAGGTCGATATCCGTCAATACGGCATCGCCGACCTCCTTGCCGATGACGGCGGCCAGGAAGATTGGCGCCACGGGCCAGGCCAGCTTGTTGCAGATACCCATGATGCTGATGCGCCGGGCCGCGCTGTCGATCGGTCCCAGGATGGTGATGTAGGGGTTGATGGCCGCCTGCAGCACCGTGTTACCCACGCCGCAGACGAACGAGGCTAATAGGAACAGCCCCAGGCTGCCCATCCGTGCCGACGGGACGAAGAGCAGGAAGCCCGCGGCGAAGATCACGAACGAGAGGGCCATCGTGCGGCGATAGCCGATACGGCGGATGATCCGGGCCGAAGGGTAGCTGAAGATCAGGAACGCCGAGAATGTGGCGGCGATAATCAGGTAGGACTCCCCCGACGAGACTTCGAGGGTCGATTGCAGCAGCGGCACCAGATAGCTGTTGATGCCCAGTGCGAAGCCCACCGTGAAGAACATCAGCCCGATGAAGGCCAGCGGCAGGAGGTAGTTGTTGTTCCGTGTCATGGATTCGAAGTGGTTTTACGATTGGTGTGATAGTCGATCAGTCCCTCCATAGGGGCTTGGAGGATACGGCCTGTCTCCATGCCGAACTCCCCGGCAACGACCGTCAGGATGTCGCGGAAAGCGTATCCCACCGACCCGACGCAGTTGAAACGGAGGGTGTGGTAATCGGGGTAGCGGCTGACGATGTTGCGGAAGAAAGCGCGGAAGGAACCGAGCACCAGATCGTGGAAATAGGGATCGGTGTACAGGTTCTCGCCGATGAAACGGCTGTACTGCGCGCAGAACCGGTTCGGGAAAGGCTGCGTGTAGATGCGGTCGATCAGTTCGTCGCCCGTACGCCCGAAGACCGCGGCAGTCTGTTGGCGGACCTTTTCGGGCATCTCCCCGCGGATGAAGTCCGAGATCAGCCGTTTGCCGAGGTAGCCTCCGCTGCCCTCGTCGCCGAGGATAAAGCCCAGCGAATCGATGTTCCGCGTGATGCGCTCCCCGTCGTAGAGACACGAGTTGGTCCCGGTCCCGAGGATCGCGGCGAAGCCAGCCCGGCGGCCCAGCAGGGCGCGGGCGGCCGCCAGCAGGTCCATGGCCACAAAGATCTCCCCGGCGGCCGGGAACACCTCGTTCAGCGTACTGCGCACGAACCCGTATTGCAACTCGGTGACCCCTGCGCCGTAGAAATAGATTCCGCGGACCTCTTCGCGCGGGAATCCGTCGGGCAGCGAACGGAGAACGTCCCCGCGCATCTCCTCCTGCGAAATGTAGTTGGGATTGTAACCCTGGCTCGTGAAAGCGATACGGCGGCTTCCGTCCTCCGGAACGCAGGCCCAATCGGTCTTGGTCGAGCCGCTGTCGGCTATGAGTATCATGGTCGGAAGTTTTTTAATTCCAGAGGTCGTTGACGTCGGGGAAGTTGCCCAGCCCGTAACGGAAGAGAAAGAGGCCGGCGGCTTTGGACTGCGTGAAATCCTCGCAGTCGCTGCGCAGCTGCTCCTGCGGGAGCCCCGCGGCGTTGCCCGAGATGTAACGGTAAGTCTGCGTTCCGGGCCATACCTCGGCCTTTCCGGCGTTCGTGACGAAATAGTCCGTCGTGCTTCTGGCCCATGCACCCGTCTTGTCCGCGCCACCGCTCTCGGAATAGCGGTAGACCATCGGGATCAGGATGTCGAGGCAGGCTCCCATGGCCGCGGGGTTCTGGCCGTAGTAATAGGCTCCGTCGCGCTCGGCCATAAGCGCCGCCGAGAGGATGACGCGGGGATTTTTGGCTTTGAGCCGTGTGGAAATCTGTCGGCAGAACTCCGTGATAGCCCCTTCGCCCGTGACACCCGCCTCGGGGAAATTGTGCTTGTAAGCGGTTCCGCCGAAACGGATGTAATCGAGGTGGATGGCTTTGATCCCGAGGTCGAGATACCCCTCGGCGCGGGAGATAATGCGCTCGAACAACTCTTGGTCATAGCGTTTGTTCGTATCGTCCACCGGGCTGACCCACGTGCTGTTCTCGTAGAAGCACTGCAACCAGACGTGGACCGTCATGCCGAGGGCCTCGGCCCGGGCGATGAACGCCAGTACGTCATCCTGCGGATAGGACCGGAAAGCCTGATCGTGGAGGATGACGTGTCCGTAACCCTTCGCCGCAAGCGTCTCGAGGGGTACGCTCTTCATGTGGGTGCTCCACAGCCAGAACCCGGTGCGGTTGGTATAGCCGAAATTCGCGCCGCCCTGCGTGGCGGTAGCCGTTGCGAACCAACCGCCCGTGCCGTCCGGAAGGCGCGAGAAACTCCCGTCCGCCGCATGGGCCGCCGGCCGGGAGAGGTCGGTGTCGCGCACGAAACGGTCGATCTCCGTCCCGTCGGCCGAGGTCATGAAAATTTCGAGCGACGCCGCGGCGGAGATACCGGTGTCGATGTCGCCGCCGTGGGCCGTGAGGACCAGATACTCCCCGGGACCCACATGTGTCTGCGGGACGGTGCAGATACATTTGCGGTAGTAGTAATCGTCGGTGAGGAACAGTTTCATGCCCTTCAGGTCGATGGCCCGGTCGGAAGTATTGCAGAGTTCGATCCAACTGTCGCCGGTCTCGTCCTGCCAGCCGCAGACTTCGTTGATGACAATTCCCGCAAGCTGCCCGGCGGAAGGGTAGTTTTCCTTGGAGTCCTTGCAGGCGGCCGAAGCCAGCAGGCAGAGCAGGGCCGCAAGGAGCGTATTCGTGATTTTCATCTTGTTTCTGAATTAGAAGGGCAGTTCGGCCTGCTTGCTGTTCAGGACGAAGGACACCCAGTTTTCGTGATTGCCGAACGTATTCTTTTTTCCGGTGGCGTCGCACAGGTGCCAGCCGCCGTCGACGTACAGCTCAGCCCATACATGGCCGTAAACCGTGCCGTCCGGATAGGTAGCCCGGGCATGGACGTAGCGGGCCGGAATACCGGCTGCCCGCGCCATGGCGACGAGTGCATGCGCATGGTCGCAGCAGTTGCCGTCACCGCCGGAGAGAGTCGCGGCGGCACCGTGCCGCGTGTTTTCATAGTATGTGTAGGTCACGTGGTCCCGAACGTAACAGAACAGGGCCTCGGCCTGCGCCCGCGGACCGCTCTTCCCGGCCGCGGCCGCGGCGAGGGCTGCGGTGACCGTCCCGTCGGCCGGGTCGCAGTTGAGCGTGGGGTGCAGAAAGTCGCTCTGCCACGACGAGAGCCGTTCGGGCAGCCGGCTGTGCTGTTTGTAGTAGGCAAACGCCCGGGCGAAGATCACCGCGGCCCGGTCGAACGAAAGCTGACCGTTGTAGGTCTCACCGTCGGAGTCTGCGTAACCCGTGCCCGAAAAGGTGCAGTAGTTGGCGAACACACCATTGTTTGCGGCATAGTTCAGCTGCTTTTCCGATTGGTAGGCCATCAGCCCCACGGGAACCTCGTCTTCGGCAAACGTGTCGAGGGTGATCGGATAGGGCGCCGCCCCGTATCCTTCGAGTTCCAACTCTTCGTGCTCCCAGCCGGCATTTCCGCCGGCCATGAGCAGCATCAGCCGGGCGGCGGCCTCCCAGCATGCGCCCTTGTCGAGCGTCCGGCCGTCGACCGTTATGGACGCCGGAAGCCGGTCCGTCGATTCGAAGAGGGCATAGGCGTCGGCCAGCGCGCAGACAATCCGTCCGTTGCGGGTCGAGGGTTCGAATTCGGTGTCGCCGGGTTGTTCCGGTTTGTCGGAACCGCAGGCGCAGAGGAGGAGGCCGGCGAAGGCCCAGAGGAGTCTTTTCATCATTATTCGGGTTGATAGATCCGTCCCGGAAAGTCGGGGCCTTCCGGGACGGATGGTTTTCAATACAGGGTAGCGTCGAATTTCGCGTCGGCGCATGCCGCAGCGACATTTTCGGTGATGTTGCTGTCCAGCAGGTGCTTGTAGAACCGGGCCATCGTCAGCAGGTTCCGCTCCAGGCAGCAGACGCCGCCGTAGCCGGCCACCTGTCCGGCGGTATATCCGCAGAAATTCGACCACATCCGGTTATTTCCGGCCCAGGTCAGCTGACGGCCGGCGTAATTGAGCAGGAATGCCAGCGACACCTCTTCCGGGGTAAGCGGACCGCCATTGCCCAATCCTTCGTTGTAGGGATTGGGGGCCCAGTCGTAGCTGTGGAGGTCGCCGGGGAGGGCGGCGGTAATGGCCGCATTGTCCTCCGCCAGGGCCTTCAGCCCTTTGAGGGCGATCTCATAGATGGCGGACTTGTTGTAATCGGTGCCGCCCACGGTGATCTTGTAGTCCGCGGGAACATAGTGCACGCCTTCGAACTTGTCGCCGTCGACGACCTGGATGTCGCCCGTCGTGTTCTGCCATACGGTCAGGATGCCGACGAACTGTTCAGCAAAATCCCTGACGGTGGCGCCCGTGGGTTTCAGATACTCCGCCGAAACGCTCCCGGGCCACGCCCCGTCGCTCTTGTAGGCGGCGATGGCCCGTGTGAAGCAGACCAAAGCGCGGTTGAACGAGAATTCCACATAGGCGTCGGCCGCAACGTCGGGACGTACATAGGAGGTGTAATTGGAGAAATATCCGTTGCCGGTCGCCGGGTTGCTTGCGTAACTGAGCAGCCGCTGGGCGACGTTGGCGAGGTCCTCCGTGTTGGAACCGTTCTCCGGACCGGCGAATACGCTGATGGTCTCCTTATCGTAACTGTCGCGCGCCGGATTCTCGGCCGGCAGATAGGTCAGCACCTCGATGTCGGAATCGTCGTTGTTTTTGGCATTGAGCAGCAGCTTGACCGCGGCGTGGAAATATTGCACCTTGTCGAGGGAGGTCGTGTTGATGGTGACGGTCTCGGGCATTGTGCCGTCGGATTCCCACTGCGCGTATGCGGTGGACAGCGCGTCGACGAGGGCGGTCTTCGTGAAAGTCCCGGCCGAAGCGGGCACATAGGACTGGATGATCCGGAACGCGGAGGAGATATTGCCCAGCGCATTGTGGGTCTTGTAGTGGTCGAGCATGCGGGCGACGCACACCACGGCGCGGCGGTAGGTGAAATATCCCTCGTAGGCAACGCCGTCGGGGTCCTCATAGGGAGCTATCGCCGCCGTACCATAGGACGCATAGTTGGGGTACATGCCGTTGTTCGCAGCGTAGTTGACCATTTTTGTCAGCGCGTCGTTGAGCATGTCTTTCGAAATCTCCTCCTGCTCGAAGGTATCGGGGCGTTCGTTGTCCTCGGCGTCCAGATAAGTGCCGACGACGACAGGGTTGTCCGTCTTGCCGGCGTAGAGGTTGAAGAACGTGCGGGCCGCATATTCGAAATACTCGGCCTTGGGGAACGGGAATCCCTGAATCGAGACCGTCTCGGGCATCGCCCCCGTACTTTCCCACTCCCTGTAGGCGGCAGACATCGCGTCGATGACGTCGGTCATGGTGATGGCTATTTCGCCCTGCACTTTCGTCGTGACGGTGGTGCTCAGGTTCCGCGTGTTCTCCGCCTTGACGCTCACGATCATCTCCAGATAGCCCGAAGGTACCGTGAAACTATTTTCATAGGTGTAGGATTTGGGGTTGCTGAACGAGGTGATCGTGGCGACGGTCTCGCTGTGGGTGTCGCTGCCCGAGCCCCAGCTCGTCGATACGACGACCTGCTTCAGGTCGATGTCCGAGGTGATGACAGCCTTCACGAGGCTGGCGTCGGAACCCGCCTCGAATTTGATGACCGGTTTGGTAACGACTCCCGAGTCGCCGCCGTCGTCCGAGTCGCTGCATCCGGCGGAGAGAAGTGCCGCGAAAATACACCCGGCGGTCAGCCATGAAATGATTTTTTTCATAATGGTATTGGTTTTAGGGTTGACAGGTTGTTGGTTTTCGGGTTATTCGAGCAGGCCCTGTCCGCGCAGGTAATCCTCCGTTTTCCGGACGGTGCCGCACTTCAGTATCGCCTCCTTGCAGAATTCGTAGTCCGTCAGCGAGGGGTTGCGATCCATCAGCATCCGCACCGAACGGTCGACGACTTTGTCGTTAATCAGCCGCACGTTGACCATGCGGTTGCCCTCGACACGGCCGAGCCGTATCAACACCGTCGTACTGATCATGTCGCAGATCATTTTCTGCGAGGTGCCGCTCTTCATGCGGGTACTGCCGGTGACGAACTCCGGGCCGGTGATGACCTCGACCGGATAATCGGCATAGGCCGAAATCGGCGAGCCGGGATTGTTGACGAACGAGCCGGTCGGAATGCCGTGTTCACGGCATTTCCGGAGCGCCGCGAGCACAAAGGGGGTCGTGCCGCTGGCTGAGATGCCGACGACGATGTCTTTGGGCGATACATGGCGTTCTTGCAGCGTACGCCAGCCTTCGTCAACGTCATCTTCCCGTTCCTCGAGCGCCAGCACGAGGTTTTCGACGCCTCCGGCCAGCACGCACTGGATCATCTCCGGGTCGATGCCGTAGGTGTTCGGCAGCTCGATGGCGTCGAGCACCGAAAGGCGTCCTCCCGTGCCGCAGCCCACATAGAACATCCGGCCGCCGTTGCGCAGCTGGTGTTCGATGGCGCTGATGAGGCGCGTCAGGTCGGGCAGCACCTTTTCGATGGCCAGAGGAACTTTCTTGTCCTCCTCGTTGATGTCGCGGAGCAGTTCCGCGACGGATTTTTTCTCCAGATCGTCGTACAGCGACGGTTGTTCGGTTAATCTCATGGTTGTAATTCGTATTTTAATAGTTCCGGATCAATTCATTTTCTTGGACGTGACCGCGCCGACCGGTCGGCCGCCGCGCAGGGCGACGGCCCGAATCTCCTGCGAACGGTTGACGACGAAAGGCTGCGTGTAGAGCGTCGACGCGGCAGTCGGTTCCGAGCCGTCGAGCGTATAGCGTATCTCGGCATCGGGGGCGTCGACCTCGATGGTGGCGACGCGCGTGTAGGCGCTGTCCTTGTGCAGCGTGATGAGCGGATTGAAGAAAGCGCGGCAGTAGCCGACCTGCAGTGCATCCAGCCGTCCGAGATGGTGTTCCAGCCGGCGGGTGAACCCCTCCCAGTCCTTGCCGGCGGAGCTCCAGCCCGTCTCGGCGATGGCCGTCATGCGCGGCCAGGCCATGTACTCGACCCGTGCCGGGTCGGGCATGTACTCGGTCCAGACACACCCTTCGACACCGATGATGTAGCGTTTCTCGGCGTCGGTCAGCACGTCGGGTACGGGGTTGTAGTCGTACATCGTGCGCAGCGTGACCAGGTCGCCCATGCAGATCGCCTCCGTTTCGGGGTCGGCCTGGTAGTAGTCGAGGTAGTAGCGTGAATGGGGCGCCATGACCGCTTCGTGCCGCTGCCGGGCGGCCTCGATACCGCCCTCCTCGCCGAGCCACGACATGACCTTGGCATTGGGGGCCAGCCCGCCCTGCAGTATCTCGTCCCAGCCGATGATCTCCCGGCCGCGCGCGTTGACGAACCGTTCCATGCGGCGGATGAAATAGCTCTGCAGTTCGAATTCGTCCTTCAGTCCCAGCCGGCGGATCAGCGACTGGCAGTGCGGACAGCGTTTCCAGCTGTGTTTCGGACACTCGTCGCCGCCGATGTGAATGACTTTCGAAGGAAAGAGTTCGAAAACCTCGTCCAGCACGTTCTCCAGGAAGCGGAAAGTCTCCTCCTTGGGGCAGTAGACCTGCCGGAAGACGCCCCACGTGGTAGCGAGTTCATACTTCTCCTCCAATCCGCACGAGAGCTCCGGGTAGCACGCGAGGGCTGCCCGCGCATGGCCGGGCATTTCGATCTCGGGAATCACCGTGATGAAGCGGTCGGCGGCATAGCGGACGATTTCGCGGATCTCATCCTGTGTGTAGAACCCGCCGTAGGGCTCGCCGTCGAAGAACTTCGAGGCATAGGAGCCGATCACCGTCTCCGGACGCACCGAGCCTTTTTCGGTGAGCAGCGGGTAGCGTTCGATCTCGATGCGCCAGCCCTGATCCTCGGTCAGGTGCCAGTGGAAACGGTTGACTTTGTGGACGGCCATCAGGTCGATGTAGCGTTTGAGGTATTCCGGACCGAAGAAGTGGCTGCAGACGTCGAGGTGCATGCCCCGGTAGGCGAAGCGGGGAGCGTCCTCGATCCGGGCGAAGGGCACCGACCAGTCGGCGCCGCGTTGCCGGGTATCGGCGTAAATCCCGGCCGGGAGCATCTGCAGGAGCGTCTGAAGTCCGTAGAAGGCGCCGGCGGGGTCGGTGTATTCGATCCGGACGCCCCCGGGACCGGACTGCAGCAGGTATGCTTCCGGCTCCATGCCGGGGGCCTGCACGAACCGGATTGCCGGGGCGTCGCTTTCGGCCGTGACGGCAAGTTCGAAACCGGCGGTCGTGCGCAGCCGCTCGTTCAGAAAGCCCGCGATGCGCACGAGGTCGGCATCGGCCGTATCGGCGACGATCGGGCAGCGGTTCGTCAGGGGGAACGCACCTTCGTACTGCTCGACGTGCAGCGGGCGGGGAATGATGCTGAGTTCGCCGTTATCCGCCGGATGGCGGTTACATGCCGTCAGGACGAAGAGGGCGAGCAGGGCGGTCGTTATCGGTCTCATAGGTCAGAGCGTTTTTTCGACAGCTGTGCCGACGGACTTGCCTCCGGTCCGGAAGCCGCAGGCCCGGATCGTAGTGCCTTTCTCCACCGAAAGCGGTGCCGTGTAGCGGGGCGACGCGGGGGTCGGAGCCGATCCGTCGAGGGTGTAATGAATCTCAGCGCCGGGGTAATCGAGTTCCAGCTCCACTTCACGCGGATAGGGCGCTTCGCGGTCGAAGTTGAAAAGGACGTTGTAATAGGCCGGACAGTAACCGACATGTTTGGCGTCGAGGCGCTGCAGGCCCTTTTCCAACCGGATGCGGAACGACTCCCAGTCCTTGTCCGGCAGGTCGCACCAACCGGCCTCGGAGATCGCCAGCGCCCGCGGAAAAGCCATATACTCCATACGCTCGGGCGTGGGGATGTATTCGCCCCACACGCTGCCCTGCAGTCCGAGGATATATTTCCGGCTCTGTTCAGGCATCGAATCGACCTTCGGGAAATAGTTGTAGACTTTGCGCATCGGCAGGAACATGCCCTGTCCGCCCTCGTCGAGGTCCTGCTGGTTGTAGTCGAGGTAACACCAGCGGTTAGGCGTGAGGATGGTGTACATATTGCGGCTCAGGGCTCTGGCGGCGGGTGCATGGCCGCGGTAGGAGAGTGCAATGGTTGATTCGACGGCTCCGCCGTCCAGAATCTCGTCCCAACCGATCACCGTCTTTCCGTGTTCGCGCAGGAATCCGTCGATGCGGCGCACGAAGAAAGTCTGCAACTGCTCCTCGTCCTCCAGTCCGAGCACCGTCATCAGGTCCTGGCAGCAGGGACACTCCTTCCAGCGGTCTTTGGGGGCTTCGTCGCCGCCCATGTGGTAGTAAGGCGACGGAAAGAGGTCGAACAGCTCCGTGAAAACATCCTCGAGGAACCGGAACGTGACCGCTTTCGGACAGTAGATGTCTTTTTTAACGCCCCACGTGGTCGCCACCTCGTATTCGCGTTCGGGGAAGCACGAGAGCTCGGGATAAGCGGCGATGGCGGCCGTCGAGTGGCCCGGAATCTCGATCTCGGGGATCACCGTCACATAGCGGCGGCGGGCATATTCCACGATCTCGCGCACGTCGTCCTGCGTGTAGAATCCGCCGTGCGGCGTTCCGTCGCCCTTGTCGCGGCCCGCATAACCGGCCGTTTCGCGGCGCCATGCCCCGATTTCCGTCAGGCGCGGGTATTTCCTGATCTCGATGCGCCAGCCCTGGTCTTCGGTCAGGTGCCAGTGAAACATGTTCTGTTTGTGCATGGCCATCAGGTCGATGAACTTCTTGACCGTCTCCTTCGGCATGAAATAGCGGCCCACGTCGAGCATCATCCCGCGGTAGGGGAAATGGGGCTCATCCTCGATCCGGCAGCAGGGAGCCTGCCAGCGCACGCCCTTTGCGCGCGTGTCGCCGTAGATGGCCGCCGGGAGCAGTTGACAGAGCGTCTGGATGCCGTAGAAAGCGCCGTGGGCGGAGGAGGCCTCCACCAGCACCTCGTCGGGGACGATCGTCAGGCGGTAGGCTTCGTCGCCGAGCCCGGCAACCTCACGCAGGACAATGCGACTGCAAGGGTTAGCGGGTCCCGGCAGGAGCTTGCAGCCGGTCGTCAGTGCCACCTGCGCGGCGAAGTCACCGGCAACCTCCCGGAACAGCGTGTCCCGGGCCTCGACCACAAGGGCGGTGGTGTTTTTCAGCATAAACGCACCTTCGGCCGGGACGATGGTCCTGGGCGCCGGGATGATCCCGTAGCGGGACGGTTCGGCCTTGGCCGGAGCCAGCGCTGAGAGCGCCAGCAGGAATATAATGAATTTTTTCATGGGAATTTCGTTTTCAGGTTCGGTTTATTCTGCAAGCACCTTTTCGATCGTCGCCCGGACTGCCTGTGCATAGCTGGCCGGCATCCGGTCCGAAAGCGGATAGGGCGCTTTGATGTAGACATGCATCTGATCGATCTCGTATTCGTATCCTTTCCGGTGTTCGAAAGCGTGGGCCGAGGGCAGGTAGGAATTCTGTCCGTTGGTGTATCCCGCGAAGAAAATCGTCTTTCCGGGGAAGGCGGCGCGGGTCTCCAGTTGATATTCGACGAACGGCTCGCCCTGCGAGAAGAAGAAAACGACGCCGTTGACATTAACAGCCGTCAGCCGGAAAGCCAGCCGGCTGGGAACGCCCGTCTCCTCGAAACGATCGAGTATCTCCTGCTCCCAGTTCCGCACGTCGCGTTTCCACGTGGGCGACACGGCCACATCCCAGGCCGCGATCTCGTCGGCATGGGCCGAGACTGCCGCGGGAGTGACGGAATCGATGCGGAAGGGGAGTTCGGCCACGCCGTCGATCACGCGCAGGAGATTGCGCTCCCGGATCGGCGTGAAGGCGATGCCTTTCAGCGAGTCGGCCAGCGAAAGCCCGGCCTCCTCGGCGTATTCTATCCGCTGCGGGCCGCGCGCGGGGTCCATGTTGCCGCTGGCCCCGGTCAGCTGCATCACGTCGCCGCCCCAGACGCCGCGCAGTTTCCGGGCCGCGACACCCGCATAGTCCGGCGAGATATAGAGGCTTCCGGGACCCATGCAGACGGGATGGCAGGCGAGGTTCACGACGGAGACGATCGGCCGGTCCTCTTCGTCGATGAAGCGGGCGACATAGACATCTCGGTCGACCGGGCCCCCTTTTTCGCATCGGTTGCCGTTGATCGAGGTCGTACCTTTGCCGACCTCGAGGCGGAACGGACGATAGCCCTTCTCGTCGAGGATCGTGCGGACGGCGCAGTCGATAACGGTTTGCAGCGACCGCGAAGCGTAGTTGTAGTTCGTGCCGCCCTCGAGAGTCGAGTTGCCGCCTGTACGCGGCGCCGAGTGGGTGTGGGTGCAGTGCAGCAGCACATGACCGACGGGCATTCCCGTCCGGTTGGCGATCTCGTTGCGCATGCGGTCGGCCTCGCGGGCCGAAATCTCCATCAGGTCGTTCGAGATGATGCATACTTTCTCCGCACCTTTGGCGATCACGAGGCAATGGGTCTTCAACGGCAGGTGAACGGAGGTCGAGAGGCTGTGCCGGGCCGCGAATCCGGCCAGCACGACATGCTCCTCCTCCGTGGTCGAAATATCAGCCGCAGCGTAGTTGCTCGTCAGCTGCTCTTTCCGGCAGCCGGCAAGCAGGATCAACAGGCACGCCGATACCACGTATATCAGGTTTTTATAAGGTCGCATAGGATTGTAAATGGGAATGGTCGGTGAATGACTTCCCCCGGCGGAGGAGTTCCGGGGAACCCCTCCGCTTCGGGAAATAAAGATGTCAAACGATTGGTTAACCGCTAATTATAGCCGGGATTCTGCTCGATCGACTTTTCGCTTTTCGTAATCTCGTTACGGCCTATGGGCATCAGGTAATGGCTTCCGTTGGCGGGGAAACTCTTCTGCGGGGCCATGAACGATGAGAGGCAGTCGCCGTAGTCGATCCGGTACTTCTTGCCGAGCCATTCGTACTCGTAAACCCGGTTCTGCGTATAGTAGACCTTGTCGTTCTTCGACGCATCGTACACCCGCACCGTGCGGATCAGGTGCTGTTTCTCGTCCGGCTTGGAGGCGTCGGGCGTCAGCACCAGCAGGCGCGTTCCGGCCATAGGGATGTTCTCGTAGAACGGGGCCAGTTTCCAGCGGCGCAGGTCGAAATAGCGGAACGACTCGAAGGCCAGCTCGATGCGACGCTCGTTGACCAGCCGGTCGAAGAGTGCTGCGCCCGACTCGGCGACGTGGGGCATCCGCACGTCGGCACGGTCGCGAACCTTGTTGATATACTGGCGGCAGGTCGTTTCGTCGTTGCACATATAGGCCGCTTCGGCATAGTTCAGGTACATCTCGGCCAGGCGGAACCACGGATACATCAGCGTCGTGTTCTCGTTCTCGGTCACGGCCGCATCCTCGATGATCCATTTGCGCAGGGCATAGCCCGTCGTGGTGCTTTCGTTGATCATGTGTTTACCTTTCGATTCGTAGGAAGGTTCCTTCTTCCCGGCCGCGAAATCCGCCTCAGCGACACCCGCCTTGTAATAGAAAGCGTTGTCGATCTTATAGCCGGCGATGGTCCCGAAGGGCTGGCAGATCGATTTGTAGAAGCGCGGATCGCGTCCGTCCCACGGTTTTCCGGGGTCGTAACCCGAACCTTCCTCGAAAATCTTCTTGCCCGTGGCGGCCATCTCGTAGTCGAGCACCATCGCCTCGGTCGGCTCCATCGACGACCAGCCGTTGAGTGTCTCGCTGGCGTCGATCAGGGCGTAGAACAACTGCGCCTTGTTGCCCGAAGTGCTGGTGAAATACTTCGCCCAAATCACCTCGTCCGAGTTGATATTCTTCCAATAGTCGTCGTAGGAGGCGGCCAGCGAGTAGGCTCCGTCTACGTCGGCACGGTCCACGATCGCCTTGGCAGCCTTCCGGGCGCGCTCCCACTTGTCGGCGCTGTACGCGCCGCGAACGATCGAACCGGCGGGATTCTGAGGGTCGTTGAAGAGCGGCGAGGCGGCGATCAGCGTTATGCGCGATTCGAGGGCCAGGCAGACGTCGCTGTTGACACGCCCCAGCACCGAGGTTTCCGAAAGGTGTTTCTTGGCTTCGGTGAGGTCTTCGAGTATGAAATCCACGCAGTCGTCGAACTTGTCGCGCGTGGCTCCGAACTCGTCGTTCATGCCGTAAGCCTTTTTGATGATCGGCACACCGCCATAACGCTCGATAAGGTTGGCATAGGTCCATGCGCGCAGGAAATAGACCTCGCCGGTCAGCCGCTTGCGGATCGCTTCCGAAAGCGTGGTGTTGGTTTTCATCCGGTCGAGGAAGTCATTCATGTTGCGGATCTGTCCGTAGGCCCGGTTCCAGATGTTGAGGAAAGTCGTGCGGGTGTTGTGGGCCGCACCGCCCTCGGACATGTACATCACGTTGTCGGGGGTCATCTGCCCGCGGGCGATGTAGTTAGTCGACGTGCCGCCGTAACGGAAGAATCCTTCGTCGGAGCAGCATCCGATGTTCCCCTCGGTGAAGGGGTCGGGAACGGCTACGTAAAACGAATTGACATAGGCTTCGGCCAGGGCGTCGTTGTTGAAAACATCCTCTTCGGAGAGTTTGTCTAACGGTTTCTTATCCAGGAAGTCGTCGCTGCACGAGAAGAACACGGCGGCAGCAGCTAAAATATACAATATCTTTTTCATGGGTAATAATCTGTTTTAGAACGTGATTTTAACGCCTGCATTGTAGATGCGCATCTGCGGATAGGTCTGCAACTCCTCATCGCTGGTCTCCGGATCGACCGTCTTCAGGCCGTCGATCGTGAAGAGGTTGTAGCCGCCGACATAGAGACGCAGCCCCTTGATGCCCGACTTGCCGAAGAAACGCTGCGGAAAGGTGTAGCCGATTTCGAGGTTCTTCAGGCGCAGGAAAGCTGCATTCTTGTAGTAGAACGAACTGCGGTTGACACCGGCATTCGATACGATCGAACCCATGCGCGGATAGTCCGAATTGCGGTTATCGAGCGTCCAGGCTTTTTGTGCGGCCTCCTTCTCCACGTTGCTCGAGACATGGTCTTTCAGCGGCGCATAGTAGTAACGGGCGCGGGCCTGCCCCTGGAACAGGGCCATGAAATCCCAGTTCTTGTAGGTGGCCGAGAAGTTGAGTCCGAAGACTATCTGCGGCACGGCTGTCAGGTCGCAGCGTTTGCGGTCGAGGTTGGTGATCTCGCCGTCGCCGTCGAGGTCGGCATAGATGAAGTCGCCGAGCGAAGCGCCCGCCATCTGCGGATATTTCATCAGGTCGTCGTCCGTCTTGTTGATGCCGATCACCTGATAGTAGAGGCCCGAACCCATCGGATGTCCCTCGAGTTTCATGTAGTCGTGTCCTTCGGGCCACGGAGCTTCGTCCATGTAGATCACCTTGTTCTTGGCGTACATGAAATTACCGGCCAAACGGTAGCGGAAATTGCCGTCGGCCGAGCGTCCCTGATGGGCCAGCTGGAACTCGATGCCGCTGTTCTGCACAATGCCGATGTTCTCGTCGGGCAGGTTGGTCAACCCCGAGTAGTTGGGGATCGAGGCGTTGCGCGTGCAGAGGATGTTCTCGCGGCGCGTGTGGAAATACTCCAGTTCCCACGACAGCAGGCCGCCCCGGATCTCACCGTCCAGACCGACATTCCAGGTCTTGGCGACCTCCCACGTCACGAAGGGATTGGGGGTCGTGCCCGGAACGATGAAGTTCACATCCTTGTCGTTGTACTTGGCCTTGTAGATCGTCGAGGTCGAATAACCGTAGGTCGTGACGTACTGGAAGGCGTCGATCTGGTCGTTGCCCTGCTCGCCGTATGATCCGCGAATCTTCAGGTTGGTCAGCCACGGGAGGTTGTCCTTGACGAAGGGCTCTTCGGAGATGCGCCATCCGGCCGACACCCCGGGGAAGAAACCCCAGCGGTTGTCCTTCGGGAAGTTCTCCGAACCGTCATAGCGCATGATCGCCTGCAGCAGGTATTTACCCCGGTAGTCATAACTGAAACGTCCGAAATAACTGCGCCGGGCAGTCTCGGCGGCGTTGCCGTCGTTGCCGAAGTAGTTCTTGTCGGCGTCGCCGGCGAAGAGTTCGTCGAGGGCGTCCGATCCGTATTTCAGGCGCGATGCCGACAGGTAGTCTTTCCGGTACTCGCTCTGCTCGAAGCCGACCATGGCGCTGACGTTGTGGCCGTTGAATTCGCGGTTGTAGTTGATCGCCGCATTGAGCGTCAGGTTCGAGGTGCGGGTCTGGTATTCGCGCAGCGTGGCCGTGGGCCAGTAGGAACTGGTGTGCTCCTCATAGACCTCGTTCACCTCGTCGTAGGAGAAATACTGCCAGGGGCGCTGCCAGTTCTTGCGAAAGTTCGAAACGACGTCGTAAGCGAGGTTGCCCTTCGCCGAAAGCCCCTTGGTCAGCCATCCGAGGTCCCATTCGGCTGTAAAGGTCGTGTTCAGGGTGTTGATCTTCGTTTTGTCGTAACCCGTCAGGTCCTGCACCAGCACCGCGGGGTTCGTGCCGCCGCGCAGCATGCCGTTGGGATAATAGGCGCCGCCGGTAGGCTTCATGTGCGTGGCGATGTAGAAGATGCCGTAGTCGTCGCTCGGGAAGGCCGAATAATCCTTGTGCTGCTCGCGGGCCGCCAGGTCGAAGCCGACCTTGAGGCTTTTGGTAACCTGCACGTCGAGGTTCGAACGGACGCTGTACTGCTTGTATTTAGTCGCGCTTTTTTCGTAGATACCGTCCTGGTACTGGCCGTTGACCTGCACGAAATAACCCAGTTTGTTCGTGCCGCCGCTCACCGACACGCCGTATTTGTGCTGTGCCGAGAGGGTTTTGATGATCGTGTCCATCCAGTCGGTGTTGGGATAACTGATGGGGTCCGAGCCGTCGCGGTATTTCTGGATCTGTTCGGGAGAGTACATCGGCGACGCCCCGTCGATCGCCCGGGAGGCGTTGTAGGATTCGGTGTAGAGCACGGCGTCGGCCATCTCGACCAGGCGCGTGGGCTGCTGCAGGCCGAGATCGTAGTTGAAGGTGATCCGGGGCGCGGTGTTCATCTGTCCGCGCCGGGTCGTCACGAGAATGACGCCGTTGGCCGACCGTGAACCGTAGATGGCTGCCGAAGCATCCTTCAGCACGGTGACGCTCTCGATCTCGTCGCCCGTCAGGCGGCTGAATTCGTCGCCGCGGCCCGCGATGCCGTCGATGATGATCAGCGGCGAGTTGTCGCCCAGCGTGCTGCGCCCGCGGATGTACATCACGGCGTCGTCCTTGCCCGGTTCGCCCGAGCGGTTGTTGACGATGACGCCCGAGATACGTCCGGCCAGCCCCTGCGACAGATTGACCGACGAACTCTTGACCAGCGCCTCACCCGAGGTGGTAGCCACCGATCCGGTCAGCGTCACCTTGCGCTGGCTGCCGTAACCCATCACGACCACCTCGTCGATGGCCTTCGTATCTTCGGCCATGCGGATTTCGACGTTCGTGCGCGTGCCGACGGGAACTTCCTCGGGCTGGTAGCCGATAAACGAGGCGACGAGCGTAGCCCCCGGAGGAACCGAAAGCGTGAACCGGCCGCCTTCGCCGGTGACCGTTCCGAGGGCGTTGTTGTCCTTCACCATGACGGTGGCGCCTACGATCGCTTCTCCGGCCGTGCTGGCCACGGAGCCCCTGATCCGGCGCAGTTTGCCGCCCTCGCCGGCATCGGCGGATTTCACGGCGGCCCGGGTGAGGATAATCATGCGGTTCTCTATGCGCAGCGAAAAGTTCGGGAGCGCCCGCTTTACGAGCTGCTCGACCGTACCGGTCGCCCGAAGCGTCACACGCTGTGCGGCGTCGATGTCGGCATCCTTATATACAAATGAGTAATCGCTCCGGGCTTCGACCTGCGCCAGGAATTCCTTGATTGTGGCGTCCTTGACATCGACGCTGATTATTTTGTTCGAATCCTGTGCAAAAAGGGGTAAAGAGGCGAGCAGGAATGCCGCCGTCAGGGCAAACATTCCCAATTCAGGGAAACATTTTTTGATAAACCCCTGAATTTTTCGAATTTTATCCATAAATTTGAGAGATTTTTTAAAGTTAGCAGTAATATCTGGCCGGACATTACGTAAAATAGCTTTGAAAAGTCTGCAAACGGGTTCTTTCGGGAACCCGTTCGCTTTTGGGGCAGGGGTTATCGCTGTTTCATGGGCAGGTCGGTTTTAGGTTAGCATTCGGGTTTTGGGTCAGTCGGTTTATTTTGCGGTTTGTTTTGCCGAGATATGCACCCGGTTGTTGACATAGTCGATGTTGTAACGGATCGGTATGATCAGCGAAACGGCCCGCAGTATCTCATCCACCGATTCGTATTTGACGTTGAACGAAAGGTGGGCCGAGAGGTTGACGTTGCGGGCGATGTCGAATTCCATATTGTACCAGCGTTCGAGGCTCACGAGAATGTTCCCGAGCGGTTTGTTGTCGAAGATCAGCAGCCGGTCCATCCAGTGGCTGTAATCCGAGGCGTCGACCTCCATCACCGACACTTCGGCGCCCTGCGTCCGGGCGACGTAACGGTCGTTGGGTTTCAGGCGGACGGTACGGCCTCCCTCCGAGTGTATTTCGATCGAACCGCGCACCAGCACAACCTCCTGATAGTCGAGATGGGCATAGCTTTTGACATCGAAAGCCGTGCCCAGCACTTCGATCTGCCGTTTGCCGATTTCGACGATAAAAGGCCGTTCGGGTTCCCGGCTGACGTCGAAGAAACCTTCCCCCTCCAGTTTCACGCGCCGCTGCGCCCCGTCGAACTGCTCGGAAAGCGTCAGCCGGCTGTTGCCGTTGAGCCACACCGAAGTGCCGTCGGGCAGTGTGAACACGCCTTTGCTCTCCTGGGAGGTGACATAGCAGAGCGTGCGGTCGCGTTCGGCCCGTTCGATACGGTTCGAGAGCAGCAGGTACTGCGAGACGAACAGTCCCGCCACCAGCACGGCCGCAGCGCCGAACGCCGCCCGCCGCCACATCCGCATCCGGGAGCGGCGTTGCCCGGCGGCGATCTCCGCCGACAGGCGCTGCCATCCCTTTTCGTCGGCGGGCGAATAGGGAGCCTGCATATCGTCCCAGAGGTTTTCCAACGCTTCGTCCTTGGCCCTGCGGTCCTCCGGATCGGTAATCCACTGGCGGAATTTCTGCCGGGTCTCCTCCGAGGTCTCGTGCCGGGTAAAATTATGCAGAATAGTCTTTATGTAGTTCTGATCGGACATTTTTTTTGGTGCTTTTATAGATAAGACGGTTCAAAAGGGGCACCTAACTAATGCATTTCACAGAAATTCAATTATTTTTTATTTCCGGGGCGAAGCGTGGATTTTTTTTCTATTTTTGTGTAAAAGCCGTTTTTCAGATGCAGGAAAACCCATTGTCCGACCTCTCCGGACAGGGCGGAGAAACCGAAGCCTTCGCACAGGTATACAGGCAATTCGCTCCTAAAATGCGCTGTTTCGTGAGCAAGTTGTTGCACGACAATCTGCTCACGGACGATGTCGTGCACAATGTGTTCCTGCGGCTTTGGGAGAACCGGGAAATCATCCCGAAGGTGGAATCTCTGGATCGTTATCTCTTCCGTGCGGCCCGCAATGCGATCTTCGACATCTACGAGCACCAGAAAATCGTGACGAAATACGAACGGAAAGGCTGCCACGGGGATGCGGCGATGTTCAGCATGGACGAACAGATCAACGCCGAGAACCTGGCCATGCTGATCGAACTGGCCATCGACAGGATGCCGCCCCAGCGGCGCCGGATTTTCCGCATGAGCCGCTACCTGGGCTATTCCAACGGCGAGATCGCCAGCCAGCTCAACCTGAGCATCAACACGGTGAACAATCACATCGTACTGGCCATCCGGGAACTCCGACAGCAAATGAACGTCCTGCTTTAAAACGTTAAATAGCTGATATGTAACAGTGTTTTACTTATTTTTACGCCCCGACACTTATTCTTCGACATACATATCGAAGATTTCGTGCCGGTCGAAGTCGAGCCAGTATTGCAGCGCCAATGCCCTCACATATTGCCAGTAAGGCTCGGTCAGGTCGCCGTGAAGTTCGATTCCCCGTTTCACATCCTTACGGATGCGGGCGGCATATTCCGGTTTCAGGGCCAGCCGTATCGTCTTGTCTTTGAATGTAAAACTCGCTTCGGGGCGCGGCGGATCGTTTTCCGCAACCCGAATCAGTCCATGCCCCACGGAGGCTCCGGTTCCGACCTGCAAACCGTCGTTCATACAGCTCACGGGCGGATTGTGACCCGCATACGTCGTAACCAGGATGTCGTCCACTCCGATGTTGAAATATTCGCGGGCCCGGATTCCCATTTTGACCCCGATCGTGGCGTAGATTCCCAGATGGCCGTGCAGTTCGTTGGTCAGCACGCCCGCCCGCCACTCGCTCAATCCGTGGCGGGAGATCGCCGAATCGATGATCGGAACGACATCCGCCGCATAAAGTGCATGCCGAACCGGAAAGCCGTAGAACACCCGGCTCTCGCTGTCGGGTTTGCCCCGGAGAATCGCCGGCAGTTGAGCCTGCGCCTGTGCAGCCGAAGCCTTGTCCGGCAGTTCGCATGCCTGAACCGTTCCGCTCAACTCCTGGGTGGAAAACAGCTCCGGGGCGAACAGATAAACCGCGACCAGATCGTCCCAAGCCCTTAAATGGCGTTCTTCGACCAGTTTTGCCAGCGGAGGTGTGCGGTGCGTTCCGGCAATCTTCCGGGCATAGACGGTCGGCACGGCCGCCACCGAATCGAGCAGAGCGGGTGTAATGACGACGGGACATGCCGGATTCGCCGACACGACGGTTACGGGTACGCCGCTCGCCAGCACATACCGGGCGGCTGTGCTGTCCGTCTCGTAATTTGCTCCGGAGAGCGGTTCGGCCCGGCTGTTGTACCAGACGATCCGGTCGATCCGCTTGCCGAGGGCCGGATTCTCCCGCAGCACGTCGTATGGGTTCGTCAAAGTTCCGAGGGCAATGAAAACGACCTTTTCCGCTTCGTTTTCGAGGGTTTCCGCGATCAATGCCTGCGCCGAAGGAAAATCCCCGTCACCGGCTGCCGCATCGCCCCAGTTCACCTGCTCCGAATGGGCACGCCATGCGGGCGACGGGGCATTCACCACACGTCCCGCACCGACCGGAACGCCTTCGTGAAAGAAAGAATCGAGCAGCGCACGCACACGCACGGCAGCGCTGTCGGGAAGCAGTGCGCCTTCCGAAGTCGTAACCGCCAGCACCTCCACTTCGCGGTTGCCCAGCAGCATGCAGAGCGTGCGCAGGTCGTCGGCGGCGCCGTCGGTGTCGATGACGGCATGGAAACGGGCTTTGCCCGAATGCGCATGGCAGGGGACCAGGAAAACGAATAGTATAACCGTAAATAAGGCCCGGCAGAAAAAGTGCTGGCGAATTGTCATAGCTTCGGAACGCATTAAAAATTCACATTTATACCGCCTATTGCCGTGGCTTTCGGCATCGGGAAGCCCGCATTGATCTCATAGCGCTGCGCCAGCAGGTTCTCGCCCCGGACGAACAGGTCGAGCCATCGGGTCGCCCGGAACGTAACGTTGGCGTTCCACAACACGAAGCTGTCGGTCAGCTCTTTGGGTTTGACCTGTGTGTAAAGTCCGCGGACGTATTGCACTCCCGTCGATGCTTTCCACCGCCTGCGCGAAAAATCAACCCCGGCGTAGAGTTTGTGTTCGGGAGCGGCGACCACCGGATAGGCCATGTGGAGGTAGCTGTAATTGGCCGATACCGACCATGTGGGATTTATCCGCCAGGCGATGTCGCCCTCGACGCCCCAGTTCTCGATCCGGCCCGTATTGATGTTCATCGGACGGCCGTTGACCGGAAGGGTCTGGATCATGTCGTCCCCGTCGATATAGTAGACGCTTACTCCGTACGAAAGTGCGCCGCCCGACACGCGCTGGGTGAACGAAAGTTCGTAATTCATCAGTTTCTCGGGCTTCAGATCGGGGTTCTGCGGCGGGAACATATACATTTCGCGGATCGTCGGGAACCGGAATCCCTTGCTGACCATCGCTTTGATCTGGGCGTTGCGGGGCAGCAGGAACGAAAGGCCGCCTTGCGGTATCCACTCCGTACCCGCATGCGAATGGTGGTCGAGGCGCAGTCCGGCGTCGAGCGTCAGCCAGTGCGCCAGGCTCTGGCGGAAGTCGACGTATCCGGCCACTTCGTCCATCGTTTTGTCGGCCGTGGTCTTATCCGGATCGCCGTTGAGATAGCGGTTCCAGGCCTTGCCGCCGAAATGCTGGTAATCGACGCCCACGGTCAGGCGGTTGCCCGTAAAGAGCGACGCGCTCTGATACCACGATACACCCAGCATCCTGTCGCGGGAATTGAAGCGGTAATCGAGCGGTTCGGCGCCGGGCGAATAGCCGTCGTTGATCTTGTGGCGACCCCAGTTGTAGAAAAAGCTCAAAGCTCCGGAGGTCTTTCCGTAGTCGTTGCGCAGCGCGAACGAAGTCATGCCGCGGGTAATGCGTTGTTTGTTGTCGAGAATGGGCGCCGACACGGCTCCCGGATTCTGGGCGTTGAAATGCGTGAGGTTCACATCGGCATAAACATCCCACTCCTCCGTAATCCGATAACCCAGCTTGGCATAGCCGCCGTACTGCTCGAAGCCCATGTCTTTACGATGTCCGTCGGTGCGATTGTAGGACCCCGTCACCGTACTGGTGAAACGCCCGTATTTCAGCTGGTTCGTGGCTTCGGTCTCCAGCGTGTTGTAGGAGCCGTAACCGGCGTGGATATTGGTTTTCACGCCGTCCTCGACCATTTTTCGCGTCACGATATTGATTACGCCGCCCATGGCGTTCGAACCGTACAGCACCGAAGCGGGGCCGCGCACGACCTCGACCCGGTCGGCCAGCATCGACTGGTAGGCGTCGGCGATGGGATGTCCCATCAGCCCCATGTACTGGGGGTGGCCGTCGATCAGCACCAGCAGGCCCGTCGTGGGACCTCCGCCGACACCGCGCAGCGTCATCTGCCCGGCCGCGCCGCCTGAAACGCCGTAGCCCATGATGCCGCGTCCCGTAACGAACAGTCCCGGAACCTGCTCGGTCAGCGTCGGCAGCAACGATGGCTGGAATCCCTCGGCAATCTTCTGCCGTCCGACGACGGAAATGGTCATCGGCAGATGCCGGACGTCGGTTTCATGCCGGGTTCCCGTGACTACAACTTCGCCGATCGGGTAGGTTTTTCCAGTACGCATACTATCGGCGGTCTCGGACCGCAGGGCGCACACAGGGGCGATGCTGCCGAACAGCAGCAGGACAAACCGTTTATACTTCATCATTGTCGCATTATGTTTTACTTGGACGCTTATTTTCTCTTTTTGCAGCGCATCCCGTCCTCTCCCCAATTCTTGTTCCAAATTCACGGTTGGAACGAAGAAGCTGCAAAACATACCCGGAATCGGCAGCCGTTTTGTCGTTTCGGCGCGTTTCTTGTTCATAGCCGGGTCGCTGCACCGGACGCCGTGCCGGGCTGGCTGACGGTGGAACCGACGGCCCGGACCGCACGAAAATACGAACCTGTTTTCCGATAAAAACATGAACATGGACACGATGCCCTTGCGCTGGGGCCATTTCAGAGTGCTTATCGTCGCTTCGCTCGGACAGATAACCGGAGCGGGCCTGGCGACGCTGGTCGGCGTCATCCTGCCGATGATCCAGATTTTCCGGCATCCCGGACTTACGTCCCTTCAGCAGGGACTCGTAGCTGCGACCAGCCTCGTCGGAATCATGGTCGGGTCGGTGCTGTTCGGACAGTGGAGCGACAAACGGGGCTACCTGTTTTTCTTTCGCTTCTGCCCGGCGCTTATCCTCGCCGCCTCGCTGTTCGCCTTTTTCGCGGCCGATCTCTTCGGCCTGGTCGCGGGTCTGTTTTTCATGGGGCTGGGCATCGGCGGCGGTTACAGCCTCGATTCGGACTATATTTCCGAGATCATGCCCCGGCGGTGGAAACTGCTGATGGTAGGCGTGGCGAAAGCCGCCTCGTCGCTGGGCAGCATCGCGGCGGCGGGCATCTGTTTTTTCCTGCTCCGGGAGTGGAACGATCCGCACCTCTGGAACCGTCTGCTGTTGCTCGTCGCAGTCATGGCGGTCGTCATGCTGCTCTGCCGCATCCGTTTCGAACAAAGTCCCGGATGGCTCATCGCCCACGGCCGCATCCCCGAAGCCGAAAAGGCCGTGCGTTATTTCCTGGGTCCCGACGTGGAGATCGGCGAAATCCGCAACCGCCCGAAGAAAACGGAGATGCCGGCAGTCGCCTGGAGCGACCTTTTCAAACCGGGTCAGGTAAAGAAAGTGGTGTTCAGCGGCATCCCCTGGGCCTGTGAGGGATTGGGCGTTTACGGCATCGGGGTGTTCCTGCCCGTGCTGGTCATGGCGCTGGGGCTGGAAACGGGTTCCGAATCGGCCTTTTCCCGGATCACCGATTCGGTGCTGCTGACCACCTGGATCAACCTCTTCATCCTGCCGGGATTCGTCCTGGGCCTGCTGCTCGTCAACCGCTGGTACCATGTGCGGACCCAGACCTGGGGCTTTATTCTCTGCGCCGCGGGCATGGGCATCCTGCTGGCGGCCTATGAACTCCATTGGCCGGTTTGGATCGCTGTGGGCGGGTTCATGCTGTTCGAGTTGTTCCTCAACGCCGGTCCCCACCTGATGACTTTCATTATCCCGCCTCAGATTTATTCCGTCGCCGAACGCGGTTCGGGAGCGGGATTGGCCGCAGCCTTCGGCAAACTGGGCGCCGTTGCCGGCGTCGTTTTCATTCCGATGCTGCTCAAATGGGGAGGGGCTTCGCTGGTGCTTTGGGTGACGATCGGCGTACTGCTCGCCGGGGCGCTGGTTACGGCCGTCGTCGGCCGGGAGGTGCTTCCCGACAAGGGGCGGGCGGTCCGTCCGGAAATCCGGCGCGACTGACGGTCAGAAGGCATATTCCTTCTTCAGCGCGCGTTTCATCCGCAGTTCGTAAGGCTGTTCCAGCCCGCAGTCTTCGAGCAGGGCCAGGTCGCCGAATATGTGCCGCGTACTGCCGTCGGCCACGATCCGGCCCTGTTTCATCACGATCGTGCGGTCGCAAAGGTCGAGCACCGTCTCCATGTCGTGCGTGGCGATCAGCGTCGTGTGACTGAACCGGCGGATCAGGTCGATGACCTGCCGCCGGGCGCGGGGATCGAGGTTCGAAGTAGGCTCGTCCATGACGAGCACCGACGGCTCCATCGACAGCACCGTGGCGATCGCAACGCGCTTTTTCTGTCCGCCCGAAAGCCGGAAAGGAGACGACTTGCGCAGGTCGAGCGCTCCGACGGCGTCGAGGGCCTCCGTGACGCGGCGTTCGATCGCTTCGGGTTCGAGACGCATGTTCGAGGGTCCGAAGGCCACGTCTTCTTCGACCGTGGGCATGAACAGCTGGTTGTCCGAATCCTGAAACACCAGCCCCACCGACTGCCGCACCAGCGGCAGCGTCCTGCGCGTGAGCGTGATGCCGCCCATCACCACTGTGCCCTGCGAAGGCATCAACAGTCCGTTGGTGTGCAGCAGCAGGGTCGATTTCCCGGCTCCGTTTGCGCCCACCAAAGCGACTTTCTCGCCGTGGGTAATGTGAAACGACACGCTGCAGAGCGCTTCGTGGCCGTTGGGGTAGGTGTAATGCACGTCGTCGAAACGGAGGTAGTGGTGGCTCATGTCAGAAATTGTTTATCAGGGCTGAAAAAGCCTCGACCGGATGGAGCGTGCGCATCAGGATCAGTACGCAGCCCCATGCGGCGAGGAACAGCGTGTCGCGCATTTTCCATGCCGGGCGTTCGAAGACATCCGCCGGGATGCGCCCCGTGAACCCGCGGGCGAGCATCGCCCGGCTGATAAGCTCTGCCCGGTCGAAGGTGCGGATCAGCAACTGCCCGACGAGCGTTCCCCAGACCTTCAGCGGATAGGATTTCCGGCCGAAACTCCGTGCATCGCGGGCCCGCTGCATGGCCAGTGCCTCCTCGACCAGCACGTAGATGTAGCGGTAGACGAACAAAAGCTGCGTGGTGAAGACCGACGGTACGCCGAGCCGCTGCATACTCCGGCAGAGGCGGTAATACCCGGTGCTGTAAATCAGGATCAGCAGCGCCTCGACCGAGAGCAGTCCGCGCAGGACGATCGACAGAAACGAGACCCAGCCTTCGGTCACGACGAGCGGCCCGATGCGGAAGACCGGCTCGCGGTCGTAGAAAAGGTTGAAGACGCCGATAAAGGCCACGAACGGCAGGACGATCAGCGAACGCCGGAAGATCGTCCCGAAGTTCAGCCCGCCCATCGAGCAGGAAATGATCGGAAAGACGAAGAAGAGCAGCAGTTCCGAGAGCCTGCCGGGCGGCACCGAAAGCATCGTCGCCAGGAAAATCACCGTGACGAGCAGTTTGGACCGGGCATCGACGCCGTGGAGCGGACTTGGCTTTCGCGCGGTCCGCTCCATCGCATCCAGTTCGCAGAGCGCCTGCTGCAACTTGTTTTTCATCCCTGCTTTTGCCCTGCGCGGAACAGGCAGGAAGCGCCGAAAACAACCAGCAGGATGGCTCCGCTGCCCACGATTCCGGCGAATGTCGTGTTGTAATCGGGTATTACGGCCGTTTTTTCCTGAATGGCGGCGGCTTTCCGGTGCAGGCCGTCGGGCGCTGTTTCGAGTTCGGCCTGTCCCGCCGTTTTCTCGATCGACCATTCCAGCCCGTCGGGGTCGGACGAAGCGATCCACGAGAACGACCCGGCAATCAGCAGGGCCGCCAGCGAGATCGCCGCAAGGGCCTTTCCGAGCTTCCGCTTTTGGGGAATGCGTTCCCTGCGGACGCCATACAGCAACTCGGGCTTGTATTTCCGGACCACGCAGATCACGGCAGCCGTGGCCAGCCCTTCGCCGATGCCGATAAACAGGTGGATCGGGAGCATGAACAGCAGGAACTGCCCCATCGGCAGGGCGGTGATGCCCGACGCTTCGGTTTCGATCGTCACGGCCAATGCGCCCAGCTCGAGTCCGGCGACCGAAGCGATCATCGACGCGGCCAGAATCCGTCCGGGCGATGCGTTGCGCTTCATCAGCGGCCTGAACAGCAGCGGATAGGCCACCAGGCACGACAATACGGCCATGTTGAGGATATTGGCTCCCAGGGCCATAAACCCGCCGTCGGCGAAAACGAGGCACTGGAGTACCAGCACCGAAGCCAGCGTAATCAGCGCCGCCCAGGGCCCCAGTATCGCCGAGAGCAGGATGCCGCCCACGAGGTGTCCGCTGGAGCCTGTGCCCGGAATGGAGAAGTTTATCATCTGGGCGGCGAAGATGAACGCACCCATCACGCCCATCAGCGGAACGATGTGTTCGTTCTGCCCGTCGGGTTCGCGGCGGTCGTTTTCCGGGTGCTTCACTTTCCAGATCGCCGTCCCGAGCAGGGCCAGCGATACGGCTCCCGTGACGGCGAATACCGGCGGGGATACCAGTGCGTCGGACATGTGCATGTTCTGTCGTTTTACGTGTTCGTTATCCTTTTTTCGCGCCCGGCTGCTGCGCGGCCAGATGCTTCTTGTTCTCCGGATACCAGTTCGAATGATCGGGTTTCTCCTCGTCGTCGAATTTGACGAGCGGCAGCAGGAACAGCCACGTCGTAATGCAGAACGGCCCGGTCAGGGTCGCAATTCCCACGGGCGCCATCAGCATATACATGCCCGCCTGGATAAATACCGTGACCAGGATACCCAGGACGGCCCACAGCGCCGAGCGGAAATTCGGCTTGTAGAATACCGTCGCCAGCGCAATGGCCGTCAGCACGGGACTGTATCCGTAAAGTCCGTCGGAAATATCCGACCCCGACGCTTTCAGCGCGATGACCGCCAGCAGCGCCAGCGCCGAGCCGATCGCGGCCCAGAGCGCCGCCCAGCGGCTGCAA
>ERZ1673699.461-NODE-461-length-45206-cov-22.649310_pt1 | contig 45206 bp, 49 predicted proteins | sample MGYA00580229_ERZ1673699 | MGnify/ENA primary metagenome ERZ1673699 (study PRJEB41218, sample SAMN15661785) | gut metagenome | host: Homo sapiens | place: Canada: London | collected 2015-08-20/2019-03-30 | study: EMG produced TPA metagenomics assembly of... | reverse complement strand
CGTTGAGCATGGTGGGATAGGTGGAAAACACGATGCGCGCGGCCTTATCGTCCTTGGAGGAGCACAGGTTGCAGAGCGACTGGTCGGGCAGATACTTTTTGAAGTCGTCCTTTGCCTGCTTGACCAGCGCGGTGCGGTCGGCCAGAAAGAGCACATTGGTCACATGACCGCCCCGGCTCAGCACGTCGGTCAGGCTGGATGCGGTGCGGGTCTTGCCCGTGCCTGTCGCCATGACCAGCAGATTGCGCCGGAAGCCTTGCGCGATGTGAGCGCAGACTGCCCGGATGGCGTTTTTCTGGTAGTAGCGGTCGGTGATTTTGTCGTCGATTGCAATGGTGTCCAGCGGCTTTTTCTCGGTGCGGCGGTTCATCAGCTTCTGCAAGTCGTCCTTGCAGAACACCCCGCTCACGGCACGCTGCGGGCCGCTCTGCTCATCCCAGAAATAGGTGGTGTAGCCGTTGGTGTTGAACAACATCGGACGGCGGCCAAACTTCTGCTCCAGACAGTCTGCATAAAGCTGGGCCTGCTTGCGCCCGATGTTGGGGTCTTTGGTGCTGCGCTTGGCTTCAATGACCGCCAGCGGCAAGCCGTCCTTGCCCATCAGCACATAGTCCGCATAGCCCTTCTGCCCCAGCACGCCGTTCATGTTGTCCACTTCGTACTCGGTGCGCACATCAGCATCCGGCCCGGTGAATTTCCAGCCCATGGCCTTGAGGTCGATGTCGATGATCTTCTGCCGCGTCTCGGCCTCGGTGAGGTCGGCGGCGGTGAAGCTGCGGCTCTGCTGGTTCTGCTGTTTGCTGGCCGTGTACGCCGCCGAAAGGCTCTCCACCTGCTTGCGCAGGGCTTCCAGTTCGGCGTCTTTCTGGAACAGTAAACTTTCCTGTTCCCGGATCTTCTTTTCGTCCAGCGTTACCTTTTCGCCGGGGATGGCCGTTTCATCAAAGGAGCGCTCCACATAGTCCGTGCCGTAGCAGTAATCCACCCACTGGATGAAGTCGAACAGCCCCCGCAGGCTGAACACTGCATCCGCCGCCGACACGCTATGTCCCGTATGTACCGCCAGATTGCCCGCCTTCACGATGCTGGGCAGCACGCTCCACACATCCCGGTTCACTGCAAACCGGAAACTCGGCTCGTGCAGCAGGGATTGCAGGTTGTCCTTGTAGGGCATCGTGATGGTTTTATCTGCCGCATACACCCACTTCACCGCCAGCTCCAACGCCTTCCGGCACCCCACCGCGCACATCGCCGGGGAGGTGGAGAACACTTTCTCGGTCTCGATGGCAGAATTGGCGAAGAGGGAATATTCGGGGCGGGTGGAGAGATAGGAGAAGTTGGACATGGAATCACCTCTTTCGTTCCTGTTTCTGCAATATCAAAGGCAGTTTAAACATTCTCAATTTTATCTGTGCATATTCTTCATAAGCAACAAAATAGTTGTTTTCAATTATCAGCGAGAAGTTTAGCTGTTCCGGCATTCTATGATGGAGTTCGCGGATTTCTTGCCTTATTCCAGCTTCATCTTTTTCTATTGCTTTTTCCCACATTACAAAACGATTGAAAACAGAGTCTATCGTTCGAGCTGCCTTGCTGCTATCGCCGGAAGACATTACTCCAAGGCCTGTTGGAAAGAGCGACCCTTCATGAAAGGGAATAAATGTGACGCAGTTTTTGGTCAGATTGTGAACAGCATTATCAGGAATGGTTTCCGTCGGCTTTAGGCCTTTTTTAAACATCAGCAAATTGGGCCAGTTATTATAAATAATTTCCAAGAGGTTCCGGTCAAACCACCCATTCCCTTCGGGATGCTTTTTTACATCGATAAAATGCACAACCTGCCCTTTTGCCTGAAAGAAGAGAAGATTGGGATTTTTGCACTTCCGGTCCATGTAAGTTCTTTCCAGATGAAGATGATAAATCTCCCAGTTTTTTAGCATATAGTCGGATTTTTTCATGGAAAAGGTGTTGATTGCCTTACTCATATAAGGCGTGATAGGATAGCAATTTTTCAGGCACCATTCAATCCGGCGAATTACGGCCTGATCATCGGAAGATAGCAAAGGTAATTTTTGCAGTAGTTCTTTTGAATACAACACATAATAAGGGATACTTGAGTTGAAGCGTCGCTGCTTTATCTGCAAAAATCGGGTGCACACTTTATAGTCGTCCCATTCCGGAGGGAACGCAATTCCGATGCAACGAATATCCTCTCTTGCCATTACTGCAAAGTCATGTCGAAAATCCATCCATTCAACGCTCCTCTCTGTTTATAAAGATGCGTGTAAAAAGGCAGGAGAAATCGGATATGAGAGAATTCTTCCAAATCAATCCATGAAACATTTTTATTCTATTGCATATTTCTTGTCTAATAAGTTTGGAACATTCTTCCATGAAATCGGCCGATAGTCACTGTCTTCAAATATTGCCGGAACGAATCCCAGATTTGGAATTCCGTTTAATTCCTGTGCCAGTAGCTTCAAATTCTCGTTTTTCAAAGTTTCGCGGTTTATCTTTGGTGAGATAACAAAATTTTCTGTATAAGCAAAAATAAGGTAGCATATATATTGTAACTTCTGCTTTTCGGACAGTCTCAAAAATTCATCTCTAAATATTCTATATCGTTTACCATATTTTTCAGGATAAAAAAGTGTTATGACCGTTTCTTTTTCAAGCGGAAATACACAAAGCTGTAAATCTTCTATATGGTAATCTTTACTGAGATTAAAAACATCATTTACCTTTTTTCCGTTGATTGTTTCTCTGAGAGAAATTTGTGATTGAAAAGCAATCGGCATTTTGTAGGAGAATTTTTTCCAGTACAGCAATTTGTACTTTGCCGGCTGTGAGTTATTTACAGTTCGTAGAGCTCTGCTAAATTCAATGGTATAGTCCATGATATCATCTTCCTGAATTTCAGGCAATGCCCCTCGATTGAAATTTTTTATTGTGTTTTCCACGATTTCATAAAATGGCTGTTCATAATGCCGCTTGGATAGCATTAGCAAAGAATTTTTTAATTCTATTTCTGCCATCATTTTATTTGACGGTATCCGACTAAGATTATATATATCTTCATACTCTGCAAAAACTTTGCTGTCGCAATCCCTGCATATAAATCGAAATGTACACGAATTCTTTGTTCCCTTTTCAGTGTCAAACACGCGATTTTCAATTAAGAAATCATCCGCAGCAACACTCGAAAATTGCAAAAGTTTCCCATTTTCTGAAATGTTGTTCAAAACAAATTGCGGAATGGAGTGTGAATTGCAAAAACTTGTTTGTTCTTCTCCACATATCGGACAAACATTCAATTTTGCTTTTTCTCTGCTTTCCTTTGCAACCCGACTATGGAATTTTTTGAATTCTAAAGGGTTCATAAATTCACCTCAGCGATTTTCCATTTGTCCGGCCTTGTTAAAAATCGTCCACACCGCAGCATACGCTTCTGCTCCAACCAGTTCTTTTAGCAGTTGCTCCCGAAGCTCAGGTTTCAGCTTTTGAATCGAGTTCTTTGCCTTGATTGCATCAAACTTTGCATTATTATACTCTCTTTCTTCTTCAAAAGTCATCATCGTATGCTCCTTTCATGGTGAAATGTTCTGTTTAACGTTATTATACCGCTAAAATCCACCATTGCACACCCTTTTACCCAAAATACTCCTGCATCAGTGCCTTTTTCATCAATTCCAGCTTTTCAAGGCTCTGCTGTACGGTCTGCTTCTGCTGGTCTACACGCTCCACAAAGGCGGCAAACTGATTTTGAAGTTCAATTGGCGGAAGCATTAACAGATATTCGCTTATTCCTTTTTGCGTTATCATCGGCTGTGCACTTCCTGCATTTAATCTCCACATATCTTTTTTCACTTCATCCATGATAAAGTATACATCTAAATAAATTGGATGAATATTTGTTGGTCTTAAGATTAAAACGCATGGATTTATAGTGGCTTCGCCTATATCTTCTTTTACAAGCCCTACTTTTCCAATTGTGTTTCCTCGTTGAGTAAAAACAAGGTCATTTCGGTGTAACATGATTTCAGGGGATTCTTCGTATTTATCCCTAGATAAATAAACAGGTGAAGATAAGTCGATATTGCCATTTTCTGTTAAGTGAGTAGCGCCTAAAACCAATGGCCCACTTTCTTGCAAATCCTCTTTTTTATATCCCTTCCATCCAACACGTCCTCTTACTTCTGCTACTTTTTTTAATGGAACTCTATCCCATCTTTTTTTATTATCCTTTGGATTTCCAAACATCTCCACAAATCGTGCCTTTACCAGTTCGTCCAGTTTGGCAAGCTGCTGTTTGCGAAAATTCACGAGCTGTTCAACTTTGTACAGAGTTTGAGCAATTTTGTTTTGCTCTGAAATATTCGGAATTTCTATTGATAATGTTTCTAACTTGCTCACAGCAAGACCGGGCTGTGCCGCACCTGTTGCATACTGACCCAAATTCATGGCGTTTAGTGCATAATAAAGCCAATGCACATTCATTTCGGTTTTTGGTTGTACAACGACTGCGTGCTCTGTTGCATGAAACTTTCCAGAGGCTAAATTAACATTTCCGCACAACGCCCCCTGTCTGCCAATCAACGGAAACTCTCCATCATGTGTATAATCTGCAACATATCCACGAATGCCGTTTCCTCCGAAACAAGGATACAATCCCTTGTTATATTCAGGTGAAATATCATTCGCTGATACGAATTTTCCTGCCTTTAAGAGACAAACCTCTCCCAACTTCGCCATCACACCATCTCCTCCCACACCTGCATATTATTCCGATTTTTCGTCATCTTTTTCCGTTGCCACGCTCTCAATCATTCCGGCAACCGTCTGCCCCAGCAGCATGGTACTTGCATTCTCGGCAGTGACCACCGGGCGGCCAGTCTTGGACTCGATCTCTTTCCGGGCATTTCCGGCCACTGCGCCTCCCTGTTTGGCAACGACACGGTTTTCTTCCAGTCCCTGCGGGTTCTGGGCATTTGTCAGCTCCGTTGTGGTGGCTTCTGCCAGCATATTCAAGGCCAGTTCCAGGGTACTCATGTTGTCGCGCAAGTTTTCCTTTTTCAGCCCTTTGAAGTTTTTATATTGCCGTGTGTTCATACCAGACCATGCCTTCGTCACCTCGTCCGTCAGAATGGCATACTCCTGCCCCTCTTTCACGCCGTGCACCTTCCATGCATTGGTCAGCTCTTTTCGGGCGCGGATGGTTTGCAGCCGCTGGTTGATCCACTCCGGGGAGTAACCTTTTTGGGCGTAGGTATCGAGTGCGCGCTCGATGGTCAGTTCCGGGTCAATGATCTCCTCAATGCGTTCCCGGCCGACCATCGCCAGCCACATCTTGAACGGTTCCGCCTTTTTGGACGGCACCGACTGAATGATGCGCAGGAGCTGTTCCGTGTTGGCAACATCGGTCAAACGGCGTTTTCCGTCTGTCGCTTTCATTTTCAACTGGTGACAATTTGTCACCAGTTCACTGCCCTCAGCTTTCAAGCGTTGCTTCAACTTATTCCAATATTTTCGCCCGGTGTTGTAATCTCCGCTTTCTGTTAAAACCGTCACAACATCAACAATGGAGAAGTACCATTCTTCCTGCGTTTCATCCCATGCGGTACGAATCGGTCGGTCCTCAAACATTTGCAGTTTATCATTTTCTGTCATCGCATTTTCCTCCGTTATACCATTTCTTCCAGTTCTGCCAGACCCTTGGTAATCTCCATTTCCAGCTCATGCAGGTCGGCCAGAATTTCCGTAGTCGAGGGGTACTCCACCGGCACATACTCGGTCTCTTTGTACTTATTGATGGACAAATCGTACCCATTGGCGGCAATTTCTTCTTTGGGCACAAAGAAGCTCTGCTCGGTGCGCTTGCGGTCAGTTTCGGCGTCGAGGTTATGGAACCGGGCGATGATGTCCGGGATGTCGTTTTCCTTCACCTCGGTGCGCTTGTCGTCCAGCGAGAAACCGTCGGCTTTCATATCGTAGAACCACACCTTGTCGGTGCCGCCCGCGCCGGTCTTGGTAAACACCAGCACCGCCGTAGACACGCCTGCGTAGGGCTTGAACACGCCGGAGGGCATGGAGATGACCGCCCGCAGCTGGTGGTTTTCAATCAGTTCTTTTCGGATGCTCTGGTGCGCCTTGCTGGAGCCGAACAGCACGCCGTCCGGTACGATGCAGGCACAGCGTCCGCCGGTTTTGAGCATCCGCAGGAAGAGCGCAAGGAAAAGCAATTCTGTCTTTTTGGTGTTGGTGACGGCTTTCAGGTCATCATTGATGCTCTCGGCATCCACAGTGCCCTTGAACGGCGGGTTCGCAAGGCAAACGGTGTACTTGCTGCAAATGGAGTTCTGTTTTGACACGCTGTCCTTGTAGTCGATCTCCGGGTTCGTGATGGAGTGGAGCATCAGGTTCATGGCCGAAATGCGCAGCATGGTGCGGTCCGTGTCAAAGCCGGTGAACATCGGGCCGGCAAAATGCTGCCACTGCTCCGAGGTCATGCTGTCCTCGTAGTGGGCGCGGAGGTACTGCGCGCTGGACACCAGAAAGCCCGCCGTGCCGCAGGCGGGGTCGCAGATAAAGTCGTCCGGCGTGGGCTGCACCAGCTCCACCATCATGTCACGGATGTGCTTGGGCGTGCGGAACTGGCCGTTTTTCCCTGCAATTGCCAGCTTGCCCAGCATATACTCATACAGGTCGCCCTGCATATCAAGGTCAGCAATGTCGTGGGTGTAAAGATCCTCCAGCCCGGTGATGATCTTTTGCAGCACCTGCGGCGTGGGGATCAGGAACATGGCATCGTCCATGTACCGCGCAAAGGCAGTGTTGCCCTCATCCGGGCGGGTGGGGTCGTCTGCGATCTCCACCAGTTCGCCGGTTGCGTCAAAGTCCGGCAGACGGCCATACTTCATCTTTTTGATGGCCGGGAACACCCGTTGCTGCATGGTCAGGAAAATTTCGCGGGAATCTTTGTCCTTAAAGCGGCTCCACCGCATAGATTGTCCTGCTTCGCTGGCCGGGAAGATGTGCTCCATCTTTTCGCCCGCCATGTTCTCAAAATCTTCGGTGGCAAGCTCTTTCTCGTCCAGCGACCGAATGAACATGAGATAGGTTAGCTGTTCAATGACGGTCAGCGGATTGGTGATGCCGCCTGCCCAGATGTCCGTCCAGATTTTGTCTACCTTATTTTTAATGGCTCCTGTTACCATGCGTTCCTCCTGAATGTTTGCCAATCGCAAACGCTTTGCATCTTGAATTTTTGGTGATAATATCACAATTTTATTATAGCAGTGTATGATTGCATTTTCAACGTAGAGTGTTTAGCGGAAGTGCTTTCTTTATCGCAAGGCAAGAAATCAGTGGAACGTTAAAACAGCAATTTGTGATATGCAATTCAACGCTGTTGCTGTTACATGAAGATGTTGAATTGCTATAAAACGGTAAAGTGGATTTTATCTGCTTTGCCGTTTTTTCTTTACATCTGGACTCCAACATGCCTTTGTGCTATTCAGCGATTCCATCGCGCAGCCTGCGCCGGGACGGTGCAGATTTGAAAGGGTTTGGGATTTCCCAACAAGCATTTTGCAACGCAAAAATAGCAGATGTATATACGTCTGCCCTGCTTGCGGATACAATGTCGTCGATGAAACAAAAATAGTTTCATCAAAGACGGTTATATGGTTGTGCCGATTTCCAAAAAATAGTAATATTGAAGTACTAACTGGGGCAAAACGCTTCATATTTTTGACTCCATACTCCCTCGCATCTTTCTGCGAACGCTTTCAAGTCTCCGATCTGATTCATACGATGCCATGGCATCGTAGAATTGGCTCGGATTTTTTATTTTGAATCATTGTATACAACGCATGGACTAAGGGGGTGGGTAACTTGGACTACGAGTCCATAAACTTTTGCTGCGGAAACCGGTACACTGTTGTCAAAGGAGGCGAACAATATGCTGAAACTAAGCAATCTCAAAATAGACCCCGAGTTTTCTGCTCAAATTTTGCCGCTGAGTTTTGAGGAGCTCCAGCAGCTTGAGCAGAACATCATTGCCGAGGGTCGTCTTCTGAATCCCATCATCACATGGAATGGCTACATTCTGGATGGGCACACCCGCTACCGCATCCTGAAAAAGCACGGCTTTATCAAGTTTGAAGTGGAAGAAATCCAGCTTGCGAACAAGTACGAAGCGCTTGCATGGATCTGCAAAAATCAGCTTGGCCGCAGAAATCTCAGCCCAGAACGAAAGAAGTTTCTTCTGGGCAAGGAGTATGAATCAAACAAGCTGGCAGTGGGCGGGCAGCCCGGAAATTGCAATAAAGTAAATCGATGTGATCAAAATGATCACATCGATTCAGAAAAACGCACTTGCGAACGAATCGCCGTAGAACATGGTGTTGGGTCTGCGACGGTACGACGTGCCGAAAAGTACATGAACGGCGTGGAGGCTGCCGATGAAGCAGCACCCGGTGCCCGGGAGGAAATTCTAAACGGGAAAATCAAAGCTGCTGACCGTGAGATCTGTGCTATCGCTAAGGCTCCGAAGGAACAGCGGCCGGAAATCGTTGCAGAACTTCGCAAGCCGAAAAGTGAGCGAGATAAGCAGCTTGCTTCCTCCGACTGACAGCCTGAAAGCCACAACACTGGTGTACACGGTAGAGGAGATCGCACAGATGCTGTCCATCAGCCTGCGCTCTGCTTACAACCTGTGCAACAGCACCACCGAATTCCGTGTTCTGCGGGTAGGCGGAAGCATCCGCATCCCGAAAGACAGCTTCGATGCGTGGCTCCGGACAGCTTGAAAAAAGAGATAACGTATGGCATATATTACGAAACGCGGCAGCTCCTATGGTGTCCGCTATACTTACCAAGACGAGCAGGGTAAAAACTGCAACAAATGGGAAAGTTTTTCCACGAAAGAGGAGGCAGTAAACCGCCTCCATCTGACACGAAAAATGCGGACCGTGCAAAAACCGTGCAGAGACCGTGCAAATGGCGTATAAACGGAAAATCCCACGAGAAATCTTACGATTTCTCGTTGGATTTTGGTGCGCTCGAGGGAACTCGAATCCCTGGCCCTCTGATTAAAAGAATGAGCCAATTGGGAAACGACCGTTTGTGTTTGTTCCGTTTTATATAGAATCATCGTCATTTTTATTCGCGTTCGTGCGTATTCATTTCCAATTGTTTGCGACAGATAAGGCACAAATAAGGCACATTCCGGTGTGCCTTGCATCCGATAAACAGGACAACACACAGCCCATCATAGAGAAAGCAGCCCACAGGCCCGGCGGAATCATCCCCGCCCCCTGTGGGCTGCTCTGTTTTTATGCGTGGTTTTCGTCCCGAATCCGGGTAAACACATCTGTCAGGGCATCCGATGCAGCAGCGTCCGCCGACCGGATGAACCCGGCATAGATATCTGTTGTGGTGCTGGTCTTGGCGTGACCCAGACGGCCCGACACCGCCGTAACAGGAACATGGGCGGCTATCAGCAAGCTTGCGTTGGTGTGCCGCAGGCTGTGGAAGTGTACCGGCGGGAGATCATGGGCAGCGAGGAAGCCCGGGAACCACGTTGTTACCGTCTTGGGGTCAATGGGTGCACCGTTCCATTTGGTGAATAGCAAATCATTCTCCACCATTTTCCCGGCGATCTCCACACGCCGAACCCATGCCGTGCCCATCCTGAGCCGTTCCGCCCGTTGGTGCTGGCGGTATTCCCGCAGCAGCTGCACACACTCCGGGCCTATCTTGATGCACCGCCGGGAGCGTTTTGTTTTGGGCGTGGTGAATACAGTGCCCTTGCCCGGGATGTACTGCACGTTCCGCTCAATGGACAGTGTACCCGCGTCCAAATCCACATCACACCAGCGCAGCCCGCAAATCTCACTCCGCCGGGCACCGGTGAACAAGGCAAGCTGTGTGATAACACTGAACTGCGCCGGTGCATCCTGTAAGGCTTCCAGCAGCCGGGCAACGTCCTTTTCTTCCAGCGCCTGCACGTCTATCTCTTCGGCCTTGGGTGCTTCTGCCCGCTTGCAAGGGTTTTCCGGTACAAGACCCCACTGCACAGCCTTTGTGAATACGCTGGACAGCATCCGGTGATAGTGCTGCACCGTATTCCCGTTGAGCCTTCCGCCGTCCTTGACGTGCTCTGTGAACGCCTTGGAGAGGGGAAGCCCCACCACCCGGACAACCTTTTCGGCTGTGCTCTGGCTTACGTTTGCGCCCCGATACACGTTCCGCATGGTATCGTCCCCAATGCCTGCTGCCTTGGCGATCTGGCCCCGCTTGCCATGGGGCAGACGTTCCAGCAGGGCAGGCGTTGCGGTATAGGTACTATCTTCCCGCACACCCTGTTCCTCTAGGTTCGAGTAAAAAGCCATCAGGTGCGCCGGTTTCACTTGGCACACTTTCAGTTGCCCCAGCCCGGCGGAAATACGCGGCACCAAACGCCGGTAGTTGTAAACCGTCTTGGGCTTGAGCTTCTTTTCTGCGTACTCGGTGAACCATCGTTCTATCAGGTCGTCCACCTTCATGGACGCATCCAGCAGCACACCGGCATGCACTTCCTGTTCAAAGGCATCCGCCTGCCGCTGCAATTCCTTTTCCAGCTTCTTCCCGGTCATGCCCGGCGGCGGGGTAAACGTCCGGTTCACCATCACTTGACGGCCCCGCCGGTCGTAGCCATTGGAGACCCGGATGCAGTAGGAGCAAGTGCCGTCTTTCTTCATCCGCTTTGTTATCTTTGCCATCCGTCCACCCCGCTTTCTGCTATCCCGCCGGGCTTCATTCGTCCTTCATGTAGGCGGTCACGCTGTCGAACAGGGGCAGATACTGGCCCTCTATCCGTGCAAAGATAGCCGCCGCTGTGGCTTCATCGTAAACGTGGGAAGTCAAATTGCGGTCGTTCAGCAGCTCCACCCATGCCTTTTGATCGTCTATCATGCCAAAGGCAAACGCCTGTTTGATAACCTCTTTCGGGCTGTTGATGTTGGTATAGCCTTGGTCAAGCAGGTATTCCCGCATGGTTTTCCATGCCAGTTCCGTGCAGAACTCAAACCGCTGAATGGTTCCATCCCGTACAGAATCCAATGGGAACTTCTTGTAATCGTCCAGCGCTTCCCGCAGCCGGGCCACCGCAGCGGTAAAGCGGTCGTATTTTTCATGCAGCTTGTCCATCAGTTCAACACCATCCCTTTCGATGTTCGCAAGAAATACCGGCTCCATGCCGTCCTGAATGTGCACAATATCAAATTTCAGCAGCGTGGGCAGTTCCTCGCAGTGCATCCAGAACTCCGCCCGGTTATCCTCTGGCATCCCGTACACAGCCAAATCAATGTCACTGTTGGGCCGGTTGTCGCCCCGGGCACGGGAGCCAAACAGCACAAGCCGCTTTGCGCCATACCGCCGGGCCAGTGTCGCAAGCTGATTATAAAGTTCTTCCATGTTCTCACCTGTCACAATCGTTGTGTGCGCTCTATGGGGCTATATCCGCACTCACAGCGGCACATAAGCCCCGATGGACGGCTTTAGTCGTTCTTGGGAGGTGTATCTTTGGGAGTGTCCCCGGCGGCATCCTGCGAGTTTTCCGAATCATATGGCGGTATTTTATAGTATCGTGGATTGGTTTCTAAATCTGCAATGCGTTTTACTGCTTCAATTTTTCCAACCCGATTTAGTGCATTAAAGCTCCCGGCTATTACATTCAGCAAATCAAAATCCGTCCAGCCTTTTAGACTACTAAGATATAATTCATCTGTCATATTCGCCAGCTTTCCGAGATCACCGTATTTTGCATCTGCAAATCTATTCGGGTCGATATTACCTTGATTATCAACAGATTCATCCAAAAACTTTTCCAATGCTTCTTGTTGATCTGCTGTTTCCTTTGCAGGAAGTCCGTATAATACTGTCACACTTACCCCTAGAGCACTTGCAATTCGCTTTATGGTTTCGTGTTTTGGGTTTCTTAAGCCGTTTTCCCATTGTGCAACACCAACCGGGGAAATTCCTAATCGCCTTGCAAGTTCTTTTTGTGTCAGCCCTTGAAGTTTTCTCACAGTCCGGATGTTATCGCCTATTGACACCAGCCGCACCACCTTTCTTTTTTAGTATAACACAGTTCTCACAAGAAAAAAAGCAAAAGAATAATCTTTCGGCTTGATTTATTCAAACGCTTATGTTAAAATGAAGCAAATGAATATGAAAGGAAGCTTGATTGTATGAGAATCGACCGTGTAAAACTGATCGCTGAAATGGCCCGGCAGGATGTGGGCGTTGCAGACCTGTCCCAAAGGGCCACTGTTTCCCGCGCCACTATAACGGCATTGCGTGGCGGAAAAAGTTGTAACGCAAACTCCGTTCGCCGTGTTGCTTCCGCTTTGGGCGTGACTGTGGAAAGCCTGTTGGAAGATGGAAAGGAGCATTGACCATGGGCGAGTGCATTAGCTATCCCCGTTTGCCCAACATGGCCCCGGTCAAACAAGCCGCCCAGCTTTACGGCCTATCGCCCTATTACATCCGCCGCCTGTGCAAAGCCGGTAAGATTCGGTTCGTAAATGCCGGGCGCGGCTGGCTTGTAAATCTGGACAGCCTTGCCCGGTACTTCGAGCAGGGCGACCCTGCCCCGGTGGAGCTGACCCCCGCAGCTCCCAGCGTCCGCCGGGTGTGCCCCTGATGAATTGAGGGGGAACACATGGAAGAACGTAAAAGTTTTTTGTTCTATCGGTCGTTTTGGAGTGGAGGAAGTAAGCTAAAACCTCGTGAAAGGCTTGCATTTTATGACGCACTTGCGCAGTATGCGTTCACCGGTCAAGAAACTTCCTTGCCCCATAATGCCGCAATATGTTGGGAGTTTGCAAAGCCTTTGATTGATTCCAATAACAAAAAGTACGCAGATGGGTCAAAAGGCGGCAGACCACAAAAAACCACTGGTTTTGATGATGATATAACCACTGGTTCCGATTCCCTCAAGAATATATCTGAGGATAAAGAAAAGGAGAAAGATAAAAGAGAAGGTAAAGGAGAAAGGAGAACGCGCCAAGCGCGGAATGAGAAAAAGCCGCAAACGGCAGTCTTTTCAAGCCTGCCTAGCGGCACAAATAGAATCGGCTACGCTGGAACGGAAGAGTTGAAAAAGCGGCAGATACCAAAGATTGAAAAGGCAGCAGAGCAAATAGCCGCCCAGCCGCAGACACAACAAGAGGACACAGAGACCGCCGAATTGAAAAAGGCGTTTCGACAGGACAGAGCAACGGAAGAACAGCCCACCCCGGCGGAATATGCCCAGCCCCCGCCGGGCTGATTCTCCGCCGATAGAGCAAGCGGCCAGACCTCACAGCCAAAAGAAAGGAGTATGCCCCATGTTTATTTACACCCTCTATACACTCACCGGCGAGACTTTAGGCCAAACGCCCTTGCTTGAGCAGGCCATGCGCACCGCCCGAGCCTATGCCGCTGTCCGCCGGGTGTCCTGTGTGGTAGAGTGCCGCCGCCTTGATACCGATGAAGCCCGCCGGGTGTTGCTGAACGCAGACGGCAGCATGGTCAAACTCTGGCAGGCCGCATAAAAGTGCATTTTGCCCCGGCCTGCTGGATGCACATAAATCACCTGATGAAAATATCATTCTGTGTGTCTATGCACAAACAAAACCAAAGGAAAGAACCATTATGACAAAAGAAACACTTTTACACGCAACTGACCTTTACACCACAATCCAGAAGATCGAGCAGCTTTTGACCATCTTCGAGAAGAACAGCATTGAGGAAGTAAAGGTGCGTGGGTTTGACTGGAAGCCCAGCACAGAGCAGGAAACCCGAATCCGCACCGCCATTCTTGCAGATCAGCGGGAAGAATTGGAACGCCTGAAAGCCGAACTTGCCGCGCTGTAACCACAAAGAGCAACTTACCATCAATCATTTTTGAAAAGGAGTGGTGAAGAATCATGCCACGCTGTACAGTTGACGCGGACTTTTTGAAGTCTGTTCTCGAGGAAGCGAAAGCCGCCGAGCGTTGGGCGGAAGCAACTTACCAGCTTTTCATGAAAAAGGGCGAAATAACGGAATACGCTATGCGCCGGATTCAGTATACCGAATCTATCTTGAATATCCCTTTCCACAGAAAGACCCTTGCCGAACTTGAGTCCGGCGAATGGCTGAATGAAAATTGCGTTACACTGGAAATGCAGTTGAAGTCCTGTCAGCATCTTTGCGAAAGCATCACCAACCGTTTGTCTGTCGTTCTGGAAGAATGCGACTATTACGATCAGGAACGCCGGAACACCATTCATCTTGCCCCGGCACGGACACAGAAAGGCCGACAGGTCACAATCCCGCCGGAAGTTGACGCAATACTTGCAAAGATGATGGAGAACGCCGAAAAGGAGAAGAAAGCATGACAACGGGAGCCGGAACCGGCACAGCATCAAGCCGCAGAGAAAAAGAGGACACGCGGCACTCTGTAGCAGAATACTACGATATGATTGAAAAGGAATATGCAAGCGCTGGACACATCATTTTCTTCCGGCGTTTGGTCATTACCCGCGCCGCCAACAACTGGCGAATGAATCACCCGCAAAAATAAAAAGGGCTTTCGTTTCGCATGGTACAAGCTGCCCCGCTTCTCTCATGCTACTTTGAAAGTCCCATCCGTAGGAACAAAGGAAAATAACTTGCGTGTCTATCTTCCCCCAATAGTATACCACAATCGGGGAGAGAGGGCAAAGCATAGGTTTTCACAACATCCAGAAAGGAATCCTATGAAAAAGAAAAAAGGCCACCAGCGTTCCCGCTTGCGTGTTGACCCGTTCAACCTGTTGCAGCAGCTTTGTGAGCAGGATTGTACACTATCCGAACTGCAACAGCGTACAGGCTTTGACCCAGCGGAAATTAAGCCATTACGCGCCGCCGGGAAAATCCATCTTGATACCCTGAATCGCATTGCCGCCGGGCTGGATGTTTCGCCCAACTCCCTGTTAATTACAGCAACTAGCCCTTGGAAGGCATACCATGGGGACTATGCAAATCAGACTTGTGGATTTTCTGATGCTTTCAACGTTCTTGCTGATTATAGCCCTTATGACCTTGGGCCGCTGTTCAAGTAATTGACATCTAAAGCCGCCGCCCCTCTGAGCTATAGAGGGCAGGCGGCTTTTTTGACCCCCGGCAGATTTTTCACGGCCATTTTTTGCGGAAGTGAAAAAAATCCCTGCCGTCTAAAATTATTTCGCGCTTCTGGACCCGCATAGTTTTCAAAAGAGCGCCCCAGTACCTTAACGCCTTGGGGAAGATCATCCCATAGTGCAACCGCCATGCTGAGCAGAAAATCAACAAAATGATATCAAATAGCACAATACGCTCACATCGTTACACTATAGCTACGCTCAAACGTCCGGTTCTGCATGGTTTTGTTATCATTCTTGCGCGATAGGCCCCGCCTGTTTTCTCGCTTCCCGCCTTGCTTTTTTGCTTGTACTGCGTCCTTGCTCTGCTGTATTCGCAAGTTTGTTTTTCTGGCGGGGTTTCAACACTTGCGGAAATGGTTTTCATGCGCACATTGTAGCCGTTGACCCCTAGCCGCTGGATATGATCGGGCAGGCTGTGGCAATCATCCGCCGCCGCTGTGCATATCGCCCCAATTGGAATGTGCTGCCCCTGTTTATCTGTTCCGCCGGGTGGTGTGTATAGTCCGCTGAATAGAGCCGCATATACTCTGCATTGTCACTATGTAATGACGCTTTGTCCCTTGCTTGCCGCCGGGTGTTTTGTAATCATGTCGGGTACAGTATGCGCCGTCCTGTTTTCTGGCTGTGTGCCTTGTCCTTTTGCCTGTGACATTCTTTTGCCCTGATCTATTCGCAAGTTGTTTTTCCATGGAACTTTTCGGGCTTGCGGAAGCTGTTTCATTTGCGCGCGCATAGCCCGCCCCCTGCCTGCTGAATGCACCTATGCAAAGAAAAATATTTCCGCGTACTTTTATTTGACATATTGAACAATTGCAAGCTGAAACTTTCCACATTTTACACACAAGAATCTTTCATTACAAAAACGATTTAATTTCATCAAACATTCGGCCCGACTGAACGCCGCCCCATCTGTCCATAGCCCGCCGGGAAAACCTGATGCAAGCCACGGCACCCCACGACACAGGACGGCACCCCATGGCATCAGATGCAAAGAGATTCCACGTTGTTCCCAATAGGCGTAAGGATTCCCGTTCATCAATGCTACATTCCGCTGCACCGCCGCCCGCGTTCGGCCCTCTTGCAAAATGGCCCGCCCCATGGTTTAATGCAGGCACACAGAGAACGACACAAACCGACCAGCAGAAAAAGAGGTGCATTGCTTGAACAATACGATCCGCTACCCGAACATGGGAACCGTAAAGCAGGCCGCTGAAATTTACGGACTGTCACCCCACTATATCCGGCGGCTTTGCAGGACCGGCAAAGTCCGGTATGTGAATGCCGGGCGCGGCTGGCTTGTGAATCTGGACAGCCTAGCCCGGTACTTTGAGCAGGGCGACCCGGCCCCGGCAGAGCAAAGCCAGACCGCCCACGGCATCCGACAAATTGGATGATGGACACACCCGGGAGCACACCGAGAACGTACACCCCGCCCGGCGGCGAGGTGTAACACACTAGACTTTCACGGAAAGTCGTGTGCTCTTGCAGAGGGCCTAGTGCTTGCAAGCAGGGCAGACGTATATACAATACGCTGCTCTTGCAAGCAATGGCCCTGTACATACACGGCCCCTTGCGTTGCAAGAACTTGTTGGGAAGAATCCCAAACCCACATAGCCGCCCCGCTCTGGCAGCGCCGCAGCACGCACCCGGCCCGCACTCTGATGCACGCAGCCAACGCACCCCGCCGGGGAGATCATGCGCAGATCAGCAGCACCACACACCGCAGCAGCACCGGCAGGAGAACGCCCAGCGGCATCCCCGGACACACGCAGCACATACCCATACGGCCCAGATCAGACACCCAGCCGCCCATGCTGGAAGCTGTGCAGCACCCGCAGCCCCGCACGATCAGGCCCACAGACAACAGCCCCGCACGGAACACACGCCCGAGCCATTCTATCAGCCATCCAACATGGAAGCCCTGCGCAGGAGCATTGACGAGATGCAGCAGGGTAAGACCGTCACAAAGACGCTGGAAGAACTCACCGCACTGGAAGATGATTGACATCCAAACAGCACGAAAGCCCGCCCGACCATCAGGCCGGACAGGCTTTTTCTTTTTCCCGCAGCGCATCAGTCCCGCCGAATGTCCACTGAAACCAGATGCACACTCGCTTTCCCTATGGGCAAAGCGGGGTCAAGCTCTTTAGACACGGCCACCGGATCAACATCCGCCAGATCAGACGGCACGGGGATTGCATCCCCATCCCGCTGTGCAGCGCGCAAATAGCCCACAAGGCATTCCAGAACCATTTGCATAGCGTCCCCGAAGTTGTCACCTTGCGTTGCAAGGTAATTCAAATCCGGGAAGATTACCGAATAACCGTCATTCTCTTTGTAGAAACAAGCCGGATATGCCGTTGCTCCCCGGCGGTACGCTTCAAAGTCCACCTCAACCCGCCGCACAATCTGCCCGCCCACTGCTGTGGGCATCGTGTCGGACGCTTCCGGGATTGTCCGGCCTGCATCCTGTTCCGTAATGCCCCAAATGCTGATAGCGTCCCGGGCCATGTCCAGCGCTTCCGCGAGGGTGCCGCCCTCTGTGTTGATGTTCAAATTAGGGACAAAGACCACATACCCACGCCCGGCGGGTGTCAGAATCACAGGATAGCTTGCTTTCATGGTATCACCTCAGTTCACATTGCACCGCGTCCAACATGGCAGCACAAGCAGCAGCCCCGCCCCGGCGGCATCCATGCCCAGCAGCACACAGCCAGACCGCCGCCCACGTTGCCCGCTGCATCCACATTCCGCCGGGGAGATCATCCACAGACCAGGCAGGGAGAGCACCACCAGCACGACCACAGCCCCACGCCCAGTAAGAGCCACACCGAACAGCGGCCCGCACTGGAAGCCGACCGCAGATCCCGCCGGGAGTAGCAGCAACCACGCACACGATCAGACCGGCCCACGTTGCCCCCGTCCCTGCTATGGGAAAACCCCCGGCAGACACCGCCCGGCATATGCAGCGGCCGCACCCAGACCGCCCGCAAATCTCGTAGCCTGAACCGCCCCGCCCACACCGCCGGGCATCAGAAGCAAGGCACAGTGTAAGGCACACGGCAAGGCATTTTTTCAAGAGTAAGGCACAAATAAGGCACATTCTGGCTGTTTCGCACCCCTTGTAAAACAGAAAAGCCCACGATTCACACCGCGTTTTCAACGGTCGATCGTGGGCTTTTCTTTGGTGCGCTCGAGGGAACTCGAATCCCTGGCCCTCTGATTAAAAGTCAGATGCTCTACCGGCTGAGCTACGAGCGCATATTCCGCAGCAAAACAATACTGCCGAATAATATTACCACAATTGACTGCAAAAAGCAAGAGCAGCGCCGAAAAAAGCGGAAATTCCCGCGCAAGCGCCCGGATTTGCGGCGGGAGAGACTTTCCGGCGCACAGCATTCGGCGGAAGCCGGTGCGCGCCGCCTATGACTGGGTGCTGCTGTGCAGCGTTTGCAGCCGGCAGTGCTCTGCCCCAAAACCGGCGTGCGGAGCATACCCGGCGGCGCACGCTCCCGTCGGGCAGAAAAAGCAGTGCGGAGCGGCAGTGTCCCGCTATTATATTTAAGGTACGATAAAATGGTGAAACCTAAATTCCGATAGTTGACAACGTGGTAAAATGTGGTACTCTTAGGGTACAAAAAAGCTTTTGAGGAGGGTTTTTATTATGGCTATGAAGATGGATCGCCGTTCCTTTTTAAAGACCTCTGCTGCGGTGGCAGCGGCAGTATCTATGACCGGACTGCTGGGCGGCTGCAGTGGCGGTGACAATGGCACTGATCTGGGTGGCTTTACGGTTGCTGTGGGCGAATGGAGCGCCGTCCCTTATGATCAGGGTATAGGTACCGGGAAATCTTGGTATGCAGATTTCGCAGTGACTGTGCGTGTTCATAATCTGGATAATTCCAATGGCTTCAGTTTCCCTGCAAAATCCGTATTTGTGCTTAAGATCAACGGTCAGAAAGTCGCGTTGCAGGGTGGAGATCTGCTGAGCAATATCACGCTGGTCATGAAAAAGGGTGAGCGTAGAACGGGCATTCTGACCTTCCGTCTGGATGAGAGCCAGAAAAATCTCTATCAGGCAATGGAAGCACATACCGCAGAGATCAAGCTTACGGTTGGCGTTGACCCCACCGAGACCTATACCGGTGTTTACGAAGGCTATACTTTTAAGAAGGATTCCAAGCTTGCGTAATTGAACTCAAACTGCCTAATACAGGAGGTGCATCACTATGATCAACCGCAGAACATTTCTCAAGCTCAGCGCCGGGGCACTGGTGCTGACCGCCGCAGGGGCTTTGACCGGCTGCGGGGATACCGTAGTCGACAAGACCAGCGGCGTAGCCAAGATCGGTGATGTCACCTTTATCTGTGCAACACCGTTTCTGGGCGGCGGCGATAATTTTGCACTGACCTATTGCACAGAGTTCACTGTCCAGAACAACAGCGCTGAAAAGGTGGTCATCAAGCCGGAGGACATCACCTGCATCTTCCGCGAGTCAGATACAGAGGAAACGCTGTATTTCAAGCGGAACGAGCTGATCGCAGCGCCGGGACAGACGGTCGTCTACAATGGCTCGCAGAAGTTCTATCTGGAGACCAAGGAGCGCATCCCGGAAAAGAACAGTCCCGGCACCTATGAGCTGCGCGTGCGCTACAATGGCAAAACCGCTGTGTTCCTCTACGGGAACAACGGCAAAAACGTAACAGGCCGCGTAGAGTAAAACCCAATACATCCCGCCGCCGGGCACTTCTGGAAACAGGAGTGCCCGGCGGCTTTTGTTTTGCGCCGCCTTACCTGTTCTTTACATTAGGGCTGGCAGTATGCACAAAGTTTTACGCACTTTTTGCACGTCCATGGTCGCGGCAAGGGCGGCAAAGCGGTAGAATAAAGCCGTTCCCAAGGAAAACACAAAAAGACAGTGCCGGGCGGGAGCCCGGGTTTTTAATGGAGGAAATTCTATCATGAAAAAGATCTCTCGTCGTTCGTTCCTGACCGTTTGCGGTGCAGCTGCTGCGGCTGCTGCTCTGACTGCCTGCGGCGGTTCTGCTTCTTCCGCATCCAGCACCGCTGCTTCTGCTTCCACCACCGCTTCTTCCGCTGCCGGGCAGGCAGCCGGCACCCTGAGCGGCAACGTTGCTACCGGCGGTTCTACTTCCATGAAGAACGTCATTGCTGCCCTGACCGAGGGCTTTGCCGAGGTCGAGCCGGGCGTCACCGTCAGCTACGACCCCACCGGCTCTGGCGCTGGCATTACCGGCGCTACCGACAAGACGCTGGACATCGGCCTGTCCTCCCGCGCCCTGAAGGACGACGAGAAGAACGATGTGGACGGCACCATCGTGGCGCTGGACGGCATTGCCATCATCGTGAACAAGGACAGCAAGGTCGCTGACCTGTCCGTGGAGCAGCTCAAGAAGATGTTCACCGGCGAGATCACCAACTGGAAGGATGTCGGCGGCGATGACGGCGAGATCGTTCTGGTGGGCCGCGAGGCCGGTTCCGGCACCCGCGATGGCTTTGAGAGCATCGTGGACGTGAAGGACAGCTGCAAGTACGCACAGGAGCTGACCGCTACCGGCGCTGTCATCAGCGCTGTGGAGGCCAATCCGCTGGCCGTCGGCTACGCTTCCCTGTCCGCTGTGGGCGACACCGTTGCCATGGTCACCGTGGAGGGTGTGGAGTGCAGCGAGGACACCGTGAAAGATGGCAGCTACAAGATCCAGCGTCCCTTCGTGTTCGTTACCAACAAGAGCGTCACCCTGTCTGAGCAGGCACAGGCCTTTGTGGACTTTGCCACCAGCAAGGACGCTGCCGACCTCATCCGCACCGCAGGCGCTGTGCCCGTGAACGAGTAAAAGGCGTTCAGAGCCAGCCCGGCTGGGAGTTCCCCCGCGAAATAACGGGTTGCGGCACCCAGCAGTTGCTTCGCTTTCGCTTGCATCTTGCTGGCCGCGGCCCCAACAGCAGCTCCTTGTTTCCGCCACTGGCGGCAGTCGCTGCTGTTGCAGGGCTTCCAGCTCCCGCCCTATTGCCTACGGCAACAGGGTCCCACCCTCGGATCATTCGCCGGTGAAACTCCCGGCCGAACTGACCCGGCAGCAGGATGGGGACAATGATAAAATCAGCCCGCCGCGTCAGCCTGCCGTTTCTGCGAGCCGACGCGGCTTTTATAAAGGATTTCAGCTATGAACAAAAAATCCTATCTGCGCCGGGTGCGGCTGCCCCGCACCCCTGCCGACTGGCTGGAAGCGGTGATGAATTTCATCTTCTTCCTGTGCGGAATGCTGGCGGTGTGCTGTGTGGTGCTCATCTCGGTGTACATGGTGGTCTCCGGCGTGCCGGCTATCCATAAGATCGGCCTGTTCAAGTTCCTGTTCGGCACAAAATGGGCGTCCACTGCGGCAGAGCCGCTGTTCGGCATCCTGCCCTTCATCCTGTCCAGTGTCTACGGCACGCTGGGCGCTACCATCCTCGGCGTGCCCATCGGCCTGCTGACGGCGGTGTTCCTCTCCAAAGCCGCAGATCCCAAACTGCGCACCGTGGTGGTCACCGCCATCGAGCTGCTGTCCGGCATCCCCAGCGTGGTGTTCGGCCTTTTGGGTATGCAGGTTCTGGTGCCCGCCGTGGCAAAGACCTTCGGCAAGGCTTCCGGTGCCTGCCTGCTCAGCGCCATCGTGGTGCTTTCCATTATGATCCTGCCCAGCATCGTGTCCGTGTCGGTGACGGCGCTCAACGCCGTGCCGCCGGAGTATGAGCAGGGCAGTCTGGCGCTGGGCGCTACCGACACCGAAACATGGTTCAAGATCAGCATCCCGGCAGCCAAAAGCGGCATTGCCGCAGGCGTTGTGCTGGGCATCGGCCGCGCCATCGGCGAAGCCATGGCCGTGATGATGGTGGCGGGCAACAGCCCCAATATGCCGGACAGCCTGTTCCGCAGCGTCACTTTGCTGACCACCGCCATCGCCAAGGAAATGAGTTACGCCGGCGGCTTGCAGCGGCAGGCACTGTTCAGCATCGCGCTGGTGCTGTTCGTGTTCATCATGCTCATCAATGTTGTGCTGAACGTGGTACTGAAGGGAGGAAACCGCGATGAATAACGGCTTTTCGCCCTCCCGCCGGGCATGGAACCGGGTAATGACCGTGCTGGTCTGGGCCAGCGCCGTGCTGGTGATGGTGCTGGTGGCCGGTATCATCGGCTTAGTGCTGGTGCGGGGCATCCCCCACATCAGCTGGAAGTTCCTTTCCACCACCGCCAGTGTGCTGAAAAAGACCGACGGCATCCTGCCCGCCATCCTCAACACCCTGTATGTCATCCTACTGACATTACTCATCGTATTGCCGCTGGGCGTGGGTGCGGCGGTCTATCTGACCGAATACGCCTCCAACCGGCGGCTCATCGAGATCATCGAGTTCACCAACGAAACGCTGGCCGGTATCCCCAGCATCATCTACGGCTTGGTGGGTATGCTGGTGTTCAGTCAGGCGCTGGGCTTCCAGACCTGTCTTTTGTCCGGCAGCCTGACGCTGGTGGTGATGAACCTGCCCACCATCATCCGCACCACACAGGAATCCCTCAAAACCGTGCCGCAGGGCTACCGTGAGGGTGCCATGGGTCTGGGTGCGGGCAAGTGGCACATCATCCGCACCATCGTGCTGCCCTGCAGCATCGACGGCATCGTCACCGGCTGCATTCTGGCGGTAGGACGCATCGTGGGCGAAAGCGCCGCGCTGCTGTTCACCGCCGGTGCGGCGGAGGTGATCGCCAAGAGCGTGTTCAAAGCCTACACCGCAAACGGTGCCACCCTGTCGGTGCTGCTGTATCTGCGCGCCTTTGAGGACGGCGATTTCGCCTCCGCATGGGGCATCGGCGCAGTGCTGCTGGTGCTGGTGCTGCTGATCAATCTGGCAGCACGTCTGGCTAAAACAAAACTGAAACAGAAGCAGTAAAAAGAGAAGGAGAAACCCTCTCAGTCATTGCTTCGCAATGCCAGCTCCCCCGAAGGGGGAGCTCTTGCGGAGTGAGCCGAAAGTGGAAAAGCTCCCCCTTCGGGGGAGCTGGCGCGCAGCGCCTGAGAGGGTTCATTCCAATTCAACAATGAGGTACTCTATGGAAAACACGAATGTGCCGGTGATATCGGCAAAGGATCTGAACCTCTGGTACGGCGACTTCAAGGCGCTGAAGAGCATTTCGCTGGACGTGGGCGAGCGGGAGATCACCGCACTGATCGGCCCCTCCGGCTGCGGCAAGTCCACCTTTTTAAAGACCCTGAACCGCATGAACGACCTTGTGCCGGGTGTGCGTATCGAGGGCGATGTGCGGCTGAAGGGCGAGGACATCTTTGCCCGCGAGATGGAGCTGACCGACCTGCGCCGCCGCGTGGGCATGGTGTTCCAGAAGGCAAACCCCTTCCCCATGAGCATCTACGACAACATCACCTACGGCCCCAAGCTGCACGGCGTGCGCAATAAGGCCGAGTTGGACGAGCTGGTGGAAAGCTCTCTGCGTGGCGCAGCCCTGTGGGACGAGGTGAAGGACCGCCTGAAAAAGAGCGCCCTTGGCCTTTCCGGCGGGCAGCAGCAGCGTCTTTGCATCGCCCGGGCACTGGCGGTCAAGCCCGAGGTGCTGCTGATGGACGAGCCCACCAGCGCACTGGACCCCGGCTCTACCATGAAGGTGGAGGAGCTGATGAGCGAACTGAAAAAGAACTACACCGTGGTCATCGTCACCCACAATATGCAGCAGGCTGCCCGTATCAGCGACCGCACCGCCTTCTTCCTGCTGGGGGAGCTGGTGGAAGTGGGCCCCACGAACCAGATCTTCAGCACACCCCGGGACAAGCGCACCGAGGACTACATCTCCGGCCGGTTCGGTTAATGCAGGGAGGAACAAAGCAATGAGCATTCGCAAACAATACGACAGCGATCTGGAGGCTCTTAAGACCGCGCTGGTGGAGATGGGGCAGAACGCCGCCGAGGCCGTGGAGAACGCGCTGGAAGCGCTGTGCACCGCCGATACCGCAGCCGCCCAGAAGATCGTGCAGGGGGATGACCGCATCAACAACATGGAGCGGGACATCGAGCACCGCTGCATGACCTTGCTGCTGCGCCAGCAGCCGGTAGCGGGCGACCTGCGCCACATTTCCACCGCCATGAAGGTGGTCACCGACATCGAGCGCATGGGCGACCACGCTTCGGATATCGCCGAGATCATCCCCCATCTTGTCACCGTGCGCAGGGAGGGCGACCCCGCCGTCAGTCAGGCCATCGCCATGGGGCGCAAAGCCTACCAGATGATCCTTGACGCCATGGATGCCCTGACCGCCGAGGACGAGATCGCCGCCCGCCGCGTCATCGCCGCAGACGACGCCGTGGACTACGACTTCAACGCCATCAAGCACACGCTGGCACAGGAGATCGCCGCCGACCCCGCCAAGGTGGACGCCGCGCTGGATCTGCTCATGGTCATCAAGTATCTGGAGCGCATCGGCGACCATGCCGTGAACGTAGCCGAGTGGGTGCAGTTTGTGCGCACCGGACGCTACAAGGACGAAAGTATGTTCTGATACTCACTCTGCCCTTTTGGGCGCGTGTTTTCCTTATTTTCTTCTGGAAAAGGCTGTCTGCCGTCTGGCAGACAGCCTTTTTCTGTGGGGGAACTCCCCCATACAACGAAAATTGACTAAAAAATTTTTATCTTTTCTGCAATATCTGCGGCAGGTCATTCGTATTCAGGGTATAAGAGCCCGGAAAGGGCTCCGCAGTTATCGTGCGGCGGGTGGTCCGGCTTCCCCCAGTCCCCTGCCCGCCGCACCGTTACGGAGGACAGATACAATGATGGCAAAGCTTGAACGCTCCCCGCAGCAAGCCCGCATGGAGGCCGTGAGCCGCGATGCACTGGTGCAGGCGGCGCTGCAGGAGATCACCCAAAATTATCGTGAGGCCAGCCTTTCCAACGTGGCAAGGGCTTATGGTGTTTCGCTGGCGTATGTCAGCGAGTGCGTGCGCGCCCAGACCGGGCGCACCTACAAAGAGCTGCTGCAAAAGCACCGCATGGAGACTGCCGCGCGGCTGCTGCGCCGCAGCGACCTGAACATCCAGCAGATCATTGCGCAGGTGGGATACGAGAACACCAGCTACTTCTACCGCCTGTTCCACGAGCGCTACGGCCTGAGCCCCCGGGAGTACCGTATGGTGCGCACCGGTACTGCTCCCCGCCGCCCCACCGCATGAATCCCCTCTTGGTTTGCTGCCCCCGACCGCCGTGCTGCCGCCCCGCGCACGGCGGTCTGTCTTTGCCGCAAAATGGAGAAAAATCTGGTGCTTTATGGAAAATTGTGTTATACTGAATAAAATGCACCCCGCGCGGCAGGGCGCGGGCGAGAGAGGATGAGAAGATATGTTTCGCGGAGCGGTAAGAGCGGATATGGCAAAGATCCTTGAGGTCTATGCCCGTGCGCGGGATTTCATGTCGAAAAACGGTAACCCCACCCAGTGGGGGGACAACTACCCTACCCCGGAGCTGCTGGAGGAGGATATCGACACCAACCGGCTGTTCGTGTACATGATCAATGGCCGGATGCAGGCGGTGTTTGCCTTTGTCCTTGGCGAGGACCCCACCTATCAGACCATCGAGGACGGACAGTGGCTCAACGACACCCTGCCCTACGGCACCCTGCACCGGCTGGCTTCGGCGGGCGAGAGCAAGGGCGTGGGCAAAGCAGTGGTGGAGTGGTGTCTGGAGCACTGCGAGAGCCTGCGCGCCGATACCCACGCCGACAACAAGGTGATGCAGCATCTGCTGGAAAGCGAGGGCTTTACCCGCTGCGGCATCATTCATGTGGCGGACGGCACGCCGCGCATTGCCTACCAGCGGATGTCCCTGACCCAGAGCCAGCTGGGGTGAGCAGAAAATAGTTTTATTTGCAGTTCCGAAACGCCTGTGGGCGTTTCGGAACTTTTTTTCACAGAAGGGGTTTGTATCCCCCTTTTGTTTTTTCCTTCCATCACCTGTGCGTATGGTGGGGTGAAAATTTTTCGCCTTTCTGTACAAACGCACTGAAAAATTGTAGGATAAGAATGGAAAAGACGTTCACTTTCACGCTTTACAACTTTACCTAGATAAAGTAAAATAAGGACAGAAGCCTTTCATTCTATGGGCGCGGAGGATGCCGCGCCGGATGTTTTTGTGTATAGAGACGCCGGAATTGTGCCGGCGCAGGGAAAGAAACACGGGAAAAGGAAAGGAAACGAGGGAGCAGGATGGAGTTCAGTCTGGAGCATCTGCAGCCAAAGGAGCGCGCCTCCTTTGCGCTGCGCAGCCTGTACGAGACGGCAGGCTGCCGCAAGTACCACATGGGGCGGTTCGAGGAGTACAGCCTGTATCAGGAGAACCGCAGCTTTCTGTCGTCGGAGCAGGTCATCACCTTTACCGACCTCGATGGCCGTCTGCTGGCGCTCAAGCCGGATGTGACCCTGTCCATCGCCAAGACGGTGCAGCCCGCCCCGGGCGAGACGCTGCGGTACTACTACCACGAAAACGTCTACCGCCCCTCTGCCGAGAGCCACACCTTTAAGGAGATCTCCCAGATGGGTCTGGAACTGCTGGGCGCTGTGGGCGAGGCCGAGGTGCAGCAGGCGGTGTGTCTGGCGGCGCAGTCGCTGGCGGCGCTGGGCGCAGAGTGGGTGCTGGAAGTCAGCCACATGGGCTACCTGTTCGGCCTGTTCGATGCGCTGGGCGTGCCGGAAGCCACCCGGGCGCAGCTGCTGGAAAAGCTGCGGCAGAAAAATGCCCACGAGCTGCGCGCCGCAGCGCTTTCTGCGGGGCTTTCCGAAACGGCAGCAGACGCTTTGTGCGGGGTGCTGGAACTTTCCGGCAGCTACGCCGCTACCCTTTCCAAGGCGGCGGCGCTCTGCCGCAACCCCGCCATGACCGCCGCTGTGGCAGAGCTGACCGCCCTGGCCCCCACGCTGGGACAGGCGGGCGGCAGCATCCGGTTAGACCTGACCTTAGCCGGTGAGATGGAATACTACAACGGCCTTGTGTTTCAGGGCTATCTCAAGGCTTTGCCCCGCCCGCTGCTGAAGGGCGGACGGTACGATTTGCTGCTGCAAAAGTTCACCCCCGGGGCGGGTGCTATCGGCTTTGCGGTGTATCTGGACGAGTTGGACCGGCTGAACGCGATGCCGCCGGTGCAGCATCAGGACACCGGCAAGGTGATGCTGAACGTGGCGCTGCCCAAGGGGCGGCTGGGCGACAAGGTGTATAACTTACTGGCGGGCATCGGCTACGGCTGCCCGGAGGACTACAACGCCACCCGCAAGCTGGTGGTGGAGAACCCGGCAGCGGGCATCCGGTATTTTCTGGTCAAGCCCAGCGACGTAGCCATCTATGTGGAGCACGGCGCGGCCGATGTGGGCATCGTGGGCAAGGATATCCTGACCGAGGCCGCCGCAGACGTGTACGAACTGCTGGACACCGGCCTTGGCCGCTGCCGGATGTGCGTAGCCGCCCCGGCGGGCTACCGGGACGACCCCAGCCGCCCGGTGCGGGTGGCCACCAAGTTCGTCAACATTGCAAAGCGCTACTACGCCTCCATGGGGCGGGATATCGATATCATCAAGCTGAACGGCTCCATTGAGCTGGCACCCATCCTTGGGCTTTCGGATGTCATTGTGGACATTGTGGAGACCGGCACCACCCTGCGGGAGAACGGCCTGCAGGTGGTCACCGAATTCATGCCCATCTCGGCGCGGTTCATCGCCAACAAGGCCAGCTACCAGTTCAAGCACCGGCAGATGGACACCATGCTGGAAAAGCTGCGCGACACCTTGCACAAGCAGGAGGAAGAGAAATGATCAAGCTGTATAATTTTGACGAGCTGAAGCCGGAAGAGATCCTGAACCGGGACATCCGCGCCGAAAAGAACGTGGAGGACGTGGTGGACGCCATCATTGCGGACGTGCGCGCCCGGGGCGATGATGCCCTGAAGGACTACGCCCTGAAATTTGACGGCGCGGAGATCGAAAACCTGCAGGTAACGCAGGCCGAGATCGACGAAGCCTTTGCGGGCATGGACCCCTATTTCCTCGAGACCCTGCGGCAGGCGGCGGAGAATATCGAGCAGTTCCACCGCCAGCAGGTGCACAAGAATTTTGTGATGAACGACCGCCCCGGCATTGTACTGGGGCAGAAATACACCCCCATTGAAAAGGCCGGTGTGTATGTGCCCGGCGGCACGGCGGCGTACCCTTCCACCGTGCTCATGGACGTCATTCCCGCCAAGGTGGCGGGGGTGTCCGAGATCGTGATGACCACCCCCGCCGGGAAGGACGGCAAGGTGAACCCGGTCATTCTGGCCGCTGCCGCCACCGCCGGGGTGACCAAAATTTTCAAGACCGGCGGCGCACAGGCTGTGGCGGCGCTGGCCTACGGTACCCAGAGCATCCCGGCGGTGGATAAGATCGTGGGCCCCGGCAACATCTACGTTGCCACCGCCAAGCGCAAGGTGTTCGGCAAGGTGGGCATTGATATGATCGCAGGCCCCAGCGAAATTCTGGTGCTGGCAGACGGCAGCTGCAACCCCGCATGGGTGGCGGCAGACCTGTTAAGTCAGGCCGAGCACGACAGGCTGGCAAGCCCGGTGCTTGTCACCGACAGTGAAGCCCTTGCCAAGGCGGTACAGGCAGAACTGGAGGTACAGATCCCGCAGCTGCCCCGCGCCGCCATTGCCCGCGCCAGCGTGGACGACAACGGCAAGATCATCCTCTGCACCGACCTGCACAAGGCCATCGAGGCCTGCAACATCATTGCGCCGGAACACTTGGAAGTCTGCGTAGAGGACCCCTTCGGGGTGCTGAACGAGATCCGCAACGCAGGCAGCATCTTCCTTGGCCGCAACGTGCCGGAAGCACTGGGCGATTACTTTGCCGGCCCCAACCACACCCTGCCCACCAGCGGCACCGCACGCTTTTCCAGCCCGCTGGGCGTGGACGACTTTGTCAAGAAGTCCAGCTTTATCTACTACACCCGGGACGCGCTGGAAGCCGTTGCGCCCCGCATTGCAGACTTTGCCGAGCGCGAAGGTCTGCACGCCCACGCCCGCAGCGTGACCATCCGGTATGAGAAATAAAGGCGGCTCGCCCTCTCCGTCACGGCTTACGCCGTGCCACCTCTCCCAAAGGGAGAGGCCTTGGCAAAGAGATGAACTTTGCGTGGACTGCCAAGGGCTCCCACTTTGGGGGAGCTGGCATCGCGCAGCGATGACTGAGAGGGCGAGGCCGTTCGCCATAACAGAATAAACCTGAGGAAACCATTATGAGCCGTTTTCTTTCCCCTGCCCTGTCCGCTGTTACCCCCTACACGCCCGGGGAGCAGCCGCAGGATCAGCAGTACATCAAACTGAACACCAACGAAAGCCCCTATCTGCCGTCTCCCCGGGTGGTGGCAGCCGTGAGCGAAGCCGAGGTGGAAAAGCTGCGCCTTTACTCCGACCCCGCCTGTGCACAGCTGCTGCGCACAGCGGCGGCGCATTTCGGCCTGCAGCCGTCTCAGGTCATGCCCGGCAACGGCAGCGACGAGAATTTGTTCTTTGCGCTGCGGGCTTTCTGTGACGAGAGCCACCCGCTGGCCTTTGCGGATATCACTTACGGCTGCTACGGCGTGTGGTGCGGCTTGCTGCATATCCCCACCCATATCATCCCGTTAAAAGAGGACTTCACCCTTGACCCCGCCGATTACCACGGCCTGCACGAGACCATCGTCATCGCAAACCCCAACGCCCCCACCGGGCTGTGTCTGCCCCGGGATGCCATCGAGGGCATTTTGCAATCGAACCCGGACAGCGTGGTCATTGTGGACGAAGCCTATGTGGACTTTGGCGGCGAGAGCTGTGTGCCGCTGATCGACAAATACGAAAACCTGCTGGTGGTGCAGACCTTCTCCAAATCCCGGCAGCTGGCGGGTGCACGGCTTGGGCTTGCCATGGGCAACGCGGCGCTGATCGCTGACCTGAACCGGGTCAAGTTCAGCCTGAACCCCTACAACATCAACCGCCTGACCCTGAAGGCCGGGCAGGCTGCGCTGGAGGATACCGCCTACTTTGAAAAGACCCGCGCCGCCATTATGGACACCCGCGCATGGACGATGCAGCAGCTGACCGACCGGGGCTTTACCGTGCTGGACAGCCGCGCAAACTTTGTATTTGCCAGCACAGATCGGATAAACGGCGGCGAGCTATACAAAGAGTTAAAGAAAAACGGCATTCTGGTGCGGCATTTTGATGCGCCGCGCATTGAAAACTGGCTGCGCATCACCATCGGCACGCCGGAGCAGATGCAGGCGCTGATGGACGCCGCGGACAAAATACTGGAGGTGTGACAATGGCAGAGCGCATGGTAACGCTGGAACGCAGCACCAACGAGACCCAGATCGAGCTGACCCTTGATCTGGACGGCACCGGCCGCTACGAGATCGACACCGGGTGCGGCTTTCTGAACCATATGCTGGAGCTGTTTGCCCGGCACGGACGGTTTGATCTGGTACTCACCTGCCACGGCGATGTGCAGGTGGACTACCACCACACCACTGAGGACGTGGGCATTGCGCTGGGACAGGCCTTTGCCCGGGCGCTGGGCGAAATGCGCGGCATCTGCCGCTACGGCAGCTTCTACCTACCCATGGACGAGGCACTGGTGCTGTGCGCGGTGGATCTTTCCGGCCGGTGCACCCTGAACTGGGACATCCGCTGCCAGACCGAAAAGGTGGGCGATTTTGACGTGGAGTGCGCCAAGGAGTTCTGGTACGGCTTTGCCCGCAGCGTGCCCGCTACCGTCCATTTTGTGCAGTTTGCGGGCGAGAACACCCACCACATTCTGGAAGCCTGCTTCAAGGGCGCGGGCCACGCGCTGGCCGAAGCTGTGCGCATCGACGCGGCACACCGGGACGAGATCCCCTCCACGAAAGGACTGCTGGTATGATCGCCATTCTTGATTACGGCGTGGGCAACCTGTTCAGCCTGCGCTCCAGCTTGCAGCAGCTGGGGCTGCAGGCGGTGGTCACCGCCGATGCCGCTGCCATCCGCGCCGCCGACCGGCTCATCCTGCCGGGGGTGGGCGCATTCGGGGATGCCATGGCAAAGCTTACCGCCACCGGCCTTGTGCCGGTGCTGAAGGAGCAGGCGGAAGAGAAGCCGTTGCTCGGCATCTGCCTTGGGATGCAGCTGCTGTTTGAAAAAAGCTACGAATACGGCGAGCACGCCGGGCTGGGCTTTATCAAAGGCGAGGTCTGCCCGCTGGGGCCCGACCTTGCGGACAAAAGTCTGAAAGTGCCGCAGATGGGCTGGAACGCTTTGCACATCGTAAAGGATGACCCGCTGTTCCGCTACATCCGCGAGGGCGAGTATGTGTACTACGTCCACAGCTACTACGGCAAAAACTGCGCCGAAAGCACCCTTGCCGTCAGCGATTATTCCATCCCGGTCACCGGCGCGGTGCGGGCGGGGCGGGTGTACGGCACCCAGTTCCACCCGGAAAAGAGCGGCGACACCGGGCTCAGAATTCTGAAGGCGTTTGCGGAATTGTAACCCTCTCAGTCAACGCCTTGCGGCGTTGCCAGCTCCCCCGAAGGGGGAGCTTTTGCAGAGCAAAACGATTTTAAATGCCCTCCGCTTGCGCTCTGGGCATATTCAGCGGAAAAATTATTTTTAATTTCGCGTTTGTCGCGGCCTGCGGGCCGCTCCAAACGCATTTTCACGAGAGGGGTCATAATGTATGCAGCTATTTCCAGCCATTGACCTGCGCGGCGGGCAGGTGGTGCGCCTGACACAGGGCGACTACGACCGCATGACTGTTTACGGGCAGGACCCCTGCGCACAGGCACGCAGCTTTGTGGCCGCCGGGGCAAAAAATCTTCATGTAGTGGACTTGGACGGTGCCAAGGACGGCACCCTTTCCAACTACGATACCATTGCCGCGCTGGCAAAGCAGGGCGGTTTGTACATCGAGGTAGGCGGCGGCATCCGCACCGAGGAGCGCATTGAAAAATATCTCTCCCTCGGGGTGGGGCGCTGCATTCTGGGCAGCGTGGCGGTGACGGATTTTGCCTTTACCGCCCGGATGCTGCAAAAATACGGCGATAAAATTGCCGTGGGCGTGGACGCTAAGGACGGCTATGTGGCCATCCACGGCTGGAAGGAAATCAGCGCCGAGCCGGGCGTAGCCTTCTGCCAGCGGCTGGCAGAAGCCGGCTGCACCGCCATCATCTACACCGACATTGCCTGTGACGGCGCGATGCAGGGCACAAACCTTGCCCTGTACCGCCAGCTGGCGGCGGAGGTGCCCGGGGTGGCCTTTACCGCCAGCGGCGGCATCTCCTCCGAGGCAGAGCTGCTGGAATTGCAGCAGATGGGCACCGCAGCGGCCATTCTGGGCAAAAGCCTGTACACCGGCGCGCTGGACCTTGCCCGCTGCGTGCAGCTGGTGCAGGACTGAGAAAGAGGGAGCTTTATGATAACCAAACGCATCATCCCCTGTCTGGACGTGCGCGACGGCCGGGTGGTCAAGGGCACGAACTTTGAGGGCATCAAGGACGTAGCCGACCCGGTGGAGATGGCACGGCTGTACAACGCCGCCGGGGCGGACGAGCTGGTGTTTTACGATATCACCGCCAGCTTCGAGGGACGCGCCCTTTTTACCGACATCCTGACCCGGGTAGCGGGAGAAATTTTTATCCCCCTGACCGTGGGCGGCGGCATCAACACACTGGAGGATTTTGACCGGGTGCTGAAATGCGGCGCGGATAAGGTAAGCGTCAACTCCGGCGCACTGAAAGACCCCGGGCTGATCCCCGCCGCCGCGCAGCGCTACGGCGACCAGTGCGTGGTGCTTTCCGCAGACGTGAAGCGGGTGAACGGACAGTTCCGGGTGTTCGCCAAGGGCGGGCACGAGGATACCGGCCGGGATGCGCTGGACTGGGTAAGCTGGTGCGCCGCCCACGGCGCGGGCGAGATCTGCCTGAACAGCATCGACACCGACGGCGTGCGCAGCGGCTTCGACCTTGAAATGCTGGACGCGGTGGCCGCCCGGGTGAACATCCCCATCATTGCCAGCGGCGGCGCGGGCAAAAAAGAGGATTTTCTGGAGCTGTTCCACCACAAGGGCATCGATGCCGGGCTGGCGGCGGGCATCTTCCACCAGAAGCTGCTGGGCATCCGGGAACTGAAGGAGTACCTGAACGCCAACGGCGTGGAGATGCGGCTGTAAAAACACAAAAACACCTTGCATTTTTATCTTGAATACGATAAAATACACAGTATCCCCATCCGGGGAGGGAGAACCGTCATGGAACTGAAATTTGATGAAAAAGGCCTGATCCCCGCCATCGTGCAGGATCACTACACAAAGCAGGTGCTCACCCTTGCCTACATGAACGCCGAAACGCTGGCGCTGACCATTGCCGAGGGGCGCACCGTATTCTGGAGCCGCAGCCGTCAGGAGATCTGGCGCAAGGGCGAGACCAGCGGCAACGTGCAGCGGGTGGTGTCCATTACCGCCGACTGCGACGCCGATGCACTGGTGGTAGAGGTGGTGAAAGACGGCCCCGCCTGCCACACCGGGGCAGAAAGCTGCTTTTTCAACGAGGTGTATGTCTCCCCGGAGCTGAAGCAGTTCAGCTGGCAGGGGCTGTATAACCTTATCAAGGGCCGCAAGGATACCCCCACGGAGGGCAGCTACACCACCTACCTGTTTGAAAAGGGCAAGGAGAAGATCCTGAAAAAGGTGGGCGAAGAGTGCACCGAGGTCATCATTGCGGGCGAAAAAGAGGACAAGGCCGAGACGGTCTACGAGATCAGCGACCTTGCCTATCATGTGCTGGTGCTGATGGTCAGTGCGGGCATCACCGTAGAGGATGTGACCCGGGAGCTGGAAAAGCGCCATGTCATCGACCACAAGGTCAAGCAGGAAAGGATGCAGTGAGAAGCCTATGGCAGATTACAGAAAATCCAGCGTACATTGCCACTCTACCCTGTGTGACGGCAAGAACACCCTGCAGCAGATGGCGGGTGCCGCCTGTGCGCAGGGGCTGACCACCCTTGGGTTCAGCGGCCACAGCTACACAAAGCCTGACCGCGAATACTGCATGACCCCCGGCCGCACTGCCCTGTACCGCGCCACCATTGCCAAGCTGAAAAACGAGTACCGGGGCAAGGTGGACATCCTGTGCGGCATCGAGTGGGATCTGCTGAGCGAGGGCACGCCCAAAGGCTTTGATTACTGGATCGGCAGCGCACACCACCTGTACGGCAAAAATACCGGCAAATACTACGAGATCGATTTCCGCCCCGAGGATCTGCGGGACTGCATCAACAACGATTTTGACGGCGACCCGCTGGCAGCGGTGGAAGCCTATTTTGCCGAAGTGGAAAAGATCGCCGCCAAAAAGCCGGACATTCTGGGACATATCGACCTTGTCAAAAAGCTGAACGCGGACGGCAGCTTTTTTGACGAGGAGTCTCCCCGCTACAAGGCTGCAGCGCTCAGGGCGCTGCAAGCCGCCCGGGAGAACGACTGCATTCTGGAAGTGAACACCGGCGGCGTATACCGGGGCTACCGTAAGGACTTCTACCCCGGCGCATGGCTGCTGGGCGAGTGGAACAAGCTGGGCGGCAGGGTGATCATCACCGCCGACGCCCACGACACCGCCGCGCTGACCTTCGGCTTTGACGAAGCCGCCGCCGCTATCAAGGCTGCAGGCTTTACCGCCCTGACCGTGCTGACTGTCAACGGGTTTGAGCAGCAGGAGTTATAAAAAGCAGTTGCGAAACACCTACGGTGTTTCGCAACTACAAATAAAAATTTTTTAATTCGTTTTATCACAAAAGAGGCCACTGCACAGTTTTTTGTGCAACGGCCTCCTTTTTGCGCGAAGAAAGGAACCCTATGACCCAGACGCGACCCCTGAAAACAAATCTCTTTAACCGGAATGCAGACCTGCTGCACGGGCCTATTTTCAAGAACCTTTTTCTGTTCATGCTGCCCATTCTGGTGTCCAATTTATTCCAGCAGCTGTATAATACCGTGGATACCATGATCGTAGGCAACGTGCTGGGCGATAGCGCACTGGCTGCCATCGGCTCCTGCGGGTCTATCTACGAGCTGCTGGTGGGCTTTGGCATCGGTATCGGCAACGGGCTTTCCATCGTGGCTGCACGCTCCTACGGGGCACAGGACGAGGATCTGCTCAAAAGAACGGTGGCCGGGTCGCTGGTCATCGGGCTTTGCGCAAGCTTTGTCATTACCACGGCGGGCTTTTTCGGCCTGCGGCCGCTGTTGCAGCTGCTGGATACCCCCGCAGAGATTTTGGAGGACGCCTACCGGTACATCATCGTCATCGACTTGGGCGTGCTGGTGATGTTCCTTTATAACCTGTGCGCCGGGCTGCTGCGCGCTATCGGCAACAGCGTGATGCCGCTGGTGTTTTTGCTTATCAGCTCCGGGCTGAACGTGGCGCTGGATCTGTGGTTCATTGCCGGGCTTGGCATGGGCGTGCAGGGCGCGGCGGTGGCTACCGTCATTGCACAGGGCATCTCGGTGGTGCTGTGCATTCTGTATGTGATGCGCCGCGTGCCGCTGCTGCTGCCCGCCCGCAAGCACTGGGCGGTGGGACAGCATTTGTACTGGGAGCTGTTCAGCCAAAGCATCTCCATGGGGCTGATGAGCAGCATCGTGTCTGCGGGGTCGGTGGTGCTGCAATACGGCATCAACGGGCTGGGCACGCTGACCATTGCGGGGCACACTGCCGCGCGCAAGCTGTTCTCCTTTACCAGTATGCCGCTGATCTCCATGGCAAACGCCGGTTCTACCTTCGTCTCCCAGAACCGGGGCGCCGCTCAGCCGGAGCGGGTGCGCAAGGGAATGCGCACCATGTACCTGTGCTCGGTGGTCATCATGGCGGCAAATATGGTGCTGATGCAGCTTTTTGCCCGTCAGCTGGTGCAGCTGATCTCCGGTTCCACCGCACCCCTCGTGCTGGAAAACGGCGCACGGTATCTGATGTGGAACGCACCGTTCTACGCGGTGCTGGGAGTGCTGCTGTGCACCCGGTACGCTTTGCAGAGCCTTGGGCAGAAGGTGCTGCCGCTGTTTTCCAGCGTCATCGAGTTAGTGGGCAAGGTGATCTTTGTGCTGGTGTTCATCCCGCGCTACGCCTACAACGCCGTCATCCTGTGCGAGCCCATCATCTGGTGCTTCATGGCGGCATATCTCGTGGCGGTGTACCGCCGCGACGCCTTTGTGTATCCAAGAAAGAATCAATAAATAAACAAAAACAAGCACCGGAGCGTCTGCGGACGCTCCGGTGCTTGTTTTTATAATACTTTTACCATGCGGAAGGTCTTTCCGCGCTTAATGCAGTCCAGCAGCAGGTCGTATTCTGCAGGCACTTCACCGATGACGTTCACCTTTTCGTCTGCGGGCAGGGCGGCGCGCACAAGCTGGATCTCGCCGGAGTAGCGCCCGTAGCCGATGTTATCCATGGTCACGCAGCGGCGGCGGCGCTCTGTGCAGTTATCCGGCTGCACGGTGCTGCCAAAGCAGGAGTAGAGCCGGGATTCCTGATACCGCACAAGCGTTTTGGGCGAATCCGGGCGGCAGGTAAAGGTGCGGTCGTACAGCGTCTCATAGCCGGGGCGCAGGGCGACCGGCAGGCAGAGCTCGCCGGTGGTGCAGAAGTGCCGGATATACTCCTGCTCCCGGGTGCTGACCTCCGGGTCGCCCGCAAAAATGCCGTCCAGCCCGTAGTTCAGCGCCAAGTCCGCAAAGGCCGCTGAGGGGGCGGCGGTGCGGTGGGCTTCCAGCGTGGGCAGACCCTTGTACAGCGGGCCGCGCAGCAGGGCGTCGCCGGGGATAAAGCCGTACACCTGCAAGCCCTCTGCCTGCAAAGCTGCGGTGCTCTCGCGCAAAAATTCCGGGTCAAGGCCGGTCTCCGGGCGGGGGTAGAAGTTGTGCATGGCGATGACCGTGCCGCCGCCCGCCGCCAGCTGCCGCGCCACCTCCGGGGTGGTGGTGGAGGCGTTGACGGCAACGGGCAGCTGCTGCGCAAGAGCGCACATCTGCTCCACCGAGAAGCCGTAGTCCAGCCGCAGACCCCACAGGTGCAGCCGCTTTGCCAGCGCGGTCAGGTCGGCGCAGCCGAACTGCCGGATGGTCTTTTCCGACACGTCTGCCAGAATGCGCCAGCCCTGCGCCGCCAGAAAATCGCACATTTCCTGCACGCGAGCGCAGTAAGCGGCATCAAATTCTTCGCTGATATGCAGTGAGATAAAAACAGGCGCGCCGCCTGCCGCAAAAGCGGAAAGCGACGCACGCTGTTCCTCAAACTGCGTCAGATACACTGACCGTCCGAGTGTTTTAAGCATTGGCAACGTCCTCAACAGAGACCATTGCATTGGTCACGATAAAGCCCATAATGTAGCAGATGACCAGACCCACTGCGTAGCAGCCAACGGAAGCAGCCACACCGTGAGGGCCGGCGGTCATGACGAACAGAGCCAGCAGACCGGAGGGGCCCCAAGCAGTAGCAGCCACCTGCATCGCCATGACGAAGGCACCGCCGAAACCAGCGCCCAGACCGGCGCTGATGAAGGGCTTGCCCATGGGCAGGGTGACGCCGTAGATCAGCGGCTCGCCGATGCCCAGCAGACCTGCGGGCAGTGCGCCGGTGATAACGTTCTTCAGGCGGGTGTTGCCGCACTTCTTAGCCTTGAAGTAGATAGCGACAGCGGCGCCAACCTGACCTGCACCAGCCATAGCCAGAGCGGGGTACAGGGTAACGTAGCCAAAGCTCTCCAGCTGCACGGAGTACAGGGCGACCAGACCGTGGTGCATACCCATAGCGACCATGGGCAGGAACAGAGCGGTGGAAACATAGCCGGCAATGATGCGCACGATCAGGCTCTCGCTCATGCACAGCTTTTCAACCACCCAGCACAGCGCGGTGGAAACATAGCCGGTAGCGGGCATGATGATCAGGATATAAGGCACAAGGCACAGGATCATGGTGATCAGCGGGGTGAACACGATGTCCAGAGATTCGGGCATCCACTTGCGCACCCAGCGCTCGATCTTGACAAGGCACCATGCGCCCAGCACAACGGCCAGCACGCCGCCGCGGCCTGCACGCAGGATGGAATCCAGCGGCACAGCCTCGTTGAAGAGACCCAGAATGGAAGAGATCTTGTTGATGCCCTCCAGACCGGTGATCATGCCCAGCATACCGCCCAGAATGGGGGTGCCGCCGAACTTTTCCGCTGCGCGGTAGCCGACCCATGCGGTCAGGTAGCCGAGGAAGCAGGTGTTCATCAGACCCAGCAGGGTGCTGATCAGGGCCAGTGCGGGGATGTCGGCGTAGTTCGGCACCACCTGACCGATCAGGGAGTTGATGCCGGCGCACAGACCGGAAGCCACAACGCCCGGGATCAGGGGGATAAAGATATCGCCGAAGGTCTTGAACAGCTCCTTGACCTTGCTCTGCTTCTGCCCGGCCTTGACTGCGGCCTTGTTGGTCTGCCAGTCATTGGCGGTGGAAGCGGCGGCGTCCGCCGGGATGCCCATATCGCGGCAGATATCTGCGCACTTGCGGCACTTGCCGGGGCCGACCACGATCTCTACATAGCCGGTACGGTCATGCACGATGCCCATCACGCCCTCGATGGCTTTCAGGCCCTCGTCATCGATCTTGGCGTCATCTTTAACGCGCACCCGCAGACGGGTCATGCAGTTGGTTGCGGTGAGAACGTTGCTCTTTCCGCCGACTTTCTCCAGCGCCGCGCGGACCAGTTCTTCATTCGTCATAAGTGGGTCCTCCTTTAAAACAGGTGTATATCCGATGCGGCCTGTGCCGCTAAGGAACTTGGGTGTAAAAATGTGCCTTACAGCACTTCCAGCCGGATGGCTTCCCGCACATGGCCGTGTGCCCGTTCCAGCCGCCGGGCGGCTTCTGCGGCATCGCAGTCTGCCAGCAGCATGGTGATGGCGGTCTTTACGCTGCCGCCCGCTGCGTCAATGGCGGCGCGGGCTTTTTCCCGCTCCACGCCGGTGGCGTCGATGACGATGTTCTCGGCACGGGTGTGCAGCTTTTCGTTGGTCTGCTGCACGTCCACCATCAGGTTCTGGTAGGCCTTGCCGGTGCGCACCATGGAACCGGTGGAGATCATGTTCAAAATCAGTTTCTGCGCCGTACCGGACTTGAGCCGGGTGGAGCCGGTCAGCACCTCGGGGCCGCAATTCACCTCGATAGCAAGCTCTGCGGCCTTGCCGATGGCGCTGCCGATATTGCAGGCAATGGCGGCGGTGTGGCAGCCCACGCTCTTGGCGTAGTCCAGACCGCCCAGCACATAGGGCGTGCGGCCGGAGGCAGCAATGCCCACCACAAGGTCATTTGCGGTCAGGCTGTGGGCTTTCAGATCCTCAACAGCCAGCTCCCGGCTGTCCTCTGCGCCCTCCACGGCCTCGATGAAGGCTTTTTCGCCGCCGGCGATCAGCCCCACCACCATCTCCTTCGGCACACCGAAGGTGGGCGGGCACTCGGCGGCATCCAGCACGCCTAAGCGGCCGGAGGTACCGGCGCCCATATAAAACAGCCGTCCGCCTTTTTCAAAGGCTTCTGCCGCCCATGTCACCGCCTGCGCGATCTGCGGCAGGCACTTGGCAATGGCCAGCGGTACCCGGGCGTCCTCCTCGTTCATGACAGTCACGATCTCCAGCGGGGACATCTGGTCCAGCTGCATCGTGCGCGGGTTGCGGGTCTCGGTGGTCATCCCACTCAGATTCAATCCCATTTCCTGCACCTCCACTTTCCGCTTTCTGCCGCACCCTTGCGGCGTGATTGTGACCAAAGTATAAACTTTTTCAAACAAAATGTCCACAAAAAGACTATTTTGTGGTACAATGTTTTATGCAAGCATTGTTTTTGAAATTTTTGCTCACAAGTATGACTTTTTTGTGCAGCTTGTTCAATCCATCTTGAAATACAACAGAGGTATCGATATGCAGAACGTTCTTTTACGCCTGCGGGAGGTGCAGCCCTCCCTCAGCAGCACCGAGCGGCAGATCGCGCAGTTCATTCTGGAAAACCCGGACGAGACCACCACCCTCACCATCCGGGAGCTGGCGCGGCGCTCCTTCTCCTCCCCTTCCAGCGTGGTGCGTATCTGCCGGGTCATCGGCTTTCAGGGCTACAAGGAGCTGCGCCACGCCCTGACGCTGGAGCTTGCCACCCTTGGGGAGAACGGCAGCCACCGGGAAAAGGATATCACCCCGCAGGACAGTTTGCAGGAGATCGTGGAAAAGGTGACCCACAAGAACATCCAGAGCCTGCTGGACACCCAGCGGCTGCTGTTGCTGGACGAGCTGGAACAGTGCGTGGAGCTGATCGCCAACGCCCGCACGGTGCTGTTGTTCGGCATTGGTTCCTCGCTGTGCGTGGCAAAGGACACCTACCTGAAATTTCTGCGGCTGGACAAGCCCTGCGTGGTCAACGAGGACTCCCACTCGCAGCTTTTGCAGGCGCGCAACGCCACCGCGCAGGATGTGGGCATCGTGTTCTCCTACTCCGGGCAGACCATGGAGATGATCCAGTGCATCAAGGAGATGAAGGCGGGCGGCGCACCGGTCATTGCGGTGACTCGCTACTACCCCTCCGAGGTGGCGCAGCTGGCCGACCATGTGCTGTATGTGGCTGCCAACGAGAGCCTGTTCCGCAACGGTGCCATGTCCTCCCGGCTTTCCCAGCTGAACGTGATGGATATCCTGTACACCGCCTACGCCAGCCGCAACCACGAGGACACCATGCGCCGCCTGACCAAGACCCATATCTATAAGCCCGGCGACCCGGAGGTGCTGACCCAGCCGTAGCACTATTCGTGCTGCTCTGGCTCATAACGGACATCGTCCGTTACCCTTTCTTTTTGTACCCGCAGTCGCAGTAGGGTCCGCCGGAGGCAAGGGTGTACTGCCGCACAAAGTCGGTCACGCCGCCCGCTTCGCTCATGGTGTAGTCCAGATGGCACAGGGCGGGGGTCAGGTCGTACAGCCCCAGTTCCTTCATCAGCACACAGATGCCGCATTTGGTAAAGCGTCCCTCGTAGCCGCTGCCATCCGGGTATTCGTAAAATTCCATGTTCCACGAGTAAGGGTTGCGGTCGGCAGCTTTCAGAGCAGCGGCAGCTTTCATGGTGGCAATATCCTTTGGGGTAAATTTGCTTTTTCCGCTCTTGCGGCAGAACCACTGCATGGGCGCTGTCATCATGGATTTTGCGTAGTAATCCGTCAGCCTGTCCACCTCCGGGCGCTGCGGCATGGAGAGAATGAACGCCCCGATCATGGCGCAGTTGACCAGATTCATTTTGAAGCGGTCGGCCTTTTCAAACTCCGGCAGCCTGCGAATGATCTGCCGGTATTGCGGCTTTGCCTTTTTGGTGATGGCTTTTGCAGTGTCTGCATCATAGCCCAGCACCGCAGTCAGCTGCTTTTGAAAGGAACCGGCAAACAGCGCCCACATTCCAAAGGGCATCCCGGCATATTTCATTGTCTGCCTCCAAACCCGATCTTCACGATCTGCATTTTCATCCCGTTGTCTCCAACCTTTGCAAGAAAGCGGAAAAAGCCGCTGACGGAAAGGTCTTTCAGGTCACTGTAACCTAACATATATCCCCTGCTGGACACCTGCAAACGGCTGTCCCATGGGGAAAGCTCGCTTTTTGCATCCGAAACCGCAAAATACGCCCCTACATCCTTGATTTTCGCCGTCCTGAGCCACGTTTTGGCGATCATCTTCACCGCCGTGCGGTTGGCGGCATCGAACACCAGCACCCCGCCGGGGAAAGCGTCCGCCATCCCCTGCACCAGTTCCCGAACCTGCTCGGTCAGGAAGTAATAGAACACCCCGGAGGCAAAGAACACCGCCCCGCCGGAGGCATCGATCTTGTCAAACCATGCGGGGTCTTTCAGGTCGCAGGGGATGTTTTGCTCCCGCTCCCCGGCGGGCAGCAGCTGCTGCCGCAAGGCGATAACATCCGGGAAGTCCAGATTGTAGATCTTGCATCTGCCGTTGTCGCAGGCTTTGCCGGTGTTGTCCAGCCCGCAGCCCAGATTGACCACCGCCGCACCGGGGTGCGTTTTCAGGTATGCCTGCACCTCCCACGCAAGGTCATTCTGCCGCATGGCCACCTCCAGCGCACCGAAACGCTGCATCAGGCTGCGGGAGTTTTTCTCTGCCTGCGAAAAGTCGTAGTCGATTTCATCAATCAGACGCACCGCCGTCTCGTCCCGGTAAAGGGTCGGATACAACTCGGTGCACAGCTTCCGGGAATACAGTGGGAGAATCAGCGTCTCCTGCACGGTATTTTTCTCGATTTTGTATTTCATAGGTTCCTCCCTGTTCTCCTTATTCTGCTTTCCGGCAGACAAACCATGCCATGTCCTTCACTGTTCCAAGTGTTACGGTTGCGTACCGTTTCTCCAGCCGTTTTTTCAAACGGAAGGCCGTCTCATAGGGCGGTGTAAAGAACCCCATCCCTTCATAAACGTGCCGGACAAACCAATCCGTCCGCTTCTGTTCGCCCTTTACATAAAAGCAGCCGCAGAAGATCCCGCCGGGTCTCAAGACCCGAAAGACCTCCCGGTAAGCGGCCTCCTTATCCGGGAACGCGTGAAAGCCGTTCAGCGACAAAACGACATCAAACGCGCCGTCCGTAAAGGGCAGCGCACCTACATCCCCCTGCTGAAAGGTCACATTCTTCAGGTGCAGGCGGTCTGCCTTTTCCTGCGCCTGTCCCATCATATCTGCCGAGTAATCCAGACAGGTAATATCTGATTTTGGCAGCGTCTTGTAAAGCGGCATGGTCAGAATACCCGTGCCCACCGGCACCTCCAGCAGCTTGCCGGAAAAATGCTCCGGGATGCCGGACAGCGCCTTTTCCAGATAGGCATCGTTTTCCGCCTTGTTCATACCCCACACCAGACGGCACACCGCTTTTCCGCGCAGGGTGGAGCAGGTGATCATGCCGTCATAAAAATTGTTGCCGCCTGTCAGCCGATAGGCGCTGCGAATCGCTTCTTTCCGTTCCATGGTCCGTCCTCCTTACGCTCTGCCTTTTTCCAGACGTCCTCCGGGATATGGGCACCGAATAGTTAGATTAAGCTAACTTTCTGCTCTATAAAAAGCCGCTTCTCAGCGGTCCTTCTGCCAAAATAATACGCCCTGCTGTTGTCTCTGTCAAGATGTTTAGGCGTTTTCGGAGATTCCGAAAGAGATTTCGTTATCGAAGTCTCCCCTCGCCGCATGAAAGATGCAAATCGTTTCCTGCATCGAAAAAATTCACCTCTGCAAACTTGTCTGTTTCTGCTTGACAACGCCCTGTGGGAGTGCTATTTTAATCCCAAAGATTTGTTCTGCCTAACCATTTGAGGGGTTTTACCCCTGCATTTTTTGCACAAATTGTTAGGCAGCACTAACTATTTTCAAAACTGAGATAGAGGTATGTTACAATGAGATTGAAAAAGGTATTTGCAGGTGCACTTGCGGCGGCTATGCTGATGTGTGCGGTGGCAGTTCCGGCCTTCGCTGCGGAAGGCGTGGAGCAGGAGAACTGCCTGTCCTCCAGCTATGTCCAGATGAACATTCCCTACGCCGACTTCTACAAGGCTGCCGGTGTGGACAACGCATCTGAGATCGATGCTGTGACCAGCGCCACCAAAAACAAGACCCGTGCAGGCAACCTTGCCGCCGGTTCCTACCACGTCAACACCGATGGCACCGACATCACCGGCGTTTCTTGCCCGGTCAAGGTGCTGACCCCGTGGGCACTGAAGAACGCAAAGCAGGTCACCGATGCCGACAGCTACGACATTACTGTTACCCTGAAGGGCAAGGAATCCACTACCACCTACACCGGCGCAGATGCTCTGTTTGAGAACGAGAGCTACGCTTACTACAAACTCAACGAGACCCCGGCCTACTACATCACCGCATGGTACAACCTGCTGAGCGGCAAGTGGGAGTTTGGCAAGGTCCACGCCACTGAGACCACTGTAGAGGGCGCAACCGTGGAACTGAACACCAACGGTCACCACACCACCTACGAGATGAAGATCTCCGGTTTTGATCTGGACTACAAGACCAACAAGGTCTACGGCGTGGTGCTGACCACCGCCGACGGCACCGAGTATGGCCTGCATCATGTGACCAACATCTGGCATGGTACCAAGTTGGGCTTCAATGCTGATGACCCTTACTTTGCATCCATCATCGGCAAGACTGTTACTCAGATCACCTTCTACGCCGCCGATGGCGTGTATGTCCTGCCGGTCAACGTGGCGCTGTGAGGTCGCGGAAAGCTTTCTGATTTAGCGAAATACAGCACAAAACGGCAAGGCCGCCTGCTGCCAGGCGGCCTTGCCGTTTTGTAGCAATTTGTGTTTCTAGGAACATCGTTCGGAGTAGCCTGCGCCGCACAGCTGCTCACACAGCAGTGCCAGCAGTTCGGCGTTGTCATCCACAATGAGAGACCTTGCGCAGAAACGCCCCTGATTCGGGCAAATGTGCAAGCGGTGTGCAGAAAGTGTGCAGCCGCTTTCTTACATAAAAAAGAACGTCAAATCTTACGATTTGACGTTCAATATCTGGTGCACCTCCAGGGACTCGAACCCTGGGCCCACTGATTAAGAGAGCAAGCCGCCGGTTCGTCTCAATTTATGGAAGTTTCGAGTCATCGTTATTTTTTAGCAAAGCAACGTGATTTTTCACCCGGTAATTTCTGCACCCTTTGTCGGATTTTGCAGCGAAAAGCACCCTTTGCACGTTTTGAAACCGTGCAAAATCCGTGCAGAAACCGTGCACTTACTCTCCGACAAATAAAAATCACCCTATCCACCACCGACTTGACGGCATTGGTTTGAGTGGCCGACCCAGATATCCTAAATTATCTCTCTATGTTTACAAAACATCTGTGATTCTC
>ERZ1673699.454-NODE-454-length-45545-cov-6.528402_pt1 | contig 45545 bp, 32 predicted proteins | sample MGYA00580229_ERZ1673699 | MGnify/ENA primary metagenome ERZ1673699 (study PRJEB41218, sample SAMN15661785) | gut metagenome | host: Homo sapiens | place: Canada: London | collected 2015-08-20/2019-03-30 | study: EMG produced TPA metagenomics assembly of... | reverse complement strand
CAGAGGCTTAATAGAGTAATATTCTTTTTCATGTTCGTAGGCTCCGTTAGGTTAGAAGGTGACTTTGATGCCGGCCGTGTAAATCCGGTTGCGTGCATAGGCCGAGTAGTCGAAGTTGGGCGTCAGGGCCGAATTGCGGGTCGAGACCTCGGGGTCGAGGCCCGAATAGGAGGTCCAGGTCCAGAGGTTCTGCCCGGAGATGAAGACCTGCACCTGATTCAGATGGATCTTCCGGGTGAACTTCTTGGGCAGGGTGTAACTCAGCTGAAGGGTCTTCAGCCGCAGGAACGAACCGTCCTCGATGGTCCGCGAACTGTAAACGCCCGAGGGGCCGCGGCCGCCGACGCGGAAGTTCTTGCTGTCGGTGTTCGTCGGCGACCAGCGGTCGACGTAACTCTTATACTGGTTGATGGATTTGTTGGCGTAGTTGCCTTCGAAAATGATGCGGTTGGCGTTCATCACGTCGGAACCGTAGCGCCACTGGAAGAAAACGTTCAGGCTCAGGTTTTTGTAGGTGAAGTTGTTGTTGAACCCGCCCTGATGGATCGGCTCGCAGCGTCCGATGACCACCATATCCTGGTCGTTGACCACGCCGTCGCCGTTCTGGTCGACGTATTTGATGTCGCCGGGCTGGATGGAACTGCGGTCGTTGCCGTTGGTCGCGACGCCCTTTTTGAGCGTGTAGTTGCCTGCGGCGTCGCTGTCGAAATCCTCGTAGCCGTAAACCCCGGCCCATTCGATGCCGTAGAACTGCGCGACGGGCTGCCCGACTTTGGCCAGGTAGAGGTAGGTGGAGTTGAAGTCGCCCGTGAAGCCGATTTTCGAGAGGTAGTTCTCTTCGCCCTCGGAGAGCGCCAGCACCCGGCTGCGGTTGAAGCTGATGTTGAAATCGGAGCTCCACTCGAAATGGCGCGTTTTGACGTTCACCGTGCTCAGCGAGATTTCCAGTCCGCGGTTGCGGACCTTGCCGATGTTCTTGTAGACCGAGCGGTACCCCGAACTGTAAGGCAGGTTGGCGTTCAGCAGCAGGTCGCGGGTCTTTTTCTGGTACCAGTCGACCGTCAGGCTGATGCGGTTTTTGAAGAGGCGCAGGTCCAGGCCGGCGTCGATTTGTTCGGTGCTCTCCCAGATCAGGTCCTGGTTGCCCAGGCTGCTGGTGACGATGGCGTCGGCGGGCTGGCCGTTGTTGAACGAATAGTAGTCCGAAAGTTTCAGCGACGGGTGCACCGAGTAGTCGCCGATGCGGTTGTTGCCGGTGACGCCGTAGCTGATGCGCAGTTTGGCGTCGTCGATGAAGCGCAGGCGGCGCATGAACTTCTCCTCGCCCAGGCGCCATGCGAAGGCCCCCGAGGGGAAATAGCCCCAGCGGTTGTCGGAAGAGAATTTCGACGACCCGTCGGCGCGGAACGAAACGGTGAACATGTAACGCGACCGGAAGCTGTAATTGACGCGCCCGAGCCACGACATGAGGTAGTTCTCCGTGAGCAGCGCCGTCATCGAATCGGGCAGACCGTCGTCGATGCCGCTGATGCCGAGCGACTCGTTGGGTATCTGCATGCTCGAATAGCCGAAGCGCCGCTGGGTGGTTCCCTGCAGGGTGAATCCGGCCACGGCGTTGAACTTGTGGCGGCCGTTCTTCCAGTCCTTCTTGTAGGTCAGCATGTTCTCGTTCATCCAGTCGGTCCGGTTCGTATTCATCACCGAGCCGTTGACTCCCTTGGAATTGGTGAGCGTCGGATAGCCTTTGTAGGTCCTGGAGTTGTTGAACTCGGTGGCTTCGGTGAGGAAGCGCGAGTAGCCGCCGCTGATGCTCAGGCGGAGGTTCTTGTGCAGGTTGTAATCCAGCTTGGCATTGGAGATGAAGGTCTGCTTGCGCGTGACCTTGTCCTCGTTCTTACTCGACAGGATGGGGTTCATCGTCGACGAATTGCTGCCGTCGAAATAGTCGTCGAAAAGTTCCTCCTCCGCGTTGACGGTGGTGATGACCGGGCGGTAGGCCCACGTGCGGTACATCAGGTACGAGGCGTAGGCGTTGCTCGTCGCCAGGGCGGTCGACGAAGTCTGCCCGTAGGTCTTGTCGCCCATGTAGCTGGCATTGACCGTCACCTTGGCCCTCTTGTTCAACTGCTGGGTCAGCGAGATGCGGCCCTGGTACTTTTCGTACCCCGAGTTGAGGATCACGCCTTTCTGGTCGGCCATCGAAAGCGAAACGGCATACTTGGTCTGCTTCGTTCCGCCGGTCATCGAAAGGTTGTGCATGTGGATGGCGGCGTTGCGGAAGAGTTTGTCCTGCCAGTCGATGCCCTGGCCCATGCGCTTGTAGTCTTCGAGCGTGCGGTCGAGGTTGTTCAGGTAGGTGTCGACGCTCGACGGCTGGCGCTCGAGCTGGTAGGTGACGAAATCGTAGGCGTCCATCATATCCAGCTTTCGGGTCACGGTCTGGAATCCGTAAGTTCCCGAATAGGTGATGACGGGCTTGCCCTCCACGCCCTTTTTCGTTTCGATGATGATGACGCCGTTGGCGCCGCGGGCTCCGTAGATGGCTGTCGCCGAGGCGTCTTTCAGGACCGTGATCGAGGCGATGTCGGCCGAGTTGATGGCGGCGTTCGAGAAATCCTCGATGGGGAATCCGTCGATGACGTAGAGCGGTGCGTTGCTTTGGGTGAGCGAGTTGGCGCCGCGGATGACGATGTCCATTTCGGCCCCGGGCTGTCCGTCGGCCGACGAGACCGAAACGCCGGCCAGACGTCCCTGAAGCGCCTGGTCGAAGTTCATGACCGGAGCTTTCACCAGGTCCTCCATCTTCACGCTGCTCAGCGTTCCGGTGATGTCTTTGCGGGCCTGCGCGCCGTAGCCGATCTCGATGACGACCTCGTCGATGGCGCTGGCCGACTCTTCGAGGGTGACGTCGATGCGGGTGCGGTTGTTCACGGCGACCTCCTGTTCGGTGTAGCCCAGCAGCGAGAACACCAGCACGTCGCGGGCCGACGCCTGGATGGAGTAGCTGCCGTCGCCGAGCGTGGTCGTTCCGCGGGTCGTTCCCTTCACGAGGACGACGGCCCCCGCGATGGGCTGCTTGCCCGGATTGGTCACCTTGCCTTCGACTTTGCGAGGCGTCTGTGCCGATAGCGGCGTGAGGCCACCTCCTGCGAGCAGCAGGAGGGCCAGCATCACACAGCATATCATCTTTATGCTTTTCATGGGTCGATGGTTGTAGGTTTAGGTTGTCGGTTCGTTAGCGGTAGACGGGCCCGTAGTTGTTGCAGGCCCGGTAGTCGGACCCTTCGGGATCGGAGCCGAAAGCGGCCCAGGCCGAGGGGCGGAAGATTTTCTCCTCGTCGACGTTGTGCATGCAGACCGGGATGCGGAGCATCGCGGCGAGCGTGATGAGGTCGGCTCCCACATGGCCGTAGGTGATGGCTCCGTGGTTGGCGCCCCAGTTGTTCATCACGTTGTAGACGCTCCTGAAAGCTCCCTTGCCCGTCAGGCGGGGTGCGAAGTAGGTCGTGGGCCACGAGGGGTCGGTGCGTTTGTCGATGTGCTCGAAGATCGCACGGTCGACGTTCACGGCCCACCCTTCGGCGATTTGCAGCACCGGACCTTGGCCTTTTATCAGGTTCAGGCGGCACATCGTGACCGGCATGTCGCCGCGCGTGAAGAACTTCGACGAGAAGCCGCCCCCGCGCATATACTCGCGGCCGGCCGGGTGCCAGGTGGTCGCTTCGAGGCACCGTTCGGCATCCTGCTCGGTGATCTCCCAGAAGGGTTTCATCACGGGGTTGCCCTCGGCGTCGGACATCGCACCCGAGGCGTCCAGCGCGCTGCTTCCCGAGTTGATGAGGTGGATGATGCCGTTTGCGGCCTTGCCTGTCAGCTTCTTGCCCGTGGTGCGCTCCACGGCCTCGGGGCTCCAGTAGGAGCGCACGTCGGAGAAGAGCTGCGCCTGGTTGGTCAGCAGGTGCATCAGCAGCATCGAGACGCCGTTGAGCGTGTCGTTCTCGGTGGCGAAGGTGAAGGCCTCGCGGATGCCGTTCCAGTCGAACGACGTGGTGAGGATGGCCTCCGAAAAATCGCCGTCGGGCCGGAAATCGGTCCACTGGCGCTGTCCCTGGAATCCGCCTGCAATGGCGTTGTGGCCCATGGCTTCCTCTTCGAAGCCCATTTTTGTGAGGACGGGGTTGCCGATCATCAGGTCGCGGAAGATGATGGTCATTTTGACGACATACTCCCACACCTCGTCTTTCTTCTCGCGCGAATAGCGGAGGTGTTCGGGGTTCAGGTCCTCGCCCTCGTGCGTCTTGCAGTACTTCTCGGTCCAGGCCATCGCCCGTTTGAACTCCTCCTGGTCGAAGATGCCGAGCTCGATGCGGCGGGCGATCTCGGAGCAGTCGACATATTCGTTGCGCATGCCGAGATACTCCTGGAAGAAGTCGGGATTGGGCGTCGAGCCGGCGATTCCCATCGACACCGAACCGATGGAGAGGTAGGATTTGCCTTTCATCTGCATGACGGCGACGGCCGCGCGGCCGAAGCGCAGCAGCTTCTCCTCCACATCGGGGGTGATGCTGTTGTCGTCCTGCTCCTGTACCTCCGAGCCGTAGATGCCGAATGCGGGCAGCCCTTTCTGGCTGTGCCCGGCCAGCGCCGAGGCGAGGTAGACGGCTCCCGGACGCTGGGTTTTGTTGAAGCCCCAGATGGCTTTGGGCATCAGCGGGTCCATGTCGATGGTTTCGGAGCCGTAGCACCAGCAGGGCGTCACCGAGAGGACGGCCCCGACGTTGTTGGCGGCGAATTTCTCCGTGGCCATGGCGGCCTCCTCCACGCCGCCGATGGTGCGGTCGGCGATGACGCATTCGACGGGGGTGCCGTCGGAGTAGCGCAGTTTTTCGGCATAGAGTTTCGCGACGCTCCGGGCCATGCCCATGGTCATCTCTTCGAGGGATTCGCGGATACCGCCGCGGCGGCCGTCGATGATGGGACGGATACCGATTCTGGGATGTGTGTTTTTCATGGTTATACGTTTTTTTGATTTAGTTTATCTTTTTGTGAATTTTGTAAACAGGAGGTCCGCCGGCGGGCAGCGGTAATTCGGGGCTTTTCTATTCCGTGCGGGCTGTCCGGATACTTCCCATCCGCCAGGCGTCGAGGGAAAGGATTTCGGCGCTGTTGCCTGTGGTGCGGACGGATATCCCCTGACTGTCGTCCCGTTCGGGATAGGTCCGCAGCGTGACGTTTTGCCGGTCGTTGACGAAGACCTCGACAATGCTGCGGTCGATGAATACCCGCAGTTTCAGCGTTTCGCCTTTGGCGAAAGGCAGCTCGGCCGTTTCCGGAGGCCGGGGCGTGAAAAGGGGTGAACGGGAGCCATAGGTATTGTCTATCGTGATGGTGCTCGTGGTGGTGTAATCCTCGTATTCCCGGGTCGGTTTTCCCATGTCCCGTTGAAAAAGAATCCGGGTGTATTCCTCTCTGTCCGGGGAGCGGAGGACGGACAGTTCGAAGGTCTTCGTTTTCCCGAGGTCTATTTCCATTGAAATCTCCAGGGCGGTTCCCGTTATTTTGTCCAGTACGATTTCCCGATTGGCGGGCACGGCGATATGTTCCAGCCGGACATGGTCGCGGCGCAGGGATTCCACGGCTTTCCAGGGACGGACATGCAGTGTGCCCTCTTCCCAGGTCAGCAGGCGCGGAAGGGTCATCATCTCGGAAAAATCGTCCTTGCGGGGGACGCCCGGATTCGTGTTGAACAGGACGACGATGCCCCCTTTCCCGTCCGGATAGGCCGAAGGCGCATGGATGCCTCCCCCTTTGGCCGGGCCGTGATTGAAATTCCCTCCGTCCGTGACGATGAATTTCTGGCGCTGCGTGTCGTAGTTGCCGATCAGGTATTTAGCCCCGCTCTTGTGACTGAAATAAAGCAGGATGTGTTTGCCTTCGCTGCCGATGGGATAAAAGTAGGGGCAGGCTCCGTCATCGCCCACGAAAGCATACGGATTGGCGTCTGTGAACGGATGGAGGTACTCCCATTGGAAAAGATCGGGCGAACGGTAGAGGTATTCGGCGAACATGCGCTTGCCGCCGGGCCCGGAGTCCGAATAACCGCCCAATACGGTGTAATAGTACTTGTCGCAGTACCACAGGAACGGATCGCCGCCCCGGGCGAAGACCGGCTGTTCTCTTTCGGGACCGGCATCCGGAATGACGGGATTTGCCGCCGGTTTCCGCCAGTTCAGCAGCAGGGGGTCGCGCGAGACGGCGACCATCTCCCCTTGTCCGACGCCCCGGTACATCGCTATGACGCTGTCCCCCTGGATCAGCGTCGAACCCGAATATACGCGCTCTTCAATGGACGGGGCGATGGCGATCGGAAGGTCTTTCCAGTGGATCAGGTCGGGACTGTAGGCGTGCCCCCAGTGGGCGATCGGGTTCTCGATCGGATATGCCTGGTAAAACAGGTGCCAGTTGCCGTTCCAGTAGCAGAGTCCGTTGGGGTCGTTCAGCCGTCCTTCCGGGGCGGAAAAATGGTAGAGCGGACGATATTTGCCCGCCGAAAGTCTCTCCCGCGTTTGGGCATAACGGTGCAGGAGCGGATTTCCGGCCAACTCTTGCAGCTGGTCGGATAATCCGTCGCTGAACGTGTACATGGCGACCCGGTTGGCGGCAGGCGTTTCCTGCGCTGTCGCCGAAAGTCCCGGAAGAAGGATCGTCAGGGCGAAGAGGGAAAGCGCGATTTGTTTTATATCGGGATTCTTCATGTTGCGGCTGTGTCTTTTTTACCAGCTTAAATGGTCGCGTTCCAGCAGATAGAGGCTTCCGCGTTCGTCGCCGACAACCACGTTGGGCAGCCCGTCCGTGATTTTACCGATCATGCCGGTGGATGCCCCGCACCCGTGGTGGCCGAAACGGACGAGTTCGCCTTTGTATTTCAGTTGTTTCGGAAACTCGAAGACGGGAGCCGCTTCCGTGCCCGCATTGCGCAGGAACAGCAGCGTAGCGCCTCGGAGCGGTTTGGGATGGCTCCAGGGAATGCCCCGCACCGTGTCCGGGATCATGTGGTGCATATTGGTTGCCAGCAGCAGGTCTTTGACTCCGTCGCCGTCCCAGTCCACGACCTCGAACCGCAGGCGCCCTTTGCCGCCGGCTTCGAGCCAGTTGGCTTTGATGGACGAACCGTCGGTGAGTTTCATCTTGCCGCCGTCGGTGAGATTGTAGTCGTCCTCCCGGAAATAGCGGTGGATTTCGTCCTGGTCGTCGAGCGTGAAGTAGACGTATTTGCCGGCCATTGTCCCGACACCCGGACGACAGCGCCACATGCCGTGGAGCTCGAGGTCGTTCAGATAGACGGGCTTCCCCGTTTCCAGGCCGTTGGCACCCTGTATGAACGCGGTGTGTCTGCCACGCGAATCGTTGGTCAGGATGTCGGGTTTCCCGTCGTTGTTCCAGTCGAATACGTTGGCGCCGACATAGCCCCACCGGGATTCGCCGGGACCTTGTATATCCTCGCCGTAACCCGGCTGGATGTGGATGACCTCATTGCCGGCTTTCAAATAAGTTCCCGAACGGAAAGAGGGATTCCGGTTCGTGCCCGTGTTGCGGAAAAAGAGGATGTGACCCGCAGAGTTGCCGCAAACGATATCCAGTTTGCCGTCGCCGTCCCAGTCGACGAGCGTCGGGGTAACGAGCGAGCCGGCATACAGGGCCGGATTTTTCTCTTTCAGCGGGACGGGACTGTCGTATACGGGACGTCCGTCGGGGGTGAATTCCCCCGTGAAGCGGTAATAGAACGCCCCGCCTTCCCCCGTCGCCAGCAGGTCTGCATACGCTCCCTGTCCGTTCGGATAGACCACGGGCGTGGGCCAAATGGTCGGATGGCGCAGCGCGTTGAACTTTTCGTCTACGATGTGACGCTTGGGTTCGCAGGTTCCGTCGGCTTTTCGGTTCAGGAAATAGAGCCCTCCGTAGGATGAACCGGTGATGATTCCTTCCCGGTTCGGGTACCGGACCACGTCGATGCCGTTCGAAGAGCCGAAGATTTCTTTCTCGGAGGCGGCGATGAACAGCGGCTCGGAAGCCTTGCCGCCCGGGAATTTCGGGTAGCTGAATGAAAAGAACCCGTCCGCGCCGAAACGTCCCCGCCATACGCCTGTTCCGTCGTAAGGGAAATAGTCGGCGGCCCGCCAGTTTCCCGGGGCTTTCGTCGACGATACGATGGTGCAGGAGGCATTGACCCGCAGCGAACCGTCGTCCGGCAATTCGACCGTAATGTTTTTCGGGCTCCATTTCATGGCGGGCAGGGGTAAAGCGCCCTTTTCGAGGAACGAGGCCTTTTTCGCATCGTATTCCGCGTATTTCAGCTCTTCACCGGAGCACCAGAAGAGATAGATTTGTTTTCCGCGTTGGCGGATGCACACTTTGGAGAGGGCTCCGGCGGGCAGCTTCACCGGTTCTTTCCGCTCGAAGACAGGAACGCCGTCTTCTCCCCGGCCGATGCAGGCGTAACGGAAGCATTCGTTCCCGTAATATTTGTCGCCGAGCATGAACAGGTCGGGGTGTTCCGGATTGCCCAGGAAAGCCGTTCCGAGTATTCTGGCGGAGATGCTGTGCAGGGCGAAATCCCCGATGCCGTTTACGTTCAGGCGACACTCCAGTACTTCGGGGTTGGCTGCCCGGACGGAGGCCCCGGCCCACAGGCCGAGGATCGCCGTAAACAGGTATTTGATCGGAATCTTCATCTTTTTTGTCTTTTCGTTAGTCGGCCAGCGTGATGACGACCATGGTCAGCGACAGCGAATGGTTCAGGGAATAACGCGTCGGATTTGCGATCCGGACGGGCAGCAGCAGGATCTGCCCGACGGAATAGTCCGCAAAGATCTCCGCATTGTGCAGGACGAGCTGTGTTTTCGCTTCGCGGCTGCCGTCCGGGATGGACAGCGTTGCCGGCAGCTTGTCGTAGTACTTCTTGTCGAGCAGCACGCCCGTCTTGTAGATGTCGTATTTGCTCCCGGCATCCCCGGTCAGGGCGTATTGCCGGGCCGAGGCGAGGGAGTCCTTGTCGATCAGCAGGTCGACGGTCACGGACTCTTTGGGCGCCGTGCCGGCCCGGTAGATGCCGAGCGTCGTCTGCGAGCGTTTGCCCGGAGTGGCTGTAACGGCCTCCTTGCTCAGTTTTAGCGTGAGGTTGTTGTCCGTTCCGAGGTTGTGGGTGGCCTGGGGCATGTAAATCAGCGTGGAGCCGTATTCGTCCCCGATGGCCGAATCGGAGCACGAAACATAGCCGGAGGTCGATGCGATAGTACAAAGAAATATCAGGAATCTTTTCATGGGATTGGTCTTTATAGCGTGTCTGTAAATTGGCTGTTCAGCGGGTGTTACCAGCCCTGGTTCTGTTTGATCTTTCCGTCGGAGCGGAGGATTTCGCTCTGCGGGATCGGATAGAGCATCATTTTTTCCTGGAACGTGCGGGACTCGACGGTTTTGGCCGCATAGGTGAACCCTGTTTGGGTTTTCGTGATGCTTACGCCCCTGATGGGCGCTCCCAGGGCCGATTCGGCATCCGCCTTACCCCAGCGCCGCACATCCCAGAACCGGTGGTCTTCAAAGGCCAGTTCGATCCGGCGTTCGTGTTTGATCCGGTTGCGCATCTCCGTTTCGTCCGATGCCGTTACGGGCGGCATCCCGACGCGGCCCCGGACTTCATTCACGGCCCAGCGTGCCGTTTTACCGTCCCCGAACGGGTCGGCATCGGGTCCGTAGGCTTCGTTCATCGCCTCGGCGTAGTTCAGGAGGATTTCGGCATAGCGGAACAGAATCCAGGAGTGAACGGAGGTCTGGCTCTTTTCGAGATCGAGTCCGTCGGTCAGGAATTTCTTCAGGTAATATCCCGTGGTCGTCGCCTGTGTCACACCGCTGCCGTCCGCTCCTCCGTCGTAACATTGCATGGTGCGTCCGTTCCACTGCGAATCGTTTACGACGATGCTGTATTGCAACCTCGGGTCACGGCCGGCATAGGGATCGGCTCCCGGGGGCAGCGAGTTCCAGTCGAAGGGGGTTCCGTCCGCGTTTTCGTAGGCGTCCACCAGATTGGCCGAGGGGCACGTCCCGGTTTTGCCGCCATTCGTGGAGATGGGATAGTTGTCCGTTTCGGGCGTGTTGTTCGCACCGGTCATATAGGCGAGGATGACCTCTTTGCTCTGGTGCGAGGCCGTGCCGGAAAACAGGTTGCCGTAGTTGCCCTCCAACGCGTATTTGGAGAGTCCGATCACGTCGTGGGCGGCCTGGGCGGCCTCTTCCCAGCGTTCCGTGTCGCCCGAGGGGTTGTTCTGCGGGCTGGCCCGGTAAAGCAGGATGCGCGATTTCAGCGCAAGGGCGGCGCCCTGTGTGAAACGTCCGTACTGTTTCTGGTCGTAAGCATACCAGTCGTCCTCCAGTTCGTCGTTGTCCAGCACTTCGTCGATCTCCCCGACGATGTGCGTTACTACCTGGTCGTAGGTGCTTCGTTCCATGTCCGGATGCGATTCCAGGCTGTAGAGCTTGTCGGGGAGCGGTACGCCGCCGAATCGTTTCAGCAGTTCGAAGTACATGTAGGCGTTTAGTACGCGCGCCTCCGCCCGCAGCGCTTTCAGGTCGGCGCACTGGGTTTTGTAGGTGTTGAGTTTCGAAGCCGTGGAGGTGTCGCGCAGGATGATCTCTTCGTAGTTTTCGCTGTTCCGGAGGAACTGGGCGGAAATCCGGATGGCCCGGTAGCAATCGCTCCAGTTGTTGTCCGGATTAGTGACAGCGTTCCATGTGCCGAGTTGGAATTTCTCGATGTCGGACCCGATCGGGGCGTGATCCGCTTCGTCCGTTGCCGCAGCGAGCATGGCCCCGTCGATCCGGTTATACCCCTTGGGGAGGTAGTCGTAGAGCATCATGCCCTGGTTTTTGAGGTTGGCGTATGCCTGCGAGACGTTTTTGTCGGTCAGGTCGAGGTCCACTTTGTTGTCGGGCAGCAGGCCTTCGCAGGCGAACAGGAAGAGCACGGCCAGTCCGGGAAGCGCTGCGCGTATCGTTTTGGTGAATATGGTCAGTTTCATGTCGTCAGAAATTAAGATTCAACCCGATTTTGAATGTCCTCATCAGCGGATAACCCGTCTGGACCTCGGCGTCCCCGGCTTTGAGATGGTCTGCTACGCAGAGGTTGGTACCCGTGAAATAGACGCGTATTTTGTCGATTCCGATCCGGTTGAGCAAATGCCTGGGAAGGGTGTAGCCCAGCGTGATGTCACTCAGGCGGAAGAAGTTGCCGTTGCGCAGCCAGAAGGTCGAATTCTGCCAGTTGTGGGTGTTGGAACCGGCGGAAAGACGCGGATAGGTGGCGTTTTTACGGGTGTCGATTCCCTGCTCGGGATAGTAGGCCCAGCGTTCGAGCGCCCATTCGGTGACATTGCCGGTGCCGTTCTGGAAGGCATTGTTCCGGGTGTTCATCACGCCGATGGTGCGATGGGCGGCCCCGTAGCCGGAGATTTTGAGGTCGAAACCCTTGTAGGCCGCACCGAGGGTGATGCCGTAGGTGATTTCGGGGACGGCCGTGTAGTGCCCTGCCTGGTAGGCGATGTCGTTGTCGTCGATATAACCGTCCTTGTTCAGGTCTGCGTAGCGGATGTCGCCCGGCTGTACGTCGGCATAGAGCGACTGGGGCGTTCCGGATGCGTTGATCTCGTCCCATGACTGGAACAGCCCGTTGGCCTGCAGGACGTTGAACGTCCCGATGGGATGTCCCGTCCGGCGCTGGTAGGCGTAAGCGGTCGGGGCCTCGTTCATGTTGAGGATCTTGTTGCGGGCGAACGAGAAGACCGGATTGACGTAATACGAAAATTCACCGATCCGGTCGCTCCAGTCGAGACTGATTTCGACACCGTGGTTGGAAGCCTTGCCCTGGTTGATGTTCGTGTCCGAAAGGATGCCGAAATACTCCGGGACGTTGGCTTTCGTGAGGATGTCGTAACGCCGGTCGTAGAATACGTCGACCGAAACGTTCAGCCGTTCGGAGAAGAAGCGCCCGTCGATTCCGATGTTCATCCGCAGGAGTTTTTCCCAGGAGGCGTCGGGATTGGCGATGTAGTACTCGTAGAGCGCACTCATCGTCGCGGTTCCTTCCCAGCCGAAGTGGGGCCCGACGTTTTTGCTCTTGTAGTACTGCTGGTGCATGAAGTAGTTGGATGCTGTTTCCAGGTCGGCCATTCCGACCAGTCCTACCGATCCCCTCACTTTCAGATAGTCGATCCAACTGTTCTCTTTCAGGAATTTTTCATTGGATGCCACCCATGCCAGCGAAAGGGAGGGGAACCATCCGATGTTGTTTTCCGGGGAATAGGGCGACATGCCGTTGACGGCATATCCGATCTCTGCGAAATACCGCGAATCGTAGTCGTATCCGAAGTGGCCGGAGAATCCGCGGGTGTAGGTCGGTACCTGGGTCCCCTCTATGGTGTATTTGTCCCCGTGGTAACCGAACGAGCCCGACACATGGTGTTTACCGAACTCCCGGTCATAGGTCAGCGCGATCTCCGTGTTGAGCCGGCTCCGGGCTGCATTGCGGTTGTTGCCGGTATTGGAAATGGTGAAATCGGTGTCCTGCGTGCCGATGGTGGAGTACTGGAGCGTACCGTCGGAGAGATAGGGAGCGAAACGCTGGTAGTCTTTTGTCTTGTAGTAATACTGGCCCTGGTGGTTGTAGAGCGAGATCGTCTCCGTCAGCCGCAGGCCCTTGGTGATGAAACTCAGGTCCTCGCCGATGGTGATGGTAGCCTGTATATTACGGTAGTGAAAATGCTGGAATCCCGTCTCCAGTACCGACCCGACCGGGTTGTCGGGGTAGATGGCCGTTCCGCCGTATCCGCCGGGAGTCCGGGCGGGAAAGGCATTGGCCGGGTATTTCACCATGTTGGTCCACAGGGTTTCGGTCGAGTAGTTGGGCGTATAACGGTCGGAGATGTCGCCGCCCACCGATGCCGCGACGTCGAAAATCTTTCCCAGTTGGGCGTCGATGTTCGCCCGGTAGTTGAATTTCTGGAAATTGAGGTTGGAGTTCACGTCGCGGTCTTTGTCCGTGTTTTTGTACAGGCCGTCGATGTTCTGGTAGCCCAGCGCCAGGAAATAACGGGCCGTTTTATTCCCGCCGGAGAAGCTGACGTCGGCGTTGGTTGCCGGGGCGAAGGAGCGGAGTACCTCGTCGTGCCAGTTTACGTTGGGATAGAGCTGGTCGTAATGTTCGATCGTGCCGTCGTTCCCGTTCCTGTAAGCGTTGAGCTGCGCCTCGGTATAGTAGGGGTTCCAGGTGCCGGCGTCGTTGCTGACGGCTTCGTTGTAGAGGGAGGCATAGGTATATGAGTCGATGAACCTGGGAAGCGATACCGCTTCCTGCCATCCCCGGTTGAGGCTCACTTTCACTTTGGGTTTTCCGATCGCGCCGCGTTTGGTCGTGATCCAGATCACGCCGTTGGCTCCCTTTATTCCGAACTGGGCCAGCGCCCCGGCGTCTTTGAGCACGGAGATGGACTCGATCTCCATGGGGGAAAGGCGGTCCATGGGGGCTTCGAACCCGTCGACGTAGATCAGCGGATTGCTGGTGTTCCACGAACCGAGGCCGCGGATATAGAATGTGGGGGAATCGTTGCCCGGTTCGCCGGAGGTCTGTTCCACCGTCAGTCCGGTGAGCTTGCCGGAGAGTATCCGGCCCGGATTCGACACGTATTGGTCGTTCAGTTCGTCGCCTTGCAGGGTCGAAACGGCGGATGCCATGCCGAACCGGTTGCGGATGCCGGAGGGAGTCGGGAGATTGCGCCGGAGGTCGTCCTCCTTCAGCGTGACGGTCATCTTGTCCGAGAGACGGTCGAGGGTCCGGGAAATGTACCCCGGCATTTCGATCCGCAGGGAGGTTGCATCTTCGATGCGGAACCGGCCCTTGTTGTCCGTCGTCGCCGTTTTACCGCCGGCTGTGACGACGGCGCCTGCAATCGGGAAGCCCGATTCGTCCACGACGTGTCCCTGTGCGGCCCGCTGTGCATAGGCTTCGCCGCCCAGCAGTAGCAGCAGACCCGCCAAGGTGCCGCATATCGTGGTCCTGAGGTTGATTTTATAGCTGTTCATCGAATTGTTTTCTATTGGTTACACTTGGCCCGTTAATAACCGGGATTCTGTTGCAGGTATCCCTTGTCCACCTCTTCCTGGGGGAAGGGGTGCAGGTACATGGCTTTCGACCATGCCCGTTTGTCGTGCAGCGCCAGATAATAGGAGTCGTAGCCGGTTTTCGAGGAGTTCTGCACATAGCGCAGGGTGTGGAGCTGCTGTCCGAACTTTTCGTCCGCGATCTTCCATCGGCGGCAGTCAAAGAAGCGATGTCCTTCGGCGAAAAGCTCCACGGCCCGTTCCCGGCGCACCTGGGTCTGGAACGAGAGGGCGTTCTTGCTCTCCTCCGCATTTAGGTTGCGCAGGCCGCCGCGGTTGCGGATCACGTTCAGGGCTTCGACGGCCGTGTATTGGGCGCCCTCCACCCTGCCGGTCGGTCCGTAATACTCGTTCACAGCTTCGGCGTAGTTCAGGTAGAACTCGGCCAGGCGGAATACGATCCAGTCCTGCATTTTTGTCGAACTGCTGTAATTGTAGTGGAATTTGACCATCGGGCAGGCTCCGTACATGTCGGAGGTGCCCATGTTGTCGTCGATCGAGTTGAACGGCCATTTGGCATAGTTCCCGGTCGCCGAGAAGTTGGGCGCACCCTGTCCGACCGGCCAGCAGCACTGTGTGAAACGGGGTTCCATCTCGTTGACTTTCGCGGTGTATTCGGAGAACGGGCGGCGTTCCTGGATCGTGGCGGGCCATGTCTGATCGGAGCCGTCTGCCTTGCGGAAGTTGTAGATGATGCTCTGCATGACGGAGAGGCCGCGGCTGGTGAATTTCCAGTAAATGCCGTCCGTAAAGCCGTTGTTGCTGTCGCTGTAACCCTTGTTGGCCAGGATGATCTCCTTGTTGTCCTTAACGGAGGTGGCGTAGCCGTAGGCATTGTGCTTGGCGTCGGTCTCCCCGCCCTCGATATCCTCGGGCATGACGAGCGATACGCCGCCTTTCGTGGATGCCCATACCAATACGTCGTTGGCCGCTTTGGCGGCTTCCAGCCAGCGGTCTTTCCGGTATTCGCCGAGGCAGACGTATTCGGGATGGTCGTAAGAGAGCATCATGTCCGCCGCACCGCTGTTGAAGAACGGGCTCGCCGCGAAGAGCAGGACCCTCGACCGGATGGCCAGGGCGACCCCTTTGGTGAGCCGGCCCCGTTTGTCGGAGGAGTAGACGTCGGGAAGGATCTCTTTGGCCTCGTCGCAGAGTGACAGGATGAAGTCGGTCACGTCCTGCACGCTGCTCCGCGAAATGGCCATCTCGCTGGGCGCTACGCCGGTGCTGAACGATTCGCGGATGATCGGCACGCCGCCGTAACGCACGAGCATCTCCTGATAGGCCAGTGCGATCAGGGTTTTGGCTTCGGCTTTCATCTGCGCTTTCTCGGTGTTGCCGATTTCGGATTCGGGAACTTTGTCGAGGTTTTCGATGAATATGTAGGCGGCGCGAATCCCTTTCCAGCGGAATCCGAATCCGTCTTCCTGGTTCTTGGCGCTGCTCGTCGGGTCGAACCCGGACGTGTTGACGTACCAGCCCCAGCTGGCTCCGCGGACATTGCAGCCCTCGTCGGTGATGCTGGCCAGGGTCGAACGGGCGAACTCCGTGCTGAACTGGGTGGCGGCGGGATTGCCGTTGGTGAACGGGAACCCGCGGGGGATCAAAGTGTGGTAGACCTGATACAGGTAACTTTCCGCATAAAGCCTTTTGGAAAAGATCGTATCGATCGTGATTTCGGAACTGGTCGGTTTTTCCAGAATATCGAGGCACGATGTCGTCGTGAACAAACTCGAGAGAAACAGTGCCGCAACGATAAACAGGTGTATTTTTCTTTTCATGGTGGTTACGGAGTTAGAAAACAAGTTTGACGCCTACGTTATAGACTTTCTGCATCGGGTAGAAACTGCCGATGCCGGAGGGCGCCTCCGGGTCGAAGTTGTCCATGCCCGTGAACGTGAGCAGGTTGGTGCCGCTGATATAGAGCCGGATGGAGGAGATACCCGCGTGTTTGAGCATCTTCGATCTCAGCGTGTAGGCGATCTCCAGGTTGCGCAGGCGCAGGTAGGAGGCGTCGTAGAGCCAGAATGTGGAGAGCGGGTTCTGGTCGAGGAACGAGGGCGACGATATGTTGTCCGAGAGAATGCGCGGATAGGTGATCTTCGCGCCGGAGAGATACCGCTCTTCGGTCCAGCGTCCCATGTGCCATTTCTGGGCGCTCCGGGTGTAATACAGCGGGCAAACGGCGCTCTGTTTCAGGTAGAGCGAGACGTTTGCGGCCCCCTGCAGCAGGGCGCTGACTTCGATGCCTTTCCATTGGAATCCGAGGTTCACGCCGAACGTGATTTCGGGATAAGAACTGTAACCGATCGTTACCCGGTCGTTCGTGTCGACGATGCCGTCGCCGTTGACATCGACGAAATTCAGCTCGCCTTTGGCCCACCGGTCGCCGCCCCAACCGTGTGCGGGCTGGTTTTCGAGGTCGGCGTCCGTATTGATGAACCCTTCGTTGATGTAGCCTTTGTACTGGCCGACGGAATAGCCCGTTCCTGCCAGGTAGGGATAGGCCTGCCGGGCCTCGTCCATGTAGACGATCTTGTTCTTGGCATAGGAGAATACGCCGGAAATCCAGTATTCGAAGTTCCGGACTTTGGAATTCCAGCCCAGCTCGAGCTCAAAGCCCTTGTTGTCCACCCGGCCCAGGTTCGCGGCCGAAAGGGTCGTGCCCACGATGGAGGGAACGGTTCCGTAATCCCAGAGGATGTTGTCGCGTTTTTCCCAGAAATAGTCTCCCGTGAAGCTCAGCTGGTCGTCGAACATTTTCAGGTCGAGGCCGATATTGGCTTTCTTGGCCCGTTCCCAGGTCACGTCGGAGTTGCCGACGGTTCCCTCGGCGGAGGCGGGATAATACTGTGAGTTCTGTCCGTATGTTCCGAAGTTGTAACCGTTCGAGCCGTATACGAACGTCGGGGGCAGGTAGAGATAGCGGTCTCCGCCGATCTGGTCGTTGCCCACTTCTCCGTATGACCCGCGGATTTTGGCGTAGGTCAGGAATCTGTTGCGGGGTATGAATTTCTCCTCGGTCAGGATCCAACCCAGGGAGAATGCGGGGAAGAAGCCGAACCGCTTGCCTTCGGCGAAATTCTCCGAACCGTTGTAGCCGGCGTTGAACTCGGCCAGGTAGCGGTTGTCGAAATTGTAGGTAATACGTCCCACGAATCCCAGCAGGCCTTTGGGCAGGTCGTACTGGAACGAGGGATTGTCCTGCACCCGCTGGTTGTAGAGGGCCAGGGCGGTGACATTGTGACGGCCGAACTGGCCTGCGTAGCTGATGCCGCCTTCCAGATATACGTTGCGGTAACGGGTGCTGTAAGTCTCCTTGGCGCCGAAGGCCGTTTCGTCGGAAGCCTTGACCAGGCGGTATCCGTCTTCGTAGTCGTTGTCCACCACGACGGTATATTGCGGGATGCTTCCGGTGGTGTAGGTGACCCGGTGGGTGCCGTAGTCGTCGTAGGCGACTTTGCCCCGGATCGAAAGTCCTTTGACGAGGAATCCGAGGTCGTAATTCAGGTCCGCGCTCAGGTTGTAGGTGCTGGTATTGTATTCCTGATACCCCTGTTCGAGGATGTCGAAGATCGGGTTGGATACCCGGCGCTCATAATTTTGGAGCGGATCGTCGCCCGAATAGCCGGTAACGAGCTTGCCGTTGATGAGGCCCGGACCTCCTCCCGGCACCGTGCGTAGCAGATAGTCGAAAATATTGGAGGTCGATGCGTTCGGGTAGTTGCCGTCCGTGAAGATGGTGCCGAGCCGGAGCCCGAGCGTCATGCCTTTCATCACGTCGATGTCCAGATTGGCGCGCAGGTTGAACCTGCGGTAATCCGGGTTGACCGAGAAGTCCACGCCGTCGATGTCGTATTCCTTGTAGATGCCTTCCTGATGGAGCATGCCGAAGGAGACGAAATATTTGGTCCTTTCGCTTCCGCCGCTTACGTTGACGTTGTACTGCTGCTGGGGAGCCGATTTGCGGAGCAGTTTGTCCACCCAGTCTACGTCCGGATAGAGTATCGGGTTCGTGTGGTTCTTCCAGGCATCGAGCGCCTCCTGCGGGAACGGGGCCTTGGTGCTGTTCTCGTGTGCGAGTCCTTCGTTGTAGAGGGTCGCCCATTCGTAGGCGTTGACCAGTTCGGGCATCATGGTGTAGGACTGCCAGCCGAAATTGGAGGTCAGCGTGACCTGGGCGCGTCCGGGTTTACCCGTCTTGGTCGTTACGAGGATCACTCCGTTCGCTCCCCGGACGCCGTATACCGCGGTGGCGGAAGCGTCCTTCAGGATATTGATGGTTTCGATCTCGTTCGGGTCGATCACGTCCAGCGAGGCCCGTTCGATGCCGTCGATCAGGATCAGCGGTGCGGATTCGTTGCCCTCGTTCAGCGTTCCGACGCCCCGGATTTTGAATGTGGCTCCGTCCTTGCCGGGTTCCCCGCCGCGCTGTACAGCGGTCAGGCCGGCCATTTTACCGGCCAGGGCGTTGGTGACGTTGGCCGTCGGCGAACGCAGGATCTCTTTGGAGCCGATGCTGTTGATAGCGCCGGTGACGGTTTCTTTCCGCTGGACGCCGAAACCGACCACAACTACGTCTTCGATTGAAAGCAAGGTCTCTTTCAGCCAGACGGTCACTTCGGTCTGGCTGCCTACCGGTATCTCCTGGGAAAGGTAGCCGATCAGGCTGATCTGCAGGGTGTCCCGCGAGGAGGCCTCGATCGAGAATTTTCCCTGTCCGTCGGCAATCGTTCCCCGGTTCGTGCCTTTTACCACGATGGTCGCCCCTACGGCGGGCGCTTGCTTGTCGTCGAGGATGGTACCTTTGACCGCTTCCTGCCGGCTCTGCTGGGCCGCTGCGGTAACGAATATCCCGATCAGGAATATGCCTGACAGGACGCGTCGCAGGGTATTCCTCCTCCATGTCCGGAGTAGTGTTTTATTCATAGGTTAGTGCGTTAAGGTTGTTAGGGACTGTTCTTCTATTTGTACAGAGGCCCGAATCTATCGCAAGCCTGAAAGTCTGCGTTTCCGGGGGTTGCCCCGAAAGCGTTCCAGGCCGGAAGCCTGAAAATGAAGTTGTCGTCGGCGCCCCGGCGGTTCATGACGGAATGTCCGTCCCGGAGCGCTCCGGGCCTTTGATGCCTTATATCGCCTTCGGCCGGGTGCCTGGTTTCGGATGTCTGTTCATAGCAGGTTCGGTTTTTAGGTTCTGGTTGGTTTTTGACAGGATGTAGAATGCCCGGTTACGGCGATTATCTGTCTGCCGGAGGCGTCTTGCCTTTGCCGCCGGCGAATTTTGTCAGGATGAACCCGACGAGGAAGATGACCGTCGTTCCGAAGACGATCGTCAGGTAGGTGTGCAGCGGGCTGTGGAAGCGGTAGAAGGGCGAACCCGCGTTAATCAGCGGCGAGAGGCTCATCCAGGCGATGGTCAGCAGGCCGAGGATCACGGCGATAACCGCGTGGGCCCGGCGCACCGTCTTGCAGACGACGCCCAGCAGGAACAGGCCCAGCATGCCGCCGCTGAAGATCGACGCCAGTTTCCACCAGGCGTCCAGCACACCGTCGATGCTCATCATCATCAGGCCCATGATGATGCCCAGCGTACCCACGACGAACGACGTGGCGTAGAGCACCCGCATGCTCTTCTTCTCGGAGAGCTCCTTTTTCGAGAGCCGTTTGGCGAAGTCCGTCAGTACGATCGTCGCCGAGGAGTTGATGCTCGTGGCGACGGTCGACATGCCGGCCGAGAAGAGCGAGGCGATCACGAGGCCCGTGAGGCCCGTGGGCAGTCCGTGGACGATGAACCACGGGAAGACCTGGTCCGAGGACGTTCCGGCGGGCAGCAGTTCGGGCTGCGCCGTGTAGTAGGAGAAGAGCGCCGTGCCGATGTAGACGAAGACGAGCGAAACGGGGATGTAGAGCAGTCCGCCGAAAAGGGTCGATTTCACGGCGTCGGCCGTCGATTTGGTCGTCATGTAGCGCTGGACGTAGTTCTGGTCGATGCCGTAGTTCTGCATGTTGACGAACAGACCGTAGATGAGCACGACCCAGAACGTAGGTTCCGTAAGGCTCGCGCCGAAGCTCCCGAGGCTGAATTTGCCGTGTTCCGAGGCGATGGCGAAGAGCTGTCCGGGGCCTTCGGGCATCGTGAAGGTGAGGATCGCGGCGCAGGCGATGGCGCCGACGATGAGGATGATGCCCTGGATGGCGTCGGTCCAGACCACGGCGGCGATACCGCCCAGCAGGGTGTAGATCAGCGTAGCGATGCCCGTGCAGATGATGATGGTCTGGATGTCCCAGCCGAACATCGTGTTCAGCGGCAGGGCCAGCAGTAGCAGGATCGAGCCCACGCGGGCGAGCTGCGTCAGCAGGTAGCAGACCGCCACGTAACAGCGGGCCCAGTAGCCGAAGCGCATTTCGAGGTAGTGGTAGGCCGAGACGCTGTTGATTCCGCGGTAGAGCGGGATGAAGACCTTGGCCGCGAGCCACGTGGCGATGGGGATCGAGAGGCTGAAGACGAACGGGTTCCAGTTGCCTTTGTAGGCGTCGCCGGGGAGTCCGAGGAAGCTGATGCTGCTGACGAACGTGGCGAAGATCGACATGCCCACGACCCAGGTGGGCAGCGATCCTTCGGCGGCGGTGAATGCCGCGGCGCCTTTACGGCTGCGGAAGTAGAACGAGCAGCCGAAGAGGGCGACGCCGCCCACGAAGATGAAAAAGACGAGGTAATCGAGTAGGGTTATCTCCATTTTTTATCGGGTTAGGTAGTTTGGTCGTGTGATGTACTATTGGCCGCATTCGATGCCCAGCGCCCCGAGGGCCTGACGGATGCGGTCGCGTTCCTCGGTGCGGAATTTCCGGTAGGGATAGGAGAGGTAGTCGTCGCAGATTCCCAGCAGCGAGAGCGCGCATTTGACCCCTTTCAGGTAGCTCGACCCGTATTTGCCGACGGTGTAGAGCGACGTGCTGATCTGCATGATGCGGTGCTGGAGTTCGCGGACCCGGGCGATGTCGTGGGCCGAAGCGGCGTCGTACATGGCGACGTAGAGTTCCGGGAAGATGTTGGCTCCGCCGTTCACGCCGCCGTCGGCGCCCATCAGCACGCTCTCTCCGGTGAGCTCCTCGGGACCCACATAGAGGGCGAAATCCTCGCGGTCGCCCAGGTGGTAGAGCAGCGTCTGGAAATAGGTCATGTTGGCCGAGCTGTCTTTCAGCCCGACGATGTTCGGATGGTCGGCCAGCGCTTTGACGGTCGCGGGCTCGAGGAACACCTTTACGTGCGAGGGCATGTTGTAGAGGAAGAGCGGCAGCGGCAGTGCGTCGGCCAGCGCCGTGTAGTATTCGATCAGCTCCTGCTGCGAGGGCGCGAAGTAGTAGGGCGCGGCGGCGACCACGCCGACGGCTCCGCAGGCGGCGGCATGTGCGGCGAGTTTCACGCTCTCGTCGAGCGACGTGTCGGTGACGCCCACCAGCACGGGAACGCGGCCGGCGACCGTGCGGCAGACCAGTTCGACGAAATCGTAGCGGCACGTGTAGGAGAGGCTCTGCGCCTCGCCGGTGGTGCCGAGGAGGAAGAGGGCGTGGACGCCGCCGGCGAGGATGTGCTCCGTGAGTCGTACGGTGCCTTCACGGTCGATTTGGTCGTCCCCCTTTAAAGGGGTAATCATCGGGGGAATGATCCCTTTGATAGTCTTCATCTTTTTTATGGTTTGGGTTTTAATCAGTTGTTCGTTTTGTGCCGTTCGATCCACCGGATGACGGCCGGATAGGTCTCGGCGGCGTACTTGTAGCGTTCGCGCATCCAGAAACCGTGGCCTCCTTCGGGATAGATGTGCATTTCGGCCTTCACCCCGCGGCGGTTGAGGGCCCGGTAGAAGGCGATGGAGTTGTCCGGGACCACCGCTTTGTCGTCGCTGCACAGCAGGAGCATTGCCTCGGGCATTCCTTCGTGCACCTGCCCGGAGGTCGAGTGACGTTTGCGCAGTGCCTCCTCTTCGCTGCGGGCCCCGAGGAGATTCTCCCGGGTCCGGACGCTGGAGTACTTCATCGAGACGACCGGGTAGACCAGGACGGCGAAGTCGGGGCGCGTCTCCTCGCTCGTGTATTCCGTGATGAGCGTCGAGGCGAAATGGCCTCCCGCCGAGAAGCCGATAATTCCCACATTGTGAGGATCTATGTTCCATTGCGCGGCGTTGCGGCGGATGACGCGCATCGCCTGCTCGCCGTCTTCCAGCGGAATCCCGGGATGGCCGTTCGGCATCCGGTATTTGAGGATCATCGCCGCGATGCCGTGCTCGTTGAGCCACTCGGCGGTCTTGTAACCCTCGTGGGTGATGCAGACTTTCTCATAGCTTCCGCCCGGCACGACCAGCATGGCCTGTCCCGTGGCGCGGGCCGGATCGGGGAGACAGACCAGCAGTTCGGGGTCGCTGACCCGGATGCAGTAGCCCTTGTCGTTCAACCCCTCGGGCTGCTCCTCCAGACCGTTTTTCGTCGGGGTTCCCTCCGGGAAGAGTTTGATGTGCAGCGGCTCGGCCGCCTGCGACACGGCGACGGCCAGCAATAGGGCGCAGAGTGTCGTGAGGATCGTTTTCATCGCGCCTGCTGATTTGCCATCCGGTAGAAGTGGCCGTCCTCGGCTCCCAGCAGCAGCTCCGGCGTGCCGTCGCCCCGCCAGTCGATGGGGGTCGGGCAGGTCGTGTGGCCGGCCAGAATGCGCTCGTTGACGTTGCCCATGTATTCGTACCACACCTCGCCGTTCTCCTCGCGGACGTTGCGGAACCATGCGGCGTTCTGGCTGTCGACGACGAGGTCGAGCCGTCCGTCGCCGTCCCAGTCGATGAAGCAGATCTTGCGGCGTCCGGATTGCCCGCCGATGCCGTCGTTCAGGCGCAGAAGCCCTTCAGACGCCTCCACTACCCCCTTTTTGGCATTGTAGAGCGAGCAATTCGTGCCGTGGAAGATGCGGCGTCCGGGGCGGAGCAGCAACTCGCCGCCGGGGGTGCGGAAACGTTCGTAATAGGCGAGGTAACCCTCCTGGTCGAGGACGATGAGGTCCGTCAGCCCGTCGCCGTTCCAGTCCATGGCCACGGGCGTCGTGCGCCATTGCGTGACGAGCGTGCCGGGCTCCGGCGTCCACCAGTTCCAGGCGGGTTTGGGGGCCTCGCCGTCCCAGGCCACGCGCACGGGCTGCGCCGGAGCGAGTTTCAGCCCGTCTTTGCTGCCGAGGTTGCGGAACCATTCGATTTTGCCCCAGATCGAGTTGACGATGATGTCGGGAAGCCCGTCGCCGTCCCAGTCGGCCACGGAGAGCACCGTATAGCCCCATTTGCGTTCGGCGGGTCCCTGTATCGAGCCGTTCTCCCCGGCCTGGATGCGGATGGGCTTGCCGTTGACGGTCAGGAGGCGCGGAGCGTCCCACACGGGGTTGTCTCCGCCCGAGAGGTTGCGGATGAAAGCGATCTCGCCGGCGGAATTGCCGGCAACGATGTCCTGTTTGCCGTCGCCGTCCCAGTCGAAGGCGCAGGGGGTCGAGAGGGCCCCGAATTTCACCAGATCGGCCTGCTGGGTGAAGTAGACGGGCGATTCGAATTGAGGCATGCCTTTTTTGACCTTCCCCGTGTGGCGCACCCACGCCACGCGGCCGTCTTCGTCGCCGACGATGAGGTCGGGATGCCCGTCGCCGTCGAAATCCGAAACCACCGGGACGATCATCTCCAGATGGAGGCGGATCTCCCCGTGTTTGTTGGCAAGCGGACGTCCCGCTGCAAAGCGGGGTTCCGTGCGGGTTCCGATGTTCTCGAACCAGGTCAGCCCGTCGACGAACTCGCCGCAGATCAGGTCCAGGTCGCCGTCGCCGTCGAAGTCGGCGATACACGGATTGGGCGCTCCGTAGACGTCGATCGGGGCGCCTGCGGCCTCCACCTTGCCGCGGTTGACATATCCTTTGCCGGTGTTTTCGAGCAGGTAGACGTAACCGTGCAGGGGACCCCGGGTCCAGCGTCCGAGACTGTCGAAAGCGTTGTCCCAGCCGTAGTCGTCCCACGTGTCGATGCCCACGACGATGTCCTTGTCGCCGTCGCCGTCCCAGTCGACGTAGTTCCACATATTGCTCCGCGACTTGTTGTAGGTGGCGCCGAGCTCCTCGCCTTCGTAGTGCAGGCGGCGTTTTTTGGCGTAGGGAGCTTTGAAAAAGTCGGGGTATTCGAAATTCTTCGAGAGGACGTAAGGTTTTCCGTCCACCTCCGAGAGACGGATGTTATTCATCCCCTTTTCGCTGATGCGCTCGGCGGCGGCGAAACGGGGATGGCGCGGCGTACCGATGTTTTTAAAGAAATAGAGTCCCTTGTAGGGGCGGTCGGGACACGACACCAGCAGGTCTTTCAGCCCGTCGCCGTCGTAGTCCACGGGCAGCGGAATGCCCCACAGTCCGACTCCCAGGTCGACCGTGAGGCCCGGGTTGTTGTAGCGCAGGATGTCCGGGTCGGATTGGGACGGGGCGTCACCCCCCCCCTTGGAATCGGTGACAGGTGACGCCTGTCGAATGTCTGTTACGGCCGATGCCGATGTCGTGACGAGGAGTGCGGCGGCCAGCGCTGCGCTGCGGATGGCGAGGACGCTCGCCTTGTAAAACGGATGGATTGCCGGGTTCATGGTTTTATGTCGGTTTCTTATAAATCGTTTTAGCTTCGGGGCAAATATTTTAAGCTTCCGCGACCGCCGTCTCTGCGCTCCGCAGTTCCTCTTCGGGGAGGCTCTCGACGATTTCGGGCGTCAGCACGATGCGCGTGCAGCTTCCGGGCTTGTCGCGTTGTTCGATGCCTTTGATCAGCAGGTCGAGGGCCTCGGTCCCGAACTGTTCGATGGGCTGGCGGACATAGGCGATGGCGGTTTTATAGATGTCGAAGGCTTCGTTGGTGTCGAAGCAGGCGATGGCGATATCCTGGGGCACACGCCAGCCGTTGCGGAAGATGGCGCTCAATCCCTGGCCTGCCAGGGTGTTGGTGGCGAAGAGGAAAGCCTCGACGCGGCGCTGCCGGGCCTCGCGGATGATATCCTCGATCTTGGCGAGTTTGTCATGGCGCAGGTGGTGTATGACGACGTTTTCGCCCATTTCGTTTGCCTGCATGCAGCGGCGGTAGCCCTCTTCGCGTTCGCGGATGTTCGAGAGCCCCATCGAGTAGGAGATCATCTCGATGCGGGTGAACCCGCGCCGGATCAGCGCTTCGGTCGTTTCGTACCCGGCACGGCGGTTGTTCAGCACGACGCTGCTGACCTCCAGGTCGGGCACCTCGCGGTCGAGCAGCACGAGCGGGATGTTCTGGCGGGCGATGTCGCGGATGATTTCGTCCGCGCCCTCGCACGGAACGACTATCAGGCCGTCGATGCCCTTGTTGCGGAAGACCTCGACGAGGTTCTCCAGCTTCTGCGGATTCTCGTCGGTGCTGCCGAACAGCACGGTGTACTTATGTTTATAAGCGTGGTTCTCGATGCAGCGGGCGATGTCGGCGAAGAACTTGTTCGAGATGTCCGAGACGATGACGCCGATGGTGTTCGTCTTGCCGCTGCGCAGGGTGCGGGCGGCGTTATTGGGCTGGTAGTTAAGCTTCTGGGCGACTTCCAGGATGCGCTGGGCGGTTTCCCGGTTTACGCGGTAGGTGTCCTTGCCGTCGGCCTTGTTGTTCATCACGAACGAGACCAGGGCGATCGAAACGCCCGCTTCCGTGGCTATATCTTTTATGGTTACCCGCTTCGTTCGCATATTTTTTGCGTTTTTTTGCAATATCTGGGATTTTCTGTTACATTTGCAAAAGTAATTAAAACGTTTTAATAAACAAATTTTTTCGCATTTTTTTTGATTTTATCCCTTTCGAAATATGAAAACTTACGGCGAAGCGCGCTCATTTATGGAGACTTGCGGGGTTCAGGGCGTGGAGCTGTCCGATGAATCGGAACGTGCCCGGGTCTATCTGGTTCCGGCATGGCAGGGACGGGTGATGACCTCGACGGCGACCGGAACCGGGGGACCCGGCTATGGCTGGATCAACCGTTCGCTGATCGCTTCGGGGGTCCGGAAATCCCGATTCAACCCTTTCGGCGGCGAAGAACGCCTCTGGCTCGGGCCCGAGGGCGGACCCTTCTCGCTCTACTTTGCACCCGGCGCCGGGCAGGTCTATGCCAACTGGCAGGTTCCGGCGGCGCTGGACACCGAGCCTTTCCGGGTGGTAGGGCGCGATGCCCGGCAGGTGCGCTTCGAAGCCGGGATGTCGCTCCGGAACGCTGCCGGAACCCGCTTTGAGATCGGGGTGGCGCGGCGGGTCGAGCTCCTCTCGCACCGGCAGGCGGAGGCGGCCTTGGGGCGTGCCCTGCCGCCGGAGCTCGCGCTGGTGGCCTACCGCAGTGAGAACCGCATCGGGAACTGCGGGAAGGACGCCTGGACGCCCGGGGGCGGCGCTCCGTCGGTCTGGATGCTCGGGATGTTCACGCCGTCGCCGTCGACCACCGTCTTCCTGCCCTGCGACGGGGAGGACGTGCAGGCGGCCGTCAGCAGCGACTATTTCGGAACGCTTCCGGACGACCGGCTCTCCGTGTCCGGAGGGCTCGTATGCCTGCGGATCGACGGCGCTTTCCGGTCGAAGATCGGGCTGCCTGCGGGCCGCGATACGGGTCTCTGCGGCAGTTACGACGCGGCGGCGCACCACGTGACGCTGGTTCGCTACCGGCGTTCCGCGGCGGGCGACCGCTATGTGGAGAGCCGCTGGGGTGCGCAGGCCGATCCTTTCGGCGGGGATGTCGTCAACGCCTACAACGACGGGCCGACCGAGACCGGCGAGGTGATGGGCCCGTTCTATGAAATCGAAACCTCCTCGCCTGCGGCCTTCCTGCGGCCCGGCGAGACGCTGTGCCACACGCAGGAGGTCTTCCACCTGCAGGGGGACGAAGCCCTGCTCGAAGAGCTCCTCCGCGGCCTGATACCCGGAGGATTGCGGGCTGTGAAAGAAGCGTTTAACCAGTAACCGAAATAACTATGCAATCTCGAACCAACTATCTTTTGGGCGTCGATTTCGGGAGCGATTCCGTGCGGTGCCTCGTTGTCGATGCCGCCGACGGATCGGAACTCGCCTCGGCAGTAGTCGCTTATCCCCGGTGGGCCGAACGGCTCTACTGCGACCCCTCGCGCAACCGCTACCGCCAGCATCCGCTCGATTACGTCGAATCCCTGGAAGCGTCTGTCCGTCAGGCGTTGGCGGCCTGCGGACGCGATGTCGCCGAAGCCGTCCGCGGCATCTCTTTCGACACCACCGCCTCGACCCCGGCGCTGACCGATGCCAAAGGCACCCCGCTGGCCCTGCTGCCCGAATTTGCCGAGGAGCCCGATGCGATGTTCGTGCTCTGGAAAGACCATACGGCCCTCGCTGAAGCGGATGAAATAAACGATTTAGCAAAGAAATGGGAAGTCGATTATACCCGTTACAGCGGCGGCACTTACTCCTGCGAATGGGTGTGGGCCAAGATGCTCCACTGCCTGCGCCATGCGCCCCGGTTGCTGCCGGCGGCCTATTCGTGGGTGGAGCACTGCGACTGGATCAGCGCCCTGCTGGTCGGCGACACGACCCCCGAAACCATCGCCCGCAGCCGTTGTGTGGCCGGGCACAAGGCGATGTGGCATGCCTCGTGGGGCGGGCTTCCCGCGCCGGAGTTCCTGGAGGCGGTCGATCCGCTGCTGGGTGTCTTCCGCGGTCATCTTTATTCCGATACCGTCACGGGCGACGCGTGTGTCGGCCGGCTGTGCGGCGAGTGGGCCGCCCGGCTGGGACTGAAACCGGGCATCGCCGTCGGCGTGGGAGCCATCGACTGCCATGTCGGGGCCGTCGGGGCCGGGATCGTCCCCGGAACGCTGGTCAAAGTGATGGGAACCTCGACGTGCGACATCGTGGTAGGCACTTACGAGGAGGTCGGCAGCCGGACCGTGCACGGCATCTGCGGGCAGGTCGATGGTTCGGTATTGCCCGGGTATATCGGTTTCGAGGCCGGACAGGCCGCTTTCGGTGACCTGTATGCCTGGTTCCGGCGGGTGATGGCGTGGCCGCTGCGGCAGATTGCCAAAAGCGATCCGCAGCTCGAAGAGCGAATTCTCGGGGAACTGACGGCCGAAGCCGAACGGCTGCCGCTGACTCCCGACGATCCGGTGGCGCTCGACTGGCACAACGGACGCCGTACGCCCGATGCCGATCCCCGGGTGCGGGGTGCGCTGGACGGGCTGACCCTTGCGACGTCGGCGCCGGCGATTTACAAGGCGCTGGTCGAAGCGACGGTCTTCGGGTCCCGGGCCATCAACGAGCGGATGCTCGAAGAGGGGGTGCCCATCGACAATATTCTCGCCATCGGCGGCATCGCCCGCAAATCGCCTTTCGTGATGCAGACGATGGCCGACGTCATCGGCGTTCCGATCCGGGTGGCGGACAGCGACCAGGCCTGCGCCCTGGGTGCGGCGATGTTCGCGGCGGTCGCCGCCGGGCTCTACGGGTCGGTGCAGGAGGCCCAGCGGGCGATGTGTCCCGGTTTCTCGGACGAATACCTCCCCGATATGGAGCGGCATGCGATTTACAACCGCCTTTACGACCGCTATTTGAAACTCGGGGGCCGTCGCTGAACAGACGTCCCCGACAGTTAAATGCCGCAGGCCGCGGGCAAAAGCCGACAAATCGTTTGGTTTTGCCCGCGGCTTGCACTATCTTTGCGATATGACAGTGATCAGATTGACCAAGGAATTTTCGTTCGAGGCGGCGCATGCCCTCGACGGATACGACGGGCCGTGCCGCGAGATCCACGGGCACTCCTACCGGTTGTTCGTGACGGTGAAAGGCTCTCCGGCCGAAGACGTGGACGATCCCAAGTGCGGGATGGTGATGGACTTCGGGGTGCTGAAGCGGATTGTGAACGAGGAGATCGTTTCGCGTTTCGACCATGCGCTGGTGCTCCGGGATTCGGCGTCGGGTGCGGAACTGCGCCGGGTGCTCGCCGCACGATTCGGAAATATCGTTACGGTGGACTATCAGCCTACGTGCGAGAACATGCTCGCCGATTTCGCCCGCCGCATCGCTGCCCGGCTCCCCGAAGGTGTTGCGCTCCATTCGCTGAAGCTCCACGAAACCGCAACCTCGTTCGCCGAGTGGTTCGCCGGCGACAACGAGTGACAGCTCCCCGAACACAAGTGACGCAACTTATCTAATATGAAAAAACTCTTTCTGGTCGACGCCTATGCGTTGATTTTCAAGTATTACTATGCTTTTCTGGGACGCCCCATGCGCAACCGCGCGGGGATGAATACCTCGGTGGTGTTCGGATTCGTGAAGTTCCTGCGCGACATCCAGAAACGCGAACGGCCCGACCTGCTGGGCGTGGCTTTCGACCCCAAGGGCGGCAGTTTCCGCCGCGACATCTTTCCGGAATACAAGGCCAATCGCTCCGAAACGCCCGAGGACATCCTCTTGTCGGTACCCTATGTCAAACGGGTGCTCGAGGCGATGTGCATTCCGATCCTCGAGGTCGCGGGCTACGAGGCCGACGACGTGATCGGAACCCTCTCGCAAAAGGGCGTCGAGGCGGGTTACGACGTCTACATGGTCACCCCCGACAAGGACTACGGACAGCTCGTGCGCGACAACTGCCGCATCTATAAACAGCGCGGGGCCGAGGGCAGCATCGAGATCGTCGGCCGCGAGGCCATCCGCGAGAAGTACGGCATCGACGACCCCCAGCTGGTGCGCGACATCCTCGCGCTGTGGGGCGACGCTTCGGACAACATCCCCGGCGTGCCGGGCATCGGTGAAAAGAGCGCCTGCAAACTGGTGCAGGAGTGGGGAACGGTCGAGAACATCCTCGACAACGTTTCGAAAATCAAAGGCAAGCAGGGCGAGAAGATCGCCGAATGGGCCGACAACCTGCGGCTGGCCAAGCGCCTGACGACCATTTGCCTCGACGTGCCGATTCCTTTCCGCCCGGAAGACCTCACGGTCTGCGATCCCCATGTCGACGAACTGCGCGGGGTCTTCGCCGAGCTCGATTTCAAAGCTTTCATGAACGACCTGACCAACCTGGCGCCGCCCGAGGCGTTGCCCGAAGGTCCCCGGCAGGAGGCGCAGACCCAGCTGGCGGAGATGGCCCGCGCCAAGTCCGCCGCGGCGAAGAAAGCCGCTCTGGTGGGTCAGGGCAACCTGTTCGGCGATCCCGTGGTGCAGCTGGCCGAGGCGCACGAGGTTCCCGTCGCCGAACTGCAGGCCGAAGCCGATGCGATGCAGCTGGCGACAGCCCAGACCACGCCCCACGAATACACGCTCGTCGAGAACGCCGAACAACTGCGCGCGGTGATCGCCGAGGTCGGGAAATACGAGGAGTTCTGCTTCGATACGGAGACCACCGGGTTCGACATCTTCAACGACCGGATCGTCGGCCTGTCGCTCGCCGTGGAACCTTTCAAAGCGTGGTACGTCCCCTTCAAAGAGGAGAACACGCCCGAATATACGGAGATCGTGCGGCCGCTGTTCGAGAATGACGCGATCGCCAAGATCGGCCAGAACATCAAATTCGACCTGATGGTGCTGCGCCGGCTGGGCATTGCGATCCGGGGCCGCAAGTACGACACGATGATCCTCCACTACCTGCTCGATCCCGAGTCGCGCCACAATATGAACGCCCTCGCGGAACGCTACCTCAACTACAAGCCCATCGAGATCGAATCGCTGATCGGCAAGGGTTCCAAGCAGCTGACGATGGACCTGGTGAACATCGAGCGCGTCAAAGAGTACGCCGCCGAGGATGCCGACGTGACCCTCCGGCTCAAACATGAACTCTACCCGATGGTCGAGAAAATCGGTCTCCAGCACCTCTATTTCGAGGTCGAGGAGCCGATGATCGCCGTGCTGGCCGATATCGAGATGGCGGGCGTGAGGATCGACACCGGGGCGCTGGCCGTCTATGCCGTCGAGCTGAACCGCAAGCTGGGCGAGCTGGAAGCGGCGATCCGCACCGAGGCGGGCGAGGCGAACCTGAACATCAACTCCGCGCGCCAGCTGGGCGAGGTGCTGTTTGCGAAGATGCGCATCGCCGAGAAGCCCAAGATGACCAAAACCAAGCAGTTCTGCACCGACGAGGACTACCTCCAGTCGTTCGCCCGCAAACACCGCATCGTGGATCTGATCCTCGAGTACCGGGGCGTCAAAAAACTGCTTTCGACCTATGTCGAGGCGCTGCCCCAGCTGGTCAACCGCACCACGGGGCGTATTCATACCTCGTTCAACCAGGCCGTGACCGCCACCGGGCGGCTCTCGTCGACGAATCCCAACCTGCAGAACATTCCGGTCCGCGACGACATGGGCCGCCGCATCCGCAAGGCGTTCATCCCCTCGGACGACGACCACCTGCTGCTCTCGGCCGATTACAGCCAGGTCGAGCTGCGCCTGATGGCCCATCTTTCGGGCGACGAGTCGCTGATCGCGGCCTTCGAGCACGGCGAGGATATCCACACCGCCACCGCCGCCAAACTGTTCAACAAGTCGCTGGAGGAGGTGACCTCCGAGGAGCGCCGCCGGGCCAAGACGGCCAATTTCGGCATCATCTACGGCATTTCGGCCTTCGGCCTGAGCCAGCGGCTCGAAATTCCCCGCAAGGAGGCCAAAGAGATCATCGACGGCTATTTCGCCTCCTATCCCAAGGTGAAGGAATATATGGACAACGTGGTCGAGAAGGCCAAGGAGGAGGGTTTCGTGTCGACGATCTTCGGCCGCCGCCGCTACCTCAACGACATCTCGTCGCACAACGCCGTGGCGCGCGGACTGGCCGAGCGCAACGCCGTGAACGCCCCGATTCAGGGCTCTGCGGCCGACATCATGAAGATCGCCATGATCGATGTCCACCGGCGTTTCGCCGCCGAGGGCATCCGCTCGCGGGTGATCCTGCAGGTGCATGACGAATTGGTCGTCGATATGCTCCGCTCGGAGCAGGAGCGCGTCACGGCCATCGTCACCGAGTGCATGGAAGCTGCGGCGAAGCTCAAAGTGCGGCTCATCGCCGATGCCGGCGTCGGCGACAACTGGCTCGAGGCGCATTGACCGCGGTATATTGAAATTGCAAATCGCCCTCCGGAAGAGGGCGATTTTTTTGTCCGGGGCTATTTCAGGCGGATGATCCGCGATTCGTCGTCCGCGGCGGGCAGCGGGGCGGGGGTGAAGTCCGAATACCCTGCGGCGATGACGCAGAGGGGTTCGCAGCCCTCGGGAACGGGCAGGAAAGCCCGCAGGTAGTCGGCGGCCGTCTCCCCGTCGGGAGCGTCCTTGCGCCGGGGGCGTCCGTTGACGTGCACCCAGCATGACGCCAGCCCCTCGTCGACACAGGCCAGCTGCACCACCGTCGCCGCGATTGCGGCGTTCTCGCGCCACAGGTCGCTCGACGACGTGTCGCCCAGCACCACGATCGCCAGCGGCGCACCCGTCAGGAATCCCGATCCGTAGTCGCGCATGTCGGCCATCCGGGCTACCAGCGCGGGGTCGTCAACCACCACGAAGCGCGTCGAGCGCGTATTGCGGGCCGAAGGGGCCGTGAGGGCTTCGGCGAGGATGCGGTCCACGACCTCGCGGGGGACCGGGCGGCCGGAGAATTTGCGCACCGAGCGGCGTTTTGCGATCAATTCCTTGTATTCCATAATCTTTTGCGTTTTCGTACGGTTCTTGCAAAAGTAGTAAAAAAAACCTATCTTTGGTGTCGAGGTCGTTACGACCCTTTTATTAGTCGGACGGTTTGCCGGACCTTACGCAATTCGGTTTTGCTGCTCTCTGATTTAAAAAATAAAATTTTGAAACCGATGGAATTCAGATTCACCATAGCACTCATCTACGATTTCGACGGTACGCTGGCCCCGGGCAACATGCAGGAGTACGATTTCATTCCGGCCGTCGGCAAGAGCAACAAGGAGTTCTGGACCGAGGCCAACACGCTGGCCGAGGAGCAGGACGCCGACATGGTCCTGACGTACATGGCCCGGATGATCCAGGAGGCCAAGTCGAAAGGCTTGTCGCTGCGCCGCGAGGCGTTCCAGGACTCGGGCCGCCGCGTGACGCTCTTCGCGGGGGTCAAAGAGTGGTTTTCGCGCATCAACGCCTACGGAGCCGAGCGGGGCATCCGGATTTGGCACTACATCAACTCCTCGGGCATGAAGGAGATCATCGAAGGCACGGAGATCGCCCACGAGTTCCGCAAGATTTACGCCTGTTCGTTCCTCTACGACGTGGACGGCATCGCCTACTGGCCCGCCGTGGCGGTCAACTACACCAACAAGACGCAGTTCATCTTCAAAATCAACAAAGGCGTCGAGTCGGTCTTCGACGCGAAGCTGGTCAACCGCTATATTCCCGAGAACGAGCGCCCCGTGCCGTTCAAACACATGATCTACGTGGGCGACGGGACCACCGACATCCCCTGCATGCGGCTGGTGAAAAACTCCGGCGGCCACTCGATTGCGGTCTACAACCCCGACCAGAAGGGGGCCCGCAAGGAGATGGCCTCGCTGATCCACGACAACCGCGTGAGCCACGTCTGCCCGGCCGACTACCGGGCGGATTCGGAGATGGACATCCTCGTAAAGACCATCATCGACAAGATCGACCTCGACGACAAACTCGAAAAACTGGAGGTCGTCCGATAGCCATGCCGCCGCGCAAACAGCCGAACGTGCGTTCCGATGCCTCTTTCCGGCTGCTCGGCGGATCGCCCGAGTGGATAGCCGGTATGCGGCTCCATTTCGGAGCCGTGGTAGCGGTGACTGCGGCCCTCGTGCTCTGCGCCTGCATTCCTTATGCCGGATTTCCGGCCCTTTATCTTGCGGCGCTGGCCTGCGGGGCGTTCTATGCCGCGAATGAACCCCTGCAATTCCTGCTGCTGCCCGAAAAGGGCGCCGCACGGCTGCTCACCCGCAAGGTCCTCGCGGCCTGGCGCAACTACTTTCTTTTCGCCGCTCCCTATGCCTTAATCATTGTCCTGCGCTATCCCGACACGCGCTGGATGGCTGCGGCGTGGGCCCCGCTGTCGGCGCTGGCGCTGCTCTATTTCGTCGCCGCCAAATACGTTCGCTACGACCCGGCGGACGAATCCCCGCGCTGGCCGCTGGCCGCCCGGCTGGGCGTCGCGGGATTCCTCGTCCCGCCCCTGCTGCCCCTGAGCCTCTGCCTCGTGGTGAGCTACCTGCTCCGGGCCGAACGCAACCTCAACCGTTACCTTTATGATTACGATTGACGCCCTCCGGATTCGCGACGGGGAGCGGACGCTTCTCGACGGTGTGACGATGCACCTCCCGGCAAATGCCGTCCACGGCATCGCGGGCCAAGGGCGGAGTGTGCTGTTGAAGGCTTTGTTCGGGCTTGTCGTTCCCGATGCGGGGCGCATCACCGCCGGCGGGCATCCCCTGCGGCGGTGCGATGTGGCTTATCTGGAGGCGGAAACCCGCTGCTGGCCCGGACTGACGGCCAGCGACCACATCGAACTCGTGCGCCGTTACACCCCCGGGGCGAATCCTGCCGCCATGCTCCGGCGTTTCCCGGTGCCCCTCGACGCCGAAGCCGCGGCGCTTCCGGAGGCGGAGCGGAAACGGTTGGCGCTGGTCCTGCTGCTGATGCATCCCAAACGGGTCCTGCTGCTCGACGAACCCTTTCGAGGACTCGACGCCGAGAGCGCTTTTACGCTCCGGCAGCTGATCCTGCAGCTCGGCTCGGAGGGCCGCACGGTGCTCGTCGCCGCACGGCTGGCGGAGTTGGACGGCATCTGCGACGATTTCTACCTGCTCGGCGGCGGAGTTGTCTGCGGCCGTTACGAACACTATGAGTTCGCCCGGGCGGTCCGGGAAGCGGCCGCTTCGGGAATCCCGGAAAAATAAGTACTTTTACGAAAAATTTCACACCATGAAAATCGTTTTCGCCACGAATAACGCCCACAAGCTCACCGAAGTGCAGGCCGTGCTGGGCGACGCCTACACCCTGCTGACGCCCCGCGACTGCGGCGTCGAGGAGGATATTCCCGAGGAGCAGGAGACCCTCGAGGGCAACGCTTCGCAGAAATCGCACTACCTCCGCGACCGCACCGGGCTCGACTGCTTCGCCGACGACACGGGGCTGGAGGTCGAGGCGCTGGGCGGCGCCCCGGGCGTACATTCGGCCCGTTACGCCACCGACGGCCACGACTTCGCGGCCAACAACCGCCTGCTGCTGAAAAACCTCGAGGGCGCGGAGAACCGCCGGGCCCGCTTCCGCACGGTCATATCGCTGATTCTCGGCGGCGAGGAGCACCTTTTCGAAGGCGTCGTCGAGGGCCGGATCATCGACCGCGAGACGGGACACGAGGGGTTCGGCTACGACCCGCTGTTCATGCCCGACGGCTATACGAAGACTTTCGCCGAGATGACCACCGATGAGAAAAATGCCGTTTCGCACCGCGCCCGCGCCGTGCGCAAGTTGGCGGCGTTCCTCCATTCGATCGAAAAATAGCCGTATGGAAAACGTCAACTGGGGAATCCTGGGCTGCGGCGACGTCTGCGAACGCAAGAGCGGCCCGCCGATGTACAAAATCCCGCATTCCGCCCTCGCGGCCGTCATGCGCCGCGACGCCGCCAAGGCCGCCGATTTCGCCCGGCGGCACGGCGTTCCGAGGAGTTATACCGATGCCGATGCGCTGATTGCCGACCCCGGCGTGGACATCGTCTATATCGCAACCCCGCCCGACAGCCACCGGGAGCTTGCCCTGAAGGTGCTGGCCGCCGGAAAACCGGTCTATGTCGAGAAGCCGATGGCGATGAATCATGCGGAGTGCCTCGACATGATCGCCGCGGCGGAACGCTCCGGGCAGAAGCTCTTCGTGGCCTACTACCGCCGGGCGCTGCCCTATTTCCTGAAGGTGAAGGAGCTTCTCGACAGCGGGGCCGTCGGCGATTTGCTGGGCGTCGAAGTGCGGTATTTCCGCCCGGAGAGCCCCGGGGACCGCGATCCGGCCCGTCTTCCGTGGCGGTTGCGCCGGGAGGTCGGCGGGGAGGGCTATTTTTACGACATGGCGCCCCATACGCTCGACATCCTCGATTTCCTGCTCGGGGAGATCGCCGACGCCCGGGGGCACAAGGCCAACCGCGGGGGATTCTACGACGTGGCGGACACCGTTACGGCGTCGTTCCGCTTCCGTTCGGGACTCCCCGGCACGGGGGCGTGGTGCTTCGTCGCCCCGCCGTCGGCGGCCGGGGACACGGTGGTCGTCACGGGGCGCAAAGGGTCGGTGCATTTCAGTACGTTCGCTTTCACGCCGGTCGAACTGGTGACGGCGCAGGGTGTCGAACGGTTCGAAATCCCATCTCCGGAGCATATCCAGGGTCCGCTGATCGAAACGATCGTCCGGGAGCTGCGCGGCGAGGGGAGGTGCCCCTCCACGGGAATCTCCGCAGCGCGAACTTCGCGGGTGATGGATGAAATAATGAAAGAATAAATCGTTATCTTTGCGCCCTATGGAAATGAAGAATTACGACAAGGAGGAGCGTTTCGACCCTGCGACCATCGAGGCGCTGAAGCTCCACTATGCGGAAATCCTGCGCCTGCTGGGGGAAGACCCCGCACGCGAAGGACTGCTGAAAACCCCCGAACGCGTGGCCAAAGCCATGTCGTTCCTGACGAAAGGTTACGACGAGAACCCGCTCGAGATCATCCGCTCGGCGACGTTCCGCGAAGAATACAGGCAGATGGTGCTCGTGAAGGACATCGAACTTTACTCGCTGTGCGAACACCACATGCTGCCTTTCTACGGCAAGGCCCACGTGGCCTATATCCCCGACGGTTACATCACGGGCCTTTCGAAAGTGGCCCGTGTGGTGGAGTGCTTCGCCCGCCGCCTGCAGGTGCAGGAGCGGCTGACGGTGCAGATCCGCGACTGCATCCAGGAGGCCCTCAACCCGATGGGCGTGGCCGTGGTGATCGAGGCCAGCCACATGTGCATGCAGATGCGCGGCATCGAAAAGCAGCAGTCGGCCACCACGACTTCGGCCTTTACGGGTGTTTTCCTGTCGAGCCATCGGACCCGCGAGGAGTTTATGACCCTCATTTCGCACCGGTACCGCTAAACCGGGGTGCATACACCTGAAAAACCCGCTCGCTTTTCGGCGAGCGGGTTTTTCAGGCTTATTTATTTCCGCTTCAGGTCGATCAGGGCGGCGTTCAGTATCTTGTTGAGCGAATACTGCGACAGGGGTTTGGTCATGAAATCGTTGCATCCCGCCTCCCGGGCCAGTTCCGGTTCGTTGCCGTAGGAGTAGGCCGACATGGCGATCACGGGGACGTCGGAGGACATTTTGCGGATTTGCCGCGTGGCCTCCAGTCCGTCCATCACCGGCATCCGGACATCCATCAGCACGGCGTCGGGATGCACCTCGGCGAACTGCTCCACGGCTTCCGCCCCGGTGACGGCGCGCACCAGTCTGAACCGCTGTCCCAGCACCGCCTCGATCAGCCGGAAATTCATGTCCGAATCCTCCGCGACGAGCAGCGTCCACCGGCCCTGCTGCCCTGCTGCACCCGGCGTGCAGCCGTCGATACCCGGCAATCCCCGGGGTTCGACCGGGATCGAGAAGTGGAAACGGGTGCCTTTGCCCTCTTCGGAGTCGACGCCGATCGTGCCGTCCATGCGATCGACGATCATCTTCGAAATGGCCAGTCCCAGTCCGGTCCCGGCGGCGAAGTCGTTGAGTTTGACGAAACGGTCGAAGACGTCGCGGACCTTCTCTTCGGGGATGCCCACGCCCGTATCCTCGACGTAGAACTCCACCCGGTCGTCCTTCAGGTCGAAGCCGAAGCGGATCGAGCCGTGTTCGGTGAATTTCGAAGCGTTGTTCAGCAGGTTGGTGATGACCTGCGCGAGGCGGTTCTGGTCGCAGACGATCTGCACGTCGTCGTATTTCTCCTCGAAAACGAGCTCTACGCCGGGCTTCACACGCGTTTTGTGCACCTCGTATTCCGAGCGGCACAGGTCGTTGAGGTTCATCGGTTTGAACCGGAATTCGAGGGTTCCGGCCTCGATCTTCGAAATGTCGAGGATGTCGTTGATGAGTTGCAGCAGCAGTTCGGAATTGGTGTCGATGATCTCGGCGAACTGCTGTTTCTCCTCCTCGGTCTCGGCCGTTCCGATCAGCTTGGCAAAGCCCACGATGGCGTTGAGCGGCGTACGGATTTCGTGGCTCATGTTGGCCAGGAAGGCCGATTTGAGCTTGTCCGACTCCTCGGCGCGGATGCGTGCCTCGACGATCTCCAGCTCGGCGTTTTTCTCGTCGGTGATGTCCCACGACACGCCGATAATCAGCGGCAGGCGGTTCTCGACCGGGACCAGCGATTTGGAGGTGGTGACGATGCGCGTCTCGCCCGCGGTGTTGACATACTCTTCGACGAAAGTCACGCGCTCGCCCGTGCGGAGCAGTTCGAGGTCGTCGCGGCGGAAATGCTCGGCGTCCTTCGGGTTGGGGAAGATCTCCAGGTCGGTATGCCCCAGCGCCCGTTCGGCCGGGATGCCCGAATACTCCTCGAATGCGCTGTTCCAGTAGAGGTAGCGAAATTCGTTGCCGGGGTCTTTGACGAAAAGGTATACCGGAATGTTGTTCAGGATGCTGTCGAGGATCGAATTCACCTCTTTGACCTTGTTTTCGTGCTGGATGCGCAGCGTCACGTCGCGGCCGAAGAACCAGACGATCTCGCGCTCTTTGAAATGGTCGTAGATGATGTAGGCCACCACGTCCCAGGCCACGACATGCCCCTGGTCGTTTTTGAATCGGACCGTGTACTTGTGCGCGCCGTTGTCGCGGCGGATTTTCCGGAGCCGCTCCTCCCACTGGGCCTTCGTGCCCCGGAACGACCAGAAGTCGTAGACTTTGTGTGCGGACAACTCGTCCGTGATGCCGTGGTGCACGCGGTACTGCTCGTTGGCATACTCCATCGTGCCGTCCAGGCCGCAGGCGTAAATCTCCTCCTCGACGTTGTTCAGGGCATATTTGACCATCTCCAGCTCGTACTTCGCCGTCTCGGCCTCGGTGATGTCGCGGCAGATGCAGAGCGCATGTTCGCTGTCGAGCGGGAAGATACGGTTCTCGTAGTTGCGGGTCTCGCCGTCGAGCGTGATGTCGTGGTGCGACGCCGAGCCGTGGCCCGTGGCGAAGACGTTGTCGAGGTTGTTGCGCACGTTGCGGCATGCCTCGGGGGAGAGCACCGCCTGGATGTCCTGGCCGATGAAGTCGCTGCTCGAGATCCCGACGTGGTTGGAATCTTCGGCGGAGACCAGTTCGACGAGTTTTCCGTGCCGGTCGAGCACCGTCAGCATGTCGGGGATCGAATCGAGGATTTCACGGGCGAACCGCTCCCGGAATCGTACCGGAACGGCGGTTTCCGTTCCCTGTTGCCGTTCGAGTTCCTCGATCCGGCGAATCAACTCCTCGCGGGAGCAATTGTCATATCGGGCCATATTTGTTGATTGATGATTATACACTACGCAATAGACAAAGATAACAATTTGGGCGCAGGAAAAGCGACGTATGCGACAAATTTTCCGGAAACGCTGAAAATCATTATCTTTACCGCTGCAAATTAACCCGATTCTTCATGAAACTACTCTCCGCTTGTTATTGCGCCCTGCTGCTGCTCGCCGCAATGCCCGCCCCGGCGCAAACGCCGGCTCCCGAAAAAGAGACCGTCGTGGTCGATTTTTTCCTCCGCGACCGTGCCGTGCCGGCTCCCTATGCCGGGACGCTCCGGGCGCACGTCCTCGGGGGTTTCGCCGACCGGGGACGCCACAACGTCATCGATGCCGAAACCGTGCCCGTTCTCGCAGCCTCCGTGCCCGGACCGGGGATCACCACGCCCGAAACGGCCCCTGCCGACATGGAGGCCTTCCTGGAGCTGCGCGCCCCGCAGGCCGCAGCGGGCGGAGCCCGCTACCTCATCGCCGGTGCGATCGTCGGCTATAAGTTCGAACACGTCCAGCTGCCGGCTTCCGACAGCAAGAACCCGCCCCGGTCCGGATTCAAAGCCACATTCGCCGTCGTCCTCTCGGGACTGGACCTCAAACTGGGCGAGCGGCTGCCCGACGAGACGTTTACCCTGACGGCTTCGGCCCCGGCGGCCACCGACGCCGATTTGGCCGCGCTGGCCCGCATCCGCGGGTCGCTGGAATATTATATCGACCGCAATTTCAAATTCGAGACATTGATCCTCGAACTCTGCCCGCCCGACAAAAAAGGACGTGTCCGCGAACTCTACATCCACAGCGGGACCGGGATGGGCGTGAAGCCCGGCGACCTGTTCATGGTCTACGAAGAGGTGCCGATCGGGGGCGTCATGACGCGCCGGAAGGTCGGCCGCCTGCGGGTGAACGACGTCGAGAATCCCGACGTGGCCCGCTGCAAGGTCACCAAGGGCGATGCCGAGATTGCCGGGGCTTTCGGCGCGGGCCGCGGCCTGATCTGCGTCAGCGACGGCAAGGCGTTCGGTTTCTGAGGCATATACCTTACCGGAACGACCGGGGCCCCGAACTGGGAGCCCCGGTTTTTTTGTGTCTCGAAAACGGTTTCTTTATGCGCGATTCGGACTCTGTTCCGGGAAACCCGCGCGCGGGGAACGGAATTTGAAATGGAGGTTGGGACAGCAAACCAAAAAAATTTAAACAACCATGAACGTCAAAAAATTACGTTACATTGCGTTCGCACTCATTGCAGTTGCGTTCTGCGCGTGTCAGAAGGAACCTTCGACGTCGGACCTTCACCGGGATTATCTGGTCTACACCGCCCATGACACCGACACCGATTTCGCCGCCATCGACACGTACTACATTCCCGACAGCATCCTGGTGATCGGGAACAGCGACAAGACCGAATACTGGAAAGACGCCGACGCCCTGGAGATCATCGGCACGGTCGCCGGCAAAATGAACGCCGCCGGATATACCCGCATTGACGACAAGGATGCCGCCAGCGTGGGCATTCAGCTCAGCTACGTTAAGAAAGTGACCTATTTCGTCGGCTACGACTATCCCTACTGGTGGTGGTACTACCCCTACTACTGGGCTCCCGGATACTGGGGCGACTGGATCGGCTGGCACTACCCTTACAGCGTCTATTACGGATACACGGCCGGTTCGCTGCTGCTGGAGATGCTGGACCTCGAGGCCGATCAGGAGAGCAACAAGAAACTGCCCGTCGTGTGGGACAGCTTCATCGGCGGCCTGCTGACTTCCGATGCGGAACTCAACCAACAGCGTACGATCGCCGGCGTGGAGCAGGCTTTCGCGCAGTCGCCCTATCTGGCAAAATAGTTTAACAGCAAAAAATTCGTCCGATTATGAAAACATCGAAATACCTCAAAACCATCGCTATCTGCGCCGTTATGCTCGCCGCGGCCCTGCCGGGCAAGGCGCAGGTATTCCCCAACACCTACATCAACGTCGACTGGCAGGTGGGCATGCCCCTGGGCGCCGATTTCGCCGACAAGACCTCGGGATGGGGCATGAACTTCGAAGGCGGCTACTTCATCACGGAGAATGTCACCGTGGGTCCGTTCATCTCCTACCAGACCAATCTGCAGAGCATTTCGCGCCAGACGCTCGACCTGGGCGACGGCTCGGCGCTGACCACCAACCAGAAACACGCCCTGTTTCAACTGCCGTTCGGCGTTACGGGTCGTTACAACTGGCTTACCGACAGCGTGTTCCAGCCTTATGCCGGCCTGAAGCTGGGTGCCAGCTATGCCGAGATGTCGTCCTACTACTACGTCATCAAACAGTACACCGACACGTGGGGTTTCTTCGTTTCGCCGGAGATCGGCGTGTCGATCTTTCCGCGCCCCGACTACCGGCTGGGCTTCCACGTGGCGCTCTATTACAGCTACGCCACCAACAGCGGCGACGTGCTGACCTACTCGATCAACAACATCAATAATTTCGGTATACGCGTCGGTATTTCGTTCTGACGCCTATTGGGTGACGCCTCACCGGAAACGCCGGACTCTGCAAAGGGGTTCGGCGTTTTCATGCGCCCGGATTTGGCGGTTCGGGTTTAAAGGCCTATCTTGCAGGACCAAAACCATTGGATGTTTAAAAAGGATACGGCATTGTAGGAATCCATGCCTTCAATTGGATTCCGTTCTCTTCGCACACCCGGGCAGTCTGTCCGGCAGGATTTCCGCATATCATTTTCAGCCGTTCAGCAGAACGGCCAAAACATCCAGAATCATGAACAAAGAAAACAAAGAACCGATTTTCGAATTCGATTTCTCCTTTATAGCCAGCTTTTTCCGCGCCCTCGAACGCCAGGGCCCCGGCGGCGACGAACAGACCCTGCGGGCGCTGGAGTTCCTCCCGGCGACCGGCCCCGGACTTCGCATCGCCGACATCGGCTGCGGCACCGGGCATCAGACCGAGGTGCTCGCCCGGCATCTCGACGGCGCGATCACGGCCGTGGACCTGCTGCCCGAGATGATCGAAGAGCTCGAAGCGCGCATGCGCCGCGCCGGACTGGGCGACCGGGTCACTGCCCTCGTCGGGTCGATGGACGACCTGCCTTTCGGCGACGAGGAGTTCGACCTCATCTGGGCCGAGGGGTCGATCTACAACATCGGCTTCGAACGGGGGCTCGCCGAGTGGCGGCGCTTCCTCAAACCCGGCGGCGTGATCGCCGTCACGGAGTGCTCGTGGCTCACGGCCGCACGCCTTCCGGAGTCGGCGTTCATCCGGGAGAATTTTCCCGATATCGACACCCCTTCGGCGAAAGTCCGCATCCTCGAGCAGACGGGATACGCCCCGCTGGCGCATTTTGCGCTTCCGGCACACTGCTGGACCGAGAACTACTTCGCCCTGGCGGCCGCGCGTCTTCCCGGTTTCCTGGAGGAGCAGGGACACAGCCCGCAGGCTATCCGCTTTGCCGAACTGATGCGGGAGGAGGCCGCGCACTACCGGGATTACGGCTCGTATTACGGCTACGTCTTCTACATCGGGCGTAAAACGGAGGAGTAACCAACGTGAAGAGGTCCGCTTTCATCGGAAAGCGGACCTCTCTTTTTTCAGGCCGGGATCATCCCCGCGACAGGGCGTCTATCCCGGCCAGTTCCTCGTCGGAGAATGCGCCGTTTTCCAGCGCGCGCAAGTTGTCCGCGATCTGGGCCGTCGAGCTGGCCCCGATGATGACCGACGTGACGCGGTTGTCGTGCAGCAGCCATGCCAGCGCCATCTCGGCCAGCGTCTGGCCGCGTCGGCGGGCGAGGTCGTTCAGGCCGCGGATACGTTCCAGCACCGTGCCGGTCAGCGCGTCGCTCCGCAGCGTACGCCCCTCGGCCATGCGCGAATCCTGCGGAATGCCGTCGAGGTAACGCCCGGTCAGGAGTCCCTGCGCCAGCGGTGAGAAGGCCACGAATCCCGAGCCCGACTCGGCGGCCAGCGACAGCACCCCCGACGTTTCGGGCTCGCGGTTGAACAGGTTGTATTTGTCCTGGAAAAGCAGGCACGGCACGTCGCGTTCGGCCAGGTAACGGAATGCGAAACGCTCTGCCGCGAGCGGATAGCGCGACAGCCCGGCGTAGAGGGCCTTGCCGCTGCGGACGATGTCGACCAATGCCTGAAGCGTCTCTTCGAGCGGCGTTTCGGGGTCGTAGCGGTGCGAATAGAAGACGTCCGCATAGTCGAGTTTCATGCGCCGGAGGCTCTGGTCGAGGCTCGCCATGAGGTATTTGCGCGACCCCCAATTGCCGTAGGGCCCCGGCCACATGTCGTATCCGGCTTTGGTGGCGATGAACATTTCGTCGCGGTAGGGGCGGAACGACCGCTCCATCAGGCGTCCGAAATTCTCCTCGGCGGTCCCGTAGGCCGGGCCGTAGTTATTCGCCAGGTCGAAGTGCACGATCCCGTGGTCGAAGGCGTAGTGGGCCATCTCCTGCACGTTGGAGAAAGTCTGCTCGCTGCCGAAATTGTGCCACATGCCCAGCGACAGGGCCGGCAGCTGCACGCCGCTGCGCCCGGCGCGCCGGAAAATCATGCCGCCCTCGTAACGCGACGGCGACGGTTGGTAAACGGGTTCGATCATAGCTGTCCGATTTCAGGTTCCGAAGCAAAGATACGATTTTTTTGCAGCCGTTCTACTCGATGCCGTATTTCCGGAGGATGCGGGCGATCCGGGGCGTGAGCGCATCCAGCATGCGTTCGAATCCGAGATCGGTGGGATGCACGCCGTCGACGGTCGCTTCGTGGTCGTCTCCCAAATCCATGCCGGGATCGATGAAATAAATGTTCCGGTCCGTTTCGAGGATTTTCTCCATTCCTTTCCGGGCGGCCTCCCGCTTGTCGGCCTCGAAAGCCCGTTTTTTCAGGTCGAAGTTCCCGCTTTCGCGCACCTCCGTCTGGAGGAAGATCAGCGGCGTCGTGGGATGGCTTGCGCGGATTTGCCGCACGAACGGTTCCAGTCGCTCCTCGATCTGCTGCGGCGAGGGGTTCGAAAAGACGTCGAACAGGAAAGCGTCGGCCCGGGTCTCCGCGGCGATTCGCGCGAAGAACGGATCGAGCTTGCATTGTCCGCTGGCTCCCAGGTTGACGAACCCGAATCCCAGGGCGCGCCCCAACCGGGCGGTGTAGGTCATTCCCGGACGGCTTGCCGAGGTGCCGTGCGTGATGCTCGATCCGATCACCACGATCCGGCGGCGGAACGGATCGGGGGCTGCCTCCAGCCGTGCCTCCCGGTCGGTCCCGATCTCGAGGCGGGTGAGCCCGTCGTGGATCGGGAGATACAGCAGGCACTCTTTCATCGTGGTGTCCATGTTCTCCACAAGCGGGGCTTCGTGCTCCGTCCCGGAGTTTTTCGGTACCCCGACCCCGGCGAACACCCACTTGCCGCCGCGGCGGATGTAGAGGTCGAGTCCCCGCTGGAAGATGAGCGTCGAGTTGGCTCCGGGGAGTTTGTTGACGGTCGTCCAGCGGGCGCGGATGTTGCGGCTGTCGGTGCGGAACGCCACGGCCAGCCCCGTGGGATAGCGGTAGTATTTCGTGACCGTCGGGGTCAGTTCGGGATAGCGGGCCACGTCTATGCGCTCGAATACGGGGCCTCCGGGCTGGGCCTTGCCGACGATCGTGAGGCTTGCCGCATCCGTATATTTTACCGGTGTGTTTTCTGCGGCGGTCATGGCCGGGATCAGCAGGCAGAGGAGCGGGTATATCAGTCTTTTCATGCTTCTGTTTTTTGTTTCCGGTTCAACAGCGGCAATATGAACGAAATCACGGACGCCGTAATCCAGAAGAATGCGACGGGCCCGAAGTCATAG